>Ga0315306_10001743_pt1 | contig 10323 bp, 12 predicted proteins | sample TDP1_MG_FD_203803 | JGI IMG/M metagenome (GOLD analysis project Ga0315306, IMG submission 203803) | Freshwater sediment microbial communities from Lake Towuti, South Sulawesi, Indonesia - TDP1 | ecosystem: Environmental > Aquatic > Freshwater > Lake > Sediment | place: Indonesia: South Sulawesi... | reverse complement strand
GCGTGAGCCTTTGGAATTCCGCGTTCGTCGTCAGGACGGCAACGCCCACAAGCAAGAGGAGGATGCCGAAATAATCCTTCCGCTTTCCACGTTCTTTCAGAAAAACGAAGGCAAGCAAAATGGTGAACAAGGACTCAGTGTTGAGCAGCAGGGAGGCATTGATGGCAGTGGTCTCGTTCAGTCCATGCAACAGAAGGAAAGGGGCCACCACCGAGCCACAAAGAATGACAAAGACAAGAATCCTGTAATCTCTTACTGAGATGGTTGTCTCAGTCTCGGTGGGAGTTTCAAACAATTTGAGAAGTTTCCTGTGGATGGGGGAAAGGTGAATCCCGAAGAGAAGAATCCCGCCTATGAAATAGATCATTCCCGCCACGATTAACGGGTCAACGTTTTCCAAGGCAATCTTGTTCATGGCTGAGCTGATTCCAAATAGGATGGCAGAGAGCATAGCTCCAACGTAGCCCCAATGATGCGTCAATACTCATCAGCCAGCGAAAATTTGAAAAGGCATTATATCAAGCTTATCCATGTGGGCATTACTGATGGGAAAAAAGGAGGATGTTAGACAGCGTTTTGAGGAACACGTTGAACAAATTCAACAGCTCGCTGGGATAAGCTTCTACGAAAACATACTCTCAACATTAATTGAGAACGGTGCGGTGAAGCACGGTGAAAACGTTCTTGACGCTGGAAGCGGCCCCGGATGGCTGGCGATAAAAGCAGCAAGACAAGTCGGTGAAAACGGGAAAGTGTTCGGCATCGATATCACTCCGGGAATGTTAAGGAGAGCCACACACAACGCCTCGGTTGAAGGTGTTAGTCGAATCTGTGAATTTAGAGAGGGAAGCGCTCTCGAAATACCCTTTTCTAACGAGACTTTCGATCTAGTTCTCAGCAACTTGATGCTCCACGCTCTCTCTGAAGATGAGAAGCAGGTGGCAATCAGCGAGTTTTACAGGGTTCTCAAGCCCCAGGGCAGAGTGGTGGTCTGCGATGCTGTGCTCTCTGAAGACGCGGAGGAGGCACTGGCGGATTGGAGCAAACGCTTTCCAACCATAGAGAGAGGCATGCTCAGACATATAGCTGGTCATCTACACGATTGGAGTCCGACCTCCGCTGGAAAACTGCTAGCAATGTTCAGTCTCGCTGGTTTCAAAGCAATAAAACGGATAGAAGAACCTGAAAAGATTCCAACTCTCCTTTGTATAGTGAAAGCAGCGAAACAATGATGCCTAAATATCGGTTTAGACTATCAGGAACAGCATGTCCTTAGGATTGGAGATATGGGATGTATGCACATGCATGTCCTTAGTTGTGCTTGAAAAACATGTTTTAATAGCAACCTGAACTATTCCTAAAGAGGTGACTGTTTTGAAATGGGTGACTCGTGAGTTCGTTCATGTGGACAGAACAGCATGTCCTTGGCTGATCAAGAAGTTTATTGATTCGCAAGCTGAATTCATCTTCGTTCCCACCGAGAAAATTGGAGAAGTCGTAAAAGATCAGGGGGCGACACCGTTTGATGCCCCTGGCGTTAAGCTTGGGCACAAGGATGGCAAGTGTAGCTTTGAAACAATTATCGAAGAATACAAGTTGAAAGACCCAGCTCTCCATGAACTCGCCAAGATCGTTCACTCTGCCGACACGCAGGACACAAGTCTAGCGCATGAGGGGATAGGGCTGAGTGCTGTCATGACTGGCGCACGGTTCAACGTCAAGGACGACTTTGAAGCAGTGGAGAAAGCTGCCTACGTGTATGATGCACTCTTCAGCTACTGCAGATTCATGCTGCTTCGCGAGAAGTTCAAAGATGAACTGGGAAAGATGAGTAGGGGAAAGCAGAGAGAGTTTCTAGTGAGAAAGATGAGAGAGAAAGCGATCTAGCCTTCCTCTGTTCCCACTAGCTTAAGTCTCGACGAACACAACACTCACCTGACAATGCCAAGTTCAAACCAAGCTAGACGCAACATATTCCTAATACTTTGCATAATGGGAATGCTCGCGATTCTGAGCTCAACCATGTCCAAAAACCCAGTGTTGAAGCCCTTTGCAGCCAGTCTTGAGACTCCTGAAGGGTTCTGGACGGGATTCGTCGCCTCCGCCTCAACCATCCCAGGAATACTGATAAGCTTGCCCGCAGCGTCCCTTTCAGACGTTTTCGGCAGAAGAAAAGTCTTGACGCTATCGGCCTTCATATTTGCTTCCGCTCCTTTTCTGTACCTCCTTATCTCCGCGTGGTGGCACCTCATCCTGGTCCGATTCTACCACGGATTTGCCACGGCCATTTTTGTGCCCGTAGCTGAAGCTACGGTAGCTGAGCTTTTCCCAACTAAACGTGGAGAACGCATCTCGCTTTTCTCATCAGCCACAGCCCTCGGCCGTGGAGCTGCGCCTTTTCTCGGTGGGTACATCCTGTTCATGACAGACTACAGCTTCAGCACGCTATATCTGGTTGTAGGCATGGCCGGAGTGACCGCCTTGGTGACCGCTCTGCTCTTGCTGGCTGAAAGAGAGCGCTCGGATGATAAACCAGGCGGTTCAGAGGAGGCTAAGGCCCTGCTACTTGAATGGAGAAGTGTCGCTAGTGATCGAAGCATATTGGGCTGTAGCCTCATCCAGGCAAGTCAATACTACGTTTTTGGCGCGGTAGAATACTTTCTGGTGGGCTATCTGAAGGATGTTATTCAGCTCGATGCTTTTCAAATCGGCATTATATTGGGTAGCCAGATAATCGCGGTCATTCTCGCCAAACCGCTTGCGGGGCGATTGTCAGACACGATCGGGAGGCGAATGCCAATCATCGCTGGGTCCTTAGTGAGTGGACTGCCGTTACTCTTGATACCATTCTCAACTCAATTCATACTACTGCTCTTTCTATCCATCGTATATGGGCTGGGCTTTGCACTAGTGACGTCATCCACTCCCGCCTTAGCCAGCGAACTCGCACCACGGGGCCGCACAGGCGCAGCAATGGGCTTTCTGGGAATGACAATGGACATTGGTCAGACAATAGGGCCACTCATAACAGGGATCATCGTGGCAACAAACCTGGGCTATCAAGGCTCATTTCCAGCTTTAACCGCTGTACTAATGCTTTCAGCTCTGATATTCATCCTACTCAGAACTGGAAAGGTAAGTGACCGCCTGCATGAAACGTTAGGTGCAGCCAGGAAGGCGTTACAATGAGCTTTGTTGTTGGGGCGTTGCCAATGAGAAAAAAGGGGGTTTTGCGGGGAGTGTTTCGGGAGATATCGCCACTTGGGCTGGGTTCAAATCTCTCCCAGCCCACAAGGTCTAGGTTATACGCAAGCGTACCCAGCAAACTGAAAATTCTATCAACACTTTTCGAGAATATATTTCAGTTCTCCACACCCATGTCTCCCATGATAGAGCGGGTGATGTTCACAAAAGAACAAACCTTCCAGAAGTTTATATTCATTCCATGTGGGCGGTTCTGCATTCTCGCTTGCTGGCATCCACATGAGGTGTATCGTGAAGCATCCTCCCTTGCGTATGCCCTTGTGTTTTACTTTAATTAACTTCACGGATTCGAATCCAAGCCTCTCCATATCATCTTTTCTCACATACACCCATGAAAACCATCGCAACCTAGAGTGGCAAACCCAGCAGCCCCTTTCATATCCTCCGTCATATGTGTGACCAAACTCCTGCCAAAACAGTGCCCTGCAGCCCGTCTACGCACCCAAACACAATTCATCACAATAACATTCTCACCCAAAATAGGGAGACCAGAAACCTCAGCAGGCGCGTACTCAATCATACCAACACAGTCACCCTTATAGAACAAGACTTTCTTGCGAAAACCTTTAGGAATAGCAGACTCCAGATATTCACGGCGATGCCTATACTTTCCGTAGATAGTGCCTCTAGGGAAATCTTCCGTAGTGTGAAAAATGCACCAATAGAGGAATCGCTCATATCTGGGATCTTCAGTTACATCTGCAACCTCAATTGAAGGACTTGGTCTCATTCCGCTCCCTGCAATTGAAAGAGGATTCCAACTTTAAAGTCTCTAGGCTCCACGTTTTCAAATCACAGGTGGCTGTTTCTCCTCGTGCTCTTGGATTGCCTTCAATAGGCTTTTGTAGATTCTCATGTCTGAGACATTCACGATAGGGATTTCTGCTCCCTTCCTCACTTCGTATGTTGGGACATATTTTGGATATTTTGCGTAGCAGACTTGGCTTATCGGGAATTCCTTCATTTTTATCTCGTGTTCGAAGGATTTTTCGTAAACCTCTACGCAGAGTAGATAGCCGTCCACCCAGAAGAGGCGGTCGATCCTGTAGGTTATTGCACACCACGCCAAGTTTTCGAGTGACCGCTCGTCCACGCCCATCACCAGCAGTTTCTTGGTTGGTACGATCTCCACTTTCATGCTGAGTCACCTTCTGTAGGGTTTGTGTAAGACCTGTTTCACTCTTTTGGTTATCTTCGGTCCGAGTCCACGGACAACCTTAGCCCAGTTCTCAATGTTCAGCAAAGCGTTTAGCGGGGTCTGATAGGTTTGGAGTAGCCTTGTGGCTCTTTCTCTGCCTATTTTTGGCAGGCTTGCTATGAAGAAGATTTGGGCGTCTGCCAGTGTTTCATGCTTCTTCACTGGGTGGATGGCTGGCCTTCTCTGTTCGATCAGTTGTTCCTGTCTGGCTGCTGTGTAAAGAAAATCTGTTGTTTCTTTATAGTTTGTTGTGTGGATGAGGAGAATCTGTTGTTTTGCGAGGGCGAAGAGGGCTCCCCAGATGGAGGCTGGTTTGATTCTTGTGAATTTGTAGATGATGGGCAGATAGCCCTCGATTAAGATGAAGGGCCTCTCGTAAGCTTCTTTTAGGGTGAAGAGTTGTTCGAAGAGGTGGCGGTGGGTAAGGGTGTAGACGAGGTCTCGGACTGTCTTGCGCTCGAAGGCGCACTGGTCTGAGATTATGTAATCGCCTTTACCGAGTGGTCTTATCTGGATTTCTGCTCCCAGCTCTTTTAGGCATTTGACTATTTTTGGGGCTGTTGTGGCTTCTCGGCTGTCTACTATGATTGTCGGCTGTTCCCCTTCGCTTGGCTCTTTTATGTATGGTACTAAGGTTTCAGTCCCAGACACGGCGCACTCAACTCTCTGGTTCATGATAAGTATAGTTGATTGATTAGCTTTTATCGTCTATGCTCTCACACAGATTAGCTATCTATCAAGCATGTTAATTTCTCCTTCCGCTTTTGAGTGGGAAATTCCGTAATTTTTTAAATCAGAACGCATCTAGCCTTTCCTAAAGGAGGAAACAACTCTGAGGATTATTGTTAGGAAGGCTCGAGTAGAGGACTTGGAAGCCATTAATGATTTAACCGACGCCATGCACTACTATCTTGCGGGACTCTATGGATTGGAGCTCTCCGCCGAGGAGATAGAGGAGGAGCACTATAACGAGGAGGAGCTGGAGAACACGTATGTTGCAGAGGATACCGAAAGGGGCTTTGTCGTCGGTTACATGTCCTTCTCTCTAGGCAGAAATGAATGGGCAGGCCCGAACTACGAACTCGAACACATCGTGGTCCGTGAAGATTACTGGGGCATGGCGGTCGCAGGAAAGCTCTTCGATATCCTGCTTGAGAAGGCGAAACGTGAAGGCGTCAACATCACAACTGGGACACTCGCCAGAAACAAGAGGGCACTAACATTCTACGAGAAACTAGGGTTCAAACCACTCTCAGTGGGCCTTCTACTTGACTTACAGAAAAGGATACTTGAAAAGTAGCTCCAAGAAGACACAAGGTGTCCTGAACCCACTGCGCGTGGAATCTTCTTCTAGCTTTTATCAGACACTGACTCGATTTCTAACCGAGGTAAGCAAGAAGCCTCGATGAAAGCGATCTGTGAAACTTTCGTTTCACATTCTCTATGGGTTCTCCTACGAGGGTTATCTTTTCAAGGTTGCACGTTCCGAGTCCCTTCTTCTCTGCTAGGAGTAGGTGCTTAACATCGGTTGGCGGTATGCCCATCACCGCGGCACCAACGGCGTCAACTGCCACAGGGTCTGTCCCAGCAATAACCAAGTTCATCTCTACCGGGTTTCCGCCGGTTTCGTGTCCTTCACCTGCAATTATTCCATCGACGACCGATATGCTAGGTCTCAAAATAGACGCTAGATCAGCAATGTTATGGCTGAGGCTTCCCCTGTGCATTGAGCCCTTAGAAGCCAAGGCACCCATCATGTTCTTCAAGCTCAATGTGACAGTGGCTGTTCTGTGGAGCTTAAGCTTGGGAACGCTGATTATGGTGCTTTTAAGAGCGGTCTTGGCAACCTTAATCTTCTTTAGCGATAGGGGGTTTGGCAGTTTAACCTCGACAAATTCGTCTTTGTTAAGGTCGACAAGTTTTAGGCCCCATCGTTCAGCAACCGCGTCAACACCTGCCACCTTGAAAGCCTGAAAGGTGTCTGCGAACCCGCTTCCCTCACCTATGATAATCTCTTCTATTTTGCGCGCTCTTAGAAACTTGACAATCCCTTCTATGACTCCGCTGTCTGTTGTAATCCCTGTTGAAGGATGACTGGAAATTATGTAGTTGGGCTTAATTAGAATCGGCTTTTTCCCAGAGAGGACACTATTCACATCAGACCTTATCATTTCAAGAGCCTTAACGGTCGTTCCAACAGGACTTGACCCTTTTACAATAGCAACTTTACTCATTTGGGGCACATGCGTCTCAGAGACCATACATCAATTTGAACCTTTCTTTCCCATTTGACATAGGCAGGACAGTTGCGGGCTAGGAAAGATAAGTGTTTAAAACCTTCCACAATGCCTTTAGCATCATTCAAACTCACTATGGTGAAGACGGTTGACAGAAACTATTCAAAAGAATCTGGAGTTGCTTTTCACGCGCAGAACCATCAGAAGATTCAAGTCTACATCCATTGCAGAGGCGGATATACGAAGAATTGTGGAAGCTGGACAACGCGCCCCCTCAGCCTGCAACCTCCAAACCTACACGATAATCTGGATAAATAATATAGAGAAAAGAAGAAAAGTGCTCGATGTCTGTGGAGTTCCAAGCCTCACCGCTCCAGTCGTCTTCATAGTGTGCGCAGACCTAAGAAGACTCGCCAAAACCCTAGACAACCAAAACTACGACCACTGCCTAAAACACGGCAATGGCCACTCACTGAAACTCCTAAGCATAATGGACGCCTCCCTAGCAGCCGAAAATATGACCATCGCGGCCGAAGGCTACGGTCTCGGCTCCTTATTCATCGGCTCAGCCCTCGCAAACCGAAAGCTAACTGAAATACTGAAGCTGCCAAAGGGCGTGCTGCCCCTCACTCTCCTATGTATCGGCCACCCAGACGAAAAACCCCCAAAAAGACCCAGATTACCCCTCTCCTCCATCCTACAACTCAACGAATATCAAGACCCATCCTCAGGAGAGATCAAATCATTCCTAGAACACATGAATCAGGCATTAGAAGAAGAAGGATACTACAGAAAATATGCAAACAGGAAAGCCCCATACAACTACGGAGATCATATCAGAAGAAAAACAGACCCAAAAACCTTCAAGCAAGAAGACAAAGAAATAGAAGAGGTTATGAAGAAGACAGGCTTCCTTTTAGGAGAAGCTCTAGATAGCTGAACGTACTCATCAAATTCTCTTTTGCCATGTCCTGTGGACAAAAGCTCTAGTGGACCTATCTGGAGCCTATACACAAAGAATGTTGAAAACGAAATGCTTCGAAAACTATGCTCTGTCAAAAAAGGACAACATCAGAGGACTTGCTCAAGCTGATTGGAATAGTCCTGGCTTCAAAACCAGTATCAATCGTGCTTGCTCTGCTATGCAGCAGCATAAGGTATTCTGCTGATTCTAGAAATAAGCCTCTTCAAACTAATATTTTGAAGAATAAGTAGAAAGCAAGAAAGGTGATGTTGAGATCTTTAGAGCCTAGCCTTTCTGTGTGATCTCTTTGATAACCCCAGCTGCAACTGTAGTTCCCATGTCACGTATCGCGAAGCGGCCAAGTTCAGGGAAGTCAGAGTAAGCCTCTACAGCAATCGGTTGGATAGGCTCAAACCTAACAAGGGCGCCGTCACCAGTCTTCAAGAAAGCAGGCTTCTCCTCGATAGTCTCTCCAGTCCGTGGATTCAGCTTCTTGATCAGCTCGGTGAACCGGCAAGCAACCTGACCAGTATGCGCATGCAAAACTGGAGAGTATCCAGCTGCGATTGCTGTTGGATGATAGATCACAATTATCTGCCCAATAAACTCCCTAGCAACACTCGGCAGATTAGTGGGATGCCCACCTACATCTCCCCGCCGAAGATCTTTTTTAGATACACCTCGAACATTAAATCCGATGTTGTCACCAGGCTCCGCCATAGGAATACTAACGTGATGAGTCTCAATGGACTTAACCTCTCCCCGAACATTCTTGGGCATGAACACGATTTCGTCGCCAACTTTCAGCACGCCTGTCTCAACTCTCCCAACAGGGACTGTTCCAACCCCAGTAATCGTGTAAACATCCTGCACTGGAAGGCGCAGCGGCTTATCGATAGGTTTCGAAGGCACTTCAAACGTGTCAAGAGACGCAAACAGTGTTGGACCCTTGTACCAAGGCATCTTCTCACTTGGCTTTACAAGATTCTCACCTGTCCATCCAGAAGTGGGAACAAAAGGTACCTTCTCAACCTTATACCCAACCATCTTGAGCATCCGAGAGATTTCATTCTTGATTTCTTCGTATCTCTCTTGGCTCCAGTTGACGCTCGGATCGTCCATTTTGTTTATGGCTACAACCATCTGGTTTACTCCTAAGGTATAGGCTAGGAAGCCATGTTCTCTTGTCTGTCCACCTGGACCGATTCCCGCCTCGAACTCTCCCCTCTTCGCGGAGACGAAAAGTATAGCAGCGTCGCCCTGACTGGCTCCTGTGACCATGTTTTTCACGAAGTCTCTGTGTCCTGGCGCGTCGATGACAGTGAAGAAGTATTTCGGTGTCTCAAATCTCCAGAATGCTAGGTCTATTGTTAGTCCTCTTTCTCGTTCTTCCTTCAGCTTGTCTAGGACCCAGGCGAACTTGAAGGTTTCCTTGCCCATTTTTTTGGCTTCTTCTTCATACTTCTTTGTTGTTCGCTCATCAACGGTTCCAGTTAGGTAGAATAGGTGGCCTATGGTTGTGGACTTTCCGTGGTCTACGTGTCCTATTATGATTATATTCATATGGGGCTTTTCGGGTTTACTCATTTCTTCACAGCCTTTCTAAACTTTTCCTCTGATTTTGGTGAAATTCGTAGAACAAGACAGTTCGTTCCATTAGATAAAGTTTACTGGTGAAAACTCATACTCAACTATCCTATCGTTTCTTCCTTTTTTTGCGACCAGCACCTCTAGCCGCGATCAAACCAACCTTTTTGCCTGGTGGAGCGCGACGTGAAACGGTTGTCACCTTGCGAGCTCCCCTCCTGCTGCTTCCGTATGGATGCGCAGCGGCTACCATAGCTCTGCCACGTGTTCTCGGATACAGCTGCCCCTTCGCCTTCTTCAGATGAAACTTATTGCCCGCCTTCAGAAAAGGTTTTTCAACACGGCCAGCTCCTGAAACAACACCGATGGTTGCTCGACAGAGGTCATTGATATATCGGTTCTTCCCTGAAGGAAGTTTTATGATTGTGCCCTCTGGTGTGTGGGCAACTACCATGGCATAAGAGCCTGAGGAGCGTGCTATCTTGCCTCCATCCTCTGGTGAGAGCTCAATGTTACATATCATTGTGCCTTCTGGGATTTTGCCTAGGGGAAGTACGTTGCCAATATCCACGGAGGCTTTGTCTCCGATCTGGATTGGTTGTCCCTCGTAGACTCCCTCTGGAACGACTGTGTGGTAGGTTTCTCCTGTTTCAAGTGTTATTGAAGCCAAGGGAGAGCCTCTTCCTGGTTCGTGGACGATTCCTGTGATTTTGCCATGAGTCGTGCCCTCTCGCTGCTTCTCGGTCACAGAGGGATATTGAACTTGTGCTACTCTTTTGTGGGTGGGGGCTCTGAAGGTTGACGACCCTCTGCCTCGCCTCTGAACACGTATACGCTTTCCCATGGCTCCGCATCCTCTTTTATCTAGAATGGTTTAGCGTAATATAAAATATGGGCGGATAAATACTTAACGAACTTAGTTCCTGCTGATTTCTGCGGGTGCGAACAATTAGAGAATGCCGAGTCTTATCGCCACATCTGATGCCTTATAATCTGGATGAAGCTTGACAAAGGCCTTCTTCTCACCCTTGGGCGTAATCAAAACATTAACCCTCTCAACAACAACCTCATAA
>Ga0315306_10001742_pt1 | contig 10325 bp, 11 predicted proteins | sample TDP1_MG_FD_203803 | JGI IMG/M metagenome (GOLD analysis project Ga0315306, IMG submission 203803) | Freshwater sediment microbial communities from Lake Towuti, South Sulawesi, Indonesia - TDP1 | ecosystem: Environmental > Aquatic > Freshwater > Lake > Sediment | place: Indonesia: South Sulawesi... | reverse complement strand
CGATACTTTGGATATGACCAAAGTTATCTATGAGAGCGCAAATCGACTAGTAGGGGAAGCCATGACCGACACCGGCTTGGATGTGCCGTTCGTTCCGACTCCCAGGCCGATAGTCCGGAGAATGCTAAACCTCGCTGACACCAAACCTGGCGAGCGCCTGATCGACCTTGGCGCTGGCGATGGAAGGATCGTCATCGCGGCGGCAAGAGAGTTCGGGGCCAACGCTCTCGGCGTAGAGCTTCACCCAGAAAGGTATGCCATCATTCGAAACAGCGCACGCCCGCTGAAGCCTAACCTCGAGGCAGTACGGCAGAACTTCTTCCTTACGGACCTGTCAAACGCGGATGTCGTCACGATGTATCTTCTGCCGTCCGTGAATGAGGCCCTACGTAAGAAACTGGAGAGGGAGCTGCACAGCGGTGCTCGCGTGGTCTCTCACGACTTCTCCATTCCAGAATGGACGCCTGCCCGCGTGGAAATAATCCACGGCCCGACGGGACTGCACACTCTCTACCTGTACAAGATCTAGAAATCGATAACGGGCGCTTGGGAGCCACTCGCTCCAGGCAAGAGCAACCGAAATAGCCCTGCCGCGACAAGTTGTTCTTTGACCGTCATGTACGACGCGCTTGCTCGGCATCGCGCCATCGAGTCACTCGTCGCCCGCGACAGTTCACGAGGGCAGCTCCGCAAGTACTACCGTTTTCGGGCGGATCGATGGTACGGCGGGATAGCGACGGGAGATGTCGTCGGATGCGGCCTTCTTTGCAGGTTCTGCTGGGTATCGGACGATATCCTAGAGCGACCCGGCGGATCCGGCCAGTTTCTCGCTTCTCAGCAAGCTGCTCAGAAGCTCCTTCGAGTGGCAGAAAGCAGGGGTCTTGCCCAGATGAGGTTGAGCGGTGGAGAGCCGACGATCGGAAGAACACACCTGTTGAATGTGTTGGCAGAGATTGAGAAGGAACGACGGTTTCGATTTATTCTCGAAACCAACGGCATACTGCTCGGAGCAGATCCAAGCTACTGTACTGGGTTGGCTGCGTTCCGATGTCTACACGTTCGGATCTCACTTAAAGGATCGTGTGAAAGCGAATTCGCAAAGCTGACAGGCGCCAGGGGCGACGGATTCAAATTTCAAGTGGATGCGCTGAGAAACCTACGCAACGCCGGAGTAAGCTGTCATCCCGCGGTCATGTCGTCGTTCTCAACCCAAACCGGTCTACGTCAGCTGCAGGAATTGATCTCGACAATTGACCAGAGACTCGTGGACAATCTCGAAGTTGAGGAGTTGATCCGATATCCAAGAGTGGAACGACGACTTCAGAAGTTCGGTCTTACGCCGTATGTGTCACATGATCCGAACAACGTCCCGGAACGACTTGTCTGACATCTGAGGCTGGTCGGTGCATTGCTCCGATTCACAGAGGATCACGTTGGGTTCGGTGCAACGTAAAGAAGATGGTTTGGTCCCGCGGGCCTGACGTGGAACGACGCTTCAACACAGCGCCCTGTTACGAAGGTTCAAAACAGGGAACTTGTGGATCTATTGGCGACGTTTCTTAACGACCACGGCGACGGTGGCGATGCAGGCGACTAAGCCGATGACTGCGAGCCACGGCGCAACCAAGGCAAACATGTTCGTGGGTGTCACGACGCCGCCAACTGCCGCTGGGGAATTGGTGAAAGTACAATCGATAAAGACAGAACAGCCCTCAGCGCCACACCCTGAGAGTGTAATGGTGACGCCCCCCGGTATGTAATCGAAATCGGCAACAGAGTTGAACTCTGTATCTGCGCAGTCGACACCCGCGAGAACCCAGCCAGCTGGGACGTCTTCTGTGAAGGTGTACTCACCTTCCGGGAACCAGCCCGAAGCCGGACCTGAAAACGAATTCGATGCGCCACCAACCAGTATAAAGGTACCACCAAGACCTGGACCGTCGGTATCAAAATAGAACCATGTTGTAGTGTCACCGTTCGTCGTTACCTTGTGGATCGCGATATATCCGCTCGCAAAAACAGGGCTGAACGAAGAAGCAGCCAACAGAACAGCCAGAACCGCAACCCCAAGCAACCTAGCAGACCGCATAATCCAACCAACCCCCAAACGAGACAGTACCGTACGGCGGGTTGCAACTATATCATACTTACCGACGCAGGCGACGGCGTGCGTGCTTACGTGTGCATGTGGCCTGTTGTTCATGATGGCGTGTACGCGACTGTCTAGGCACGACGCTTCTTAGCGACGACGACCGCGGTGCTGATGCAGCCGACTAGGCCGATGACTGCGATCCACGGCGCAACCAAGGCAAGGGTGTTCGCGGGCATCACGACGCCGCCGACTGGGGCAGCCGGCGAATTAGTAAAGGTGCAACTAACAGCGTCTTGTGCCACGTATGTGATCCTGACGCCCCCAGGTATGTATGTGAAAGTGCTCTCGGCGCCAACGCAGTCGACACGTAGAGCCCAGCCAGCGGGACCGAGTTCTTTCACGGTATACACGCCTGACGCAAGAGGGGGAGAGAACCACACAGCGTGCATGCCTGACTTGAGTTGAACAGGCCAAGGCCACCATGAAGCTTCGAAAACGAAGCTTGTTGTGGTGTCGCCGTTCGTTGTTACCTTCTCGATCCAGATTCCCGAGACGGCGGCAACAGGGTTGAATGAAGAAACAGCCAAAATGACACCCAGAAGCGCAACAACAAACAATCTAGCAGACCACATGATCCGAACAAATCCGCCAAACGAGACAGTACGATACGGCGAGCTGCAACTATATGACACTTGGCACGCCGTTCGCTCTAGGCGCTTCCAAGGCCTTCCGACGCTGGCGACGGTTCGTGGTGTGTTGGCCTGTTTGGCCTGTGTGCCTGTTGTTCATGTGGCTTGTGTTGTTCGCAGACATTTTTCGGCTTAGTGTCATTCAACACTTTCAAGGCGCTGAGGATTTCAGTATCTCTCACTCAGACTTGGCCCCGCTTATCATGTAGAGCCCGAGTGCGCCAAGCACCAGGGCTGGGAACAGTTGCGGAGTAAGACCGAGTATCTGCTCCCAAGGTGGAGGACAATAGCAGGAATGCGGCTCCGGGACCGAACGTTCCAGCGGTACGGGACACACGCAGCCGTACCACATCAACGCAGTCGCCACACTCCAAAGATAGTTCAGAAAAAAGAACCCTGCAATTGCGATGACGGTGACGCCGCCCCAGTACAGAAAGTCTCGTTTCGCGTGTTCATACGAATCCAACATAGATGCCCAGACAATCGAACTTGAACTGAGAGGTTAAGCCTAGCCTTTGGAACGATCTGTTCGAGGAAACTGAACGCCTACCGCCCCGGTGTCCTTCGAGAAGTCAGGCCAATTCCCTTTCTCTCCGTCTTTCCGAACACCATCGGTTGCTATGGAATTCCTACCCTAAGTGAAACACGCCTGCGCGGTTTCTCTAGAGAGTTGAGAAATCAGGCGGTCCTCGTGTTGCTAGAGTGACCTTGTGGTTCGATGTAGTCGAGCAGGGTGGTTTTCCGTCTTCTGGGGCTTTTGAGGCCTCTGCGTTTCACGGCCTCTAGGAGATGATGCATCTGTTGCTCTTTGCGTCTGCTGCTGTAGTAGTATGCTTCGTCGACTGTGCTTTCAGCCATCAGTACCGTGACCTTTCCCACCCTCGTCCTGCCTGTTCTGCCTCGACGTTGTATGGACCGTATCTCGGACGGGACCGCTTCGTAGAAGATCACGTGGTCCACGTCGGGCACGTGGAGCCCTTCCTCCCCGATGCTGGTGGTCACGAGGACGTTGTAGCGTCCCGAGCGGAACTCCTCCAATATCCTTACCTGCTCACTCTGCTTCAACCCGGCATCCTCGAGGTCGCGTGTGGCCTGACCCACAAAGCGGACGGCTGAGACTCCGCCAACGCGGTTGAGGCTCTCTACGATCCTTTCGACTGTGTCCCTGAACTGAGTGAAGACGATCAGCTTCGAGTCAGGGTTTGCGTCCAGTTGCATGGTAACTACTTGTCGCAGTCGCGCCTGCTTCGGATGCTCGACATCCGCAAGGGACTCACTGCGATCCAACGCGTCGATTACCCTGGGGTCTTTCGCAAGGGCGCGAGAGGATCTATTCCGACCTTGGCGAAGCCGCGAAAGATACTTGGTCAGGCTGGAGATTCCTTGCGTTTCAACGAGTTCGATCGCGTGCTGGAGCGAGACCGCCTGTGATTGGAGGAGTGCCGCTCCGAAAAGGTAACCTGCTCTATGGCTTGCGAGTCTTCGATGCAATGTTTCGCCAAGGTCGAGCAGCATTCGCTTCGTGACGGTCACGTTGCGTGGCAAGAGGCGCATGGCGCGTAGTTTCTCGATCTTCTCGTCCAGAACGACGTGGAGGATCTGGCTGATGTCCTTGTAGCCCTGGGGTAATGCGATTCGTTCCCAGCTGAGGAAGACAGGTTTCACGTATCCCGCTACATCGTCGTCAGCCTCACTGCGTGCTTCGATATTCTTGATCGCAAGTTTTCCGCAGATCTCTAGGATTCTGTCCCTGCGAGCGCTTGGGGAGGCTGTCAAGCCGAGGATCAGCGGATTCGATGCTTCACGCTTGTACGCTTCAGCGACCTCAGAGTAGGCGTATTCTTTCACGCAGCGGTGAGCCTCGTCGAAGACGAGTAGGCAGACGGCTCTGAGCGTGTAGCGGTGTTCGAGGACGTCGTTCCGTATCACCTCAGGCGTAGCGAACACCAATCGCGACTCTTGGAAGAGTGCACGTCTCAGCTGGGGTGAACTCTCCCCGGTCAGTGTCGCTGAAGAGACATTGTCGCCTGCGAGATGCTCCCTGAAGAAGCAGGCGTTCTGGAGCACGAGCGGTCTGGTGGGAGCCAGAACCAGCACCTTGCCATCAGGAAACTTGCTGAGCCGCTCAACCGCAACCAGCAACGCAATAATCGTCTTCCCCAATCCGGTCGGAAGGACAACCAGTGTGTTCGACTCCAACGCGGACTTCGCTATCGCGCGTTGATACTCGCGAACCTCAATTCCAAACGGATAAGGCATGATATTCACACACTCAATCCGCGCCCTTCCAGTTGATCCCGCGACTGCCCGGTTCGTTGCTAGGTTGCCCGCGAACCCAGCGACCGGACTCATGACCTTGCTTTGCTCTTACTCCCTTTCCCCCAATTTACTCTTTCAGACATGCGGCTCTCACCAAGACCGCATCATAACCAAGTGATTACGTTTCAGAATGGGCGCATCGACTGGTACTCCTAAAATCCGTCCCACGTTGAGGGCAACACCAAACCATCCTTGATGGGCTGACAGCATACGTGTCGCCTAGACAAAGACACATGCCTCCTACAAGAATCAGAGAACATGATCCATTTCCCCTCCCGGACAGTTCTTGAACGGGAAGATTCTGTCGTAGGCAACCACCGAAACTCACCTGCAGGCCTAGTGCTTGCATAGGCGCTAGCCTCGTGTTGGAGCGCCTATGCGCCAGATTGGCTACAGAGGTCAAGCTTTATGATGGATCTCGGGTGCGTTCTATCTTGCGCGTGAGGTCGCATGAAGCTGAAGAGCGAGGACTTCGAAGAGAACGGTTTCATTCCCTCTCGGTTCACCTGCGATGACGAAGATGTTTCTCCGCAGCTGCGGTGGGAGGATGTGCCTGATGGGGTGAGGAGTTTCGCCTTGAGTATGACAGATCCAGACGCTCCCGGCGGGACGTTCACCCACTGGCTCGTGTACAACATACCGAAGGACATCAGACGAATCGAGCGGGGCGGGCTTCCAGCGGGCGCTAGACAGGTTACGAACGATTTTGGAACGGAGCGCTACGGTGGCCCCTGTCCTCCGTCAGGAACGCACAGATACTACTTCAGACTCTATGCGCTTGACGCCGAGAGTCTTGAGAAGATCACCAGAGGCAACTTCTTCCAGGTTGTGGAGAAGCATACGGTCGCGAGAGCCGAATTGATGGGGCGATACAAGAGAAAGTAGCGCAGAAGCATCCGCTCGTTTTCACGTTCTAGGGCCTGCAACCGAATCGTGGGATTGCCTGGATACTTGAAGTAGAGACGAGCCAGGCTGCAAGGTCTGTGGTAGGGGGCTGCTATTCTGGCAGACATCTGCTTGGCGGATGACTAGCGATGATCTTCGAGTCTCTTAGACTGGTCGCCATTGGGCTGGTGGTCGTCCTTAGCGGCGCCATCATCCCAGGCCCTTTGCTGGCATTCACTCTGTTTGATACATCCAAGAAGCGACGCGTCACTGGACATCGCGTCATGATGGGGCACGTGTTGTGGGAGCTCGGAGTCATCTCACTGGTCCTAGGATTCGGATGGATAATACTGGTTCCACGACTAGACCAGTCATTTGTCTCGGTGCTCTGACCAGATCCATTAATCTGCACGTTCAACACGGTTGACACAATGCTCCATAGCGAGCCCCGTGATCTCTGCGCCGGCAAAGCCTTGGAAGGACTGACGTGAATATGGATACAAACAAGACGGATTATCTCTGGGTGATGCTCTCTTTTTCCTTCGTCATCGCGTTCCTTCTGCACCTTCTGCTATTTTCAACGGCCCCGATGGCTACGGTGATCATGCAGGAGATGAGTCTGTCTCACGCTGGCTTCGGTCTCGTCTTTTCAGCTGCGATGATGAGTCTGATCTTGTTCAGGATACCGTGGGGGATGATCGGCGATAGGATAGGCTACGTGAATGCCCTGAGGATAGCGTTGCCCATCTCTGCAGCTTCAGCTGTGCTGAGGGCCTACTCGCCCGTCTACGAAATACTGTTGCTGAGTCAAATCCTGCTCGGCTTGGGCCTCGCGTCGGTTCTGCCTTGCCTACCGTTGTTGGTGAAGGAGTGGGCGCCGGAGAGGCTGGGCCTTTCGACTGGCATCTATGTCTCTGGTTTCGCGGCCGGCAATGCAACGGCACTTTGGCTTACTCCATACCTGCTCGGCATGATCGACTGGAGGGATGTGCTCCTGGTGTACAGCTGTGTGGCTGCGATTGTGTGTGGCTTGTGGTGGTTTCTTGCTAGGAGCGCCATCAAAGCAGCAACTGAGGTCAGGCTTCGGGACCTGAGAAGGATCCTTACGGATAGGTATGTCTTGGTGTTGCTCTTCTTCATGATAGCCTCCATGGGGACGTATGATACCCTTGCCACGTGGATGCCAAAGGTCCTCGAGATGCAGGAGCTTGACATGGCGTTTGCGTCTCTGCTTCCTCTGGGATTCTTCGCTGCCGGACCGATCATGGGCTTCGCATCGGACAAGTTTCAGAATACGAGGATAATTGTGGCATTGCTGGGGGTGGTTGCGGCCACATCGATCATCGGAATAAACTACGTCATGTTTCCCGCTCTGCTCTTATGCATTTTCTTGGCGGGGTTTGCGAGCGTTGGCGTGCTGACCATCACGCTTGCTTTACCAGCTCAGCACGAGCGTCTCTCTGCTTCAGTGGGAAGCGTTGTCGGGCTCATTTCCTCGCTCGGCAACGTTGGGCCGTTGATGATGCCTGTTGTCTTCGGCCTACTGATCGACGTGACTGGCACGTTTCACCTCTCGGTGCTTTCTGTCGCGCTCCTGGCGGGTGTCACGTTCATCTTGGGGTCCCTAATAGGCGAGTGAGACACCCGGGCTCTGCCCTTCCCCGCAATTGGCGAGCTTCGTTCCCGAACTCTTTTGCTAGGCAGGTTCTCGCTCCGGCTTTTCGGATCATAGACCTTGAAGAACATCGCATCCGTCGATTGAGAACACGCTGGTGAGCGGACTAGACAGCTTCTCCAGATCATACCCTTCAGAAACGCTGTTATCGCCGATGGCCACGGCGGCGTCGCAAAGGATCTGAATCGGTTCAGTACAAAGGGGGAGCTTTCGCATGTCGATGTTGGCACGAGAATTGTGACGTGACGGCTCTTTCTCCCGCTCCTCACCGGCGGTTCGTACAATCGTAGGAGGCAATCGGGGTAGGCTCTTTCCATGAATTGCGTAACCCCTAGGGAAGGGTCAGGTTCGTCGTCTGAAGAGTTCGCATCTCATCGAAGTCTGATGATAACGTGCCTACCTATGCCCCGATGCCGTGATTGTGCAATAGAACCTACGATCGTTCGATGAGGCAAGAGCGGTTGGGCTTTCACTGCTCTCAGCGAACGGATATGAAGCAGCGAAAACGCCCGGAAACCGCGTAAGAAGCCCGTTGGCCGCCAATCACCGCGATAAAGTACTGCGCGCAATGTGGAGGCCGGATGCCCTTGGAAGCAGTACACTGTCCCCGATGCGGAGCGAAGCAGTAGCCTCGTACGCGCCTAGAGCATGGTGAATAGAAGATGCCTTACTGCTCGAAGTGCGGAAGCCAGCTTCCACCAAGCGCTACCTTCTGTTGCCTCGAACTTAACTCGATACCCTTTCGCCTCAAGCGCTCTTCCGATCCCGCTGACAACATCATCGTGAACTGACATGCCCATCAGCTCTATGGTTCATGCTCCATCTGCGGAAAACGAATGTACTACCCAGGGAACTCAACCGCGAGCCTTGATTCAAACTTCCAGTCGTCCAGGCTGGAATGGATAGTAGATAGGAGGCTCCGTGCTCTTTGAGGGTCGATCGTCAAGAAGAGTCTGGCAACGTGCGGGCAGAAGCTCTTGCTTGAGATCAGCCTAGACCACGTTCGGCAGCGATGAAGTATGCTTCGCTGCTCGAGGTCTATGTCCACGGTCGTGTCTCCGACGTAGGCTGCTAGTCTTCGCTTGCTGTCCTCGCGAAGCGACAGATCCCTCTCAGGTATGGAACGCGCTCCGTCCACGATCTCCGGGCTCGAGAACCCCACAGCAGATCCTCTCTGATCATGGCACGCAGTATTGGAGCAACGACGGCCCAGGCAGGTTCACAGACTTCTGCGCGACGCATGGCATCGAGCATATCCTCGGGTCCACTGGAAAACCGACCACGCAAGGCAAGATCGAACGATTCTTCCAAACCTTCGAACTCTACTATCCGAGATTCAATGACATGACAGGCTTCCTCGAACCCTACAACAAGATCAAGCCGCATCGAAGCCTAAACTTCTTAACTCCAGCAGAAGTATACTACGCATAATCTGCGCAAGATGTCTCTGTATCCCGCACATATCTCGACTCAGCGAAAAGCATAAGGTGCCGATCCTTCCCTACGGTGGGTTCACACGGATTGGGCGATGCTACTATGATAGACATTGGCAAGCGCATTAGAATGGACCGGATAGTGAACAGACAGACGAAAAGGACAGTCATCATCCCCATGGATCATGGGGTCACTGTGGGTCCCGTGGTTGGACTCCATAAGATGAGTGAGACGGTTGACGCTGTCGCAAGGGGTGGAGCAAACGCCGTTGTATTGCATAAAGGCATCATACAGGCGGGCTACAGAGGCTACGGAAGGGACATCGGTCTAATCATGCACATGTCGGCAAGCACCAATCTAGGGCCCGATCCAGGCAGCAAGGTTTCCGTCGCCGATGTGGAGGAGGCGATAAAACTCGGGGCAGACGCCGTTTCTGTTCACATAAACGTTGGATCGAAGAGTGAACCCGACCAGCTGGCATTCCTCGGCCGTACGGCGAAGCTTTGCGCGGAATGGTCCATGCCCCTTCTCGCGATGATGTATCCTAGAGGGGAGAAGATCAAGAACGAATTTGACGTAGAAGTCGTTGCGCACGCCGCACGAGTCGGAGCGGAATTGGGCGCGGACGTGATCAAGACGAACTACACGGGAAGCGTTGAATCATTCGGAGAAGTCATCCGGGGATGCCCAATCCCTGTCGTCATGGCAGGCGGACCAAAAACTAAGACACAAGAGGAGTTCTTCTGCATGGTTTACGACTCGGTCAAGGCCGGCGGGTGCGGTGTCTCGGCTGGAAGAAACGTCTTTCAAGCCGATGACCCAACGAGGATTGTTCAAGTTTTGTGCGGCATAGTTCATGAGCAGTTGAGCGTAAGAGACGCAATGGAAAGGTACATGAAGCAAGCCTAGTATTCGAAGATGCCTTCTTCCACCTTGGTTCCGAAATGCATTCCGCCTTCTGTGCGGTGCATCAGGACATCCTTGCCGAGGCTATCGAGGACGGATACGGACTGTCCGTCCTTCGTCATCAGATGGATGCTCTTCTCGCCCTGCAGTAGGACCGAGTATCTCTTTCCACCGAGTTCCGTCGTTATCCTGACCATCGGCCTGTACTCTATCTTGTTTCTGTTCACCACGGCTCTTCTGGCATTGCCATCGCTGTCTATCGTGAGTACGTTGTCCCCGCATTTGAGTTCGCTTAGATATCTTGTCTTGATGCCGGTTTCGCTTG
>Ga0315306_10001740_pt1 | contig 10328 bp, 11 predicted proteins | sample TDP1_MG_FD_203803 | JGI IMG/M metagenome (GOLD analysis project Ga0315306, IMG submission 203803) | Freshwater sediment microbial communities from Lake Towuti, South Sulawesi, Indonesia - TDP1 | ecosystem: Environmental > Aquatic > Freshwater > Lake > Sediment | place: Indonesia: South Sulawesi... | reverse complement strand
TCGCCCGGGGAGCAGGACCTCTTTCGCCGACGATAAGCTCTCCCTCGTTAATACAGACACTCTTGTGCTCGAGCAGGTACTTAAACGCCAGGGCGTGCCTCACAGGCGCTGACACCTTTTGAGCGATGTCGCTCTTATAGAACTCGGTGATGAGCTTTGCTCTTTCGGGCGTTATATAAGGAGCTGTATTTATGCTTTGTTCTCTTAGTTTTTTTATCCTCTCCTTCATGGCTCACCTTTCTTTCTCTATCAAAAAACCAGAATCGATGAATATTTTCTTGATCTCATTTATTTTATCACTTGATGGGGGCTGGAGGGATTCGGTTAGATTCTTCTTTCCCAGCCTCTTGTATTTCTGCACACCTCCCCGGTGGAAAGGCAGGAGGTTGATTTGTTTTATAGTCTTTAGAGAGCGCAGATAGTCGGCAATCCTCTTGATGTCTTCTCGATCATCATTGACTCCCGGAATAACCGGAATGCGAATGATTATCTTCTTGCCCTTCTTAGACAATCTTCTCAAATTCTCGAGTATGATTTCATTGGAAACGCCTGCATAGTCTTTGTGCTTTTTAGGGTCTATGATCTTGAGGTCATAGAGGAAGAGGTCGACATTCTCGGAGATGCTGTCCAGGATTTCGGATGAAGTGTATCCTGAAGTTTCGACTGTTGTCTGGATTCCGCTATTCTTGAATTCTTTGAGAAGGGCTTGGAGAAAATCAGGCTGCATCAAAGGTTCGCCTCCGGAGAAGGTCACGCCTCCGCCTGATTCATCAAAGAAAACCCTGTCCTTTTCCACTTCTTTCAGCACATCCTGAACTGTCATTTCTCTGCCGATGATATCAAGGGTCTCATAGACGCAAACATCTTTGCATTTTCCGCAAGAGTCGCATTTCGTTCGATCGACAATGATCGAGCGCCCCTTCTTTGAAATCGCTCCCTGGGGACAGATAGAGAGGCATCGGTCGCATTCTGCAGCGCATCTTTCTTCTTTGATGATGATTTCAGGCTTTGATTCCTGGCCTTCTGGATTGTGGCACCACTGGCAGCGAAGAGGGCATCCTTTAAAAAAGACCGTGGCTCTTATTCCTGGGCCATCATGGATAGCGTAGCGGATGATGTCAAAAATCAATCCTTTAGCCATTTTCTTCTCAGGCGTGATTCACAGAGTCAGCAAAAATTTTTTTCAATAAGCAGTATTATAGCAGTAAGGCAAAAAAGGGGACAGTCCATTTTTTTTAGGAAGCATGCTAAATTCCGTGATGGCCGATAATTAACAGCGGGGTGGCACGTCAAAAAAAAGAAAAAAGGGGACTTTCCTTTTTATTTTAAAGTCAAAACAGGCTTGCCCAGCATCCTCTCCTTAACCTGGATTCCGAGGCCTGGCTTGGAAGGGACATCGAGCATCCCCTCTTTTCTCCGCGGCGCATCCTCTGCAAGATGAAGGTCGTTGTAGCTGTTAAAGTCTGTCGAGCTGAAATAAAATTCAGGCCGCGTGCTTCCCGCAAGCTGAGCGATGGCAGCAGTGGTGATGTCGCCTCCCCAGCTATCTTCGATGGTCATGGCGATTCCAAGCGACTCGCATAAATCTCTGGCGAGCTTGGTCTTGGTCAGGCCACCGAGCCTGGAAATCTTGAGGTTGACGACGTCCATGGCTCTCTGGTTGTAAGCTCTCAAAAGAGGAACGACGCCGTTTATCACCTCGTCCAGGATTAGCGGAAAGCCGGTATGGTCGCGGACGACAAGACATTCTTCAAGAGTGGCGCAGGGCTGTTCAATATAAAGATTCTCTCCTTCCAAGGAATTGACCAGACGAAGAGCTTTGTGCGTCAGCCAGCCTGTATTGGCGTCAGCAACAAGGATATCTCCAGGCTTGAGAACTTTCTGCACCGCTTTGACGCGTTTAATATCATCATCAGGGTTGCCTCCAACTTTGAGCTGGAAGCGGCGGTAGCCTTCATTCCTATAACGAGCCACATCTTCAGCCATCTCCTCTGGAGATCCCTGAGATATAGCCCGATAAAGAGGGAAACTTTCAACGCACCGGCCGCCGAGCAGAGTGCAAAGCGGCAAACCTGTCGCCTGGCCGAGGATATCCCAGCAGGCCATGTCCAAGGGAGACTTAGTGTAGTTATGGCCTGCTAAAGCTGAATCCATGATGCTGTTTATGAGATTGAGCTCGCACGGATTCTGGCCGAGAAGAAGAGGCCCTATCTCGGCGATACTAGCAGGAACCCCACGAGCATGGGCATCCATGTAGGCAGAGCCCAAGGGACAGACCTCTGCAAATCCATTCAATCCCTCATCAGTTGAAATCTTGACGACCTCGGAGATAAAGGCGCTGACCGAATGGCCCCTTGACCAGGCGTACCTCTGGTCAAGCAATCTATAGTTAACCTGGAAAACATCGATCTGCTTAATCTTCATCCAAGGCCTCCCTGAATAGAGTTGATATAGAAAAGGGAACTATCCCTTTTTTAATCAAAGACTGGCTAGCTTGTTCAGCTCTTCCCAGTCTTGGTCGACCTGTTTCTGAATCTCCTCCAGTATCCAGGCGTTCTCTTCTTTGAAGAGATGGCGAAATCTTCCCTGAGGCTTGAGCCATTCCAGGGCAGGCTTTTTCTCTTTTGGCTTGTAGTTGAGCTTGTACTTGCCGTTCTCCACTTCATACAAGGGCCAGACACAGGTCTCGAGAGCAATCTGAGCCAGACGAATTCCCTGCGATTCTTCATACTTCCATTCAGTCGGGCAGAGACAGAGGACATTGAGGAAAGCCGGGCCTTGGACCTCAAAAGCTCTTCTGGCCTTGTTGTAAAGGTCCTGCCAGCGGACAGGGCAGGCTTGGGCTACGTAGGGAATGTTGTGGGCAACCATAATCTTTGTCAGGTCCTTACGCCTCTGCAACTTTCCAGGGCTCTTCTCCCCCTCTGGAGAAGTTGTCGCCGAAGCCCCAAGCGGCGTTGCTGAAGACCTCTGGCCTCCAGTATTGGCATAGACGTTGTTGTCATAGCAAACATAGACGATTTCGTGGCCTCGCTCCATAGCGCCGGAAAGAGCCTGGAGTCCGATATCATAGGTTCCGCCGTCTCCGCCAACACCCAAGAATTTAATCTTTTTATCAGCAGGAATCTTTCCCTTTTTCTTCAGGGCTTTATACATGGCCTCGACTCCGGCAATGGTTGCCGCTGCATTCTCAAAGGCGCTGTGAATCCAGGTCATGTTCCAAGAGGTTCGGGGAAAGATTGTGGTGCAGACTTCGAGGCAGCCTGTGGCGTTGGCGATGATCAGGGGGTCTTCAGTCGCCCTCAAGATAATCTTGAAGATCAGCGGGATTCCGCAGCCGAGGCACATGCCGTGGCCGGCGACCAATCTATCTTCCAATGCTGCTAAGTCTTTCAGTTTTGCCATTTCTCTCTCCTTTCCTTTATTCTCTCAGGTTGATGTAGCCGCACATCTGGTCAACCTTTCCGGTCTGAGCAATCTTTTCCAGCTTCAAGGCTACTTCTTTAAAATGCTCGACCATGATATCCCTTCCGCCAAGTCCATAGACATAATTCACAATCTTTGGCCTCTGGCCGTAATCATAAAGGGCGGAGCGAATCTCGGTGAAAAGAGGCGCGCCAAAAGCTCCTGGGCTCGAAGAACGGTCGAGAACAGCAACCGCTTTCATTTCCTTCAAAGCTTCGGCAATCTTCTGATGAGGAAAGGGGCGAAAAACCCTCGGCTTGAGCAGCCCGATTCTCTTTCCTTCAGCCCTCAGCTCATCGATAGAATCCTTGCAGGTTCCTGCAGCAGAGCTCATGACCACGATGCAGGTTTCAGCGTCATCCAGGCGATATTCTTCGAAAAAGCCGTATTCGCGGCCGAACCTCTGCCCGAACTCCTTGCCCACAGCTTCGATCACCCTTGGAGCATTCTCGATTCCCTCGATCTGGCTCCTCTTGTGCTCAAAGTAGTAATCGGTGAAATCTATGGGCCCGACCGTCATCTTGCGGCTGGTATCGAGCAGCGGATAGAGAGGCTTGTATTCGCCGATGAATTTCTTGACCTCTTCGTCGTCCTCCACCTGAATGGCTTCCATGGAGTGGCTGATGATAAAGCCGTCCAACCCGACCAGGACCGGAGTCCTGACATCCAGGTCTTCGGCGATGCGAAAGGCCTGGATGAAATTGTCATAAGCCTCCTGGCAGCCCTCTGAATAGAGCTGAATCCAGCCTGAATCTCTTGCGCCCATGGTATCGCTGTGGTCGCCATGAATATTAATCGGAGCGCTCAAGGAGCGGTTGGCGATGGCGGCGATGATGGGCAGCCTCAGGCCGGCAGCGATGTAGAGCATCTCCCACATCAGAGCCAATCCCTGCGAGGATGTGGCTGTCATCACCCGTCCTCCGGCCGAAGCAGCTCCGATGCAGACGCTCATCGCGCTGTGCTCGCTCTCCGGGCAGACGAATTCGCCGCTGATCAGCCCGTCTGCTTTGAACTGGGCTATGGTCTCGACGATTGCCGTGGAAGGTGTGATGGGATAGGCGGCGATGATGTCAGGGTCGATCTGCCTTGCCGCTTCGGCTATTGTCTGATTTCCGTTCAGCGTTTTCATTGTCTTCATTTGGGACTCCTTTCAGCCAGCTTGATTTCTTCCTTGACCATGACCAGGGCCTTTTCCTTTGGCGGGCACTCTGTGGAGCAAATCCCGCAGCCGGTGCAATAGTCGTAGTTGATGCCTATGACCTCACCCTTTTCGACAAGCACGGCAAAGTGAGGGCAATAGAGCCAGCAGAAAAAGCACTGGATGCAATTTTCCTCGATGAACTGAGGCTTCTTGCCTGAGCGCCAGGTCCCGGTCAGATTCTTTACCGAATTTCCGGCATCAAGGTTAATGGTGCCGATTGTCAGTTCCTTCCAGCTTTCTTTTTTCATCCTTCCCTCACCTCCTTGAAGGCTCTGTCAACAGTGCGCATATTCTTCTCCACGACCTCTGGCCGCAGCTTTTTGCTGAGTGAGACCTCGACTCTCTCCTTGAATTTATTCAGGTCCATGAGTCTGGTCACTTTAACCAAAGCCGCTACCATCGGGACATTGGGAATAGCCTTGCCCAGCTCTTTGGAAGCTATGGCGTAAGCATCCAGAGCAAAAATCTTCTTATCCCCTAACGATAGTCTCTCCCGAATAAGGGCTATGTCAAAAGCGGTGTTGATGATGAAAAGAGCATCCTTCTTGGCTCCCTGGCTGATGTCCACCAGACCCAACAAGGAAGGGTCGGTGACAACGACGATATCAGGATTATAAACCTGGCTATGAGTGCGGATGGGCTTGCGGCTTATGCGATTGAAGGCCAATATCGGAGCGCCTCTCTTCTCCGCTCCGAATTCCGGGAAAGCCTGAATATGAATTCCCTTTTCCGAGGAGAGGACATCGGCCAGAGTCGCAGCAGCTGTGACCACTCCCTGGCCGGCACGGCCGTGCCAGCGGATTTCAATTGTCTCTTTCATTGAACCTCCTCGCGATTAAAATCGCCAAACTTTTCTCCTTCATTATTTCCTTTTTTTATTCCTCATTCCTTGAGCTCAGTTCTTCCTTCCAGGGCTTTCTTAATCGTCACTTGGTCGGCATAATCGATGTCAGAGCCGACAGGCAAGCCCATAGCCAGCCTGGTCAGCCTGATTTTGAAATCTTTCAAGATTTTCGCCAAATAAACGGCTGTCGACTCACCTTCGACTGTGGGGTTGGTGGCAATGATGATCTCTTTGAAATTTCCTTCCTTTATCCTTTTCAACAGCTTCTCGGTCTTGAGCTCATCGGGCCCCACTCCTTTCAAAGGCGAAAGGGCGCCGAGAAGGACATAATATCTTCCGTTGAAGGCCCCTGTTTTCTCTATAGAATAGATGTTGAACGGTTCTTCAACAATGCATAGGATATCATTGCTGCGGTTTGAGTCAGCGCAGTATTGGCAGGGGTCGATATGAGTCAGGCTGTTGCAGAGGGAACAGTGAAAGGTGCTTCGCTTGGCCTCTTTTAAGGCATTGGCTAAAACTTCCACTTCCTCTGGGGGAAGGCTTGTGAGATAAAAGGCAATTCTCTGGGCAGTCTTAGCCCCGATGCTTGGAATTTTTTTCAGCTCTTCAATCAGGCGAGCGAGCGGATGCGTCTCTTCGTTCATCAGAAAAGACCTGGAATCTTCAGACCGGCTCCCAGCTTTCCTAGCTTCTGGGATAAGCTCTCATCGACTTTTGCGCTGGCGTCGTTGAAGGCTGCGGTGACTAAATCCTGGAGCATCTCGACATCTTCTTTGTTGACAACTTCCGGGTCGATGCGGATGGAAACCAGATTTTTTGTTCCATCAAGAGTCACGGTCACCATGCCGCCGCCGCTCGAGCCTTCGACACGCATCTCTCGCAACTCCTGCTGGATTTTGCTCTGCATCTCTTTGGCATCCTTCAGCAGTTTCTGTAAATTGGGGACACCTTTCATTCCTCTCTCCCTGCATTAAAATAATATCTCATTCTTTTTTTTCTGTCCTTTTCATCGGCTTAACCGCCAGCACTTGGGCCTTGAATGTCTCCATAAAAGACTGGACAGATGGGTCTTTGAGCGCAGCCTCCATCTTCTTTTCTTTCTTGCCTCCCTCTTCTCTAATCTCTTCAGACACCGTCTCCTTTATTTCCTGAATTTCCTGATTGGCAGCTTCAGGAGACATATTCCTGGGCAGGGCTTCTTCTTCCCGAGGACTCTCCTTCACGAATTTTTTCTCTGAAGGCAACTTCATCTCTTTCTTGAACTCCTCGATATCCTGCATAATCTCTTTCAGAGGAGCAATCTTCTTAAAATGACAGAGCTTAACCAGGAATGCTTCGAGATAAATTCTTGGGTGGGAGGAAAAGCGCAGCCCCTGTTCTCCCTGCTGAAGGGCGACAAGATAGCGGAGAATCTCTTCCTGGGAGCCCTTCTCCGCTTCTTCCCTGAGCGCCTTCATCTCCTCTTCGTTCAAGGGCAGCAGGTCCTGAACGCTCGTAACCGATTTGACAAGGAGCAGATTTCTGAAATGCTGAATCAGCTTGCTGTAGAAGAAGCGCAAATCATAGCCGTTTTCAATAAGCTTTTCGACGAGCGGAAAAACCTCATCTGCTTTGTCTTCGATGATTGCCTTGGAAAAGGCAAAGAGGAGGTCTCGGCTGATTGTTCCCAAGATTTCTTTAAGATCCTCATCGCTGACGACCTCGCCTGAAAAGGCGACAGCCTGGTCGAGGAGGCTCTGAGCATCCCTCAGACTTCCGTCTGCGGCTTCGGCGATGAGGTTCAAACCGTAGGATGAAATTTTTATGCTTTCCTTTTGAGTGACATCCAGCAGATGATTGATGATTTCTTTCTGAGAGATCTTCTTGAATTCAAAGTGCTGGCAGCGGGAGACTATCGTTGCCGGGACTTTGTGGAACTCGGTGGTGGCAAAAATGAATATAGTGTGGGGTGGAGGCTCTTCGAGAGTTTTTAAAAGAGCGTTGAAAGCCTCCCGGGTCAGCATGTGGACCTCGTCGATGATGACGACTCTGAAGCGGCTACGGATAGGCCTGTATCTCACCCCTTCACGAAGCGCTCGGACCTCTTCAATCCCACGATTGGATGCGCCGTCAATCTCGAGAACATCCACCGAGCGGTCCTCATAAATTTCCTTGCAGAATTCGCATTTGTTGCAGGGAGTGGGAGTTGGCCCATACTGGCAGTTGAGAGCCTTGGCCAGGATTCGAGCTGCCGTTGTCTTGCCCACTCCTCTCATCCCGGAGAAGATATAGGCTTGTGCCACCCTGTTATTTTTGATAGCATTCTCCAGGGTCTGGACAACAGTTTTCTGGCCGATCATCTCCTCGAACGTTTTGGGTCTGTATTTCCTGGCAAGAATCAAATAGGTCATTTCGACAGGCTTATGAAGTCAGATAAGGAAACTAAGTTCCTTTTTTTAAAGCATATATTATCACAATTTAAAATGAATGCAAAAAGAAATCTGGCTTTAGCTCAGGCTGGTTGCTTCGAAAACATGCAGGCTTTGCCCCAGCGAGGCAAAGCCTGCTCGGCCTTCAAACGGTTTTCTTAAGCAACCAGCCTGAGCTAAATTTCAAACAATGAACAAACGGAAAAGCCTTGCCGAGATTCACATAGCTGTATTGCTCTTCGGGACAGCTGGTCTGTTCGGTAAATGGCTTGTCCTATCTCCATTGACGATAGTCCTTGGCCGGGTTTTCTTTGCCAGCCTTACTCTTGCCGTTCTCCTTAAATTGACAAGGCAAGGCTTTTCCGTTTCTCCTCGTAAAATATATCTCGACCTTGTCCTCCTCGGATTCATCTTAGCCATCCACTGGGCTTGTTTCTTTCAATCGATCCAGGTCTCGACTGTAGCTGTGGGCCTTCTGTCCTTCGCCACCTACCCTGTTTTCACCACTTTTCTTGAACCATTGCTCTTGAAAGAAAAAATCATTAAGATGAACATCCTTCTCTCAGTGTTCTGTCTTGTCGGAGTATTCTTTATCATCCCTCATTTCGGCTTCGGTCATTCGGCATTTGTCGGCGTGCTCTGGGGTTTGCTTTCGAGCCTGACCTTTGCCCTGCTCACTGTCTTGAACAGAAGCCTCACTCAGAATCTCCGCAGCTTACTCCTCGCTTTTTACCAAGATTTCTTCGCCCTGCTCTTCCTCCTGCCCTCCTGCTTTGTCCTTAAGCCTGCTCTGAATGCCAGGGATATCCTGCTGCTTCTGCTTCTTGGAGTGTTCTGTACGGCAGGCTCCCACAGCCTGTTCATCGATGGGATGAAGAGAATAAAGGCTCAAACAGCCAGCCTCATCCACACCTTGGAGCCGGTCTATGGGATTGTCTTCGCCTTCTTCTGGTTAAACGAAGTTCCCTCTCTACGGACAATCCTGGGGGGATTAATTATTCTCTCCAGCCAGGCTTTTATAATTTCAAAATTCTTCAGGAAAAGAAAAAGCTGAGATTATTTATCCTTCTTTTTCTTAATTCTTCCCTTCTCTACCTCTTTCTTCTCTGTCTCTTGGGCTTGTTCCTTGGCTGTTTCCTCTTCATGCCTTTTTTCTACCTGTGATTTTTCTTCTTCATGGCTTTTTCGAATTTTCGTCACTTTTTCTCTGTACACATTTTCGATTTTTGTTTTTTCTTCAGGAGTCTTTGCCGCTGCCTTTTCTTCTTCCATTTTTTTCTCAATATCCTTCACTTCCTTCTGCTGGCTCTCCTGCAAGATGCTAATTTCTCTCCTATGAATTTCCTTCAGCCTTCGTTCCTCAGGAACAGGCGCTTCTTTTTCTCCTGGCCTTCTGATCTGGCCTCTGGAGATAGTGGTCCTTGCTTCTTCCCTGTCCAAAACAGTCTTGGGCTTGGCGCTGCTGCTTTCCTTTATTGTAGGCCTGTAAATCTCAACAGTTCCGTATTCAACTCTTGATTCGCCTTCTCTCTTTGCATCCCTCAGTTCTATCTTTGAAACGTTTTTCTTGGTCATCCTTCTTACCTGGTCGACGTCGATTCCTGCGTTTATAACTCTGTTGTTCTGGACATAGATATTCGTCTGAACAACCGTGTAGTTGATGATGGTTATATTCCGCTCAAAGGGGAAGATATGGCGGTGAAGATTAGGCTCAAGAAAGTAAACTCCATCAACAAAAATCCAGTGGGAGTATGGAATGGGATAGCGAAAATCTCTAATTCCAATTCCAGCCACAAAGCGCGCCTCTGGCGGAAGCGGCGCCCATCCAATATAAAAGTCGCCCCTTCGCCAGCTCACCCAGCCCGGCCCCCAGACAGTATCCGGCACCCAGAACCAGCCCAGCTCTCTATCCCATCCCCAACGGCCGTAATGAAAGGGAGCCCAGCCCCATCTGAAATAAGAAACCCACGTCCAGCCATAATCTGTCCAAACCCACTGTCCGTAAGTATATGGACGCCAGCCATACCAGGTGTCTTGGGGAATCCAAACATATCCGTAGGGAGGATAATAGGTCCAGAGGCCATATGGAGAAAGAGAGTCATAAAAATAAGATACGTCCAAAGACGGCGCTAATTCTTCTCTCGCTGGTTCTTCATACGGCTCTTTCGCTGGAGGCGGCTGCTCTTGACCCGAATAAGGAACATATAAAAGGCAGCCTGCGCTGAAGAGAAGCATCAGGAAAACAATGAAAAAATATTTTCTCATGATTATCCCTCCTTAAATCACGTTTAATTTATTCAATTTATTATTCAGCCTGTTTGAAGACATGAGCGACTCGCTTAAAAGCCCAATCGAGCTCTTTCTTGTTGATGATCAAGGGTGGAGCAAAACGGATGACGTTCTCATGAGT
>Ga0315306_10001738_pt1 | contig 10331 bp, 11 predicted proteins | sample TDP1_MG_FD_203803 | JGI IMG/M metagenome (GOLD analysis project Ga0315306, IMG submission 203803) | Freshwater sediment microbial communities from Lake Towuti, South Sulawesi, Indonesia - TDP1 | ecosystem: Environmental > Aquatic > Freshwater > Lake > Sediment | place: Indonesia: South Sulawesi... | reverse complement strand
TGCAGCGGCGCGGTTATCCTGTTCTTCCGCCCCTTTTCCCTGCCATGAAGGAGTTGACCCTGCGGGCAATCCGCTTAACCGAGGGGTTCAGGGGGGAGCAGGTTAGGGTGATTGAGGTGCATCCCGCATCTAGTAGGAAGGCGCTTCAGATGCCCTTAAAAAATTGGCGTCGAATACAGGAGATTTTTGTGGAAATGGGGTTGGGTGGCGATTGGGAAAACCGCGCCTTATCTCCGCATGAGTTGGACGCTTTAACCGCGGTGATAACTGCCCATTTGCACATAAAGGGTAAAACTGAAGGCTTTGGAGAGCATATAGAAGGGTTCATAATAGTTCCCTTACCCCTGCATTGGAGTAAATATGTGGCAACCTTTGCCTGTAACAATCGCCTTTAAAGTTCTCCCTCAAAATCATTTAAACTGTCAAAGGATTATTCTTCCCTCAGGTGTTGGAAAATGGTGCTCAGAGCAGGGGCAAGTGAAAGCAGGATAACGCCGCCTATAGGGGTTAGCATGGCAGGCTACGGTGCTAGAAAGGGCCCCGCTGTGAGGGTGCACGACGATCTTCATGTAGGCGCGCTGGTTTTAGATGACGGCGTTAAGAAGGTGGCAATTCTGGCCGCTGACATCATCGCCGTGGAAAAGGAGCTGGGTTCCTCTGTGAGGAAGTCAATCAGTGGGCGAAAGGGCATGGACGTTAACGATATTTTGGTGTGCGCCTCCCACACCCACTCGGGTCCAGTTACGGGCGGAGACAAAGTCGATAGAGGCTGGCTAAACTCTTTGCAGGAAAAGATGGTTGACACAGCCCTTCAGGCTTTCGAAAAAAGAGTGGAAGCCAAATTGGGTATGGGTCAAGGAAAGGTTGAAGGCATCGGTGCCAATCGACGCGATCCTAAAAGAGGCATTGCTGATAAGTCCGTCGGCGTCATCCGCGTTGATAATTTTCAAGGGAGACCCATAGCAGTTCTTATGAACTACACGTGTCACGCCACCGTCCTAGGTTATAGGAATCGCTTGATCTCGGCGGATTACCCCGGCTACGCAAAGGGAATGGTTAAAGAAGCCTTGGGAAATGAAACGGTTGTGATGTTCGCCAACGGTGCCTGCGGTGACATAAACCCAGGAGGTTACTCGGCTGATATCAGCGCTATTGGCGGTTTCATCCCCGGCAGAACCTTCAGGAGGGCGAAAAGGCTGGGGGCAATCTTGGGCAAGGAGGTTTTGCGGGTGGTTAAAGAAATAGAAACCCATTCGCTAGTTAATTTATCCGCAGTGACTGAGCGGGTTCACCTGCCCCTTCGGGAAATCCCTAAACCCTTAGAGGCGGAGGAGCAAGTTAAAGAGAAGGAGGGGTTGGTCAGACGGCTGGAGAGCCAAGGGGCTTCCGATAAGGAAATTACTGAGGCAAAAATTGCCGCCGTTTATGCAAAGATTGAGCTGGGCCACGCCAGGAAGGCGGCCCTCCTTCCCAAAAGGGAAATTGAGGCGGAGCTACAAGCACTCGCTCTCGATGACACATTGCTCATTGGTCTGCCAGGTGAAATCTTTGTGCAGATAGGACTAGACATAAAGAGGTGTTCCCGATTCAACCACACCTTTGTAATTGGATACGCCAACGACGACATAGGATACGTCCCCACTAAGAAAGCCCTAAGGAAAGGCGGCTATGAGGTGACGGCCAGCGAGTTCGGGTTAGAAGGCATAAAGAAATTAGAAGAAGCCGCCTTGAATTTAGTTAAGAGAATGAATGCCAGCCGCGGTCTAGGCTGAAGAAAACGCCTTTGTGAAAAGACGAAAACCGCGCCACATCTAAACTAGAAGTGATGTTTTCAATAACTCTTATTTTAGGCGAGCAAGATATTTCTTTGAGGTTCAAGTATGGAAATCCGTAGGGTTCAGAGGACCGGCGATGGAACATTTCTCATTTCTTTACCCAAGGGTTGGGCTGAGAGGAATGGGCTTGACCGCGGCGCCCTAGTCGCCGTTTCTGAGAGGTTTAACGGTCACCTTGTTATCGCCCCAAAATACGGTGTGGAACAGGCTCCAAGGACGGCGGTGGTGAAACCCACCTCCCTTCTCCACCGGGAAATCATCGGGAGATACCTTCAGGGATACGACATTATCCGAGTTGAAGCCAAGGGAAGGATAAGCCCAGAGGAACGGGAAAGGATCAAGCAGCAGGCGTCAAGCCGCCTTATCGGTTTAGAGATCATCGAAGAAGACTATTCAAAAATCGTTATGCAGTGCCTTCTGGAGCCCGCCGCCTTCCCGCCTGAAAGGATTCTGCGCCGTGAATATTCTATTGCCTCTAGCATGCACCGGGACGCAGTAACCGCCCTAACTGAAGGCGATATTCTGTTAGCTGAAAATGTCATCGCCAGGGATGAGGAGGTTGACCGCCTGTACTTCCTTCTGGTTAGAATCCTTCGGACGGTGATTCAAAACCCAAACCTTAGCGATAAGTTAGGAATCCTGCCCATTGACTGCTTAGACCACCGCCTGGCGGCGAGCCTAGTGGAGTCCATTGGAGACCAGTCCACCCAAATCGCCGAAAACGTAATCAAGATGGCAGGCACAAAGATAACGGAGGAACTTTCCCAACTCCTTCTGAGGCTTCATAAAATTGCCTATGAAGCCCATGAAGACGCCATGGTGGGCCTCTTTTCCCGCGACATATCCCTGGCCGAGAATATTCGAGAGAAAAGGGAGGCGGTGGCTAAAATATTTCAGGAAATTGAGAACATAACCCGCGCCCAGCCTGTGGAGCTGGCCCCCTGCATCCTCACCGCGTCTTCCATTGGTCGAATCTACGATTACAGCATAGACATAGCCGACTTGGGAATGCCAAGACCCCTCTAACGTCAACCTTTTAACGGCAAAATATTCCCTAAAATGCAAATGTGAATTATGTCTGGAGGGTGGGCATAAATGAAGGTTTACATAATGACAGACCAAGAAGGCGTGGCAGGGGTCCTCAATTTTGATGACTATGGTTCTCCCACGGGGCGCTACTATGAGGTTGCCCGGGAGTTGAGCACACGGGAGACCAATGCCGCCATTGAGGGTCTCCTTGAGGCCGGTGCAACGGAGATTTTAGTGGTGGACGGCCACGGACACGGGTCCATTAACCCCCTGCTGCTTCATCCCTCAGCCAAGCTTTTGGCTGGACGGCCGTTAGGGTACCCCTTCGGCTGTGACGAAAGCTTTGACGCAGCCATAATTATAGGCCAGCACGCTAAGTCCAACGCGGAGGGCGGCCACCTGTCCCACACGGGCAGCACCTCCATTGAAGACTTGTCCATTAATGGCGTCTCCGTGGGTGAGATGGGGTGTAACATGCTCTTTGCCGCCTATTTCGGCGTCCCCACGGTGATGATGAGCGGCGATAAGGCCGCCTGTCAAGAAGCCCGTGCCTTGGTTCCTAACATTGAGGTCGCCCCTGTCAAGTATGGCGTCAAATACGGTCCAACCTCCGGCCTCCCAGCCGAACAATATAGGCGTTTAACTGGCGCGGCCATCCACCTTCATCCCGAGGCCGCTCGAAGCCTCATTAAAGAGAAGGCAAAAAAGGGTTTGGAAAGACTTGGGGAAATAAAGCCCTTCTGGCTGGAACCCCCCTACGAATTGGTGAGCAAGCTACGACCCGCCAAAGAGGGCGAGCCAATGAAGGTGGCCATCTGCAGGTCCAACGACCTCCTAGAGTTGCTAAATATGCCAAGAAAACACGAATGAATGTGAAGAAGAGGCTGTTACAGTTTGGGCGAAGATGAACTCATCTTTACTCCTGAAGACTTCATTCAGTACGAGGCGCGCCGCCGAGGTGTGGATAGAGAATATTTCCAAATCCCCAGCCGGCTAATTTTACTTTACCAAAAGAGTGCCTTTAAATATACTAGGCAGGTGTTAAAGGGAAAAACCATAGATTGGCTCTACGGCAAGTCTCGTCCCTTCTGCATTGGCGTGGTAGATGGTAAGGAGATCGGTTCGTTCAGGGTATGGGTTGGGGCGCCAGCTGCCGCAGCTATGCTTGAGGAATTGATAGCCTGTGGTGCAAAAAGCGTTTTCGAGGTTGGAATGGCTGGTGGTTTGCAGTCATTATCAAAGCCTGGGGACATCATGGTAGTGACAGAAGCCATTCGGGACGAGGGTACATCAAACCATTACTTCCAGCCTGGAGTGAGGCTAGAGGCTTCTCCTAAGCTGAGAGACCTCCTGATTCAGCGGCTAAATATTAAAGGAATTAAGCATAAGGTTGGTCCTGTTTGGACGACTGACGGGGTTTTTCGAGAGACGAAGAGTAAACTCTTAAAGTTTCGCAGTCAAGGGGCCTTAGCTGTAAATATGGAAACATCAGCCCTCTTCGCAGTCGCTAAATATCATAAGATAGAAATTGCTTCAGCCCAGGTGATTTCAGATGTTTTGTCGGAAGAAGGATGGCAGCCCGCCTTTAGGCATAAAAAAGTTTCTGGTAGTCTGAGAACATTACTCAATACAGCGATTGAGATTTTAGCCGAAGCTTAAAATTTCGGTCTTTTCGCTCATCCGTTATATGCACATTTTTAGAAAAGAGTTTTCAATAGCATCTGTTTTTCCAAGTCTTAAAATTAATATTATTTGAGGAGAACGTTCATCTACAACTAGGATTCTAGAATATCATGTGATGTGGGAGGAACTTGAGGTTATTTGGCACCGCTGGAATAAGGGGCCCCATTGTTGAGAAGGTGACGCCTGAGTTAGGCCTTAAGCTCGGTTTATCCCTTGCCACCTTCCTCGGGAACAGGGGAACTGTGGCCACTGGATATGATCCACGGACTTCGTCCCCCCTGTTGGAGTCTAGTTTGCTTTCAGGTCTTTTGGCGGGCGGGTGCGACGTTGCGGAGCTTGGGCTGGTTGCCATTCCCGTGTTAAGCTATTTCTGCGCGCATTCCGATGTGGATGGCGGCGTTATGGTAACCGCCAGCCACAACTCTCCTGAGGATAATGGGTTTAAGTGCCTAACCTCCGAGGGGATGGAGTACGTGCCCAGCGAAGAGGAGACCCTAGAAGCCCTAATTCTAAACGGTCGGTACCGAAGGGTTCCCTGGAACAAAATAGGCAAATCCGAGAAGGCTGAAGGCGTCACCCAAAGTTACATTGACGCCGCCCTCAGCCGCGTAGGCGAATTAGGGAAAAAGCCTTTTCGCGTTGTCGTTGACTGCGCTAATGGTGCCGCCTATGAGGTGGCGCCTAAACTGCTTCAAAAAATGGGGTGTGAAATTCTGATCCTTAACGGCCAACCTGACGGTCACTTTCCTGGTCGCCTTCCAGAACCCAAACCCGAAAACCTGGGGGAACTTATGAAAACTGTAGTTAGGATTAAGGCGGACCTAGGCGTCGCCTACGACTCCGACGCGGACCGCGTCGCCATAATTGATGAACATGGCAAATTTTTAAACTATAGCAGGGTTATAGCCCTCTTTTCTAAGGAAGCTGTGAAAGCCCGGGGTGGTGGTACTGTTATCACCTCATCTGATACCTCTTTCTGCGTTGATGAAGCCGTGGAAGGGGTTGGCGGGCGTGTGGAGAGGACCAGGATAGGGCAGATTCACGTTCCCCTGAGGGCTAGGAGAGACATTATCTTCAGTGGTGAACCTTGGAAGCTCATGGACCCTTCTTGGGGGCCTTGGACTGACGGCATTTACTCTACGGCTAGGCTAATTAGAATGTTAAGTGAGAAGAAGGTGACCGTTTTCCAGCTTTTCTCTGAGATTCCTGAGTATCCGTGGGCTAGGCTTAGCACACCATGCCCTGACGAGCTGAAACCCTCTGTTATGGCAAAAATTAAAGAGGCTCTTTCAAGGGAGCGGAGAATTAAGGAAATATGGACCTTTGACGGCCTTCGACTAAACTATGAGGACAGGTCGTGGCTCCTGATCCGCCCCTCCGGAACCCAGCCTCTAATCAAAATCTACTGTGAAGCAAGAACCAGGGGGCGACTAAAGGCGCTGATCAACCTTGGTATGCAAACGACAAAAGGTGCGGTGAAACAAGCGCGGTCTCAAGGTTTAACATAACATATATGCGCATCCAATACAAATCTTAAACAGCTTCAAATTTAGGAGAGGTTTAGGTTGGAAAAGAAGATTCTGCAACCTAAGGAGGTGCCGAAGCCCATAAGCTCCTATTCCCAAGGCGTCAAAGTGAAAGGAGGCCGTTTCCTATTCCTATCGGGGCAGGTTCCCGAAGACGCGGAGGGAAACCTAGTCGGTAAAGGCGACATCCGAGCCCAGACAAGGCAAGTTTTCGAAAACCTGAAGGCCCTACTGGAGGAGGGCGGGGGCTCCCTAGAAAACATAGTGAAACTCACCATATTCCTCAGGAATATAGAGGACTATAAGGCCTTCGCCGAAATCCGCTCCCAGTATCTAAGGAAGGACTTCCCTGCCTCCACCCTAATAGCAGTTAAGGACCTAGTGAACAAGGATTGGCTAGTGGAAGTGGAAGCCATAGCCGTAATATAGCAGGTTAAAAACATCCTTTTTGCAAAAGCCTCAGTTAGTGACCCTGGCGGGTGCTTTTGTTGCTCAAACATGTTGATTAGGCTTCTTTTTCTCAAAGGTTTGTCGGTTACTTAGCTGGTGCACTTATGTGAGGAGTTAAGAAATTTCTGATCTCTTCTTTTCCCTTGGCCGTTAAGAAATAAACTTTTCTTTTCTCCACCCTCCTTGCTTCTATTAGACCTTCAAATTCTAGAAAATCTAAGAGGGGGTGGAGAACCGCGGAGCTGAGCACAACCCCATGCTCCCTAAAAATTGAGATAATTATATCCGAACTTGTGGAAGGGCTCCTACCAATTATTTCTAAGATTAGTTGGTCCAACTTTAATCTACATTTAAGGTTATATACTGTGTGATAAGAGTGTGTAGGTGTATAAAAAGACGGAGATGTGGGTGCTGTTAGATGTTAACTCGAGATGAACAGGTCCTTCGATTGTATGAGGGTTTGCGGGTAACTGATGTTTGCGATGCTATGGATGCTGTGGGTCTTCAAGATGTGGGAACTATGGACCGGGAAATTAAATCCCTTTGGAGGGATATTGAGGGATTTAAACATCGAATATATGGTTTTGCTCTCACAGTTCGGTTTGTGCCCACTAACAAAAGGGCTTCTACCTTTTCAAGCCTTGAGGACCATTTTAAATGGAAGCGAGATTGGTATCGTGAACTCGCAAGTGACCATTTGAGGGAGAACATAAAGCCCGGGGACATCATTGTCATAGACGCTACTGGAACAGGAGATGTCGGTTTCATTGGGTCCAATAACTCCCTTAGTTGGATAAAGGCGGGAGCCAGAGGAGTAGTCACAAACATGGGATGCAGAGACACAGACGAAATCATCAAGCAGAGGGTTCCAGTCTACTGCAGGTATATATCCAGAGGAATTCGTCCAGGAAGATTGGAGTTCGAATCCATCAACAATCCCATAAACTGCGGCGGAGTTCTGGTCCACCCTGGGGATGTAGTGGTTGCCGACGGTGATGGCGTCATCGTCGTTCCGCGGGAGAAAGCCCAACTTGTGGCTGAAATCGCCATTAAAATACAGGAAACCGACAAAATAGGGAGACGTAAGCTCTATGAAGCACTCGGAATGCCCTTAGACTTCACTGTAGAGGGTGGTAAGTCTGAGCAAACTTGAAGGCAAATCGCCTTCTTCATCAGCGGAAAAACCTGTTATCGAAGAAGGGGGGCAGTATCATATAGCCTGCAAGCCAAGGGACCTCGCCAAGTACCTCCTAATTCCTGGCCCCCCAGAGAGAGCGGCTAAAATTGCCCGCCTTTGGGACGAAGCCAAGGAAGTGGCTTATCACCGCGAATTCCGCTCCTTCACGGGCAAGTACAAGGGTGTGAACATTTCCGTTTTGTCCAGTGGCATAGGGCCCGCTTCAATGGCCATCGCCGTTAACGAAGCGGCCAACCTAGGCGTCGAAACCTTCCTGCGGGTGGGCAGCACCGGCGCCATTCAAAAGGCCATAGAGTGCGGCGACCTAGTGATCTCCACGGCCGCCGTCCGCCTAGACGGAACGAGTAACCATTACGTTATACCCGAGTACCCAGCCGTGGCTAACCATGAGGTTTTACAGGCCCTCATCGAAGCCGCTGAAGGTCTGGGCGTTAGGTATCATGTGGGAATAACCGCCACCACCGCCGACTTCTACGCCGGTCAAGCAAGACCTGCCTTCCGGGACTATTGGCAACCCAGCCTAAAAAACCTAATTCCAAGCCTACAAAGGGCCCATGTGCTCAACTTCGAGATGGAGTGCGCCACCCTCTTCATCCTATGCTCCCTCTTCCAACTAAGGGCAGGCGCCGTGTGCGCCGTCTACGCCAACCGCGGCACTAACATTTTCAAACCCGGCGCCGGAGAAGAGGACTGCATACGAGTAGCCAACGAAGCCATAAAAATCCTAAACGACTGGGACACCCAAAAACAAAGGAAAGAGAGAAGGTGACTATACCCAAGCCTTCTAAACAAACCTAAGAGAAAGCACCCTCGGTGTAAAAGGTAAATCTCGCTAGAGAAACTGTTCTATAAATTCGGATTGGTACCTTCCTGAATGCCGGTATATGGATCTGCTTCCATCTGGTCCGTGATATGGGTTCATGTATTCCCAGACAATCTGGCCTTCCAACGTGACCTCGAAGATTCTGCCTTTTCCGCCCTCACAGATCAACGTGTTTCCGTTGGGTAGCCTTTGCTGTCCAGAAATGGCGGAGGAGAAGAAGGACTCCGGCGGATAAGCGGTGTAGTTCCACACAATCTCTTCAGTCTCAGGGTTTAATTCAAGTATCCTAGAGTATTTTCTGTTAGTTCCATTGTCGAAGATCAGAATGTTTCCGTTGGGTAGCATGGTGGGCATGTGCTGTTTGTCGAGGACCCCCGGACCCCAAGCCCAGACGATTTCTTTGCTCTCCCTTTCGATGATTCCTATGGTGTCGACGGTTCTGTAGCTGAACAGCACATTTCCTGCCTGGAAGCGGGCGTCTTTTTGGCCAAGGGGGGTATCAGGTAACTCCTCTACGGTGTTGGCGTGAGCCCAGTCCATCCAGGGAAGAGAAAATTTAACTCCTACAAGCTCTTTCAACTCGTCGATGTGTTGGTCGCCGTGCCATTCCCAGACAACCTCCTTTTCCGGTGTCACCTCAATGATGTAGGGACTATAGGCGGAGCGGTAGTCTGGGAACAGATAATAGATTCTTGGGTTAAACACCTCCTCCCGGCATAAAATCATGCTGTTTCCATTCTTCAACCGAGTGTGGTCGTGGTCGACAGGACAGTGGTAGTACCAAACTTCGTTCCCATCCCAATCTAACTCATGCACTCCACGGCGCTCCTCCATCGTACGATCCGCCGTTGAATAGAACAGATGCCCATCCTCGAGGAGTTCACCAAAATGGATGGAACTGTTTGCCGGTTGCCAAGTGTGTACCACGGTTCCATTCATGTCGATGAGGTAGAAATGATCACCACGATTGCGGCAGAATAACGTGTAACCATTGTAGCATTTTTCAGGCTTGTGGGTGGTGACACCACCTTCTCCCTTCAAATCGGGACTCCTCGTCACCTTGCCGGGGTTATAACTTTCCAAAAACCCAGGGAAAAACCTCACAATCGGGCTCTCACGTTCCAACATTCCCACCACACTACTATACCCCTTCTGAACATTTTAATACCTTTTATATAGTTGGCTTTCAATACGCCAAGAACCCAAGCGAAGAGAGTAAAACTATACTAAAAGAAAGGGCAAAATCGAGATCCAGTGGGCCTTCAACTCTTTGGGGTGTGGTGAAGCCCATCTTTATAAATGGCAATGCCTTTAACTAGCTTGAGCGCCGGGGTGGCAGAGCGGTAATGCGCTGGCCTCGAGATCCTTCAGACTATAGGGCGCCAGATGAGAAAGCCAGTGGGCCTTTGGCCCTCAAGGGTTCAAATCCCTTCCCCGGCGCCTTTGAACTAATCATGGGAATGGTTATGGAGGAGATACGGGCAAAAATTAAACTTAGCGGTCTAAATCTACTTCCTATATAATTTTGTGGTTAGAGTGGGGAGAAAAAGAGGGGGTACAAAATGGGGGCTGAAGGTTGTTTTGACGGTTTACTAGCCGCTGGTTTTGATGTTGAAGGGCAGTATGGCATAGGCATGAGTTCCATGTGTTTTGTCGATTATGTCGTAGCCTATTAGGGTGTATATGCTGAGGCCTTCGCCGTCCGTTTTCAGGATGGTTTTTAGGGCCTTAACTGTTAGATTGTCGCCAAGGCTCATATAAGTGCCGTTAAAGAGCCTTCCTGCTCT
>Ga0315306_10001737_pt1 | contig 10333 bp, 10 predicted proteins | sample TDP1_MG_FD_203803 | JGI IMG/M metagenome (GOLD analysis project Ga0315306, IMG submission 203803) | Freshwater sediment microbial communities from Lake Towuti, South Sulawesi, Indonesia - TDP1 | ecosystem: Environmental > Aquatic > Freshwater > Lake > Sediment | place: Indonesia: South Sulawesi... | reverse complement strand
GGGTTTAGCCGGAATGATCTTTGTTCCAACAGGTGAACTTGAAGAACTCTTTAAAGCTTTGCATGAGTATTTAATTGAGCCAGGATTTGTTAACCGGTGTTACCTCAACATGATCGAGAAGTGGAGTAGCAGGCGGAGGGAGCCGCCGGTTGAGCTTTATTCCGATGAGAGTGGATGGCTTTTTGAAAGTGAGAAATATCTAGACCGGCTCAAGACAGGGCTTCGACCTTTGTAATTTTAATGCAAATTCTGTTTCCTATAAATGATTTCAAACCGCTACCTTAATGAATCTGCAAAGACTTGATCAAATACCGCCTTCAAGTACGCCGCTATATGTTTGTACCCATTTTTTATCGCTAACATTTAAATAAAAAGACAAATTATAATTAGTCACCCTATTTAGGTGACTATTTTAAATAGTCGCATTATTTATGTGACTAAATAAGGTGAAAATATGAAATGGATTCCGAGCTGGATTGCAAGAAGCTATTGCATGCTGTATACTAACAAAAAGACAGAGATTTTTGAGTTTGAAGAAGCAAAAAATATTCTTCGAATAGAGGATAAGAGAAAGCTATCGAAGATTCTAACTCAATTAAAGGAAAGAGGTTTTCTGATTTCCAAGCGCGATCCAGCAGACCCGAGAAGGAAGCTATTCAAGTTAATCGATCCGAACAGCATAGTTATTGCTTTTGCACTTCAGGGTCAAGCGGGAAGCAAGTTAGCAATAGACAAGCTAAAGGCTGCAAAGACTTTGGACTGTGTTTTAGGAGGAGCTTATGCAGCGTACAGATACCACAGATATGTTTTTCCTGGGAAGATTGACCTCTATGTGAACAGAGAAGACTTGGGAATATGGATAGCTCTTCTTTCAGAAAAGGCCATTGCCATATCTATAGATGATATTCCTTCTGAAAAGGCTGCAAAGGAGCATGTACACATACATTCGAGCTTAACTGACGAATTAATCAAAGAATCCACTCTAATAAACGGGTTGAGATATTTAACTAGCGAATATTTGGTTGTTAGTAGATTAAAGCAGCAGGACAAGTTTGGCTTGACGGATGCATTTGCAATTCTAGTAACTGAAAAAAATAAAATCGATTGGAAAAAGCTGATAGATCTGTCTGAAAGAGAAAAGGTGATAAGAGAACTTGGCTGCTGCTTGGACTTAATAAACTTTGAAACCAAGCGAACCTTCTTCTCAAGAAGGACGGTTGGTCAAATCTTAAAGAAGGCAGATCTTTCTTTCACAAAAAGCTTTCCGAGCGAGGTCGAATTTAGCCCCTTTTATATGGAAAAAGAGCATTACCAGCAAATAGGCAAGAAATGGAACATGAGGATATACTTGTCAAAAGCGTTTGTCTCAAAGATTGTTCTTGACTTGATAAGGCGATAGCATGAGCGATGTAGAGCTGGAATCAAAGAGTCTTCAGGATTTGAGGAAGATAATAGAGGGAGCAAAAGACTGGGGAATAAGGCTCGTTGTAATAGGAGGATACGCAGTCAGAGCATACACAAAAGGCTACAGGTTCACAAAGGACATAGACTTGGTGACAACCAAGCAAGCGTTGGGCAAGCTGAAGGGTTTACTTCAATACTTGGGATACGAATACAGGGAAACTGAATTTGGAATTGCTGGCAGCAAAAAGTTCAACGAAGGTTTCATAGATTTGCATATTAGCATCGAACGTATCCTTGATATTTCAACTGGTATAGCAATTCCAGTAACTAAGGATTTGTTCAAAGAAGCTGCAGAGTTGGAAGTGAAAGGATACTATCCTGAGTCAAAGGATCTTGCTCTTAAGACCAAAGTCGTCAGCCCTGAACTTCTCTTGTTATTAAAATTAATTCCAGTTGGCAGGGAAGAAAAAGACTACATAGATATTTTTGCATTGTTGATTAATAAGGGAAATGACATTGATTTGAACAAAATATCAGAGAAATGCGAGCAATACAATTTGAGGGATCATTTGCTTTCGCAACTAAGGAAATACGCAGACTTTATCAGCAAGTGGGAAATGCGAAAAACGTGGTTTAGTATTACCGGTCTCAGGGTAACACAAGTCGAAGAGAGAGAAGCTCTGAAATTTATAAGAAAGTTGATGGAAGTTCTCCGCTGAGCGAATCAGAACTGTAGTTTTGTGTTAGTATTCAAGGAGAATCACTTTGCTATATGTAGAGATTGAGAACGTGATATTCAATTCCGCTTTATACGAAGAGGTGGAGATCGACCCGTAGCAAGCAGACAAGTGTTCATAGTAATTCTATTAACGAGCATTTGCAGCAGCATTGGCTTAGGGCTGAGGGCCGCATTAGGATTATCGATTTTAAAATTTACTTCCAATAAAAGTCTGATCATAACTTGTGACGTTGCTTCACGGCGTTGTTTTTAGAACCAGTGGTGAGCTTTTTTCCAATTAGAGTAAATGGCTTTTGAAAGTGAGAAATTTCTGTTTCAGCTAAATAATTGTTCCAAACGGTCTACCTTGATAGGTCTGCAAAGACTTGATCAAATACCGCCTTCAAGTACGCCGCTATATGTTTGTACCCATTTTTTATCGCTAACATTTTGATTGCTTTATCGATCCCTGAACCATACTGGACTGCCTTCTTCGGCCGTTCCACCGCTTCGGATGGAATTTCAAGCATCTCTGCGGTTTTTCTTAGGACTCTTTTTCTTAGTTTGTCGTTTTGATCTTGGATTTTGAGCAATGGGTGGATCGTCATTGCTATGTGAATAACGTTTACATCGAGGAATGGGACTTTGAGTTCGACACCGTTGGCCGTGGTTACCGCCTCGTCGCGTTGGAGATTTACTTCAGAAATCTCAAGAATGTCTTGCCATAGTCTATTCTGTAAGCCGTCGTATCCATATTCCTCCAAGACTCTGAGGTATCGACTGTAACCTCCGAACAGTTCATCCGAGCCTTGACCTGAGAAAATAACTCTTATTCCATCTGACCGTGCTTTTTCAGCGGTAGCGAACAATGGAAGCCCTATTTCAATTTTCATTGGATCCGCGTCTTCGATTGTGTAGACAACTTTTGGAAGATATTCCTCAACGTTTTTTAGTGTTAACAGGCGCACCACATGGTTGAAATTTAGGCTTTTCGCGGTTTGTGTTGCTGCCATGACGTCGTAGGAACCCTCAAATCCAACTGTGTAAAGTGTAACTTTAGCCCCTAATGCTGCGATGAGCTTAGCAATAATTGCACTATCGACACCGCCGGAGAAGGCGACTGCAACATTTTGGAAATCCTTAAGCTTGCGTCTTACTGCTTCATATGAGGTTTCTCTCAACTTCGATGCAGCTTCTTCTGTCGTCGAACTTTTACCTGCTGGTCGAATTAGGTGAATGCCTTCAGATGTTTGGCATCCCTCCATTGATAAGCTTAGGATCCCGCCTGGGGCTAGTGTCCTAACATTTCTTATTCCAAGTTTCCAAAGGGCTTTCCTCTCTGAGGCAAATCCGACGAGTTCATTATTTTCCCCAAAATAAAGTGGCTTCACCCCAACGGAATCACGAGTGGCAACTATCTCTTTTCCATCGTAAATGGCGAAAGCGTAAGTGCCAAGTAAATTAGGTAATGAAATGCGAGTCGCCTGAGCCAGATCTAGCGCGTAATTTTTCTCGACGAGGTGGACTATAGCCTCATTGCTAACTGTGGTTTGAAAGCGGTGATTTAATAAACCGGATTTAATTTCCCGGTCATTATCGATTTCTCCGTCAATGATTAACTTGAGCCTGCCTGTGCAATCTTCTAAAGGTTGACTGTAGGATTCTTTACCGGGTATGGTGAACTGAACGTTTCCGAGTGCTGTGCGGCCCACTGAACCGTACAAATCAATTTCATCTGGTTTTTCAGCCCGTTTAGCCTCATTATTGATTAGTATACATGCTGAATCAAGTCCTCTGTGCTTCATTTCCACTAACATTTTAACGATTTTGGCTGAAACGTTTTCACCTCGCTTGCTAATCAAACCCGCTATCGCACCCAACGAAAACTCCCCATTTTTTTCAAATTGTTATCCTCTTTCAATCTCCCTTTTTACGAGTCTATAGACATAAGGGGCTAAGTACATCACTTCGGATAGTTTATCCAGCGCTTCTGAAGCCTCTCTCCTTGATAGAACACCCCTTTTTAAGGCGTCTAGGATTATGCCCAAGCTCCCTCGGACGGGAACTCCGAGCGTTCTGGCAAAGACTCTGGTGGGCTCATCATCTAGGAGGGCCATTCTGCGGTTCCGATACGCATAGTAGATGACGGCGACCTCGGCTGATTGCAGCCCAGCGATCTTAGCTACTTCCGTCAGTCCTTTGTTGGGTTCTATCTTCTTTATCCTTATCCAGCCTTCATTGAGGGCTTTCTCGATCTGTATAGCGTCGGCAAAACCTCTCTCCCTTCCTTGGTCGACAGTCTCAATTTTAACTTGAGCAGGGATAATTACTTCTTGGAACAGAGCTTTGAGAAGGTGTAAACAGTTTATCTTCGCGAGGTGGATGAGGGGGCCGGCGTTACTGGCCGCTGATGATCTCGTCGATCTCACGCTTCAACTCCTCTTCAGACAGCGGGAACGTAACATTGTGCGTCCTGAGGAATTCCAGCATCTCTCTATAGGTTACTCCTGCGACTTCAGCGGCCTTCCAGACGGTCGCCTTCTTGGTCCTCACGAGGGTCAGAGCCTCCTTAAGCTTCTGCTCTTGGAGGGCTGTGGAGAGTAGCTCCCGGATAATTGTTGATCTATCGACGCCTCTGCTAGCCGCCAGCCTCTCAACTTCTTCAGCCTGAGACTTCTGAATCCTGGCCGAGATTGTGACTTGCTCCTCAACCATACTGATCACTATTTACAATTTATTAAGATGCATACAAATAAACGTTGCATTGTATATAACTTGAGTTTTTAGCAAAAAGTATACTGAACGGTATAAATGGCACTTTGGCTAGGTTAAGTTAAATTCCATTGATTTACTTGTGTGTAAGATGGGTGATCAAATTATTTCAAGGGGACAAAAATGGAGAGAAAACGGGACGGTACATGCCAGAATGCATGGAATAGTAGTCTATAAAATAGTCAACCCTGTGTATTATGGGTGATTAAGAATGGTTAAGTGTCCGGTCTGCGAGAAATTGGAACTTATGTTAGAAAAAAAAGAGAAGCGAACTCTATGGGTTTGACTTAGGCGAATACATGGCAGAAGTTTGTAGGGCTTATGGAGAAATTTTTTGGCTCGAAGATGATGTAGCTCAAATGGAGAGTAGGGCGAAAGAACTTGGTATATGGGGACTTAAGCATAAAGACCAAAGTCTCAATAGATGGAAACTCTTAGATTATAAGAATCCCCAGAAAACTCGCTCAATTTTTGGGTCTGAATAAGGGCTCAGATTCCTGAGAGGGGTGCCTCAGTCAACGGCCACTTCTTGTAAGATGAAGGCGTTGGAAGATGGTATCGTATACGCCATGAGTTACAAGCTCCTGAATTTTTTCAGGGAGTGGTTGACCCGTATGGAAAAGACAGATTGATGGTAGAGGAGATTGCAAGACGCAAGAAATAAATCGTGAATTGTGGCTACTAATCCTCGTCAATCTTTCCGATGTAAAATTCTTTTGTTTCAAGCTTTTTTTCTAACCATTTCTGCACAAATGGAAACGACGTTTCATATATATGTGCATTCGAGGCAAATACGGTAATAGAACCTGTTGTTATACCCAGCTCTCTCGCAATTTCCTCCTGCATCAATTGTAATGCTCCTAGGTTGGCGTTCGAAGCTGCGTAAGCATCCCAACTTCGGAAGAAAGCAGTTAATTGCAGCTTATTGTGAGAGGGGGGCTCTAGCCAGATGTGAACTTCTCGAAGGCAGGGTGGTTCGGCGCTTTCTAAGTCCTCTGGTCTAGCAATTACTAGAACGCATCTTCGGGTTGTTGGACTTTTTTTCAGTTTCTCGATGGCTTTCTCAAATTGATCGTATTCAATTATATTCCCCATAAAGTCGATTTTTCTAAGCCTTTCACCGTAAGTGTACGTTTCTTCGGTTGTCTTTTCTGGTGTGAGAATTTTTGAGTATGCGTAAAGAGAGATATATTCTTCTGAAGTTGGGGCTTCAGGGTGGCGTAGTGGTCTAATTTCCGGTCGACGTACGTGAAGGGTGACGTTTAGAAGAGCCTTCGTTAGTTCGTTGTAAGGGGCTTCTACTTGCCACTCGATTCCTTTTGTCCAAATTGCGTAATTTAACTCATAATATGCATCTGGGATAGTGAAGCCTTCAATGAACTTTGGTTTTGCCACTTCTGTTGACATATGGGAACTCACCAACTTGTTCGATTCTAACTTATCCTTTAACTGGTAAACTTTGGTTTTAAGGATACGCTAGCAGGAAGATGTAGTGGAACGCGTGGTTTATCTCTGATTTGTTTATCAACTTCTCTAATCGCATCCGGCACCGGTAGTTGTTTTTGGCCGTTCCCTCTAATTCTTATAGTGACGGAATTCTGTTTTTTTTCTCTTTCGCCTACAACTATTATGTACGGGATCCATTCTGTTTCAGCGTCTCTCACCTTGCTCGCCAAGGTTTCATCTCTATCATCGACATCAGCTCTGATCCTGTGTTTTCCGAACTTTTCAAGGACGCTTCGAGCATATTCCAAGTATTCGTTAGAGACTGGAATTACTCGGATTTGGATTGGACTTAGCCAGATGGGAAGCATCGGCGGTTTTCCTTGTTTCTGCATTGTAGCCGCTTTTTCCAGCATCGCGTAAATCCAACGCTCTGTCGAGCCCATTGAACTGTGGACTATGATGCATCCCTTTTTCTTGCCGTCGGCGTCAACGTATAAGATTCCATAGCGTTCTGAATCTTCTATGTCTAATTGGACAGTGCAGAGTTGTCCAGCTCCACCTACTGAGTCTATTGCTTGATGTTCGCTTTTAACAATCCAATAATGCTTCATCTCAGCAAGTAACTCGATCAAGGCTGGTCTTTTAGTAACCCCAAGAAGTTTTATGAACCATTCCTTATTTTTCTCGTAGAATTCTTTGACAACCCTGAAAGCTACAACGTAATCAACTTCCATAGTATCCGCCAACTTAGTGTACTCTCTGAAAATTGCTTCAAACTCATCTTTCCCCTGTTCCAAATCCTTGCCAAAGGCGTGAATGTCCGGCATAGTGAACGCTCGCAGCCTGCGAAGACCAACGCATTCACCGCTTTGCTCAAATCGAAATGAATGGGATAGCTCATAAACTCTGATTGGAAGTTGTTTGTAGCTGATTGTTGCATCCCGCATCATTCGAAAGAGTCCAAAGTCGCCCGCAAATCTGAGAACAAACTCCTTTTCATCCAGTTTGAACCGGTAGTCCTTTTCCCTAAATCTGGCAGCCTGCCCAGCTATGTCTGGTTGATCAAGGCGGTAAATTAGGGGGGTTTCTATCTTGATGGCGTGGAGGTTTCTGATAGCTATTTCAGCTGCATATTCTTGGAGTAAATCTTTGATCAATGCTCCCTTTGGATAGTATCGGAAATGTCCAACGTCTGATGCCGGCTCGTAATCCACGAGTTCTAACTTCTTCATGAGTTTGATATGGGGAGGGGCTTCATGTGGAAGCTGCCCCACCTCTTCACTTAGAATGAATTGTTTGAGAAGTGGATGTTGGCTAAGTGTTGGGCAAGCGTCTAGGTTTTGCAAGTCTAGGGGGTATTCTTTTCCGCTGGTTTCTAAAATGATAAGCTCGCCTTTTTCAACCTCAACTGGAACTTCCAACTTCTTTTCTTCAACTGTTACCGACCGCATATGTTCAGCAAGGGGATGGCCCTTGCATTTAATGCTGAACGCCTTATTCCATCCAAAGGGGCTTCTCTTCACATTGTGGCCTTTTTCCTTTAGCAGTTCCGCGATCCGCTTAAGGAGTGGAATGGCAATCGTGGGCGAACCTAGATCCGATGACAAATGAGCATAAGGGTAAATGAAAATATTCTCTGCTTTAATTCGCTGGGCATGTTCCTCAATAGTGTCAGCTGCGTTTTGGGCTGCCTGTTCTGGATTCTGCTCGTCCATTTTCTCAATTGTGCAAAAGGCGACTAAAACCTCATCTACCGCATCTTTCTTCGGGGCATCTGGGGCTTCTTCCGGCTTCTTGACTGCCGGGCTTTTCACTTCATATTCAAAGTGATCTGCATGTATTAGTAAGATCTTCATTTTGTCACCTACTAGTTCGGTAGTAAACTAAAGCGATTTCGATGGCAAGGAACTCCCGTATGAATCGTAGAAGTTCTAGAGGAGACATTAACTCGTTTGGCGGGACATCGCCGAGCCTTCTGGGAGTTCTTGAAATCACTTTATGGCAACCGTATTTAAGATTAATGAAGCCTAAGCCATATGCCTCCATTTTTCTAGCAAAACTTCTTTCTTCGTCTTCTTCTTCAACTCTTTCCAGTGCTGCTCGCATAAGTAAACCCTCCTCCCGCCCTCGACTTTGAACCCCACTGAACTCACCTTCTCCACGGAAACCGAACGTACGGCAGGTTTGCCACAACCTTGTATAGTGCATAGAGCACCTTTGGAAATGCGTCCCACATCACGGCACCTCAGCAAACGATTTCATATTGATGAGGCATACGTCACATAAAGGTTGATGTTGGTGAGCGAAAAGTTTCCTCCTTCCAAAGGCGTTTACACGCTTATTATCCATGTTACGAAAGCTGAGAAACTCAACGTAGGTCGTTTTGGGCTATATTATTTTCCAATTGGTTATTATACCTATACAGGTTCAGCGCTTGGAAAAGGCACGACCAACATACGGAGAAGGCTTACAAGGCATCTTAATCGCCGTAAAAAATTGCACTGGCATATAGATTACCTTCTAAACGCAAGATCCGCAGAGGCAGTAGCCGTATGCTTCGCAAAAACTAGTGAACAGATGGAATGCTCAGTTTCCACAGCGATCAAAATGTTGCCAAAGGCCACTATACCGATTAGAGGATTCGGCTCAACCGATTGCTTAAGTGGATGTCCAGCTCACCTTCAAATGTTTATCCATAAAAACCCCATTTCAGTTATCAGAGCTGTATTAACCGCATACAAAAAAGTGGGCTTACATCCAAATTTGGTAGTGCTTCGTGCTATAGGTGGCCTTGAATCCTATTTAAAAGTTAAATCTAATATTCATCTATCGAAAGTGCACGTATAACAATGGAGGAAAAATCTACGCCATCTCGAGCGGTTGAAAATGCAGGCGCTGCATTAAAAATGGTACTGGAAGCCCAGCCCGGTGAAACCCTGCTCCTAGTTACGCATGAATCTACTTTAAACATTGGGGAGGTTTTTGCGATAGCTGGTCTGCGATTGGGAATGATCGTTAAGATGGTAACTCTACTAGAAGTTAATCGTCCGTATGAGGAGATCCCCCAAGAAGTTAAGGGTGCTTTATCCACTTTTCGTCCTGAGGTAACTCTCAATATACTCGACAAGTCGGCTGAAGAAACTCCCTTCAGAATCGAGCTAATCAAAACTGAAACCAGTTTCGAAACTCGGTTAGGGCATATTCCAGGAGCAACGATGCATCTCCTTACTACAGGTCCTTTAGCTTTGTCGGAGGTGGAATATCAAGACATGCAAGCCAACGCCCGGCGTCTTCAACAGATTCTTTCCTCAGCCTCAGTCATCCAAGTAATAACTCGCTTGGGAACTGAAATACAGCTTTCTGTCTCAGGTAGAGAATGGGTTAGTGATGTTAAGATTACCAAAAAACACTGGGGCAACCTTCCCTGTGGCGAGCTCTTTATTGCCCCTAAGGAAAACAGCCTAAATGGAGTGCTAGCAGTAGACGGAGCTATCGGTGACTTTGGTGTACCCCCTAAGGTTCTTTATATGCATGTAAAAGATGGCGTAATTCGTAGAGTAGAGTGTGCGGATCAAGGATTTCTCGATGAAGTGCGAAGCTTTCTTGCCCACGATGAACTCGCCATGACAGTGGGTGAACTGGGAATCGGGTTTAATCCTAAAGCTGACCCAAGATCACCAAATATGTTAGATGCAGAAAAAGCCGCGGGAACTGTACACATCGCGTTTGGAAATAATATCGACTTTGGCGGTCGAAACAAGAGTGAAACTCACCGAGACTTTCTCATACTGGATCCAACTTTACAGGCGGATGGAAAAACACTTATGAGAAGTGGCAGGTTGCTGCTCTAGTTGCGTTAGCGTATACGCAGGACATAGAAGGAATCATCTTGCTAACAAGACTCAAAGCACAGTTTCAGGCTTGGATTAATGGCGCGGCAGGGTTCGCATACAAAATTGGGTTAAGCCCAAATACTATTAGTATAATCGGAAT
>Ga0315306_10001736_pt1 | contig 10336 bp, 10 predicted proteins | sample TDP1_MG_FD_203803 | JGI IMG/M metagenome (GOLD analysis project Ga0315306, IMG submission 203803) | Freshwater sediment microbial communities from Lake Towuti, South Sulawesi, Indonesia - TDP1 | ecosystem: Environmental > Aquatic > Freshwater > Lake > Sediment | place: Indonesia: South Sulawesi... | reverse complement strand
TCTACATCTTCAAAACAGACAGCTAAAGCATCCATAACTTTTTCTTCAATCTTAGAGAACGGGAGAGAGGAGACTTCTGAAATTTCTGAGATGATAAGCTCCTTGACCTTCTCCATCATCTTTTTCTCACGAAAGGAAAGAGGCTTGATCAGATTAAGGTAAAAGAGGCTTTTCAAGACTAAAACCATATCCTTCATCGAACCGGATCTCATAAGATTGAGGTGTTCTTTATATCTTCCTTTCCAGTTCATCGTGATATCAATATCACCGTTTTTTATAAAATCAAAAATCTTCTTGACATTTTCTTCGGCAATGGGTTTTCTAATCCCAATTTCTTCAGCACTCGAAGAAGGGACTAAAACCAGGGCATTGTTTGACAGTATTCTCAGATGATAAATCTTGAATTTTTCCCCGTAGTAGCTTTCTTCCTGGATATCTTCGATAATCCCGAGCCCTTGATTGGGATAAATAATTTTATCCCCAATCTTGAAGGAATTCACGCCGTTATTATAATTAATAACAAGAGGAGAGTCAAATCAATCTTTAGCAGAAAAAAAGATTCTTCTTTTAGCAGAAGAATCTCTGTTTGTGTGATTTTTTATAGGCTTCGGAATCGCCCCCAGCCCCCTAGGGAACCAGTCCCGTCGGTTCCCCCCATCGCACAAAGCCGACGGGGCCCCCCTCCGCTATGGGGGCCTTAGGGGCGATTCCAACGCCTATTTGAAATCACATACTTGAAGATGCTAACATCTTTAGCTCTAAACTTGACAGATATCAACAGGTTTATTAACATATGCTCTCAATACATAAAGTTCTAACCGGAAAATGAAGCCAACTTTCAGACCCAATGTCAGAAAAAGGAAAAAAAGACACGGATTCCTGACCCGGATGAAAACCAAGGGCGGCCAGAATGTCATCAAAAACCGAAGGCGAAAAGCCAGAAAAAGACTCGCCGGTTAATGGACGAAACCCTAGGTCCAGAGCAAAGGATAAGAAAGAAAAAAGATTTTTTATGGCTTTATAAAAACGGCAATCGCTATAAAGGAAAATATTTCAATCTTATTTATCTCTTCAACGAATCTCATTTTTCCAGAATGGCTGTTATCGTCAATAAGAAAATAGGTAACGCTGTTAAAAGAAATAAAGTCAAGAGATGGATAAGAGCCTTATTCCGAAGGAACAAAGACTTGCTTAAAAATTCTCTTGATATCATCATTATCGCCAAAAAAGAAATCATCGAAGCCTCATGGTCTATTCTCCAGAGAGAATACTCTGTTGCCATTGAATCTATTCTTCGAAAAAGCCAACCTCAATGAAACAGATTGCGTTGTTTTTGATAAGGTGCTACCAGTTGTTCCTTTCCCCCCTCATCGGTCATCACTGCCGTTTCTATCCTACCTGTTCTGTTTACACCTATGAAGCTATAAAAAAATTTGGTTTCCTTAAAGGAACAATCTTAGGAGGTAAAAGGCTTCTCAAATGCCACCCTTTCCACTCGGGAGGGTTCGACCCAATTCCCTAAGAGGTCAATAGCATGGAAAAAAGAGTTCTCCTGGCAATCGTCCTTTCTTTTCTGGTTATAATTCTTTTTCAACTTTTTTTCTTCAAAAAAAAACCCCTGCCTGAAACTCAGCCGGCACCTGCAGTAGAAAAAGTCCCTCAAGCCGAGCTGCCCAGAAAAGAATCCATCCCTCCCAAAATAGAGAAGGGCAGACAACAGAAGCCTCTTCAAACCATATCTGCATCAACTGAAGAGCAAATCCTTATCGAGACTTCTTTGTACCAAGCTGTCTGGAGCAATAAAGGGGGCGTCTTGAGAAGCTGGAAGCTAAAAAAACACACGAACGATGAGGGAGGAGAACTTGAGCTTGTTTCCAGCCGCTCTGCAGAACTTCAAGTCTATCCTTTCTCCCTGAGAACAGAAGATCCTGGCTTTGACAAGGACATCAACAACGCTTTTTATAAACCCTCAATTCCTGAGCTCAGATTAAAAGAAGGCCAAAGAGGAGAACTCCGCTTTGAGTACTCAGATGAAACTGGAACCAAAGTTGAGAAAGTCTTTATTTTTCAGGATGGAAAATACGACTTCGATCTTCAGATCGATGTCTGGAAAGAGGGGCAAAAGGTCGAACCCCGCCTTCTCTGGGGTCCGGGCTTCAGAGACCCCTCCCCCATAGAACAAAAGCAGAGAACTTTCGGAAGCGGGCATGGCGTGGCCGTTTTCACCTACAATAAAGTTTATCGCTTGGCTGAAAAGAAACTCATGCTCGAAAAGCAATGGGAAAACTATCTGAACAAGAAAATGAATATCTTTAGCTTTGTTCAATGGGCATCCTATGAGGATAATTATTTTGCAGCCATCTTCATTCCTACTTCTCAGAATGCAGATGCTGCGTTCTTGAGAGAGGAAATAGAAAAGACTCCCTATTTTTTCCTTTCGGTAAGCGTGCCTCAAAAGACTTATATTGGCCCTAAAGAGCTTGATGTTCTGGTTAAGTTTGGCTACCAAGCAAAAAAATTGATAAACTTCGGGGCCTTTGGATTCATTGCTGAGATCCTTCTCAAAACAAGCAAATTCTTCTATAAACTCATCCCCAACTGGGGTGTTTCTATCATCATCGTGACTTTCATCATCAAAATACTCTTTTTCCCTTTAACTTATAGCAGCTCGCGCTCCATGACAAGAATGCAGGAGCTCCAGCCCAAGATTAAGGCTCTTAGGGCAAAGTACAAAAAGGCCAAGACAGATATAGCTCAGCGCCGCAGAATGAACGAAGAGATTATGAAGCTCTACAAAGAACATGGAGTTAATCCGGCCGGGGGTTGCCTGCCCATGCTTATCCAACTGCCTATTTTCTGGGGGTTTTTCCGTCTCTTGGTCGTATCCATTGAATACAGACACAGTCCCTTTATTTTTTGGATAAAAGACCTCTCGGTGAAAGACCCTTATTTCGTTACTCCAATCCTGATGGGCATCACCCAGTTCATCAGTCAAAAAATGACACCCACGACTTCTGAACCAGCCCAGGCAAGGATGATGCTCATTTTACCTTTATTTTTTACCTTCTTTTTTATGACTTTCCAGTCCGGGCTTATCCTTTACTGGCTGACCACCAATGTCCTCCAAATAGGCCAGCAGTACATCATGAATCGTTTAGCCCAAAAGAAAAAGAGAGAAATGCATGGAAAAAATAGAAGAAAATAACCAGAAACAAGAATTCAAGGGAAAGAACTTGGAAGAAGTCATAAGCCTTGCCGAACATGTGCTCAGGCTGCCCAGAAGCAAGTTCAATTACGAAATCGTCGCTGAAAAAACCAAGCTCTTTGGAATCAAGACCAAAGAGATTGTGATCCGCGCCTGGCCTAAAAAAGAAGCAGAAGAAAATCCTGTTGCCCAATTTCTGGATAAGCTCCTTTCTAAGCTTCCTCTTGATCTCAATTACGAGATTAAGAGAAAAAATGACATAATCTATCTCATTTTCGACGGACAAGATAAATACCTTCTCCTCAGGAAAGATGCAACGCTTCTTCTGGCATTTCAGCACCTTCTGAACAAGATATCTCCCCAGAAAGTACAGGCCGATTGCGAATTCTACAGAAAAAGGAAAGAGAAGCAGCTAAGGGAATATGCCCGCCAGGTTGCCCAGCATGTTCACGAGACAGGCCAGGACGAAATTCTGGATACGATGAATCCTTACGAAAGGCGAATCATCCATATCGCTGTGAATCAGATACCAGGCCTCGCCACTGAAAGCATAGGCGAGGGATTTCTGAAACGAATCAAGATCTACCCAGTAAAAAACCAGAACCAATAGCTTTCTTTATTCTTTTAACTCTTTACTGTTTATCCCTCACGAATTAATATATAAAACATGCTCGAAGACACGATCATAGCTGTCTCTACCCCTCTTGGCTTTGGCGGGCTGGGCATCGTGCGACTGAGTGGGAAAAAGTCCCTCTCCATAGCAAAAAAAATATTCAAACCAAGGAAAAATAGAGTCAAATTCCAGCCCCGAGAGATGATTCTCGGGGATCTCTACCATTTTGAGCACAAAGAATTTTTCGAAGAAGCCTATCTGACTTATTTTCCCCAGCCACACACCTACACCAGGGAAGATATGGTAGAAATCAGCTGTCATGGAAGTCCGGTCATCCTCGAGGAAGTTGTACGCCTGGGCACAAAACTGGGGGCCAGGCAGGCCAATCCTGGCGAGTTCACTCTTCGAGCCTATCTAAGAGGAAGAATCGACATCCTCCAGGCAGAAGCTATTAACGACCTTATCCAGTCCTCCACCTTCCAGCAGGCAAGGATATCCTATAAACAGCTCGAAGGCAGCCTTTCCAAAAGAATGGCCTCTCTCCGGATTCAGTTCATCCATCTTCTCTCTCAAATCGAAGCGAGTATCGAATTCCCTGAGGAAGGGCTGCGAATCTCCTCCAAGCAGATATCGAAAAACCTGGAAAATGCTGTTCATTCTCTAAAAAAGCTGATAGAGAGCTATGACCTGGGAAAAGCGCTTGCCGAAGGACTCTTCTTGGCCATTACCGGAAGAGCAAACGTCGGCAAATCCACTTTGTTTAATTCGCTTCTCGAAAAGGAAAGGGCAATCGTTACCCCTTATCCTGGCACAACAAGGGATTATCTGACAGAAAAATTGAGGATAAAAAATGCCATTTTTACCCTCATTGACATGGCAGGCCTCCGACTCCCTCGCCATCCAGTGGAGGATGAGGGAATAAAAAGAGCCAAAAAATTGGCGTCTCAGGCTGAAGGAGTTCTTCTGCTTTTCGATACTTCTCGAAAAGAGACCGCCGAAGATTTTAAATTGATCCAGAGATTCAGAAACAAAAAGACCATTCTTCTCTTCAATAAAATTGACCTTCCGCTGAAAATGGATATTAAAAGCTTGAAAAACCAGGGAAAATCGCTTCCAGCCCTTGAAATATCCGCTTTAAAAGGAACAAATCTGGGGAAGCTCAAAGATCTGATTTACGATTTCTTCGTTCCAACCCAGAAACAGGAAGAAGAGATTATTCTTCATCTGCGGCAAAAGCTTCTTCTTGAAGAGATTCTAAGTTGCCTGAACCAAGGTTACAATCTCCTTAAAGAAGGGCATCCGGAAGAAATCTATGTCGAGGAAATCCGAAAGGCCATCCCTTTGCTCGGTCAGATGACAGGAGAGATTCGCAGCGATGATGTCATCAATGATATATTCAGCAGGTTCTGTGTGGGAAAATAAGGTAAAAGATGAACGCTGGCGATGAATTCGAGATCATAGTCGTCGGCGCAGGCCATGCCGGTTGTGAAGCGGCTTATGCCACAGCCAGCATGGGACTTGAAACCTGCTTGATCACCATCCATCTCGAGACAATAGCTCAGATGTCCTGCAATCCCGCCATCGGCGGTCTGGCTAAAGGGCAATTAGTTCGGGAGATTGATGCTCTTGGCGGCCTGATGGGTCTTCTGGCCGATGAGACAGGCATCCAATTCAGGCTCCTCAATCGAAGCCGGGGAGGAGCGGTTCAAGCCCCAAGAGCCCAATCTGATAAGGCTCTTTACAGGCTAACCATGAAAAACTGGCTGGAGAAAGTCCCGAACTTAAGGCTTTTCCAGGCTATTGTTACTGAAATCCTGGTCAGGGATGGCAGGGCTTATGGAGTTATGACCCTGGAGGGCAACCGGCTTCTGGCAAGAGCGATTATCCTTACTCCAGGAACTTTTCTTAACGGGCTCATCCATATCGGCCTCCACAGCTATTCAGCAGGAAGAGCAAACGAGCCTGCTTCGATAGAGCTAAGCGAAAATTTGAAAAAACTGGGCTTGAAAACTTTTCGTTTAAAAACAGGAACACCGATGAGACTCCATAAAGATTCGATCGATTGGAGTCAGTTTACCCCTCAGCCCGGTGATAAAGATCCGGTTCCTTTTTCTTTTCGCACCAAAAAAAGACTGGAAAATAAAATCCTCTGTTACACCGGGTACACAAACCAAGAAACCCATGAAATCATCAGAAAAAATCTGGATAAGTCTCCTCTTTACAGTGGAAAAATCAAAGGCATCGGGCCGCGTTACTGCCCTTCTATTGAGGATAAAGTCGTCAAATTCGCTCATCATCAAAGACACCAATTCTTCCTCGAACCCGAAGGCTTGGAGACTGCCGAAATATACGTCAACGGCATCTCCTCCAGCCTTCCTCTTGAAGTCCAGAAGGAAGTTCTTAAGAGCATCCCTGGTTTAGACCAGGCGAAAATCCTCAGGCCAGCCTACGGAATTGAATATGATGCCGTTTCTCCAACGCAGCTCAATCCCACTCTGGAGACAGAGAAAATCGAAAATTTATATTTGGCCGGACAGATCAACGGAACATCTGGCTACGAGGAGGCAGCTGCCCAAGGTTTGGTGGCAGGAGTAAATGCTGCTTTGAAGATAAAGAAGAAGAAAAACTTCATTCTCAACAGGGATGAGGCATATATTGCCGTGCTCATCGACGACTTAATCTCTAAAGGAGTCGAGGAGCCCTACCGTCTCTTCACCTCGCGCGCTGAATACAGACTCGCGCTTCGGATCGACAATGCAGACAAAAGGCTGGTTCCTTACAGCTACAAGCTTGGTCTCATCAAAGAAGAGGACTACGAGGCTTACCTGAAAAAACAAGAAAAAATAAAGAATGTGCTGCATTTTCTGAATACAGAAAAAATCTCAAGGGAAGATGGTGAGAGAACATCATTAAAGGATTTACTAAAAAAACCTGAAGTGAAATTCAAAAATGTGGTAGAATATAAAAAATTTTTTGAGCCCTTGACAGATGAAGAAATACGGCATGTCGAGTCAGAAGTAAAATACGAGGGATACCTGAAAAAGCAGGAAAAAGAGATTGCCAGAATCAGGAAAACTGATAAAGAGAAAATTCCAGAAGGTACAGACTTCAGAAAAGTTCCAGGGTTAACAAGGGAGGGAATAGAAAAATTGGAAAAAACCCGACCGCGAACAATCGGTGAGGCCAAAAAAATCTCTGGTATAACTCCGGCAGCTGTTGTCAACTTGCATATCTATTTAAGTCTCCAAAAAAGAAAGAATAAAAATAAAGAAAAATGTTCCACGTGAAACACTAAGGGATATGAACAGAATCATCGCCATAGCCAATCAGAAAGGCGGAGTTGGAAAAACAACGACAGCGATCAATCTCGGCGCCTGTCTGGCCTTAAAAAACAGGAGAGTTCTGATTGTGGACTTCGATCCCCAGGGAATGGCCACAATCGGCCTGGGAAAGACCAAGGCGACAAACAAAGGAATCTACCATGCGATTATGGATGGACAGTACATGATGGACTGTATCCAGCCAACCGAGGTTGACAACCTCTATCTTTCTCCCTGTTCTCCTGAATTAGCAGGAGTGGAAGCAGAGCTTTTTTCCCAGGAGAGCAAAGAAAAGAAGCTGCAGGAAGCCCTGAACAAAATCAAAAAATATTTTAACTTTATCTTCATCGACTGCCCTCCTTCCCTTGGTTTTTTAACCATAAACGCTCTGACTGCCGCCGATTCAGTCCTCGTTCCTATCCAGTGCGAGTTTTTCTGCATGGAAGGCATCCCGGACCTCCTTCGAATCCTCGATGAGGTGCGGACTTATCTCAATCCTTCTCTTTCGATCGAAGGAATTCTGCTGACCATGTACGATGAGAGGACGAACCTCTCCAGACAGGTGGTTGATGAAATCCGCAATTCACTTAAAGGAATCATCTACGAGGTTGTAATCCCCCGAACTGTTAGACTTGCTGAGGCCCCTAGTTTTGGAAAACCGATCACCCTTTATGATATAAAATCAAAAGGAGCTGAAGCCTACCTTAGTTTAGCTCAGGAGATGTTAAAGAGATGAAAAAGACAGCGTTAGGAAAGGGCTTGAAGGCATTCATACCTGAAGAATATGGCATCTTGAAAGGTGAAAGATATGCAGAGCTAGATATCGAAAAAATCAAGTCGAACCCTCTTCAGCCTAGGATGAAATTCAAGCAGGAATCCCTTGACGAGCTGGCCCAGTCGATCAAAGAATCCGGAGTCCTCCAGCCCGTTATCGTCGTTCCTGAGGGAAACGATTACCGGATCATCGTTGGAGAGAGAAGGTGGCGCGCCGCTCAAAAAATAGGTCTGAAAAAAATTCCAGCTCTTATCCGCTCCATGCAAAAAGTCCAGCAGCTCGAAACTTCTCTTACCGAAAACCTTCAAAGGGAAGACCTCAATCCTCTGGAAATAGCCTTAGCCTATCAAAAAATGATTCAGGAGCTGAATTACACCCAACAGGAAATCGCTGAAAAAGTGGGAAAAGACAGGGCATCTGTTGCCAATTATCTAAGACTCCTTAAACTCCCAAAAGAAATTCAGGACAATCTGGCCGAGAATAAAATCTCTATGGGCCACGCCAGGGCTCTGATTGCGCTCGAAGACCCGAAACTCCAAGTTTCTGTCTCTCGTCAGATCGTCAAAAAGCAGCTCTCAGTCCGGGATGTCGAGAAGCTAGTTCATAAATTCAAGCAAATCCCAGAGGAAGGCAAAAAAATACCCGTAGCTGATCCTGATCTTATGGCTCTTCAGGAGGAATTCATCAGGCTCTTAGGAACGAAAATTTCCATCTCAGGAACTCAGAACAGGGGAGTGATAAAGATACATTATTTTTCTCTTGATGACCTAAACAGAATATACGAAAAAATCAAAGGAGAGAATCCATGAAAGAAAGAAAAGCAGAAATTGATGAAACCAAGATTACAGGTTTCCTTGATAAGGAGACAGAGATTAAGGGTGACCTGAGTTTTAAAGGCTCTTTCCGTATTGACGGATTTTTTAAGGGAAACATCAACTCTGAATCAACGCTCATCATCGGGGATAATGGAAAGGTCGAAGCAGATATCAAGATTGGCCATATGATTATCAACGGCGAAATGAAGGGTAACATCCAGGCCAAGGAAAAAGTTGAAATAAACTCCAGCGGAAGAGTCACCGGTACGATCATAACTCCAATTTTGGTGGTGGAGGAAGGAGCCTATCTTGAAAGCACCTGTCAGACAACAAACAAGATTCCTGAGACAATGCCTGAAAAAAAAGTATTTAGGGAAGAGGAACTTTGAAAAAAGCTACAGGAGTCATTCCTGCCCGATACCAATCGCGGCGTTTCCCAGGAAAGCCTTTGGCCCTCATCAAAGGAAAACCGATGATCGAGAGAGTTTATGACTCAGCCCGGAGAGCAAAGTATCTTGACCGGCTCATCATTGCCACTGACGATGAAAGAATTGGCGAAATCGCCAGGAATTTTGGAGCTGAGGTCAGGATGACTTCTTCTGGCCATCGTTCCGGGACTGACAGAGTGGCTGAAGTGGCCAGGGAAATCAAAGCTTCCATCGTCATCAACATTCAGGGAGATGAGCCTCTGCTTCGGGGGGAAATGATAGATGAGCTCGTGGTTGCCCTCCAGGATAAAGATGTAGCCATGGCCACCCTTGCCTCCAGAGTGAATGATCTGAGCCTTCTTCAGGATAACAATCGAGTCAAAGTCGTTGCTGATAGAAACGGCACTGCTCTCTATTTTTCCCGCTCTCCTCTTCCTTTTCAGGCTTCCGATTATTTCTTGCAGCACATCGGAATCTATGGCTATCAAAGAGACTTCCTGCTGGCCTTCACCCGGATGGAGCCGACGAGGCTCGAAAAAATAGAAAAATTGGAACAACTCAGAGCTCTGGAGAACGGCTACAGGATAAAAGTCATCGAGACTTCTTTTTTGACAATGAGTGTTGACTCACCTCAAGATATAATCAAAGTTGAAAATTTTTTGAGTGGAAATAGAGATGGCTAAGTTTATATTTGTCACTGGAGGAGTCCTTTCAGCCTTGGGAAAGGGAATTGCCGCATCTTCTATCGGAGCCCTGCTTGAAGGCCACGGCTACAAAATAACCCTCCAAAAATTCGACCCCTACCTTAATGTCGACCCGGGCACGATGAATCCTTTCCAGCATGGAGAAGTCTATGTCACTGACGATGGAGCAGAAACAGACCTGGACCTGGGCCATTATGAGCGGTTCACATCGACAAAAACAACCAAAGCTCATAACTGGACAGCAGGAAAAATCTATGAGTCAATCATAAGAAAAGAACGCAAGGGAGAATTCCTGGGCAGGACAGTTCAGGTCATCCCCCATGTCACTGATGAGATAAAAAATGCTTTCTATGCTGTAGCCAATGATAATGATATTGTCATCGTCGAGATCGGGGGAACAGTCGGAGATATTGAAGGCCAGCCTTTCCTTGAAGCCATCCGTCAGATGAGGCTTTCCCTGGGCAGCGAAAACACGC
>Ga0315306_10001735_pt1 | contig 10342 bp, 7 predicted proteins | sample TDP1_MG_FD_203803 | JGI IMG/M metagenome (GOLD analysis project Ga0315306, IMG submission 203803) | Freshwater sediment microbial communities from Lake Towuti, South Sulawesi, Indonesia - TDP1 | ecosystem: Environmental > Aquatic > Freshwater > Lake > Sediment | place: Indonesia: South Sulawesi... | reverse complement strand
GAAAACCATCGCAACGTCTCTGTCTCTTGGTGCGAGATCATTAACCAGAGCGTCCCCGATGTATAATTCCCCCTCGTCAGGAGTCTCTAAACCTGCTACGCATCGGAGGGTGGTGGTTTTCCCACACCCAGATGGACCCAACAAAACCAAAAACTCTTGGTCCTTGGCTTCAAGGCTTACGTTATTAACCGCAACAACATCCCCAAACCTCTTTGTCAAATTGATAATTCTAACGCTAGCCAAGTCCAACGCCCTATAAATGTTGGAAGGAAATGTCTATAAAAATTTTGTCCCTGTTGCTTTGTTGCCCATTTCAAGGTATGAACGTTAAATGTTAGATATGCTCATTCACAATTACTAGAAGAGACAAGATGCATCTTCAATTTCCGACGGGCGCGGGCGCGTACTTTTACGTACGTGGTTTCTTTTCCATCCCACAACCAGCCTTCATCAGCTTTATCTAAATCCTCCTTACTCGAAAACTTTCTCAGCTCTTTACCATTCGCTTTTACTAGACTAGGAGATCCAGTTTTATTAAACTTTGCAATCCATGTACGTACGCTTTTAGATTTGCCGATGTTAAGCGCAATTTTATCCTTCCTCTTTGCAGCTACAATTTCTATGATTTCGTCGTCGTCATATAATGTAAATTTAGCGTCCTTATAGACATATATATCCAGCAGAATATGGTCAAATCGTTTCTCTTCAATGAATCTTGGCGATACTTGCGCTTTCTTATCCCATTGGGGGATCAGCTAACCATCCTTCTTCTTTGGGCGGGGGCTCGTATCCATAAACCTTACTATGAGATAAACCGATCTTAACATATAGATCAGCCAATAGCTCTGCATACTTAAATGACACCATAACTGGATCCACAACAGGTACCTTGAGACGACTCATCAAGGCTTCCGCAAATCCAGACGCGACGGCACAACCTAGTACAATAACTTCAGCCCCATCTTTCTTTATGGCCTTCTCAGATTGTTGATATATGACTTCCTCTAACTCTTTACGCTCGGTTGCCATCTTGATCACGGTAAAGTCTATCGACCTAAAAGATGCTAATTTTTTCTCGAGCCCGTAAAGATATACGTTGTCCTCCATCTTGGGAATCGACTTCTTCCTGCCTACGATAACCGAAAATTTATGCCCCAGCGTCGCTGCTACATGCATACAAGTTTCGGCCAGTGCTACTATTGGTATTTTCACAAGCTCTCTAGCCTCTCTGAGACCTGGATCATAAAAACACCCTATTACCACAGCATCATACTCATTCTGTTCGGCTTTTCGAATCAATCTTAGTACTTCGTCTAAAACTATGTGCTCATAAAAATGATATTCTAAGTGAACTGGGCCCCTTCTTAGATGTGTTACATCCACTTCTACATCAGGTCGCTTGATTGAGTTTAATATATTCCTTATATTGTGATCATCCCGTTCAGTCCCAACAGGATTGATCCATAGAATCCGTAGTTTCTCAGACATTTTAATTGCCCCTAGTTAAAAGTTTATTCAATTATCTAAAAGTTTTTTGATAACATATGTGCCTTAAACTGATTTTCAATGTCTCTATAAACAAATACCACAACATTGTAATGATCTATCTTCCCCTCAGGACCGGAATAATGTGTTCGGCAAAAAGTTGCAAAGAACTCGTCTCTGTCGTATACCGAATTTAGTATTATAATAAACTGATTGAAAGAGATGGAAAAATTCTTTGGGTGAATTTATCTCAGAAAAACAACGGAGGAAAAACTAAAAAGAGATGTATTGTAGGTGCATCGACAGGATTCCATAAGGCAATGGTTATTAGTGTGAAGGATGCGTTTTTGATATAGAGGGAAGCTAGTGACTCTGCAAGTAACGGGGTACAAGCCTGGGGAGTCTTTCATGCATAGGTTAGATGGCAGGGTGAAGTTCATTTTCTTTATCGTTTTTACAGTACTGGCTGTCTCTTGGAACGATCCAATCTACCTAACGTTCCTTATGGCTGGAATTTTCATTTTAGGAAGCCTTGGGAGGTTGACGATTGGTGACATGTTGAATTTTATTAAGCCATTGGTCCCATGGCTAGCGGTGGTTTTTGTGTTTAATTTTTTCTTCTTTGAGTGGCAGTATATACCTCCATGGGGGCTTTACTATATAGGCTGGCTCATACCCAGAATTGGAAATTATGGACCCTACGTCCACATCAGTTTAGAAAGCGTGATTTATGGTCTCTCAAGCTGTATGAGATTTTCCATAATTGTTTTATGTGCGAGAATTCTTGCAACTTTTACGTCGCCTACGGAGATAGCTCTCTCGTTGAACAAGATGAAAATGCCTCCAGAGTTCTCTATAGCGCTTGGAATAGTTTTTGGGTACATTCCGGTTCTAATACAGCAAATTAATGCCATTTTTGAAGCTCAGAAGTCAAGAGGGTGGGTAGTTAAGGGAGGTCGTAACCCCATTTCTAAGTTAAGATCCTATCTGCCTGCTATTCTTCCCATAGTTTTCCGGTCTATGACGCGGGCGGAGTTCTTAGGCGCTGCTATAGCTTCAAGAGGGTTTGGATATGATCTAGAGCACAGAACTTATGTGAGTGAACCAAAAATGAGGAGTACTGACTATGTGACCCTGGTCCTCTTTATCACGCTACTTGTGGGCGGCGTGCTAATTGGAATATGGGTATTGGGCTATGCTAGCTACAAGTTCACGGTGGATCTTGTTAAGAGGTTTATTCTTGGCATCTAGAAATAATATCAACATAAATATTTGGGGAAAAATTCATATATCGGTTGTGTTGAAATCTAACTAATCGATGGAAAATGTCGGAAATTAAAGCAAAAAGAGTGCCTCTTCTGACTGCTCGTCAAGTTGCTGTTGCTGCTGTCTTGGGGGGCTTAAACTTTGCTTGCACAGCTCTTGGCATAGCAATTCCAGGTTATCTTCCGGTTGTCAGCTATGAATTCATGGGTATGTTTGTAACCTTGGCAATAATGGCAACAGGACCATGGGGTGGCTTAATTCCTTTGATAGCCAATTACCTTGTATCGCCCATCGGACTATGGGGGGTGCCAACAACTCTTCCGTATTTCATCGTGTTCACACCGCTTTATAAGCCCGTCTATCGCATAAAGAACACGTCACTAAGAGTTGTGGCTCTATGGATAATAATCTGCCTTGGAATCGCAGCTGAGAACTTCAGCTGGGCAGCGCTATATGCTTACGTTTTTAGGCTGGTTCCATTCTGGCCTCAAGTGATTTACATTTTTACGACGCAACCGATATGGTTAACCATTTACGCTCTTGTGCCTTCAATAGTGCTGGTCACCAATCCATCTTTTGTCGAACCAACGTGGGCTGTCTTTCCGAGGAGGGCTGAGTGAAAAATGAGTTCGAAATCTCGTGACCTTCTCGTTGTCATAGTTATATTTGTCGTGATGGTTCTCTCGACGCTCTTTGCTTGGGGCGCCCCTTGGAACGCTCCTTGGAATCTCCCTTGGGATGCCACTACAACCACTTATAACATAATATTATACGCCATTCTTGGAGCAATAAGTGTCCTGGTGTTATGGCTAGCGACACGCAAACGCTAACAACTCGGTTCGCTATGAGGTTGCTATTACCGCTAAATTCCCCTTTTTTATTTTAACAGTTCCAGAGCCTCAGCAAGAGTCAGCACATCAGGTGGAAGCTCTGCTAAGTTTTGAAATATCCGAGTAACCTGTGGAGGCTTTATTGAAGTTTGAATCAATAGATCAGGTTTTGAGAAAACCTCTCGAGGTGTGCCGCTAAGAAATATTTGTCCTTCTTTTAAAGCAAAGATTCTAGTGCAATATTCAGCAATAAGATCCATGTTGTGGCTAATGATTATAATAGTTATTCCCTTCTGATTTTGTCGCTTTGCGATTTCCATTATAGTTTTGGCTCTCATATAGTCCTGACCTGTGGTAGGCTCATCTACTATCAAGATTTTAGGATCCATGGTCAGAACTGATCCAAATGCCACTCTTTGACGTAGCCCTTGGCTAAGCGAGAAAGGATTTTGATCTAGAAAATCATAAATCTCTAGGTCCTTTGCGACCAGTTCGACTCGTTTCTCTATCTCCTCCATCGGGAGTTTTAGATTTTTTGGGCCAAACTCGAATTCTTCTCTAACAGTTCTAGAGAATATTTGGTCGTCTGGGTTCTGAAAGCTATATCCGACGATCTTAGAAAGAGCTCCAACTTCTTGAGTGGAAGTGTCGATTCCGTACACGTATACCTTTCCTCTTGAAGGATTATAAAGTCCGTTGACAAGCTTTGCAAGGGTTGTCTTTCCAGAGCCATTTCGACCTATGAACCCTACGAATTCGCCCGGGTAGATATTGAGGCTAGCGCCCTTCAAGGCAACAGTTCCGTCAGGATATTGATACCAAACGTCTTGACAACTTACAGCAATATTTTGGGAGCCTAAAAATTCTGATCTTTTTTCACGGCTTTTAAGTTCGTTCATACGCGACTGTATTAGCCCCTTATTCAGTTCACGTTGCGTCAGGTACTCAGACAGAAACTTGACTCCATCTTGCTGTGTTATTGGAATAGCCCCTCTTCCCAAACGATATGCTAATTGCGTAGAGTGCGGAACTTGTAGCTGTAAGCCTGAGATAAGGTCTATTTCACGTAGTACCTCGGTAGGAGGACCCTCCGCCACGATCTCCCCCTCTGACATAACCACCATCCGATCAGCAAAAGGTAAGACATGCTCCAATTTATGCTCAACAATGATCATTGTCCTCCTTTTGCTTCTCACTAGGTTATTGATTCTGTCTATGACTAGCTCGGTTCCATACGGGTCTAGGTTAGATGTTGGTTCATCCAAAACGAGAACTTCGGGCTCCATAGCTGAGATCGCTGCAATTGCACAACTCTGTTGCTCTCCACCAGAGAGGGAGTACGGACTCTTGTCTTCGTATCCCTCAAGCCTGCAGAATTCTAAGGCGTGTTGAACGCGAGCGCGTATTTCCTTGACTGGCACGCAATAGTTTTCAGGGCCAAACGCTATCTCTTCCACAACCGTAGAGCAGAATAGTTGATGAGACGGGTTATCGAAGCAAAGTCCAACTTTGCTTGCCATAATCGGAATATCATATTTTCTCAAATTAAGTCCTGCCACCGTAATATCGCCCTGAAGTTCGCCTCTAAAGAAGTGAGGGATGAGACCGTTTATACAACGGCAGAGAGTAGTCTTTCCAGCACCGCTTGGGCCCGTAATAACTACGATCTCACCTTTCTTAAGTCTGAGGTTTATGTTCCTAATAGCCGCTTTTTCGCTTCCTGAATACTTCCACGTAACGTCCTTGAAAATAATATCGTATGTATCTGAGCTTGACATACGTTTCACCGACTGTGGCAGTTTATTTGATTAAAGGTGCGCACAATTTCTTGCGGAGTTCCATTGTAGCCTCCGCGTTTACTTCACAGGTCTTGGGATCTAACACCACTCCATAGTCCTTCCTTGCGCTGTCAATAGAGACATAGCCATTTCGAACATCTGAGCTTACAAGTTCTGGATCCCTTTCTAAAGGATTACCGTAACCTCCTCCTCCGCCAGGAGTGAAGCTTATAAGTTCGCCCTCGCTTATTCGCAGATTCGTTACCTTGCGCCACTTCTCCACACTACCATCGTTCCGATATCTTGTTAAGACGTTGGGAGCACCAGACTTGCCTCCGAATAGGCCCCAAGGTGGAGAGTAAATCGCTCTGTCCGCTGTAGCGGTGAGTCCGGCAGTTTGAGCAAGCATTCGATAGTCTTTCCTGACCCCTAACCCGCCTCTATACTTACCTGGTCCCCCGGAGTCTCTAATTAACTCGTATCGCTCCACTCGTAGTGGATATTTAACTTCAATCACTTCATTCGGAACATTGTAAGTATCGCCAAGATTCATTGAAAACAACCCAGACTCACCATCTTCAAATGGTTTTCCGCCATATCCTCCCGCAAGGGGTTCTGATGTCAAGTAAAACCGGTTAGTTCTGGGATCAATTCCATAAACAAAATCCGCAAATGAATCCCCGAAATGTCCAGCTCTAACCTTGTCCGGAATCGCGGGCGCCAAGGCCTTAAGCATGAGGTCTGATATTGATGTGGTTGGAGTGGGCCACATGGCGCATGCTGCAGGAGGTATTGGATCAAGGATTGTTCCTTTTGGTACGATCACATTTAAGGGACGGAAGCACCCCTCATTGTTAGGCAGGAGAGGAGTTGTCACGATCTTGAACCCATATCGAGCGGAAGAAATTGTTGAGGGCAATGGTACGTTCATGGGCCCCTTACACTGAGGGCTAGTGCCGGTAAAGTCAACAGTCATCTTATCTCCTTTAATTGTTAGTACGACCTTTAGTTCTACACCGTCGTCAAGAGGTTCATCATCATTTCCGTCCCCATCCAATGTTACCTCTGCCTTGTATACTCCTTCAGGTATCTTGCGAACAGTCTCTCTTGCCATCCTTTCGCCATGGTTCATTATCTCTTCAACGCATTTAAACAATGTGCCTTCACCATATTTGTCTAGAAGCTCAACAAAACGCCTACCACCCGTTCTCGTCGCAGCAACCATAGCTCTTATGTCACCAATAACTGAGTCGGGCGCTCTGGTGTTCTGTCGAATCAGTCTGAAAATATCGTCGTTGGCTCTTCCTCTAGAGTAGAGCTTCACGGGAGGGACTCGTAAACCCTCTTGATAGATCTCTGTTGTATCGCTATACCAGCCTCCAGGCGCCTTTCCACCCATCTCAATGGTGTGCCCTCTGAAGGCCGTGAAGCCTACAAGCTTTTTCTGATAGAAAACTGGATATATGCAAGTGATATCGGGTGTGTGTGTTCCTCCACCACAGTAAGGATCATTGCAGAGGATGACATCTTCAGGTTCAAGGTTCTCTCTCCCTATCGTTTGATAGGTTGCGGTTATCGCATCGCTTAAGTTCGCTAGGAAGATGGGCAAGCCCGAAGTCTCTGCGATTAGGTTCGGCTTTGTGTCAAAGATGCCGCAACTGAAGTCTACCACCTCATGTAAAACTGTACTGTATGCAGTGCGTTCGATTGTAATGCGTATCTCTTGGCTCGCCGCTATCATTGCGTTTCTGACGACTTCAAGAGTTATTGGATCTATAGGCACCTTAATCACCTTCAAGGCTAATTATGAGGTTTCCGTACAGGTCGACTGTTAACTTTTGGGTAGGATGGATTAAAGTTGTGGAAGTTGGTTCTTCGATAACAGCCGGCCCGTTAACAAGGTTGCCGGACAATAAGCGTTCTCTTTCATAGATTGGGCAATCTACAAACCCCTCTTCCTCGAAATAAACAGCTCTCTTTTCTTTAATCGCATCAATAGGGGGCTCTTCTTGTCCACTTTTGATCTTCCTCAAGAAAGGTTTCTTAACAACTCCAATTGCGACCAATCGGAGGTTAACTATCTCTTTTGGTTCTTGGGGTGCACTGTGGTGATAAGTCCTTTCATGAAGTTCATCAAAACTCTTGCAAACTAACTCCTTCTCGTCCTCTGTTATTATCCCTCCCCGGATTGGTACTGTCAGAGTATGTTCTTGTCCGAGATACCGAATGTCTATTGCCCTAACAAGTTGGATATTGGATTCACTTACTCCTTCATGTTTCAGGACCTCTGTGCCCCGCTTCTCCAGGGCCAAGTACATTTCGTTAAGTTGCCCAGTTTCAGCTTCTGAAATTGGCTTCACAAATGTTTGGATAAAGTCATGTCTTAAGTCTGTCATGAGCATGCCCCAAGCGGAGAAATTGCCTGGAACAGGCGGAATGACTATTTTTGAAATCTTCAACTCCTGCGCCAGAGCATCTATGTGACCCGGACCAGCTCCGCCAAACGCCACAGCCACGAAGTCTCGTGGGTCGTATCCACGCCGGATGGTCATTGCTCTCAGCAGCTCAGCCATGTTTGCGTTCACGATTTTGATGATGCCATGGGCCGCGTCCGTTAGATCCATCTTATAGAACTCAGCGATCTTTTGAACAGCTGCCTTTGCTAGGTTAGGGTAAATTTTCATGCGGCCTCCAAGAAAATATTTTGGGTTCAATCTACCAAGTAGAAGGTTTGCGTCGGTGACGGTAGATTCTACTCCGCCTATGCCGTAACAGGCGGGTCCTGGCTCCGCGCCCGCGCTTTTTGGACCTACATGAAGCCCACCAGCTGAGTCTATCCAAGCTATGCTTCCACCTCCAGCGCCTACTTCCAGCAAATCTATTATCGGAATCCTTAAGGGATGACCTTTAATCTTATACTCCGTCGTGGTTCGAGGGGCACCGTTTTCAATAAGGGCGGTCTTAGCTGTGGTTCCACCCATGTCGTATGAAATAAGATTTAGATAGCCAATCCTCTTTCCAAGAACTGCGGCTCCTATAGCGCCGCTCGCCGGACCCGATTCCACCATATTAACGGGCTGCTGCATCGCTGTGGTTGAGGTCATCATGCCTCCATTAGATTGCATGATTAGAAGATCATGAGTGAAACCTCTTCGGATTAAGCGTTGCTCCATATTTCTAAGATATCTTTCAACAATTGGCATTACATACGCGTTAAGGATTGTTGTGCTCGTCCGTTCATACTCCCTATACTCGCGCGTGATAAGATGAGAAAGTGAAACAGAGGCCTCAGGAAAGGACTCCTTTAGGATTTGCCCTATTCGTATCTCATGAAACGGGTTTGCATAGGAATTAAAAAGGCATACAGCTACAGATTGGGCATTATTCTCCTTAAGCTTCTTTAAAGCTTCATTAACATGCATTTCATTGAGAGGCTTAATAATTCTTCCATCATAGCTGACTCTTTCGTCAACTTCTAGCCTTAGAAATCTCTCGATGAAAGGCTTGGGCTTCTGATACAAAGGATCATACATGTTCGGTCTGTTGCTTCTTCCAATTTCAGCAATGTCGCGAAAACCCCATGTAGTTATCAATCCTGTTTTCGCACCTTTTTCTTCGATCAGTATGTTTATGGCAACGGTCGTTCCGTGAACAAAGAACGTCGCCTCACCTAACAAGACCTTGAATCCATCTGTAGCGTTCATTGTGCCCTGTGAAAAATCCCTCGAGGTTGTTGGCACTTTTTCAAATTTTACAGCACCAGATACTTCATCAAGTAAAACAGCGTCTGTGAAAGTTCCGCCAACATCTGTTGCAATTCTGTAAGTCATAAGCGGTCACCTATGTACTATTAGTCTTTCAAATAAATTTTATTCTATCAATGATTTTTCATTGATTTGTGGTTTTTCTATTCTCCTTTGACGTGCCTTTCCAATAACGTAGCAAGAAGTGACTCTGTTGAATATTTTAATATTACAAAGAAATTGACAGGTTGGTTTAAACGCTTGACAAGTGAATTTTTGTGAACGCTGTGCTGGGGTAAAGGTTTTCTCGGCTGTCAACCCAATTTTGAACCAAGCATAGCGATCGCGCGCTACCTTAAAAGTACAATACTGTCTTGTATGGGGGTTTTTACGGCGGCAGGATGCCTCAAAGACGTAAACATGGTTGAATAAGTTTCCTCCTCAGAGCCGGACATGTGGCATCCAACAACAGTATCATAGCGAAAAGACCATAAAGAAGCCTTTATCCCTGATGGATAATATCTACTCAAGATACGATCTCGTAAGCATTAACACCATAAAAACAACTCCCCTTCATAACATTCCAAGACTTGAAAGCATTTCTTATAGAGTCCTTCTTTTTCCATCGGTAATTGGGGGTAGTGGTTTCCTAGGTTTGCCAGCTCTATTAACCAGCATCTCGAGGGCTGCCTTGGAGAATCGCATGTACTGGTTGTGATAATTCGACCTTATTTTGCGATAAAGAAGCGTGTTTATTTAGCTAGAAAGAGCCTATTAAATTCCATATATGACAGGTTATATTCATTTACTAATATCGTCCTCGGGGTTGTACAATACTGTTACGGGTTTAGTGATTACGTATGCAGCGCTGCGATCGGCTGTGATGATCTGGCTTTTATCCAGCTACGTCAAGGGGATACCTATCGAAGTAGACGAGGCAGCTCTAATCGATGGCTGTAGTACATTTCAAGTTTTCACACGAATCGTCCTGCCCTCAATGCTGCTAGGACTGGGTGTAGCGGCGATCTTCTGCGGGTATAGGCAAAGGATAAAGCCTAAATCTATAATCTAATACGTCACGATTGGAGGAAGCGATTATTATGAAGATTCGCTCATTTGTGGTAGATACTTCGCGTAGTCCTTGTGCTAAGCTACGTCCTGTGCCTGTTGAAAGTGTACATCTTGAAGACGATTTTTGGGCGCCACGTTTACGAACGCTTCGAGAAGTTACCCTGCCAGC
>Ga0315306_10001734_pt1 | contig 10343 bp, 7 predicted proteins | sample TDP1_MG_FD_203803 | JGI IMG/M metagenome (GOLD analysis project Ga0315306, IMG submission 203803) | Freshwater sediment microbial communities from Lake Towuti, South Sulawesi, Indonesia - TDP1 | ecosystem: Environmental > Aquatic > Freshwater > Lake > Sediment | place: Indonesia: South Sulawesi... | reverse complement strand
CTTTATGTCAACACGTTCCTACCAAACTACAACTGGATGAACGCATTGATAGCCTTGATCGTCAAAACTGTAGGCATAAGAACCGTGGGCATCAGAAAGTTCGAGGAATACGTAATGCCTGCAGCAGCCGGGGCAGTCATAGGCTTCGGCGCCCTGTGGATTGTGGCTGGACTGATAAACTTCGGTACCATAGCTTGGCCAAAACTCATGGTCCAATACGTGCCGTAAGAAGCGCTATATACCCCTTCTTTTTTTTGAATTTCTTAAGGGAAAACAGTGACCCTTCTCGGTAGTAGAATAGAGCTACATCTCCTTTATATCTTGACAGCAGAATCTACCTACTAGAGAGGTTTGGAATTGGTTCAGAAAGTGCCTAAACTACTAGCACCAATAATGAGGTTTGAAGGCGCTGTCAAGGTCATAGCGGCTGGGGCTGACGAGTTATACTGTGACGTTGAGATGCCATTTAAGCACTTCTCTCTTTACCGAGGAGCAGAACACTGCATACCAACCTACAAGGAGCTAAAGGCAACCGTAAAGTACGCTCACGACCACGGAGTCAAAGTATTCATAACAGCCAACATGCCATTCACAGCCGACATAATTGAGAAAGACTGGAGAGAACACATAGTCAGATGTCTTGAACAAAATGTCGACGCCCTTATAGTCGGCGACTTAGGGGTTCTCTCAATAATAAGGGACATAAACCCTAGCGTTCCACTGCTCGCAAGCACCTACTTCTGCTCAATGAACCGTGAAGCAGCAAACTTTCTGAAAAAACTTGGTTTCCGTAGAGTTATCTTAGAGAGACATTTGACGATACCTGAGATATCAGGGATCGTCGAGAACAGCGAGCCAGAGGTAGAGGTATTCGTACACGGTGCGGGGTGCTCAAACATAAACGTAAACTGCTACCTCTTCCATTATAGGTATCCACCTTTGACCAAGGCGCTACGAGATGTTGATGGATTCAAGAATCCATGCACATTGCCCTTTGAGATCTATGACTCAAGAAGCAACGAGAAGTTGGGCGAAGCGCCGATACTGGACGCCTTCACATTTTGTTCAATATGTCATCTGCCAGCCTTAGTGAAGGCTGGAGTAGCTGGTCTTAAGATAGTGGGCAGAGGAGACTTCATCGCCTTTCAAGAGAGCACAACCAGAATATACCGTGAACTCCTCGACCTGATCGGGCAAGATCGGGTGGACGAATTCTATAAGAAAGCCTTAGAACTGAAGAAAAGCTTCCTGCCAAGACCCCCAATGTTCGCAAATCTTGAGGAAGTTGCCTGCGAACAAAAACGATGTTTCTACGGGCCTCTCTTCCACGTTCCCTATAGAACCCAGCTGTCTTGGCCTGCTTGGCTAAAATATCAATTCAAGGTCCTGGAGCATAGAAAATGAGGGTAACAATCCAAACAGAGAACATGAAAAACCTCAGAGAGTCGGTTCATAGCAACTGTTCAGGAGTACGTTTCGGGTCAGAGTTCTGCGAATGGAAAATCCCAAACCTAGGAAACCTGAAAGAAGCCTATACAATAGTAAAGGAGGCTGGAAAAAAGTTCAGTTATTTGACGCCCAGGATTTCCGAGACAAACCTAGGAGAGGTTAAGAAGCAGCTAGATTTTCTTAATCGAGAGGGAGATGCCGGATTAATATTCAATGACTTAGGCGTTCTAAGCCTTTTAGAGCATAATCCCAACCTGACGCCTCACCTAGGAAGACAATTGGTTTTCATCCCCGCCAGATGTCCATGGGAACAGATAACGAACTTCGAAGCAGGTTTCATGGCAAGAAGACATGTGGCCAAACTATTCTATCAGACGAATCTGAATAATGCCAAAACAATCAACTTCTTCTTGGAACGTGGCGTGAGAAATGTTGATCTTGACTGGATCCCGCCTTGCTTTCCACATTTCAAGCCATTAAGAGATGCGGGGCTTAACCTTTCTGTTCACCTGCATCTTACGCCAGTTACTTCGACAAGAAGGTGCCACACCGCCAGATTTCTAGGCATCGACAACCCAGTGAGTTGCCCTAGACCGTGTTTTGAAAGGGGATTTCTATTAGGGAACAGGGTGTTGGACTTGGACTTCTACCTCCTAGGCAATGTGGTCTTCCGTTATACAGAGCCTTCACAAAAAGAGATGAGGAATATCCATAATCTCTTGGGAGAGTTCGAGTTTGTCGTTTCGATGAACCCAATAACGGGACTTGAGGACCGAAAGACCATAGACATGTTGATAGACAATTTAAGTGCATTCAGATGAGCATCAAGCGCATAATGTCTCCAAAGGTAACATCAAGAATACCTTCCGAGGGCTTTATAGAGATCTGGTAGATTTTACCGTCTCTCAGAGAATACCTACCCGAACAAGGAAGTCTTCCCCTCAACTTATTTAGGCCGATCACCTTCATCACAAACACGTTAGTGACCTCGTTTCCCGCGGTCTTTATGCTGGTTTCCGAGAAGCCTAGGTGGGGAAATATCTTCTTGAGTTGGATTGCCCATTGCCCAACCTCCCTCAAGCCTAGAAATTTATAGGGTCCAAATGTTAGAACGACGTCCTTGGTTAGGATCGACCTCAGAGTCTCGAGATTAGCTGTCATCAATGCATCGTAGAACGAACGAACCAATCTCTCTGTTACTCTTTCTGCTGGCAAACTGCTATCATCCTTAAAACCAACAAACAACTACACCCTAAGGTGGCCACCTTATTTAATAAAGTTGCTCTAGCTGCTTGAAGACCCAGAACCGGTTTGGTTCTGTCCCGAATTAATATGTCATACTTTTGGCATAACCTTTATGACGCAAACTTCCTTTGGCTCAAGTCTTAGCACTACCGATGCGAATTCCTCTTTATATTCGCAAAGTATTTTCTTCTCACTCATTATGTCATAAGCTGTGTAATTGCCTTCTGAAAGCCTTATACTAAACCTAGGCGTCGCAACCCTTTCGCTGTGATTGAAACCGAAGAGAAAATGGAGGCCATTGCCCTCGAGGAGCCTAGCTTCAATAGGCTGGTCTTCTGGAACTTCTGAAACTTCAACTGGAGAAGAGATGCCGGTCCATTCTGCAAATCCCTTCAGAAGCCTTCCAATGTTGACATCGCGGTTCTGCTCGTACGCCATTCCCAGGCAAGTTCCAGCATACGCTGCCTTCCCTTTACCATATCTGCTGACGACGATGGCTGGAGAGCCGTCTGAGAACTCCGCTATTGCCTTTCCATTAGGCAATGTATTTAAGGCCTCTTCATAGAACGCTCCAGTAAGCTTATCGCCAGCGGAGAGCAGTGGAGTCGCAGGGTTGTTCTCTGTGACCCGGATTTCTGGCTTTTCACAGCTTTTGATCCACTTCTCTGTGCAACCGAATACCTTACTTAGCCCAAAACCTGGAATCTCTTCGGCAGACCATCCCGTGTCCTCATTCCAAGCGCATCGTGAGTCAGCGACAACTGTACCGCCCTTCTCGACAAATTCAGCAATTTTCGTGCACGCTGCTCGTGGCATCATCAACGAAAAAGGCATGAATAACAGCCTATATCTTTCAAGCTTACCTTCTGTAACATCGTCTAAATGGATGAAATCAACCGGGATGTTTCTCTCTAAAAGAGCCCGATAGACGCCGATGAGCGATTCCGTTGGCAACCACGATCTTTTTTCAAAACAGATCAGCAACATTATCTGAGACAGTATGTTATAAAGGATCGCTACCTCTGCCTTTGGAGGCTGGCTGTCAAGGAAAAGACCCGCATACTTGTCGATGACCATTGCCATGGCCCCAGCGCTCTCAGCTCGGTGTGTCGGGGTGCCGTCCAAATTTGCCATTCCATAACCAGTAGATTCAAACCCCCATCTCATGGGATACCAGTGATAGTAGTTAATTCCTCTGGCGCCATGAGCAATCATGCTCCATGTCCAGAGGCGTATGTCCTCTTCCGTGACAGGTTCACCCAACTTGAGTCCCGCAACTCCATGTCCGCATTGGTGCTCTCCGATCCAGAAGGGCTTGCCTTTCGATGAAGAGGCTGAGCGGGTAGCATCTAACCCTGCGCCGATTCGAACATGGTCGATATGTGCGAAACCATGTTTCGGATAGGATGAGGTCCCCCAAACATCAACTTGCTCAGCCATCTTCCAATCGTCTGGAGCCCCGCCCAACGGGCTTTCGATCATAGAGGAGATCGCAGCGTGGCTCGATACTATGTGGTCAGGCGCTCCCTTCTTCAGCGCCTCAGCCTTCCACTTCAGAATATTTGCGAGTCTATCGAGACAGAAGACCTGCCAGTCTATGTAGTCCTTGGCGAAGTGTAGTACTACGAATCTAGGCGGTTCAACGAAGTCCCAGTTGTTGAACACTCTTGACCAGGCATTGTTTAAAGCTTCCATCGTACCATACTTCCGCTTTACCCATTCTCTAAACTCGCCTATAGTGTATGGACAGTAGCAGAACATTGCAGGTCCTCCTGTTTGGATATGCGGATGATAAACCCACTGAATCGTATGTGGTTCGCTCCATACGTCCCAACCATAAAAAGTAGGTTCATGCCTAACATGCGACGCCACAGTCGTCAAGAACTGTTCAGCATGCTTTCTAACCTCCGGATGATCCGTACATAACCCTGGAGAACACTGAGAGGATATCACATGCCCACTCTCGGTGATGAACCTTGCATCTGGAAAACGGTTGTTAAGCCAATCTGGAGCAAACTCGACATAGGTCTGGAGGATCACCTTCAAGCCATTCTCCTCAGCCAAGCTTAGCAAGAGGTCAACTTCCCCAAAGTCAAACTTGCCAGGCTCTGGTTCAATGTTGGCCCAGTTCACCCATCCTCTAACTGTGTTGAACCCAAGCTTCTTAATGTTGGCAATGTCTCGTCTCCATATATTGATAGAGAGTTTAGGTGTCACTCTTCCAGGACCATACCAGACTGATACTGGGAAAAACCTTTTCATACAGACACCACGCTTTCATCTAGCGATGATTGCTACTGTGTTCCAGTATCTGACAGAAAAATCTTGTGCACAAAGCTAGCTTACGAATGTTAACGGATCGAACCGGGAAATACAATTGTTGCATCCTTTCTTGCTCGAAAAGGAATAGTTATATTAGCCTACTCTCAGAACCTGCTAAAGGAGAACATTCTTGAACAAGGATAATCCGCGAGGTTGAACGGAGGAAAGTGGTTTGAACGCGGCTGATGAATGGTTAACGAACGCGAAGAAAATTGTTGACTCAATCGGGAAGACCCAGATGGAAAAAATTGAGAAGGCGGCTGAGGCGATTGCCGAATCGATCGTAACCGGGCATGTCTGTTATCTTTTCGGGGTGGGGCACTCTCACATGGCCGTAGAGGAGATGTTTCCCCGCTATGGAGGTGTCGTGGGCTTCTATCCGATAATAGAGCTGCCTCTCTCCTTCTTTACCCATATCACCGGCGACATGGGTGTAGGACAATTCAGTTTTCTGGAAAGAACGGAGGGCTATGGGAGAAAGATTCTCGAAAACTACGCATTGGACCCAAAGGACTCAATGATCGTGTATTCTCATTCTGGGATAAACCAGGTGATAGTGGATGTTGCATTGGGGGCAAAGGAGAAAGGCGTAACCCTGATTGGCGTCACATCTCTCGCCCACTCGAGGGCTCTCAAGTCCAAACACTCCAGTGGAAGAAGGCTGTTTGAGATAGCTGATATTGTTATTGACACTGGTGTCCCATACGGGGATGTTATGATTGAGATTGAGGGGCTCGACCAGAAGATAGGACCAGGCTCAACCTTAGGCTTCATCGTCATTGCGAATATGATATCATGCCTAGTCGCTCAGAAAATTCTGAAGAAGGGAGGAAAGCTCATGATAAATCCTGTCCCTGGCGTCACTCCAAACTATGAGAAAATCCTCACAGAAAACGTGAGAGAGTTCAGGAGGAGAATCGCAAGTCACCTTCCCTGAGTCCAAAACATGGAACGGTAGAACCTGAAGATGTCAGAAGCATCTTACGCCACAGCCATAGACATAGGAGCAACGAAAGTCCTATGCGCCTTAGTAAGCTCAAAAGGCGAAATTATTTTCTCTAGAAGGGAGCCGACAGCAACGAGAGACGCTACAAGTCTTGTTTCTCAAGTAGCCAATCTGATCAAAAATATGAAGAGCTTCACCGGTATAGATGAGTTTTGTATCAATGGGGTTGGAATTGCTGTTCCAGGAATAGTTGATAACTCAAACGGAGTTGTAGTGTGGGCACCGAATCTCGTCGGATGGCAGGATTTACCGCTAAAGAAACTGCTTCAGGAAGATTTCGGCATTGAAAAGCCGATATTCGTCGACGACGATAGAGTTGCATCAGTACTTGGAGAACAGTGGCTTGGGGCAGCTAGAGGCTCAAGGCATGCAGTCTACATCATCGTAGGCACAGGCATAGGGGCCGGAATATTAGTGGACGGAAAGCCATACAAAGGAAACGTCGTGGCTGGCGCAATTGGGTGGATGTTGCTCGGAGAGGAATTCATGGATCGAACCTACGATAAGGGATGCCTCGAATCGTTTGCTTCCGGTCCTAACATCACTCTAAGAGCCGTCGAGGCGACGAGGAAAGGAGCTGAAACCCTCATGTTAGATATGGTGAGAGGCAAGGCGGATCGAATCACCAGCGAGATCGTCTTTGAAGCAGCAAGGAAAGGTGATAAGCTCGCTCTAGATATTGTCAAGAAGACGGCAAGATACTTAGGCATAGCCATCTCAAATATCGTAAGCATTCTAGGTCCCGACGTTGTAGTGTTAGGTGGTGGAGTAGGAGAGGCTTCAGATCTTCTTCTCGATGACATAAAGAGGATAGTGAACTCTTATACCCAACCATATGCTGCGAAAACAGTAAAAATAGTACCCTCAACTCTCGGTCGCAACGCGCCGGCTCTAGGCGTTGCCAAGCTTATCTTCAATGATCTTCAAGTTATCCCCTAATGTTCCTCATTCAGTGTATAGACCTCTACCCATATTTACCTAGTTGCATTCTCGAGGACGAAAGCAACTCTGTCTAGAGAGAAATGGGATGTAAATTATTTCCTTTCAATGTAGCCAAGGAAGTCTTGCCTTATGATTGGTGCTAGTCTTGAAAGCAGGTGTTCATGGTCAACTGTCCAACGGTCGATTATCTCAAGGCTATCCCCACTTAATGGAAAGATGTGAGTTTTCACCTTGATATGCTCGGTCTCCTTTGATAGTGTTGCCCTGACGAGGTAATGAGCTGTTCTCTCCGAGGCGTAACATACAATGATGTCATAAGCCACGCTATCCATCGTTTCATTTTTCTCAACATCGACAACAAACATGCCATGAGGAGTACTCGTCGTAGGATATCTCTCGGCGATATCCCTTATGAAAGCGTCAAAAGACCCCAGATTCCACACGCTTATATGAAGAGGCACATCTAGGACTGCAAAGTTCCCACGAACATCGATGATCCCAGCGTATTTCTTTAGGAGCTCTTTGCTCGGAACCGCCAGAAGAACGGCTTCCTTAGCGGGTAACAAACAGCCGGCGATCGAGACTAGGACAGAGATTATCATGGAAAATAACAGTGGGGTCCCTGTTGTCATGTTTTCCTGGATGCCTTCTAGCAAGGTTACGTTTCCAAGCGCTACGAGACCGAACCCGAGCACATAGCCTAGAACCCCTCCCAAGACACCTAAGGTCAAGCCCTCAGTCAGGAACATCATGCGTATCCTTAATGGATTCAGGCCCAAAGCTGAAAGCGTCTTTATCTCGCTTCTCCGTTCGAAGACCGAGCCATGCAAAGTTACGAACACTATCATTCCGCATATTGCTAGAGGCGCTAACTGCGTCTGCCACGATCCAATCAATGTAATCGTCTCGAATGACAGATATTTACATGAGACCCTTCCGCTTTTCACCTCGTATATCGAGAACGTGTTCACATAGTCTTCTCTCCTCTCATATGAAGCCCACAGGAAATCTTCTACGATCTTGTCTATCTCGTTTGCAGACTCTGGCGTCATAACCAAACTGACCTTGTATATGCTAAGTTCTGAGAGGTTGAAGTCGTGGATTGAGCCGATCAAGAACGACGCGGCCATGAAGCCAGTTTGCTGATAGGGAGGGTAAACAGTGGGGGGAACAATAACGGTCCTTGTGGCTGGATCATACACTCGGTACAAAAGCCTTTCTCCGTTAATTTCTGAAAGACGCTCTCCAACATCTGATTCATCAAAAATCCCTTTTATAATGAAGGCCTTGCCATCTATTAAAATCTCACTCCCAACCTTGAGCTCATAAGCTTCTGCTATACTTTCGCCAACCAAGACCTCTTTATGGCCACCGTTAGATAGCCTCTGGGGACCTAAAACCTCTTCAACATTGGTGAACCTTTCTAGGAAAGATTCATTAACCGCGGCAAGGTAAAACTGGTTATACCGTTGAAACTTAGTGGTGCTGTTTGAAATGCTTACAAGCTTCACACCATATATGCTTGAAGCGTTCACCCACCCATGCTGAGCTAGCCAGTTTATCTCGAAAGGCTGAAATGAGAGAGATGTAGCTGAAGTGACACCGAAGCTGTACTTATAGACAACAAGACCATATGGGACAAGGGGTTCCAAAGGAAGTGCAGCAACCATCGGGCGTACAGGATATCCAGTAGAAAGAAGGCACATCGCCGACGCAGAAACGATCAAGATCACTGTTAATGTCAAGATTGTTCTCATTCTCCGTCTCCGAAGATTCTTCAGGGCCACGCCAAAAGACTGCCTGAATAAGTCTCTTACTGTCTTGCTCAAGGCGAGAAACAAGGCTATCACAATCGCTGGGAAACCTATCTGCATAAATGCGCTTAGAAATTCGGCGTCAAGCTTGCGGAACGAGGCAACCGGATCAGATAGGAACAGCTTGAGGTATGGCTGTGTCACTGTGAAGATGACAAATACAGTGAAAAAAAGAAGATCGAATAAAACTAGCGCCTTTACTCTCTCCTCAGTCACCAAACATGAGAGGCAGAACGAGAAGAAAAGAAGAGTCAAAATAATCCATCCGCTTTGCGGTAGGGCGTATGTTGGGATTCTCTGGACGCTGTTGATCAAAGAGCTATACAAGTCAAGTGCTTTCCTAGAGAAGACTACACCTTCAGAAATCCTATCATCCTCAAATGCCGTGATGGCTTGCTCATAAGTGAATACCATCCTGTTAAGTTCAGTATAGTAGTTTGAAACGGAGAACCCACGTGCCTTCAAATCTACCAAAAGCGGAGTGAGTTCGTCTCGGGATTCGTTACATATCGTCTGCAATGCTAGAGGCGTGAGGTTTATTCTATCGCCTTCATCTGGGGTGAAAGAGAAGCTGAATGTCCAGCTCCCTAGAATTTCATCGAAACCTCCCCAATAACGTAGCCCTGAAACTCTTGCTACGAGAGCCATTCCCTCCAGTTGCCTATCTAATGGTGCAACGACTAATGTGGTGTTGTCTATGGGCGCGAAGTTTCCGCTTAGGTAGCAATTCGCGGGGTAGTAGAGATTTCTTTGATCTAAATAAGCTCTCCATGGAAGGGATGGAACAGCTCTAAAATACCACGGGTCATCTCCATGAAACGGGTTGACGAGCATTAGGTTCACAAGTCTGCCCCGTCTTAGGTACAAGACGAGCCCGACTGTTGACCCCTCCTCAATGGTTGAAAGTGGTACTGGAAGCGGGAATAGGTATGTTGATACGTTGTTCAAGAATTGGTCTGGTTGAAGCCCCATCCACCTTGGTCCTTGCCAGTCTCCACCATCACCCCATAGGTTATACTCTTCATCGCCCGCAACCTTCTCAACTGTCCACAGCGCAGGCGGTTGAGAATTGAAGGACGCGACAATAAGCCGCAATGGTCCTTGAGGAACCTCAGCTATGTCTAGCGTCGTAACGATCAGTCCATCGCCATCGGTTACGCCCTGGGAGGTTAGAAGTTCGCTTTCCGATACAAAGTAGATGTCTTCTCGAGTCGTAAAGTATAGTGAGACCGTCATATTTGGGATTGGCACACCTGTTTCAACATCATATATTTGAACACGGACAGTTAATGCGAAATCTTCAGCTGCGCAGACGGTCTGGGTTCCCTGGATGAGGCAGAGCACCGTGATGATTAAGAGGGATGCCAACTGCGCTTTCAACATTCGCATTTTAATCACTATAACCAGATAATCCTCATATTTCTATCTTTGCCTAGACGAACGAGAAAGCATAGCCATAACCATAACCGGATTGAACGAGAGAAAGAGATTGTTCTATTTCGTAGGAGAAAGACTGGTGGAAGAGTCAACGGAAACGTTTAAGCAGCTCAGGTCTACAGACTAGA
>Ga0315306_10001733_pt1 | contig 10345 bp, 7 predicted proteins | sample TDP1_MG_FD_203803 | JGI IMG/M metagenome (GOLD analysis project Ga0315306, IMG submission 203803) | Freshwater sediment microbial communities from Lake Towuti, South Sulawesi, Indonesia - TDP1 | ecosystem: Environmental > Aquatic > Freshwater > Lake > Sediment | place: Indonesia: South Sulawesi... | reverse complement strand
GAACCTCCCTCTGTTGGTTTTCCCTCCTAATCTCCTTTGGTCCCCTTGCGATTTCGTAACTGACCAATTCCCGCAAAGGAATTAATCTTCCGCTGTGAGGAAACTCTCCGTTCAAGATCGACTCGATGTTCTCTCTTGAGTTTTCTTCAAAGCGCACCAGGACATCATATCTTTTCTCCAATTCCCTGAACTGGGTCGCCCTTCTGCCTCTAACGGCATTGACCAGGTAATTGGCTATGGCATAGGGCGATATATTTGCATATTTTTCGAGAGCTTCTTTTTTGATTTTTATCAAGAATTCAGGCTTACCCTCTCCAATGTTTGTGTTGAGGTCGGCAATTCCGCTGACATTCCTCAGCTTTCCGACCAGCTCTTCCGAGATTTCTTTAAGCCTGTTGAGGTCGTCTCCTTTAATCTTGAGGCCGACTTCTGCCGTGGAGAAAGCCAGGAATTGGGCAAGAGTGGATTGTTCTCTGATAATGGAATAGCTGAGGTCAGGATAGTTTTTAAGCCTGCGCCTTAAGCTTTCCAGCGTGCCCTCAATCTGTGAAGGTTTTTTGACCTCGATGTAAATCTTGGCCGAGTTCAGGGAGACATCGGGATTCAAACTCTCCATGCCGCTGACAACCCCGATTTGGGAAAAGGTCAACTTGACCGATTCATTCGCTTTTAGGGATTCCTCAAGAGCAGTCGTAATTTCAGCCGTCTGCTCGAGAGAATAATCCACGGGCGTCTTCAGATACAATTCAAAGGAACCAGTTTCGAGCTTGGGCATCAGCTCGCGGCGGATTTGAGTGCCTAAAAAGAAAGTCAGCCCGAAGAAAATAATCGAGCTGGCCAGAACCTTTCCCTTATTGTCAAGGCTCCATTTGAGAAATTGCTTGTAGCGGGCGACAAACCGCCCATAGACAAGATTAAATCCTTTGAAAATGATGTTGAGTATGGGCTTGAAGGGCAGGCTCAGATAATGAAAAATCAGGGCGAGGAGCTGCAGGATGTAGCTCAAGAGGAAATTGATGACAAAATAAATTCCTTTGAAAATCATATAGAGGAGCCATTTCAATCCCTTGATAGGATAGAGCAGAAATATTAGCCTCTTTTTCTGCGCCGGAATCTTCTTCGCACTGATTTTTTCTTTTTCGATGGATTCTTTTATGAAAGCCTGCATCTCAAATTTCCGCGACTCCAGCATCGGCAGCAAAGTCAAAGAGACAAGCAGAGAAGAGAGAAGGGAGAAGGTGACGGTCAAGGCCGCATCTTTAAACATCTGGCCAGCCACTCCATGAACATAAATCACAGGAAGAAAAACGACGATGGTGGTCAGAGCGGTGGCTGTCACCGCCATTCCCACTTCTTTTGTTCCGATGTAAGCCGCTTCTGACAGACTTTTTCCCAAGCTCCTGTGTCTGAAGATGTTCTCGGAGACAACGACCGCGCAGTCATCGAGCATGCCCACTCCCAAAGCCAGGCCGCCTAAGGACATGATGTTGAGGGTGATATTATTAAAATAGAGCAGATTAAAAGTGCCGATGATTGAGATGGGAATAACGGTGCCGATGATGAGCGGCGTTTTCCATTCTTGAAGAAAGATGAGCAAAGTCAGGAAGGCTAAAATGGCCCCTTGAATGATTTCATCCAGGGTGGTGGCGATAGCCTCTTCGATATACTTAGACTGCTCAGAAACGGTCATGATATCTATTTGAGGATTTTCTTTTTTTATCTGCTCCACGACATTCTTGGCCAGTCTGGTGACTTTGACCGTGTTCGCCCCGGCTTCTTTCCTGACCAGGATTCCGATGCTCTCCTTTCCGTTGAGGCGGCTCATTCCCTCCCGCTCTTTGATCGAGTCCTGAATGTCGGCCACGTCTTTGAGCCTGACGACTCCTCTCTCTTTTGTGGTCAGAATGCTGATTTCTCCAATCTCGTTCACGACCTCAAACTCTCCCACAATCCTCAGGGCATACTTGAACCTGCCCTTTCTGATGGTCCCACCCTGAAGGCTTTGGTTGAAATAATTGATTTGACTGGAGACATTGTCGATGGTCAGGCCATAGAGAGCGAGGAGCTGGGGATTGATTTCTATATGTATTTCCCGCTCAACTCCGCCGGTGACCTCGGCTGAGCCGATTCCCTCAATTTGCTCCAGGCGCGGCTTGATTAACTCCTCGGCAAACTCCTTAAGCTCGAGAAGGCTCCTCTCACCGGAGATGGTCATCACCATGATGGGCTTGCTCTGCGGGTCCAAGGGAATGATTGTTGGATTTTCTGCATCCTCTGGCAGACTATGGCGGGCGCTATCGAGCTTCTCCCTGGTGTGGAGCATGGTAAAATCCATGTTTATTCCCCAGTTAAACTCAAGAGTCATGTAAGAGACGCCTTCCTTGGAGATAGATTCTACGCGGCGCAGGCCTGGAATCCGGCTGACTTCAGTCTCAAGGGGCATGGTGACGAGGGTCTCGATTTCTTCTGGAGCGACTCCGCGGCATTGGGTCATAACAGAAAGGCGGGGATAGCTGATATTGGGGAGGAGGTCGACGCTCAGCTCTCGAAGCGAGACAAAACCCAAAATGACGATAGCAATATAAAACATGAGAAGAGCTACTGGCCGCTTGATCGAGAAATCAGCTAGCTTCATCGGAGTTGCCCTAATATGAATTTATGATGACTCAGCCAACAACAGAGACGCAAACCCACCTTTAAAGTTTTCATTTTTCTTATTTAATTAATATCTTACAACTTTATCTTTGTTTTATAAACAATTTATTTAAAATAATGGCATCCCAAATTACGTGAGAGCCGATGATTGATAGTCGAATGGCAGGGTGTGCTCCCCGCATTGCCCGTGGCTGCAGAGGTTCCCCGCGCGCCTATGGGTGTAGCGAGATAATTCATTGCTTTATCATTGATGTCATGGTGACAGGCGCGAAAAAAAAAGGTCAGGCTACTTTTTTATTCTTAGTCTTAAGCTAAAAAAGACAAGATTTCTGATTATTGTAATAAAGTAGCCCGTCCCCTAATGCAGACTCTTCTAATCCTCAATATTCCTTGACTTAGAATTTAAGATATGACACCATAGCCTCTAATAAAATTCATTCTTATTGTGTTGTTCTTCATTTCTTCTTCATGTCTTATTTAAAAATCTTCTATCTCAAAAAAGGGAGGCGATAAATGGAAGGCATTGTCGGCTACGGCGCTTATCTCCCCAGAAACAGGATCAAAGTCGAAGAAATCGCCAAAGTCTGGGGAGCCGATGCTCCGAGCTACAAGAAAGGCTTGTTGCTGGAGGAAAAATCCGTCCCTTCTCCTGACCAGGATACAATCACCATGGCCGTGGAGGCATCCAAGAGTGCCCTGAAAAGGGCTCAAATCAACCCCGCAGAAATCGGTGCCGTTTATGTCGGCTCTGAATCCCATCCTTATGCAGTCAAGCCGAGCGGAACAGTTCTGGCTGAGGCCATCGGAGCGACTCCCGAAGTCCACACAGCCGATTTCGAATTTGCCTGCAAGGCCGGGACCGAAGGGATGTTCGTGGCTCTGGGATTGGTCAAAGCCGGAGAGATCAAATACGGCCTGGCTGTTGGAGCTGACACATCTCAAGGAGCTCCAGGAGATGCCCTGGAATATACTGCGGCCGCCGGGGCAGCGGCCTTCATCTTCGGCCGTGAAAAGTTGGTTGCCAAGGCTTTAGAGACTTATTCCTACATGACGGATACACCTGATTTCTGGCGCAGGGAGTACCAATTTTACCCTCAGCACGGCGGGCGCTTCACCGGTGACCCGGCCTATTTCAAGCACATCATCGGAGCAGCTGAAGGGATAATGAAGAAGGCAGGGATGAAGCCCAAAGACTTCGATTATGTCATCTTTCACCAGCCAAACGGAAAATTCCCCTTCAGGGTTGGAGGCCTTCTGGGATTCGAGAAAAAGCAGATTGAGCCTGGCTGGCTGGTCAACAAGCTCGGCAACACCTATTCCGGCTCTTCGCCCATGGGCTTGACGGCGACGCTGGACATCTCCAAGCCGAAAGACAAGATTCTGATTGTCTCTTACGGCTCAGGAGCTGGAAGCGATGCCTTTATCTTCGAGGTGACGGAAAGGATTGATGAGGCAAGAGACCTTGCTCCAAGAACAAGGGAATTGCTCGACAAGAATAAATGTTATCTTGAATATGGTGTCTACGCCAAGTTCCGTCAGAAAATCAAGAAGGCCCTTTAGGAGGAAAGAATGAGGGATGTTGCTGTCATCGGTGTCGGAATGACAAAATGGGGTGAGCTCTGGGAGAAATCTTTGAGGGCAATCTTTGTCGAATCAGCTCTGCTCGCTCTGGATGACGCTGGCGTCGACAAGATTGACTCGATGTACATCGGCTGCATGTCCTCTGGCCTCTTCGTCGGCCAGGAGCATCTTGCTTCTCTTCTTGCTGATTTTCTGAGCCAGGCTCCCGCGCCTTCGGCAAGAGTGGAATCAGCCTGCGCTTCAGGCGGCCTTGCCCTGAGGATGGGGTTCATCGATGTGGCTTCAGGCATGAGCGACGTGGTTCTTGTCGGCGGCGTGGAGAAGATGACCGATGTCAACGGACATGAAGCCACCTATGCCTTGAGCACGGCTGCTGACCAGGAATATGAAGGCTATCATGGAATAACCTTTCCTGGGCTTTACGCCTTGATCGCCAGAGCCCACATGGAAAAATACGGAACGACCAGAGAGCAGCTGGCCATGGTTGCCGTCAAGAATCACCACAATGGCTCCAAGAATCCTTTAGCCCAATTTCCCTATGAGATTACAGTTGATTCAGTTCTCAATTCGGTGATGGTCGCTGACCCGCTTCGAATCCTGGATTGCTCGCCGATCACTGACGGCGCAGCAGCAGTCGTTCTCTGTCCTGTCGAGATGGCCAAGAAGATGAAAAAGCCTGTAGTCAAAATCCTCGGCAGCGGACATGCCACTGATACCATAGCTCTCAGCTCGAGAAAGGATATCACTTGGCTTGAAGCGACTTTTCAGGCCGCAAAGAAGGCTTATTCCATGGCGAATAAAAAGCCAAAAGATATCAATTTGATTGAAGTCCATGACTGCTTCACCATCGCTGAAATCTGCGTCACCGAGGCGCTGGGAGTGGTGGATAAAGGGAAAGGAGGGGAGGCTGTGCAGCAGGGAATCACTTCGCTCCAAGGAAAAATACCGGTCAACACCAGCGGCGGATTAAAAGCCAAAGGCCATCCGGTCGGAGCAACAGGCGTCGCCCAAGTAGTGGAAGTTGTCAAACAGCTCAGAGGCGAGGCAGGTGAGAGGCAGGTCAAGGGCGCACGGGTTGGGATGACGCAGAACATGGGCGGCAGCGGCGGAAGCACGCTGGTCCATATTTTTGAGAGGGAGTAAGGAGGAGAGAATGCCAACACCATCGAGATACTGGAGAGAGATCCCTCAACGCTACAGGCTTGAAGCCGGCAAGTGCAAGAATTGCGGGCTCGTGGTCTTTCCGCCCCGTATAATCTGCCCGCGATGCAAGAGCAGAGATTTCGAGAAGGTGAATCTCGCCGAGTCAGGGAAAATAATCACCTTTACCATCATCCGTGTTCCTCCTCAGCAGTTTGTCGACCAGGCTCCTTATGCCGTGGGAATTGTCGAGCTGGATGATGGGGTGAAGTTGACAGGACAGATTGTGGATTGCAATTTTGAGGAGATGAAGATCGGAAAGAGGGTGAAGATAGAATTTCGGAAGATTTTTGATGAAGGAGAAGCTGGCATCATCTGCTATGGATATAAATTTGTGCCAGAATAAGGGGGGTGTTTAAATAATGTATAGAATCGAAAGCAAGGTTGACACCAAGAGCAAAGAGTATAAAGAAAATTTTGAGGCGCTGAAGAGAATTGTCGCCGAATATAAGGAAAAGCTTTCCAAGATTCAGGAGGGCGGCCCGGCGAAGTACAGGAAGCTTCACAAAGATAGAGGAAAATTGCTGCCAAGAGAAAGGCTGGAGAAGCTCTTCGACCGCAACAGCGCTTTTCTGGAGCTTTCTCCTCTTGCTGCCTACGACATGTACGAGAATGAAGCTCCTGGAGCAGGAATGATCACCGGAATCGGCGTCATCCACGGCCGCGAAGTTCTGGTCGTGGCCAACGACGCCACAGTCAAAGGCGGCACCTATTTCCCGATGACCATCAAGAAGCACGTCAGGGCTCAGGAAATTGCCATGCAAAACCGCCTGCCCTGCGTTTATCTGGTTGATTCTGGCGGAATATTCCTGCCCCATCAGTCAGGGACTTTTGCTGATAAGGAATATTTTGGAAGAATCTTCTACAATCAGGCTCGCCTCTCTGCTCTTGGCATTCCCCAGATTTCGATTGTCATGGGCTCCTGCACAGCCGGAGGAGCTTATGTGCCGGCCATGAGCGATGAGACGGTTATCGTCCGCCGTCAGGGCACGATCTTTATCGGGGGACCGCCCTTGGTCAAAGCGGCCACAGGTGAGGAAGTGACAGATGAAGACCTGGGCGGGGCTGATGTTCACTGCCGAATCTCAGGCGTTTCCGATTATTATGCCCTCAACGACGAGCACGCCCTTGAAATCGCCCGAAATATCGTCGAGACGCTTGACCCGCCCAAAAAATTCGAGCTGGATGTTGCCGAGCCCGAAGACCCTCACTACGACCCCACGGAGATTTACGGCATAGTGCCCCAGGATTTGAGGAAGACCTTCGACATCAGGGAGATTATTGCCCGCATCGTTGACGGCAGCCGCTTCCAGGAATTCAAGGAGTTATACGGCCAGACACTGGTCTGCGGCTTTGCCCGCATCATGGGCTATCCGGTGGGCATCCTTGCCAACAACGGAGTCCTCTTTTCTGAGAGCTCTTTGAAGGGAGCCCATTTTGTCACCCTCTGCTCGATGCGCAAGATTCCCCTGATATTCCTTCAGAACATAACAGGCTTCATCGTCGGCAAACAGTATGAGCACCACGGAATCGCCAGGGATGGAGCAAAGCTGGTTCATGCTGTGGCCAACGCCGATGTCCCCAAGTTCACGGTGATTGTCGGCGGCTCCTATGGAGCAGGCAACTACGCCATGTGCGGCAGGGCCTATGCTCCAAGGCTGCTCTGGATATGGGCCAACGGCCGGATAAGCGTCATGGGCGGGGAGCAGGCTGCCAGTGTTCTACTCACGGTCAAGGTGAAGAGGCTGGAAGAAGAAGGAAAAAAGATGTCTGAGGCAGAGAAGGAAAAGTTGATGAAGCCCATCCTCGAGAGATACGAGCAAGAGGCAAGCCCTTATTACAGCACATCCAGGCTCTGGGACGACGGAATTCTTGACCCGCTCGAGACCAGGCAGGCTCTGGCCCTAGGCATAGCGATGAGCCTCAATGCTCCCATTCCTGACTACAAAGTCGGGATATTCAGGATGTAAGATGGCAGAGAAGGCCTACGAAACAATTCTTTTTTCCAAAGAAGATAGAGTGGCGCATATCAGTTTTAACCGACCCGATGTCCACAACGCCTTCAATTCCTTGATGATCTCCGAGCTTGACGATGCCTTTGAAAAAGCGAAAGCCGACTCATCCATTCGCGCCGTGATTTTGAGCGGCGAGGGAAAATCTTTTTGCGCCGGAGCTGACATCAACTGGCTGCGGGAAATCATCCATTTTACTTTTGAGCAAAATCTGGAGGAGTCGCTTCATCTGGCAGAGGTTCTCCACAAAATCTATTCGCTTCCCAAACCCACAGTGGCCGTGGTCAATGGAACAGCCATCGGCGGCGGCAACGGCTTTCTCTCTGCCTGCGATATTGTGGTTGCTGCCGAGGGGGCGATTTTTGGCCTGAGCGAGGTCAAGATCGGCCTTGTTCCTGCAGCCATCTCGCCTTATGTTATGCGCAGGATAGGGGAGGGCAGAGCCAGAGAATTTTTTTTGACAGGAAGAAGGATTTCAGCTCAAGAAGCTCTTGAGATAGGTCTGGTGAGCGAGGTCGCTCCTCTTGATAGGCTGGAGAAAAGAGTCGAGGAGATTGTCGCCCTTCTCCTGAGCTCAGGCCCGAAAGCTATAGCCAGCTGCAAGGAGCTGATTCAGAAAGTTCCGATGATGAGCTTTGAAGAGGCGAAGGAGTACACGGCAAAGATGATTGCCAATCTAAGGATTAGCGAGGAAGGTCAGGAAGGAATGGCAGCCTTTCTGGAGAAGAGAAAGCCGAAGTGGGTCAAATGAGCATGTTTAAAAAAATACTTGTTGCCAATCGGGGCGAGATCGCTGTCCGCATCATCAAAGCCTGCCAGGAAATGTCTATTCCCACAATTGCCGTTTACTCCGAGGTTGACCGCAGCAGCCTTCATGTCCAGATGGCGGATGAGGCAGTCTGCATCGGTCCGGCTCCGGCCATCGAGAGTTACCTCAACATGGAGCGGATCATCCAGGTTGCCCATCAGAGCGGAGCAGAGGCTATCCATCCCGGATATGGCTTCCTTGCTGAAAATTCAGATTTTTCCAGACGCTGTGAAGAGGAGAAGATTGTCTTCATCGGTCCTAATTCTAAGGCTTTGCAGCTCGTCGGCGACAAGGTTCGCTCCCGCCAGACCATGGAGAAAGCCGGGATTCCGATCATTCCTGGAATGAAGAGAATTGGCAAGGATTTTTCCGAGTTTGAGGTGGAAGCAAAAAAGATAGGCTATCCGGTGATGATCAAGGCTTCAGGCGGTGGCGGCGGAAAGGGAATGAGGATTGTCTCCAGCCCTGGAGAGCTAAAACCTTCGCTGGAAGCCGGCATGAGGGAGGCAAAGTCAGCCTTTGGCGATGAGTCCGTGTATCTCGAGAAGTATATCGAGGAGCCTAGGCATGTCGAGTTCCAAGGCCTGGCTGACAATCACGGAAACGTCATCCATCTTTTCGAGAGAGAATGCTCCATCCAGAGAAGGCACCAGAAAATCGTGGAGGAGACTCCTTCTCAAGCCTTAGACTCTGAGCTTCGCTTCCGCATGGGGGAGATAGCCAAAAAAGTGTTGCAGGTTTCGGGCTATAACAATGCAGGAACGGTCGAGTTTCTCCTGGATAAAAACAAGAATTTCTATTTCCTCGAAGTCAATGCCCGTCTTCAGGTTGAGCATCCAGTCACCGAGCTGACCACAGGCGTTGACCTTGTCCAGCAGCAGATTTTGATCGCTTCAGGAGAAAAGCTCCGGTTCAAGCAGGAAGACTTGAAGCAGCGGGGACATGCCATCGAGTGCCGAATCTATGCCGAAGATCCTCGTAATAATTTCCTGCCCTCATCAGGAAATGTCCTCTTCCTCAAGGAGCCAAAAGGCCCTGGAGTCCGGCATGACTGCGGAATTTACAGCGGCTGTGAAGTGCCCATCTACTACGACCCCATCCTGGCCAAGCTCATCGTTTGGGCTGAAAACAGGCCCAAGGCTTGCCAGAGGATGATCACGGCGCTGGAGGATTATGTCATCCTAGGCATTAAAACAACCATCGATTTTCTCAAGGAAGTCATCAGCCATCCCCAGTTCAAAGCCGGCAAAACCACAACTCACTTTATCAAACAGCATTTTGACGGCTGGCAGGGAAAGAAAAAAACAGAAGAAAATTTAAGACTGGCTCTTATCGCCTCAGCCTTTGATAGCCTGAATCAAGCATCAGCAGGGAAAGGTACGGCGGTGCAGAAAGAGGTTTTTTCGCCGTGGAAGACTCTGGGGAGATGGCGGTTGGGAGGGAAATAGAGTGGAATTTGAATTTCTAGTCGATAACACTCTGTACAAGATTTTTCTTGAGAAAAAGGAAAATGTCTTTGTCGTTTCCGACGGAAAGAAGACTTTTGAGGCAGATATCCGCTTCATCTCTCCCAATGCCGTTTCCGTTCTCATCGAAGGCCGCTCCCACCTGGTCCATATTGCCAGGGAAAAAGACAAGAAATATTTTTATCTTGACGGACAGCAATTCATCGTCGAGGAGCCTCCTCAAGAAAGAGAAAGCTTTAAGGCCGGGGAGGAGAAGACAAAGGGAGCTGAGTTGCTGGTCAAGGCTCCCATGCCTGGCAAGGTCATAAAAATCAGCGTCTCTGAAAAAGAAGAGGTCAGGAAGAATCAGACCTTGGCCATCGTCGAAGCGATGAAGATGGAGAACGAGATAAAATCGTCGATTGAGGGCTATGTTAAGAAGATTTTTGTCTCTGCCGGCGACCTTGTCGACTCTGAGCGGCCGCTCATCGAGCTCAGCCTCAAAAAATAAAACAGGGAAAAAGGGGACAGTCCCAGTGCTGTCCCAACGTTGATTTTCAAAATCTGTGTAATCTTATTAATATCAATATATTAAAGCGGAAAGTTACCATAATCGATTTGAAATGAATTTCATTTTATGGTCA
>Ga0315306_10001731_pt1 | contig 10347 bp, 10 predicted proteins | sample TDP1_MG_FD_203803 | JGI IMG/M metagenome (GOLD analysis project Ga0315306, IMG submission 203803) | Freshwater sediment microbial communities from Lake Towuti, South Sulawesi, Indonesia - TDP1 | ecosystem: Environmental > Aquatic > Freshwater > Lake > Sediment | place: Indonesia: South Sulawesi... | reverse complement strand
TATCCAAGGAGTACTTGAAACGCTTTGGCGCCGTGATGCATCACAACATCGACAAGGGCCTCCTCGCAGCCGGCAAGGTGGAGACGAGGCTGGGTGGAGGCGTGGTTGAAGAACCCATGCTGATGGTCTTCGGGGACCGGGCTACCTTCGAGGTTGGACATGAATCGGTTCCCATCAACGAGATCGTGTTGGAGACAGCCAAGAGATGGGTCAGGGAGAATCTGAGGTGCGTTGACCCCGAGGAGCACCTCAGGTATCAGGTGGAGATCAAGCACGGCGCCGAGTCCCTCGTCGACATATTCAAGAGAAGAGGAAAGTACTTGGGCGCGAATGACACATCCGCAGCCGTTGGGTTCGCCCCCCTTACTCAGACAGAGAGTGTTGTGCTAGAGACCGAGAAGTTCCTGAACTCGGAGCGCTTCAAGAAGGAGCACCCAGAGTCAGGGGAGGACATCAAGGTAATGGGGCTGAGGGAAGACCACAGACTGACGCTAACAATCGCCATGGCTTTCGTCGACCGCTTTGTAGACTCAGAGAAATACTACTTCAGGAGAAAGGACGAAATCACCGAAGAGGCGAGGCGATTCATCGACTCCAAGTTCCATTTTGGCGAGATTGATCTCCATCTGAACACGGCGGATGAACCAGGGCGGGGGGTAGGAGGGATGTACCTTACCGTGCTGGGTACGTCTGCTGACGGGGCGGATTGCGGGCAGGTGGGAAGAGGCAACAGGGTCAACGGAATAATCCCGCTCAACAGGCCTACCTGCTCTGAGGCAGCGGCAGGTAAGAACCCGGTCAGCCACGTTGGGAAGATCTACAACCTCCTCACATACAGAATGGCGGACGAAATCCACAGGAAGGTCTCTGGAATAGATGAGGTATACGTCTGGCTAATGAGCCAGATTGGGCAGCCCATCAACAAGCCAAGGATCACATCTGCGCAGGTAATCTTGCATCCCGGAACAGACATGAGCTCGATCTCAGGTGAGGTTGAAGAGATCATAACATCGCAGCTCGATGACATCGACAAGTTCTGTATGGACCTGGCGCACGGACGCATTCCCGTGTGTTGATATCCCGAAATCTCCGTGATGTTCTAGACAGAGCTTTTGCACCAGCCGGATCCCTTCGGCACGGACCAGAATCGATCAGTTGAGTTGGATCTGTCTATCGATTCACACTTTTCACTGCCTCAAACATGCGAGACAGAGATGCTTCCAGAGATCTCACGTTATCGAAATAGATACACTCGGATCTCTTGTATGCATCGAAAGCCGCGAGGTAGATCAAGCCTTCCTCGGTTGTCTTGTATATTTCATCTGCTGGCGTCTCAACTATCAGCAGACCGTTCATGGTAAGAAGGTCGAGATATCGGCAGAGCATATTGAAGCTGAGGTTGGCTTGGTACATTATGTGTGTCTTTCTTGCCCCTCCCGTAGCTGCCTCTAGAATGTCCGCAGTTATCTCAAATCTGCTTCTATTCCTTCGATCCTTCTCCATCAGACGCTGCAGAGCCCCGACCCACCGACATTCATTTGGGATGCTATCTTGATAACACTTGTGTAGCGTGGAAACTTGCCTCCTTGGACGAAAACGCAAGCCTTCAATTCCGACGCTGCGAAAACCCGCGTGAAAAAAGTCTCGCAAGAGATGAGCCCCTGTTATTTTGTGGTATCTTCCCCTCATAGTGGCCAGTCAATTTCATCTACATGAAATTCTGTAGCGGAAGCACATGTCGATCGATCGGGCAAAGCTCGGGCTCCGGGAGCCGTCACAGAGGCGCCTCGATCGATCAGCTCTATTTGCGTGGGAAACAGCAGGCTTTTTTAGTTGAAGCGATCATACAATGGCCAGTGGCATAGATGATCGTTGCGCCGCCCATAGACTTGATGGACGGAAAGGTTGTTCGGCTGGTGCGTAGCGATCCTGCTCATCCGAGACCCTACAGCGATGACGTCGTCGGGGTTCTTCGAATGTGGCAGGACGAAGGCGCTCCCCTGATTCATGTGACAGACCTGAATTCAGCCCTCGAGGTAGGGAGCAACATGGCAATCATACAAGAGATGCTGAAGGTCGCCAGCGTACCCATTCAGGTGATGGGCGGGATAAGACGGAAGGAACTTGCCAAGGATATGCTAAAGATCGGGGTGCACAGGGTTGTGATGGGCACGCTTCCATTCAAGGATCCGGTAGCCCTGGTTGACCTTGTGGACACCTATGGCCCCGAACGAATAATGGTTGCACTCGACTACACCCACGGCAAAGTGATGATTCAAGGCTGGAGAGCCGCCGTACCCATAACCATGGTAGCCGCGTTGGAGAGGTTCACAAACCTGGGCGTCCGAATGTTTATGCTCACCGCAATCGACAGAGATGGAACCCTACTAGGCCCTGACCTCAGGACGATTGGAAAGGCCTGTAAGGTACGGGATGCGGTCATCTACGCCAGTGGCGGAATCGCTGCCCTAGGCCAGATAGAGGACCTCAAAGGTCTGGGGGTTCAGGGCGTTGTGATTGGGAAGGCGCTGTACGAGGGCATCTTTTCGCTCAAGCAAGCTCTCAAGGTCGCTCAGGAGGCTCAGATAACAGGCTCTTGAGGGCCCGGGCTGACGACGAACCTATCAACCATTGGCACGGCTTCAACCGACGGATTGCGTCGCGGAGTGGTAGTAAATGATTAAATCAAGCTTCTTGACTGGTCTCGAAGATTCGTATGAAGGGTTCGGCAGCCGGAAGGCAGGTTGTGGCGGTTCTCGCTGCCTCGCTGATCGTTGTGGCTTTACTGGCGGGCTTCTTGGGCTACTCGTATCTTGTCGCACAGTCCGAATACCAGAACCTGAAGTCTGAATACCAAATTCTGGCAACGCAGGTCACGAGTCTGCGCAACGATCAGAGTCAGCTACAGCTGCAGTTAGAGAAATTCCAGACGAATCCTCCGTCGGTGAACGTCAGCGGAGACCAAGTAGGAGTGAGGGTCTTCCAAGCTGCCGAGGCCTCTCTGGTGTTCATCACCAACAAGCAGGAAGGAGATATGGGCCTGGCACCTGTGGCTACGGGCTCGGGCTTCACATACGACTCATATGGTCACATAATAACGAACAACCATGTCGTCGAGGGAGCCGAAGCAGTGGACGTCATGTTTCTGAACGGAACGGTGCTGCCGGCTCAGATCGTTGGAACGGATCCGTACAGCGACGTCGCAGTACTGAAGGTGAACGCATCTCCCGACATGATCAAACCCCTGTTGTTTGGGGACTCCTCCAAGATCGCAGTCGGTCAACGGGTCTTCGCTCTAGGGAACCCGTTTGGATTGAGAGCCTCGATGACCGAGGGTATCGTGAGTCAGATCGATCGCGAGTTGCAGACCGAATACGGATATTTGATCATAGGGGTGATCCAGGTTGACGCCGCCATCAACCCCGGAAACTCGGGTGGTCCACTTTTGGACGCCAGCGCGGAGGTTATTGGAATCAACACAGCAATCGCATCGAGCACGGGAGAGTTCTCCGGTGTTGGTTTCGCGATACCAATCAACATGGTAAGAAGAGTCGCCAACTCGATCATCGCAACCGGCAAGTTCGACCATCCATTGGTTGGAATAAAAGGAACAGATGTCACGCCGGGCATCGCCAAGGCCATGGAGCTGATCAAGCCGACGGGCTTCCTTGTGACGGAAGTTGTCCGCGATGGCCCTGCTGACCGCGCTGGCATAAAGGGCGGGACGAGGCAACAAGTGGTTGATGGTATGCAGATGATCCTGGGTGGGGACGTGATTATCGCCGTGGACGGACGCGTGACCAAAGGCCTGTATGATGTCCTGAGCTACATCGAGGGTAACAAGTCTCCCGGTGATAAAGTAGCCCTCACCATCATAAGAGATGGAAATACGCTAACCATGGATCTGACCTTGGATGTCAGGCCCCCACCCTAGTGACGGGTCGGCGGCAAGAGTCGTTTTCGCGGATGTCACCGTCCTCACTGAAATATCTTCCCAGTAGCAGAAGACTGCAGCAAGCGGTTCACCCCGTTCGTGCCAAGGAGAAGACAGCCGAGCGCCGCGGTGTCACCGATCGATAATCGATCGTCCACGGATCGGGTCTCACCTGCGTCTTGGCAGCCAGGAAGAAGCGTTATTATTGGGTCGGGCTCTACACCGACCGATCGATACACGATGCCCGGCCACCTGAACCCAAGTTCCCCCGGAAGAAACGCCAGGCTTCGCGCTCTACCCAGGGAGTTCTATGCAAGGTTCACCCCCGTAGTCGCCATGGATCTCTTGGGGAGAAACCTGGTTAGAAAGCTGGCTGGGTTTCGTCTTGAGGGCAACATAATCGAGGTGGAGGCCTATCGCGGATCGGATGACCCTGCGAGCCATGCTTACCGCGGGAAGACGTTCCGAAACCAGGTGATGTTCGGGAAGCCCGGCGTGGCCTACGTGTATTTCACCTACGGGATGCATCATTGCCTCAACGTGGTGACAGAGGAGGAGGGCGTTCCAGGAGCGGTGCTGATAAGAGCCCTGGAGCCAATGAATGGGATAGAGGAAATGAAGAAAAGGAGAAGAACCTCGGACCTAAGGGCCTTGACCAATGGGCCCGCCAGGCTCACCCAGGCCATGGGGATCACCCGGAGCCTCAACGGAATAGACATGACCGTGCCCGGGGAGCTCTTCATATCGGCTGCCCCTCCGAACCCGATTCCTCGAACAGTTTGCAGCAGAAGGATCGGAGTGCGCCTAGGGCGCGAAAAACCCTGGCGCTACCAGATCCAGGGTAACCCCTACGTTTCAGGGAGATGAGGCGTCACTCGACGTCTTGGGGCTTCCTGCTGGGCGTGGGGAGAGTGGCTACGCCAGCTTGACCTTTGTGACTCTCCCGTTTATCGTGTGGAGGATGACGGTTTCTCCCAGCGCCTGGTCCGCCAGCTTCTCCAAGTATTCATAATCGAAGGTGTGGGGAAAGGTCGCTTTCTCCTTCTCGAAGAGCACAGTAAGATCTGTCTCGGTGAGGACCAGAAGCTGACCTATGACAAGCTCAGCCCTAAATGGGGCTCTGTCGCCCATGTTTCTCGCTCATGGATGAGCTTTCTCGCCTTTTTCTGTTTTTCGTTCAGCGAAAGCTGAACGCCCTTGCCGGGTGCGTCAGGAACCCCGGCTATCGTCAATCGATTTTCGAGGGCCCGACGACGCGTGCGACCGACTTCGATTTCTGATACAAAGGCTCGACTTAGGGGGGAGAAGGAAGCTTCTTCCCTTCGCGCAAGGCGGATGCCTGCCTGAGCAACCGCTCGAAGTCTCTCTGGGTGGTGTAGCTGAACCCGACACACTCCATGTACTGGAGGCCAGCAGATTCCACCGATAGCTTCGTCACCCTCTCCAGCGTCTTCTCGAAACGAGCGGCAAAATGTCGGATCGTCTCCTTGGAGATGTTCTTGAAGACCGCTTCCCTGAGAACCTTCCCTTCTGTTCCTTGACCAGATTTCTTCCTAGCCAGATAGAGTACCAAGAAATGATCCATGTCCATTGCATTCAAGACCTCCCTCAGGCATTTCTCCACGTCTCGATCGAAGCAGTCGAAGAAAACCCGGTTCTCAAGGGAGAAAAGCCCTCGAAGCGGAGAGACATCTAACTTGAAAGGCCCATGTCTCCTCTCAAGCTGTGAGAGATAAGTTTCTTTGGAGACCACTTCGCCCTCGATCATCTTGTGTTGTCGCTTGCCGAATCGTGGATCGGACTATTTGAGTGTGCATTCTTGAGAGCATCGATTCAACGAGAGGGGAAGTCTAGAAAGCCTTCGATCCACCGCACCGCAAGCCGTATGCGATTTGTAGGAACTGTTTGAGGATCCTGGCTGTGGCACCCCAGATCGTGTGGTTCTTCCAACCGTAGAAGTACTGCCTCGTTGGTATGCCCTCCAGCTCAACGGTTTCCTCTCTGAACCGTTTCGGGTCGAGCAAGTCCTGCAGCGGAATCTCCAACACGCTATCGATCTCGGCGGGGTTTGGCTCTGTCTCTGGTGGCTCTTCAAGAAAGGCAACGAAGGGGACGACTATGTATCCGCTCGTCAACGTGTAGACCGGGCTAAGTTGACCAATGACTTCGCGTCTCTCTACCTTAACCCCAATCTCTTCTCGACACTCCCGTAGAGCCGTTTCCAATATATCCTTGTCCTTGCTTTCTCTGGCGCCACCAGGAAAAGAGATCTGGCCCCTGTGGAGGAGGACAGATCTGCTCCTAACTGTCAGCAGTATGCGAGGACGATCGTCCTTCGCGTACACGATCAAGAGCACCGCCGCGCTCCTCCGTCTAGCTCTGGTCGTCTTTGCCCGTCTTTTCTTGAGAGCTCTGCCGAGTCGACTGCGAAGCTCCGAGAACGTAGGGTCTTTCTCGAACTTCAAGGAGGATCACTCGGGCTCCCCTTGTTGGAAGGCACCTACAACCAATCTGAGTGCGTATTAGTCCTTTTTGCAGGAAGCAGGTTGTACTCATCTAGAAAGATCCATTGGGCAAGGATTCCCGGTATCGATCCGCTATTTTGTCGATCGATCGATCTATCTCGACACCATGAAGTCGAGTTGCAAATGTTCCCCGGCCCTGGTGGAAGCTGCGGCCCCTTGGGCTAGATGACAATTCAGCCGCCATGATTTGACTGTCAGTGTGGACGACTCTTCCGTGGGACGAAGACGTTATAAATCGTCGGCCTCCACCTGGACAGATGATTGACGTTGAGCGGCGAACGCTTTCTGATCGGAACGGATGTGGGCACTCTCGGAACGAAGAGCGTCCTGGTGAGAACAGACGGAGTGATTGTTGCCTCCACCTTCGAGGAGTACGGTGTCCTGCAGCCTAAGCCTCTCTGGGCCGAGCAGTGGCCGGACGTTTGGTTTGGGGCGGTCGTCAAAACGATTAAGGAGGTTCTGCGGCGATCCGGCGTCGAGGGTTCGAGTGTTGCCGGGCTCTGCATCAGCGGGTTGTACGGCGGTTCAGGGATACCGTTGGACAGGAGGGGGAAGCCGCTTCGGCCCTGCCTGATATGGATGGATAGGAGGGCGACCAAAGAGGTTGAATGGGTAAAGCAGAACCTCGATCTCGATGAACTCTTCCGCGTCACTGCAAACACCGTGGACCCTTACTACGGGTTCACGAAAATGCTGTGGATCAAGTTCAACGAACCCGAGGTGTGGAGCAAGATCGATCAGATCATGACGCCGAACGCGTACTGCATCTATAAGCTAACGGGAAACACCTCGATCGACTACAGCTCGGCGGGGAACTACGGCGGCCTCTTCGATATCCATAAGAAGAACTGGTCTGAGAAGATGATGGAACTCCTCGGGATCCCTCGCAGCTTCTTTCCAGACTCGGTATCGCTGTCGAAAGACGTCGTTGGAGAGCTATCGGGAGAAGGAGCCAGGCTCACCGGGCTGAGGCCTGGAACCCCAGTCTCAGCGGGAGGCATCGACGCGCCCGTTTCTGCCCTCAGCTCCGGAGCGCTGCGGGACGGGGACCTCTCGATAATGTTGGGAACGTCGATGTGCAACGGCTTCATTCAGGACACCCCCAGACTCTCACCGCGCCTCGTCAACTATCCCCACGTGGCACACGACAGAGAGAAGATATACTCTTTCGCCGGAGTGACCACGGCCGGAGCATGCATCAGATACTTTAGAGACGAGTTCGGAAGCCTCGAGTCAGTTCAAGCCAAAGAGAAGGGAATCAGCGCCTACGCCATCCTGGACTCGGAGGCTGAGAAGGTTCCGCCGGGATCGGACGGATTGCTGTTCCTGCCTCACATGATGGGCGGGGAGAGGGCTCCTTGGTGGGATTCCAGTCTTGTGGGCTGCCTGATGGGCCTCTCCCTGTTCCACAGCAGAGCTCACGTCTTCAGGGCTTTCTTGGAGGGGATAGCCTACGCCCTAAGGTACAGCGTTGAGACAGCCCTGGAATCCGGCATGTCGCTCAAGAGGGTGCTCTTGGTTGACGGCGGATCGAAGTCGCGGATCTGGAGAAGGATCCTGACGGATGTCACCGGCCTCCCCATGGCATACATAGCCGAAGCCCCGGGGGCGCCGTTGGGAGACGCTCTGTTGGCGGGTGTCGGCGCGGGCGTGATACCGAAATACGAGGAGATCGATGGCTGGCTGAGGGCCAGCGAGACAACCCAGCCTGACGAGGAGAACAGGTCGATCTATAACAGGTTCTACGAGCTGTACAAGGATGTCTACGAGGCTAACAGCTCCGTTTTCAAGGAGATAAGCCAGATCAAAGAAGGCTAGCGAAGCCCTGGGCAAAGTGCGATCGACAAATTGAAGAGTTATTCGACCCGCGGGAATCTTGATACAGAATGCTTTAGAACAGCCGGCTCCCTCGCCATATCAGGTGGTCAGTGATAATGGACATTGTCTACGAGCCGTACAAGCAACTGGTGATCAAGGAGTACTCTGAGTATCCATCGCCTGAGGGCTTGGTGGAGTCTCTCATGGCTGCGCCGGGCGTGACGGCTAGACTGCTTTGGGCCAACGGGGTTCTCTTCACCCCGCTCCTCTTCCCTCCCGCGACCGAGGTTCTGAGCAAGGCGTTTCTCGAAGGCAAGGTCTATTGGAGCTCCGTCTCATTCGCCCTCATGCCAGATTACTCTGCCACCGTCAAGACCCACAGGGGGCCAGAGGTGGACGTCGTGGACGTAACACCCAACGATGTACTACGGGAAGCCGCAGCATGGCTGAAAGCCAGGTCCAAGCGGGCAAAGAGTCACGGTAGCTCCCCCAAGCCGTATAGAGGGTCCCCTGGGACCGCACGTTGACTCAGCCTGCTGAGACCAAGACCGATCGATCGATCGGTGTCAAGACTATCCTCCAAGGCTCCGGTCACGGCATCAGGTCGAGAGATGATCAGAACTACCATGGATCCCTCTCTTATCATCAATCGAAACCATGGGTGTGAGGAACCTCAGGGGCCGAGTTTCAACCTTCTGAATGAAGTGTGCGTTTCCGATGGATCGGTTGCTGCCGGTTGGGACGCATTCTCCCCGGCCGACAGCGTCGCTGTCTGGACCGGCAGAACCTCACTATTCGGTTGCTCCGTTTCTTCGATCGATCCATCGACCCTGTCTGTGAAGTCTGTTCCATCCTGCTTGAACCTCAGCAGACCGTGGCATCGAGGACACTCAGCAACTCTCCGGTCGATGTTGTCCTTCAGGCTCATCAGAACCTGCTTCATCCAAACGCGATCACCGCCGCATGAGCAACACGTCTTGACTACCAGCCAGGGTTCCTTCGTCCTCAGATCCACGACGTAGTAGCCCGCTTGTTCCTCATCATTGAAGGAACTGCGCGGGATTAGCACATAGTCCTCGTCTACACCCTCGGATACCGCAGCCTCTTCCGAGTAAGACATCTTCAACAGCGTGCCCACACCGCTCATAAATTCATTGTGTTCAAATATTCTCGAAGAAAGGAAAAAACCTTCTTGCCTGAACGGATATGCAAGGACGGGTCGATAGACGATCGGCAACTGCAGTGCCATCATTCGCTGCCGAGAGCTTATATGCCGGTTTCGCCTGACTCGTCGACCGATCGAACCACCGAGATCCAAGCTAGTTGGGGTATCCTTGAAAGAACTGAAAAAGACACTGTTGAAAGCCATAGAGCGGTATAACAGGTACAGAGGCGCAGAAGCCACCGCCAGGCTGGTGGAGACAACAGAGGATCAGGTGGTAGTTGACTTCTCAGGCCCCTTCTGCAGCACTTGTGGCGTGTACGACTACTTTGAGGACTTGATATACGAATCGGAGGAATTGACTCAGGCTCAGATGGAAGTTGCTGGGTTCCAAAGAACAGGCAACGAGACCTTCAGGGTAACGTATAGCTTGCCTGCAGAGGGTATGCAGAACAAGTCCGTGGACGCCTCCTTGGGAGATCATTACGAGGGGGTGAAGGCACAGATAGAGGAAAGGCTATCCCAGTTTGGAGAAATGCTCGACAAGGACGATCAAGAGATCTTCGCTGAACTCTGCTTCTGCATCTGCACCCCTCAAACATCGGCGAGGGCAGCCGACAGAGCCATAAGAGGTCTAAAGGCATCAACCCTTCTCTCACGAGGCACAGCCAGACAGATAGAACAGGTGCTCGCGGCGTCCGGAGTGAGATACGGCGTTAACAAGGCCAGGTTCATTGTTGAGGCCAGGGGACTCTTCTCCCAGCCGGATTCATCGATTGGCGAGGGAGGGTTTTCGATCAAGCGTCGTCTTCCAACGGATGCCAGAGCAGCTCGAGACTACCTGGCGGAGAACGTGAAGGGGCTGGGGCTCAAGGAGGCCAGCCACTTCCTGAGGAACATAGGGTACC
>Ga0315306_10001730_pt1 | contig 10348 bp, 8 predicted proteins | sample TDP1_MG_FD_203803 | JGI IMG/M metagenome (GOLD analysis project Ga0315306, IMG submission 203803) | Freshwater sediment microbial communities from Lake Towuti, South Sulawesi, Indonesia - TDP1 | ecosystem: Environmental > Aquatic > Freshwater > Lake > Sediment | place: Indonesia: South Sulawesi... | reverse complement strand
GAGAAAAAAGGAAGCAAAAAGAAGGGCAAAGCTAAGAAAGAAAGCAGAGAAGAAAAGGCTAAAAGAAGAAAAGAGGGAAGAGAAAGCAAAGAAGAGAGCGATAACCCTAGCGAAAAGAAAAAGGAAAATTCGCACATTCTTACGTTTAATTAGTTTTGCAAAAATAAAAAGAAAAGAAGCTGTAGTTAAAGAAAAAGAAAGGCAAAAAGAAATTCAAAAGCGGCTTGAAGAAAAGAAGAAGCTTGCCGCCAAAGCAAGAGAAAAAAAGCTTGAGGCTGCAGAAAAAACAAAGCAGATAGAAGAAATAAGGAAAAGAAAAAAAGAAGAAAAATTGGAGAAGCTACGAAAAAAAGAAGAGGAGAAAAAAAGTCTTAAAGAAAAGAAGAGAAGAGAAAAATTAAGGAGAAAAGAAGAGGCAATAAAAAGAAAAGAAGAAAAGGCGAGAATAAAAGAGCTTAAGAGACAAGAGAAAGCAAAAGCAAAAGCCAAGAAGAAAAAAGAAAAAGAAGAACGTAAAAGGTTAAGGAAAATTGGCTTTGAAAAAATTAAAGATTATGTTCAAAAAACACGACATGGGGGCTTTTCTGATAAGCAGATAGTATTGAAATTAGAGGAGAGAGGATGGCCTGCTGAATTAATAAGAAAAGCTTTTGCCGATTTAGAAAAAAAGTAAAATTAGTTTTAAGTAAGGGAGTATCTTCCCTTTAGTTCCTCTTTTGGATAAATTACAATTCCTTTACCGCTCTTTATTTCCATCTTTACAACACCTCTGCGAAATCCCTCCCCCCTCATTTTAAAAATTTCTATGGCACATTCCCTTTTTCCATTTGCATAAATAACACCATATAGACTTATTATGCCGTCTGATAGGAAAGAGATAGCTTCGGCTTTTTCAACAAATGTTTGGCCAATATGAGTAGGATTTGAAACTTCTCTTATTAAGAAGGAAGTTATTTTTGATTCTTCTAGATATCTGAATAACTGCTCCATATAAACTCTAAATCTACTTTCCTCTCCTGAAAATGCGCTAGCTATTGCTGTAAGAGAATCTATCATCACAAAGTCTGGTTTAAAACCTGGCGGAAACAAAACAGGTTCTATACCAATCAACAACTCCTTTTTTGCCTCACTTAGTAAAGCTTCAACACTTCTTGCAATATCTAAAGCAGAAAATCTTTTTATTTTCAAAAGTCCTTTGCGCTCAAACTCTTCGGGATGCCACCCAAAATCTCTCATATGCTCTTTTAATCTTGATTCTGGTTCTTCAAAACTCATGTACAAGCAACGCTTGCCTGCCTTGCACATATTGTAAGCAAGCTGCAAGCATAATATTGTTTTTCCTGTGCCTGGCCCTCCCTCTACAAGGACAGAAGAGCTCTGTGGAATTCCGTTATCAAATAAGGCATCAAGGCCGGGAATGCCTGTCTTTATCTTCGGAATCTTTTCTTCCTTTTTTTTAGGTTTCTTAAGTTTTTTAAGTTTAGCCCTCTTTTTCATAGATGAGATATGCATCAAAAGTATAAAAAACTTTTGCTTACCATTTGGGTTAAATTTTTATATCTCCGCTTCGTAGTAAATCAATGACAAATTGGCATTCTTTAAGCAAAAAAGAGGTTTTGGAGGAATTAAAAAGCAGCGAGATAGGCATCAAAGAAGAGGATGCAAAGCTAAGACTTGAAAAATATGGACTTAACAGGCTCAGGGAAGCACGCAAAATAAAGCCTTTTATAATTTTTTTAAGACAGTTTCGTTCAATTTTAATTTATATACTAATTGCAGCGGCGATAATTTCAGCATTACTTAAAAATTGGCTGGATGCTTGGGCTATTTCAGCCATTGTTATGCTGAACTCTTTCATTGGTTTTATTCAAGAATACAAAGCTGAAAAAGCAATAAAGTATCTTAAAAGCATGCTTGTGCCCCTTGCTAAAGTATTCAGAAAAGGTGTATTAAAAGAAATTCCTGCAAGCGAGATAGTTCCCGGTGACATTCTTGTTTTTCATGAAGGCGACAAAATTGCGGCAGATTCTAGATTGATCGAATGTCATAATTTGCAAACTAATGAAGCAGCACTGAGTGGAGAAAGTACACCAGAAGATAAAAGCATAGAAACAATAGAATTAGATACGCCGCTTGCTGACCGCACCAATATGATCTATATGGGCACATCTGTTGTTAGAGGCAATGGTAAAGCTGTTGTAACAGCAACCGGTATGCTAACAGAATTTGGAAAAATTGCTGGGCTTGTACAAAGAGTTAAGTCCCCTAAGACGCCTTTGCAGGAGAAACTTGATGTTTTTGCAAAAAAACTTGGCTTGTTTATAATCGTACTTTCTATTGTTATAGCTGCAACAGGAATTATACTTGGATTTGATAAAGTGGAAATGTTTCTTACTGGTGTAAGTCTTGCTGTTTCTGCTATACCTGAAGGTTTACCTGCTGTGATTGTTATTTGTCTAGCATTAAGTGTTCAGCGTATGTTAAAAGTTAAAAGTCTAATTAGAAAATTGCCTGCAGCTGAAACCCTTGGCAGAACAACGATAATCTGTGCAGATAAAACAGGAACAATAACAGAAGAAGAGATGAGAGTAAAAGAGTTTTACTGCTCTAACAAAGTCTTTCATGCTATTGAAGAAGAGAAAAAAGAAGAGAAAGGGGGGAAAATTAAGTTCTTAAGCGATAACAAAGTAGCAAACCTTGAAGAAAATAAAGAACTTGGATTGCTGCTTAAAATAGGGTGCTTATGCAATAATGCAAGACTTGAGATTATAATGGGTAAAGAGCAGATTATAGGAGACCCTACTGAAAAAGCATTGCTTATTGTTGCAAAGGAAGCAGGTATAAGTAAGAAAAAGCTTACAGAAGCTGAACCGCGTGTACGAGAATTTGCCTTTACCTCTTCAAGAAAGCTTATGTCTATTGTAAGAGATATGAAAGGAAGAAAAATTTCTTATGTTAAAGGGGCTCCAGATGTCCTCCTACAAAGATGCTCTGCTGAAGTTATTGATGGTTCTGTTGTTAGACTAACAAGAGAAAGAAAAGAGAAACTGCTTAATATTTATGGAGAAATGGCGTCTCGCGCATTAAGGGTATTGGCTTTTGCATTTAAACCTATTACTATTGTAACGCAAACCGGTGCAGAAAACGGTTTAGTCTTTGTTGGTTTTCAAGGAATGCTCGACCCCCCAAGACCAGAGGTTAAATCTTCTATAGAAAGATGCCGTTCTGCTGGTATAAAAGTAATTATGATTACTGGCGATTCAGCTTTGACAGCGAAAGCAATCGCAAGAGAAATTGGTTTAAAGGGAAGCATCGTTGAAGGAAAAGAAATTGAAAAAATTAGTGACGATGAGCTAGCAGAAAAATTAAATAATGTTGAGGTGCTTGCAAGAGTTACACCAAAGCACAAGTTGAGAATTGTAGAAATTTTAAAAAAGCAAAAAGAGATTGTTGCTGTAACAGGTGATGGTGTTAATGATGCCCCTGCGTTAAAGAGAGCAGACATAGGAGTAGCAATGGGCATAAGAGGGACAGATGTTGCACGAGATGTCAGCGACATGATTCTGCTAGACGATAACTTCGCGAGTATTGTCAAAGCAGTTGAAGAAGGCCGTAGAACAGACGACAACACAAGAAAATTTATCAAATACCTTCTTTCTGTTAATTTTGCTGAAATTGGGATTATATTATTTTCAATCCTCGCAGGGTTGCCTTTACCTTTGCTACCATTACAAATTTTATGGATAAATTTAGTTACAGATTCTTTTCCTGCTTTAGCCTTAGGCGTTGAGCCGCCTGAAAAAGATTTGATGCAGAAAAAACCTCATAATCCGGCAGAAGGAATTCTAAAAGGTATGATAGCCTTTATTATAGTTGCTGGTTTTCTTGATTTTTTAACAGCATCGGGTATTTTCTATTGGGAATACCTCTTGAGCGGAGCAGCAATAGAAAAAACAAGAACAATGGTTTTAACAACTGCTATTATGTTTGAGATGTTTTTTGTCTTTACTTGCAGGTCAGATAAAAGTATTTTTAAGCTTGGCTTATTTAGTAATAAATTGCTGTTATATGCGGTGGGTGCTGCTGTTATGCTGCATGTAGCTGCGATCTACACTCCTTTAAGTGCTGTGTTTAAACTTGTGCCGCTTGGATTAGTGGATTGGTTAAAGGTTATAGCGTTATCCAGCATAGGCATAGTGGCCTTTGAAATAGGAAAAATTTTAAAGAGGAAATGAAAATTTGTGTAAAATAATAAGGATGTATGCAGATGGACAGACAAGGAGAAGCGTAAGACCTAAGAGAAAAGAAAAATGTTAGCAACTAATTTGCTTTTTTTTGTTATAGCGTGTGTGGTTATGGTAGTTAGCGGAACATGGCTTGTTAAAAGTCTTGCAAAGATAGCCCTCTTTCTAAGAATAACGGAATTTGCTGCTGCTTTTATAATAATGGCTGCTGCAACATCGCTGCCAGAACTTTTTGTTGGTATTTCATCAGCTTTAGTAAAAAATCCTGCTTTAGCCTTGGGAAATATAATTGGCGCAAATATTTTGGATTTAACGCTAATCTTAGGTATCATAACATTAGTAGGACGAGAAATAAAAATAGGAAGCAAAAAGATAAAGAAAGACGCTTTTCATATGATTTTTATTTCAATGTTGCCTGTTGTGTTATTTGCAATAGGCAAAAGTCTCTCAAGGCTTGATGGCATTATCTTGATTGGGGTTTTTGCTTTGTATTCATGTAGGATGCTGAAAAGAGGAAGGAGGTTTGAGAAGAAGCTTAAAGACCAAGTTAAAAGGTTAGATGCTATACTGAATGTATTCTTGTTTATAGTATGTCTGGTAGTGCTATTTTTAAGTGCAAAATTTGTTATCCGCTATGCAAGCGCGCTTGCCATCGATTTGGTTTTGCCTCCAATAATGATTGGCCTATTCCTTGTATCGGTTGGCACAACACTGCCAGAGCTAACTTTTGGTACAAGAGCGGCGTTAATGGGCCATAAAGAAATGGCTCTAGGCGACCAAATAGGAACAGTAATTTTCAACTCGACATTCATTCTTGGCGTAACCGCACTTATATGTCCTATCACTGCTCAGTTTTCCCTTTTCCTTATTTCAGCCATATTTATGCTACTTGCAGCCTTTTTATTAGCAACCTTTATGGAAAGCGGTTCCAAATTAGGCATAAAAGAAGGCATAGCTTTAATTTTGCTGTATGCGTTTTTCGTTATTGTTGAATTTTATATGAAGTAATATAGACTACTGAAGAATAAAAATATTTAAATAGGGTTACTTATAAAGTTGTATAAAGAAATTAAAAAGAGGTAAAATGCGTTCTGATATAAAAAAGATAAGAAAAAGAGATGGGAGAATTGTGCCGTTTGAGAAAGAAAAGATTACAAATGCTATTTTTAAAGCTGCGCAGGCTGTTGGTGGCCATGACAGGAAATTAGCTGAAGAGCTTGCAGGCAAGGTTGTGGCTATACTTGAAAAGGTTAAGAAAAAGTTTCCAGGTCAAATTCCAACTGTCGAGGACGTTCAAGATACAGTAGAAAAAGTATTAATTGAAGAGGGACATGCGAGAACAGCAAAAGCCTATATCCTTTACAGAGAAAAGCATAAAGAGTTGCGTGACGCAAAAAAATTACTTCTAGACTCACAAGCGGTAGTAAGAGACTATATGGCTAAAGAAGACTGGGAAGTTTACTCAAATGCAAATGTTGTTTATTCTATAGGCGGTTTACTTTGGCATGGCATAGGGACTGTAATGACATATTATGGTTTAAATACGCTCTATCCTAAAGAAATAGCAAATGTGCATATAGACGGTGATTTGCATTTGCATAATTTAAGTATGAGCCTTTGCGGATATTGCGCTGGCTGGAGTTTGAGGCAACTACTGCATGAAGGTTTTAATGGTGTACCGGCAAAAGTAGAATGCGCGCCTCCAAAACATCTTCGCACTGCGGTAGGCCAAATGATAAACTTTATTGGTACATTGCAGAATGAATGGGCTGGCGCTCAGGCTTTCAATTCTTTTGACACATATCTTGCACCTTTTGTTAAAGCAAACAAATTAAGCTATAAAGAAGTAAAGCAGGCGATACAGGAATTTGTTTTTAACATGAATGTCGCCTCAAGATGGGGCTCGCAAACGCCATTTACTAATATAACACTGGATCTTGTATGCCCGCCAGATCTCAGAGACCAAAAAGTGACAGTTGGCGGCAAGCTTCTTCGCGAGACTTATTCTGACTTCGCAGAAGAAGCAGAGATGATCAATAAAGCATTTATAGAAGTTATGATAGAAGGCGATGCTAAAGGCAGAGTTTTTACATTTCCGATTCCAACTTATAATATAACACGCGACTTTAAATGGGATAACGAGCTAACAGATGCGCTTTTTGAAATGACATCAAAATATGGCTTACCTTATTTTCAAAATTTTGTAAAGTCTGATTTAAAGCCAAGCGATGTTAGAGCGATGTGTTGCCGCCTGAGATTGAATTTAAAAGAGCTTATGATAAACACCGGCGGCCGCTTCGGTTCGGGTGAGTCAACAGGCAGTATAGGTGTTGTAACAATGAACATGCCTAGAATAGGCTATTTAGCAAAAGACGAAAACGATTTTCTTGAAAGACTTGAGAGACTGATGTATTTAGCAAAACAAAGCCTTGAAATAAAGCGCAAAGTTGTGGAAAAAAATATGGAAAAAAATCTTTTGCCTTATACAAGGCGCTATCTCGGAAATCTTAAAAGGCATTTTTCGACTATTGGTCTAATAGGAATGAATGAAGCATGCCTCAATTTCCTGAATAAGGGTATAGCAAGTAAAGAAGGCCAGACTTTTGCAATAAAAGTTCTGAAATTTATGAGAAAAAAGCTACTTGAGTATCAAAAAGAAACAGGAAATATTTATAATTTAGAAGCTACACCTGGAGAAGGCGCAAGTTACAGACTTGCAAGACTTGATAAGCAGAAATATCCGGGCATAAAAACAGCCGGAATAAGAGAGCCTTATTATACAAATAGCACACAGTTACCTGTAGACTTTACAGACGATGTCTTTGCTGCATTAAAACATCAAGAACCGTTGCAAAAACTTTACACTGGTGGTACAGTCTTCCACACATTCCTTGGCGAGAGCCTAACAAGTGGTAAAGAATGCAAGCTATTTGTAAAGAAAATTGCAGAAAATTTCACATTGCCTTATTTCACAATTACTCCTACTTTTTCTATATGCCCTGAACACGGTTATCTCAAGGGCGCACAAGAAAAATGTCCTAAATGCAACAAGACAACGGAAGTATACAGCCGTGTGGTTGGCTATCTAAGGCCGGTAGCAAATTGGAACTGGGGGAAGCAAGAAGAATTTAAGCAAAGAAAAACATTTAATGTTCAACGCTTATATGAGGAAAAAGCCAAAATAAGAGCGGGGATGTAAAAAAAGCAACATCGCAACTTAAAATTATCACTAAGTATCGTTCTTAAAAAGTTAAAATGTTAATAAAAGGCTTGCAAAAATTAACACTTTTAGACTATCCCGGCAAGATTGCAGCAACAATTTTCATTTTTGGCTGCAATTTTAGATGTCCTTATTGCCATAATCCTGAACTTATTAATGCAAGTGAAGCAAAAAAATTTAAAACATATTCTAAAGAAGAAATTCTGCACTTTTTTAGAGAAAGACACGATTTTCTTGAAGGCGTCTGCATAACAGGAGGAGAACCGACTTTAAGTAAGGACTTGCCAAGTTTAATAAAAAACATAAAAAAGATGGGCTATGCAATCAAACTTGACACAAACGGAACAAATCCAAAGATGCTGAAAGAACTTCTCAAGAAAAAGTTAATAGACTATGTTGCGATGGACATCAAAGCACCTATTGAAAAGTATGAAAAAGTTGTTAACGCTCCTGTTAACAAAAGCGATATCCAAGAGTCCATTAATATAATAAAAACGCTAAAAGATTATGAATTCCGCACCACTATAGCGCCTAGCTTACTTAACAAGCAAGATATCATAGAAATCGCAAAATGGATTAAACCAGCAAAAGCTTACTACTTGCAGCAATTTAGGCCAGTAAACTGCCTTGACAAAAGCTACAACAAAAAAAAGTCTTATTCAATCGAACAACTACGTGAGATGAGAGAAGCAGTAAAGCAATTTTTCCAAATTTGCGAGGTAAGAGAAACCACTTATTGAAATTACAAAAAATTAAAGATTGAATAAAAGAGGGACGGCTTTGCCTATACCAAAACAAATTACTCCAGCAACCGCTCCAATGATTGCAAATTTTAAACCTTCCCGAATTGGATTTTCTCCGCTGATTTTTGCGTGATAAACTCCAAACATGAAGAGAAGCGATAAGCTAACCACGATTGAAACTAATCTGCCCGCCCCAATACTTAAAAATAAATAAGGTAATGCTGGGAAAATGGCCGCAATAAAAGTCGCTAAACCGCATAATAAAGTAGAAAAAAGTATTTCCTTTTTTGAGTGACTGCCAATCTTATGTTCCGCTTCTACTTCTTCGGAAACAAAAAAGCCAGCTGAATTTGCAAAAGCGTCAGCAATTCCAGCAGTTAAGCCTGCAACCAAAATTAAAATTTTACTTGCGTCTAAGGCGGAAATTCCTAGCGTTATGCCGAAAATCATGATAATGCCTTCTATGATTCCAAAGGCTAACCCCTGCATGCTTCTCTTAACCTTTTTTCTTATCTTTCTAAAAACCATATTATTTTGCGAGCGATTTTTTCAGCTTCTTCTCAAGTTCGTTAAGAGGTATTGCGCCAATAATCCTATCAATCAACCTGCCTTTTCTAAATATCAACAAAGTTGGAACAATTTCAACATCGAATCGTAAAGCAAGCTCCTTATTTTTATCAATATCTACCTTAGCAAATGTAATCTCTTTGAATTTTTTCTCAACTTCCTCGATAATTGGGGCAATGATTCTACAAGGAGGGCACCACTCTGCCCAAAAGTCAATCACTGCAATTGGCTTTTTAATTACGCTGTTAAACTCTTTGTTTGTTACTTCTTTTACCATATTAGCATTCCGTCAGCTTTTTTAACTTAGCAATTGATTGAACTCCTTCGATTTTTTCACTATCAATGACCCATGTTGGCACTACCGCAATAGCTTCCGTTGTGCATACAGCAGGCTCTTCCATGCAATCTATAACGTTTAGATAGTCAAAATTCTCCCCAAAAAGCTCTTTCTGTTCTTCACAGTAAGGACATCCTGTTCTGATGTAAAGAGTTGACTTGCTAGCGATACACTCAACTGTAGCTTTGCTAACCCCTCCTAAAATGCAACCGCTAACAACGAAAAGAGCTAAAATAAAAACAAGCAAAATAACCTTCATTTTATAAATTACATGACAAGCCCTCCTTTTTAATTTTTTCTAGCAGTTTTTTTGGTGATGTCTCTAAAAATATCTTACTTTTGAAATCTTCTCGCAAGACATTTGCTAAAAAGTGTGCTATCTTTGTGTCGCTTGAAAGCAAGAAAGGATAGCCAAAATGTACATCTACACTAATCGAAGCAAAGAAAAAACCAATTGCAATAGCCTTCTCTGTCATGGGTGCAGGACATGAGATTAAAAGCGGTAAATCTGTTATTTCCTTTTTGCATAAATCTGCAACTCTTCTAAAAATTTCAGCAATTCTTGAATTATTAACGCATGAACCAACGTGAAAAAAGCGTTTGCCATCAAGTAGGCCTGCTTGTCCTAAAGCAAAAGCTTGACATCCTGTCGCAAGAATTATGTAATCTTTACTAAGCTCTTTATAAATTGAAATCCAGTCTTCTTTAACGCGAGGATTTACACAACCAATTGCAGCAATGATGCCTTTTATTTCTCTTTTCTTTATTTTTTCTGCTATCTCTCGTAAAGGTAAATTGTATTCAGTAAAACCAATCATAACCTCTCTTTTTGTTTTACTCAAAATTACTTTTCTTCTCTTCTTTCTATTTGCTCTCGCGACAGCGATAATTTTTTTTGCTACTTGTCGAGCATTTTTTTGTGTAAATGGCATATGCATAGCATTAGGAATCCTCGCAAGCTCGTTTGTTGTAATAAGCTTTGTATGATAGCATTCCACAAGGTCTGCTAAAGAAGGCATTATGCATTGAACATCAACAACGATAGCTTCAATTGCTCCAGTTGCAATAACATCTTCCTGCAGAACAACATTTGCCGCAAGAGGAATTCCATGTCGCGCAAGTACGCTTGCGCCTGTGCAGCAAACTCCAACTAAGTTGATATCTTTATTTTCCTTTTTCGCAACTTCTGCTACAAGTGCTTCCGCAAGCATTGGCTCATGACCATGTACTACAATAT
>Ga0315306_10001729_pt1 | contig 10351 bp, 13 predicted proteins | sample TDP1_MG_FD_203803 | JGI IMG/M metagenome (GOLD analysis project Ga0315306, IMG submission 203803) | Freshwater sediment microbial communities from Lake Towuti, South Sulawesi, Indonesia - TDP1 | ecosystem: Environmental > Aquatic > Freshwater > Lake > Sediment | place: Indonesia: South Sulawesi... | reverse complement strand
TCGCCATTCGATATATCCAGTAACGTTGACTGGTGTCTTTTGGGAGCAATCCAGAATTCTAGAGAGTGCACACTTGCCCAAGGGGCGAAGACGAGAAAGCTTTTGTTCTCCCAGATGAAGCGTTGGCTATCTCTCTCTTTCCTCAAGATGTCGCAAAAGGCACACGCATCATTTTCTGTCCAGAATTTTCTGCTTGCGCTTAGTTCTTCCTTTACGGTCACCGGGATGAATGGGGTAGTGATCATCTGGGTGTGGGCGTGAGAGAGAGAAGCACCAGCCTCCTGCCCATGATTTCTAAAAATTGAAACATACCTCACATACGTCTTTGAAGATAGACTCTTTAGTCGATCAAGATATGCGTTGATCACATGGGTCAGCTGCGAAGTTCGTGCCACTCCAGGATGTTCATTATGGTCAGGTGATTCGATAAGGACCTCATGATGACCTATCGCCCTGGCGACGACGGGACTCTCTTTCACCTCCACACTTTCTGAATCAGGAGGGGTGAAAGCTGGGTATAGGTTTGGCACGCACCTTACTATCCAGTCCTTGTGGCGAAAACCGTTTTGATCTCTCTCCTTCCTTATTCCTCCTGTATTTGAGAGGAGGTATACCAAGACGGCGGGTGGAGTCATACGTTCATTTCCAGGACAAAGCGGACACGTATCTGTCTCTCTTTTTTCCTGTTTTTCCTTTGCAAAGTCGGTTGGCCGCCGCTTTCTCTCAGTTGCTATAACAGTCCATCGATCTAGCAGGTAGTCCTTACGTATCTCATTCGTTGACAGTGATCTCCCGCCCAAAAGCGTGAATAAGTCGTCTCAATTTCAAGAGCCTTTTGATTTGGATTTCAAGAGTTGTTCATAAAGCTGGATCGTCCTTTCAGCTGCTGTGTCCCATGTGAACTCTCCAAGAACTCTCTTCCTACCATTCTTGCCGAATTCTACTCGTCTTTGGGGGTCTTGTATGGCACTTGTGATTCCCCACGCAATGTCTGCTGGATCGTTTGGATTTACGTGGAAGCCACACTGGTTTGGACCGCTTGGAACAACGTTCTCTCTCATCCCGCTGACGCCAGCGGCTCCGACGACCACCGGTTTTTCCATGCTCATCGCCTCTAACGCAACGATTCCGAAGGGTTCATAGAGGCTTGGAAAGGCGGCGACGTCGCATGCAGCGTAGTGAGCAATACGCTCTTCCTCTGGTACAAATTCAAAGCGAAACTTCACAGAGTCTTCGAGTTTCAGTTTCCTGACTAGCCCTTCCAAGTAGTCTTGCATATCGCCGAGGCCTACAATTACAAGCTTCGCGTTTGGAACCTTTTCTCGAACAAGTGGCATCGCCCTGACTAGTTTGTCCACTCCTTTCACGTATACAAGTCTCCCGATAAATAGTGTCATCAAATCGTTATCTTCTATCCCGTATTGCTGCCTCACCTTATGAATGGCTTCTTGATTCACTTGTTCTGGAGAATACTTCTCTGGGTCAACCCCGTTGTAGCACACTTGGATTTTGTCAGGGTTGAAGTCTGATTTTACCAGCTCATCCACCATCGCGTAAGATACTGTGATTACCATGTCCGCCATCTGTCCTCCGCGATTTTCGATGTTGGTTACAACATCAGATCCGTTGCCAAGTGTTCTTCCTTTCTCGGACGAGTGTATATGGAAGACGAAGGGAAGGTTCAGTTCTTTCTTAATTGCCGTACCTGCGATCGCTGAGAGCCAGTCATGAGCGACTACCACATCGTATTGGAAGTCCTCTATTCGGACAAGCTCGTTTATGAGTTTTGATGCGCTCAGGTAGTTATATACAAGAATCTTGGAGAATAGCTCTATCCCCCTACCCCACTTTTTAACGTCTTCAGCTATCACGTCTGGCAGCGAGTCAGATATGTCTATGTGGAGTGGTCTGTGGATCTCCATGCCCCGCCAAAGCTCTCTTGTCGGTAAACTCCCCTCGTCGTCGTTCATGGTGAAGATAGTCACATCGTGACCTAGCAAGACGAACTTTCTCGTGATCTCCGCAGCGTAGGTTCCCAAGCCCCCAACGATTTTTGGAGGATACTCGTAAACGAGCACTGCAATCTTCATCTCAGTCCGCTCCGAAAGCATTCCCTACCAGATTCATGCGACGAAGGTAGAATCTATGAAATCTTCCTCTATTCAAACCTTTTCCCGACTTTTGGTGCATCGCAATTCCTATAACTCTAAAATACTGATATTTAAGAGGTTTGAATCATGAATATACGTAAACTGCTCATCTCAATATCTCAAGCCTTTATGATTTATGGGCTCATAGTCGTTGGTTATGGCGTATTGGCTATCCATGTGACTAGGACTTGGTCTGGCGACTGGCCTGTCGACAGAAGCCTTCCTTGGCTGACCCTAGATGTCTTCATGATGATCAGCTTTGCTCTGTCTTTCTTCGGATTCATAGCTTGGAGATACCTGAAATCCACCAAGACTGCTTAGAAGAGCCTTTATCGTAAAACACTACTGGCAACCCACAATTCAGTTAAATACGTTAGTATGTGTGATGTTTTGGAGGCGGAATTATGAATACTACCATGGAACAAGCTGTGTTGAGAGACCAATTCATCAAAAAGGACGAAAAAGTCATCCAGTGGGAAGGAGTGAACGTAGATAAGCTCTATGTTGATAATATAGCTGAACATTGTTCTGAAGGCTCTGCGATACTTGATGTTGGCGCCGGCACTGCACATATCGCAGTTGCAGTTACCGAAAAATGCGGAAAAGACGTAGAGATCATTGCAGTGGATTTGTCGAAGCACTTGGTGAATATTGCTGGGAAGAACACCAAAGAGTTTGGGAATGTTGCTGTTGTTAGAGGTGACGGCTATAAGCTACCTTTCAAAGACTCCTCTTTCGACGTTGTGACGATAAGATTAGCGCCTCACAGCATAATTGAAGCCCATAGAGTGTTAAAGAGAGGAGGCTGGTACATTCACTACGCGTGCGGACAATTCAACTGTTTCAAAGAAGCCCACGACATATTCGGTGATCGAGCAGAACCTTATTGTCCGCAAAATTGGTGGAAGACATCACGGGGACGCTTGGAAAGACTCGACCAAAGGGGTTTCACAGACGTCTATGAAAAAGCGTTTCTCGTTAGAAGATACTATACTCTTGACCAAGTTATCAGACACATGAAATTCGATCCCATTGTAAAAAATTTTGATCAACACCGTGATATGCCTAAGCTTATAGAATTGAAGAAAAAGTATGCTACAGAAAAGGGGATACGAATCACTGGCGATCCCTTAATCCTTATGGGTAGGAAAAGATAGCTGAAAACTGATTCATTTTTCAGTTAAAATTTCGGGATACTCTGTAATAGTTTGGGTTCCGATTTTTGTTTCGTTCTGGTCTATTGCCTACGCTTCACTCAGATGTGGTTTGTTTCGAGCCCTATACATCTTGAGGAATCCTTCAGAATATGGAAAGCGGCGTTCTTCGTAGTTTTCACATGGGAATTCTGGGCAGTCTCTCATACAATAGCCAATTTTTCTCTCAAGCACGCATTGAAGCTTCGAACAAACATGCCCTAAGTTCTTCATTTGTTCTTCTATTTTCTTTTTTACAACTTCCTCATCTTTTTTCAGTCCCGACCCGCATGGGAGGCATATTCCCTTCGCGTATAGACCGCAGACGCTACAGCATACACCGCATGCTGCAATATTGATGCGCTCTCCACTACCCACAATGATCCCTCAGAGTTGTTTGCAGAATTTTTCAGTTAAAGCTTGTCTATAGGGTGTTCGCAACGCTTGCAGCTATCTCTTGATGTTTTGAGTGTTGTCTTGATGGTGATTTCGAGGGCTCTGGTTGTTGTTTCTAGGTTCATGCTGGGTATCTTTCCTTTTCTTGCCTTCTGTAACTGTGCGGCTTGGGATGGTAGGCTTGGGACGTGGACGAATCCCGCAAGCGTGTCCAGTCTGTCTCCGTGTATTTTGTGCATTGTGTCGTAGAAGATTTGGTTGCATCCGAACGCACCGGCGGAGTAGGAGATTTCTGCTGGGATGTTGTTTTCTCGGAGCTTGTTGAGGATCTCGCGGATGGGCAGTGTTGAGAAGTATGCGGCTGGTGCTTTTGGTTCTAGAGTTTGGTCCATTGGGCGTGTTCCACAGTTGTATATGATGGTCGATTCGGTTAGGTCTGCGAAGTTTATGGCAACCTTTTCTAGTGAGATATGGGGGCGGTAGGATTGTCCCAAATTGATTGTGACCGCTGGCTTATTTTGGTCTATTATCTGTGTGATTGCGGGCCTGATTTCTTTGTAAGCGAGTGGTATTTGGAAGGATTTGACTTTGAAAGAGTCTATCTCTTTGCCGTCAAATGTCCTTGCTACTTCCCATGAGGGGTTCACTTCAAAGTCTGCGAAGGGCTCAAAGCCTGTTAGAACGACCAGTCTATTAAAATTACACATTTTAGGAATCACCAAACCTATGTTTTCCTCATGTGAAGGATACACCTATTCCACTGACAACTGATAACTCTATCTCTGTTGAAGAAAAGATAAAAATCCAAAACATACGACATATTTTCTTGAAGGGGACAATATTGAACATCAAGAGCGTCAACATAACCTTTCATGTGTCGAATTTCCAAGAAGCTGTATCCTTCTATGAGAACATTCTTGGTCTCCCAAAGAAGACTCTTTGGCACAATTATGCGGTTTTCGATCTATGTGGGATAGTGTTAGGTTTACAACCAGGAGGAGAAAGAGGAGTCAGGAGGGGTGTGCCAGATATTTACCTACAAGTTAGCAATTTAGATGAGGCGTATGAAGAGCTGAAGAACAAGGGCGTAAGATTTCTAACTCTACCCGAAGATCAGAGTTGGGGCGCTAGAACAGCCAAGTTTGCTGATCCTGACGAAAACGAATTCATTTTGGTGGAGCTCAAAAAATAAGAGTTGTAGCGGTGAAATCAAGATGGAAAGGGAGATTGAACAAGCAAGAAGGAACGAAGTGGGATACTGTGGTGAATACTGCAGAACTTGCCATTGGTATACTGACGCTTTGAGAAAGCCTGCTGCACAACTGTTGGATCTACTCAAAAGCCATTTTGAGGTTACGGGCTGGATTAACTATAAGGGTGGCAGTTCTGAGGAAACAATAAAGGGACTTGAGATACTCTCGAAATGTGTGTGTGCCTTCAACTGTAAGGGGGGCGGTGGCTGGAGTGACTGCCCAGTTCGCAAATGCTGCATTGCGAAGGGCATTGATTTCTGCTTCAAGTGCCCAGAGTTTCCATGCGAAAGAAACTGGAGTGAAGAAAGTGAGCATGCCGATGTTTTTACCGTTTTTAAGATAAAGCGGCTCCAAGAAATGAAAGAGATTGGAGTGGAAGAGTGGATTAGAAAGCAGTGGGAGTGAGGTCAAGAGTCCATCAATGGGATTGGTTTTCTGGCAATCTTAGCTTGATCGCACTAGCTCCAAGGCAAGGGAGTATCGATGTGCGTGCATCCCTACTAGGCGGGGGACAGCAATTCTTTCCTTGCAGTTAGTAGGTTTGAGTGTTTGGGATGGAAGGAGAGGGTAAATAAAAGGCTTTTCATGGTCTGGTAGATCTCTTTCTCTCTCAGAGTTTTTTGGGAGTCACAGTAGATAGGAATATTTTCCGGCTCGTCTTGCCCTTTGTAGTATACGTAGGTTGGGAAAGTCCTTGTTACTTGGACAATCTGAATCTGCAGTTTCAGAGGTTCAGCGATCTTGGAGGCTGCGGATTTTATGGCATTTAGTCGCTCTTCTCTATCCGCTGTTTGTGGTATGTAGATTAGGAGTTTTCCGTTGTTGGGCATGCGGTTCACTCTGTAGATGCCCTAGTTCTCTGGTTTTTAGGGTTGTTCATGTAAGTGATGGGAGCGAAGGCGAGAGAGGGGTAGGTGAAAGTAATTTGTGAGTATGTGTGAAGAGAATAGTAAAGAGGAGAACTGGCAGAGAGACGCGTACTCCTTTTTGAAGAAGGATTCTCAGGTGCGCGCACAACTTTTAATAGGTACGAAAAGATACTCCTTAACCACTTCTATAAGAGAAGGAGGAGGGAGGAAAGTGGAATTTGGAAAGAAGAAAGTTATTTCTGCGGTTTTGGGCGCGTCATTGATTGTTCTCATGTATATGGCTTTGTTGACAACGACCTCATCTCCAGGACTGGTTGTCATGGCCAAACGAGTGGGGCCAGGAACCTATGAAATCAAAATCTACGGAGATGCGTCTGGATTGCACTCGATTTGCGAAATCTTTCGACAATTCAGCGTAATGAAACTGAAATGGTCAACTAGCATGCCAACATACCCCACGGGCTACGTAAACTTCGCTGTTGATGTGAGAGACTTGAATTTTGAGAAGATGGATGATTCAAAGTATCATCTCTCTCTGAAAGGCTTGAAAGAAGCATCGATCCTCTCGAGCGGTACGGGTTTCAGTGTTAAGGCGAGAAGCGGAGAGCTAGACCTCGTATTCTCAGACCCTTCCAGCTACTACCCCTACTATTACACTACAGTTGACATCACCGGAACTCTCAAGGGAGATGTACTCTTCCACATTGACGCACAACCAGGCCTTCCAGCGTTCCACTATGAGGGATCAGAACTAACAATACTCGTCCATATCGGAATGACCGACGGAATTCGTTAGATGATTCGAAGAGAACGACCTAGTGAGCTAAGTCGTAACCCGCAGTTTCTTGGTTTCGTGAGCGGCGACAAGGTAGGAAAGCAGTAATATCGCAGAGCCTAGAATGCCTCCATAAATGCCGTAGCCTATGTGTATGAAACTTGCGGCTAACCCTCCAAAAGGGCCTCCCAATTGAGCGATCAAAAGCTTCAGTTGAATAATTGCGAATAGGGAGCCTAGCCAGCATATCATTCCGAGACAACCGCCAATAAGGTATGCCTTTGGGCCGATTCTCAAGGATGCAAATACGGCTATGAGGGTGATGGGAAACAATATTGCAGTTAGGATAAATCCTACTGCAACAGTCGAAAAAGCTTCTGTCCATTCGGGAGGAGATCCAGATATGGAAAGCCAGTGGGCGAACCCTCTATATAAATCTAGGAGGTTCATTGAAAAAATCCCGATAAAATGTATGGAAATCAGTGGTAAAGCCCCTGAAAGAAAGAATACTGAACCCCCAGTTAAAGCCAGGACCTGCCATATCTTCAAAGCGTTCCCTTCCTCTAACTTAACAATCCTGCATTAATGAATCTGCATTTGGCTAGTTTGAAAAACTTTGTGTTTGTTCCTCGCACATACCCTTCCTTCTTGCTAGAGCTCCTATTGGGAAATTCTGAGCGTTAGATGCGCCCCTTTCTGACAAATTCTCAGGTGAAAGGGCTTCTTAACTTCTGAGGGTTGCCATCATTTTTGATACTCAGAATCTAGGAGCTGTTTCTTGAAAGCGAACAATTTTAACTGTTTTTTCTTAAAAACTGCTTAAGTACAGCTTCTTTCTTCAAATAGTATTTGAAATGGGGAGAGAAGCTTGGTTGAGGTGACGGCTGACATGGTTCGTGACCGCCTGAACCTGACGGCGGATGATGTTGGAGATGAGAGGGTCGTCGAGATGATCGAAGACGCCACAGCCACCATAGAAATTGAAACAGGTCTTACCATGGACTACACAAACTGTAGCGAAGCCGAGGCTGCAGCCATCAAGAACCTAGCTGCCATCTATCTCTTCTGCCATTTGTCAGGTGGCTCCGCGGCTGGGCTTAACTTCAGTGTGGGAGACCTGCGTGTTGACGCTCTAGGCAGATCGCCCAGTATTGACATTCTCTATCGGGAGTTTGAGAGGCTCATCCAGAGGCTGCGCCGTCCATACGTTGGGAGGGTGTAGACTTTGAGTGTTTTGAGAACCTATCTGGATTTTCTGATGAGTTATGCACCTTACTTCTATTATCTTCCAGACGCTGGGACCGTTGACCCGGAGTGGGGGAGGGGACCAGCCCCTGCCGCTTTCGCCATAGACTTTCTCTCCGAGGCTTATGGGGCTAGGGAGTTTCAACGTGAGAAATCGGCTATCTACGGCAAGATCGTTGAGTTGGCGGATTATCTCCTCTCTATCCAATGCTCTGACCCCAGCAAGCTTGCTTACGGGGGCTTTCAGAGCAAGGACGGAAGCACTTACTACTACTCTGTTGACGCTATGAGGGCGATACACGCACTGCTAAAAGCATACGATCTGACTGAGAACGCCACATATTTTGACGCCGCAAAACTCGCTGGCGGAACCTTCCTCTACAACATGCAGCACAAGCCAAGCGAGTTAGGCATCCACGACAAGTATTACGGAGGCTTCGCCCAGGCAGTCACCATCAGCGACGACTGGGTTACAGATATGTGGATCATAGACCTCTACGGCTTGATTGGACTGAGAGGGCTTCACACCCGAACTGGCGAACCAAAGTATCAGACAATGATCGATGACGCTTTAGGCTTCTATCGAAGCGGCGTGGAAAATCTGTATCTCAAGTATTCTCCCCCTCCTTACGGCGACGGCGCTTGGCACAGAGTCGGCAGTCCTGAGGAACTGATCTACGATGACGACTTCAGCTACGCACTCCACGGGCTTTACGAATATGAGGGGTGGGATTCCACGGTGAAGAAGGTCTACGAGTCTATAAACGCTATAGGTCCCAGCTCTGAACACCCAGCCTATAACCCAGCAGTCTGCTGGGCAGGCTACGTAGACGTGGTTAACCGTAAACCCGCATGCGAATACTACGACGCGGTAACCTCTGGGATTCTCTATGAGATAAGAGATGATCACGACGAGTTGGCTTTGGAGCAGAGCGTCAACACGATCCTCTCAAACCCAGAAGCCTTCATGTACTGGGGCCCGAGATTCACAGACCTCAGCCCCGTGGAAAACAAGAAATCAATTGTTACGGTCTCTTGGCTCGCACTCCTGCTGCTCCAGTACAGCCCTATCGAATCCGTCTTCACGAGGATTCTACGGGCTCACGGGGAATCTGTGACTGTTTACAGTCGCAAAGAAGTCGATGGAACCATTTCTTATCCTTCCAGCGCAGAAGTCAGAGCAATCGTTAGCCCTGCACAGGCGAGTGAGATTCTCATAGAGCCTGGTTACGCCTCTAACGACTATGTTCGGGTCTACGCTGTCTCTGGTATTGGGCACAGGGACAAGATTGTGCATAGAGGGGTTGAGTATGAGGTTGGCCCCGTTGAGGAGTTTCGCTTTCTAGATCAGCTCATGTATCGCACAGCCCTCTGCAGGAGAATCATCAAATGAGCGCAGAAGACCCCAAAGAGACCCTGAAGAACCTCATGAGAGACAACATAACCCTTCACAAAGATGATGAGACAACTGAAGCCAGCGTCCTCGTCGCAGACAAGTATGCAGAAGAGTTCTGGAGCAAATACAATGTTATCATAACGGTTGGACTAACCAGCGACAGGGAGAGGCTGCTGAATCTCGGAGGCGCATTCCGAGAAGTCGTTGCAAGTTATAATGTGGGCGTCTGGACGAGAGACCAGACCGGCATACCTGGTCAGAAGATGCGTTGGAAGGCTATACGGGAAGTCACACGGATCATAAATGAGAACATGAAGACTCCAGGCGGCATACTGAGCTGGATGAAGCTCAGCGGCTGCTTGGACGCCGACAGGATAGATGTCAAACCAGTCTTATATCACTCAGACCTAACGGTCGAGACTCACAGGTATGAATCAGCATAGTCAAGAAGAGGTGGAAGAGGAAGACCTGTTTTGGAGCGTTCTCAGCATGGTTTCCATGTCTCTTCGGGCGTTTTCAATCTGTCTCTTAACATCTACACTCAGAGTGAAGACTCCTTTCAGGGAATCTACGAGCCTTGGATCTCTTAAGGCTTCGACTATTCGGTTGATCTGACCTTTCACTGCTTCCTTTTTGCCTCTTCTCAAATGCGCTAGGATTCTCTCGAGATCTGTGTCCTCTCTGAGCATGACTATGTCTCTTATATCTGCCCTTCTGGCCGAATGAACTTTGAAAGCGATGAGTAGCTCTTTCTCTGGAACTCTACAGCTCGCTGAGGTTTCTGCCCCAGTGATGTTGGCCTGAATTGAATGCTTCTTAATGTAATCAAAACTCCACGTTCCGCCAGTTGCTCTGCAAACCAAGCTTCTAACAAGAAGGTCGAACGTTATGGGAAGTTTATTCACTTCCTTCTTATAGCTCTTGAACTCGCCGCCATAGACTTCGTTGAAGCCAGCTTTTTCTACATGCTTCGTGAACCCTTCTCTTTTTACGATCCTTTCGAACTTCTCTAATTCCTCTCTCGTAACGACTACGTCACAGTCAACGGAGAACCTGTGCCTCGTCAAGCCGCTA
>Ga0315306_10001728_pt1 | contig 10353 bp, 12 predicted proteins | sample TDP1_MG_FD_203803 | JGI IMG/M metagenome (GOLD analysis project Ga0315306, IMG submission 203803) | Freshwater sediment microbial communities from Lake Towuti, South Sulawesi, Indonesia - TDP1 | ecosystem: Environmental > Aquatic > Freshwater > Lake > Sediment | place: Indonesia: South Sulawesi... | reverse complement strand
CCTGTCTTATCAGCAAGAATCCCTATCTTTCTACTCTCTATTGGGCTGTGCTCGGAGGTTTAATAGCCAGAATCTTGTAGCCAGGGAGCAAGGCTCTTATTTTTTCCTGATATAGGCTTTATCCGAATAGCCGCGCTCTTCCCAGTATCCTTTAAAGTCTTTATCGTAGAGCTCGATTTTCTCCACCCACTGCACCCATTTGTAGCCGTACTTGTCTTCAGCGGCGACCATGAAGGGAAATCCTCTCTGTGGAGCAAGGGTGATGTTGTTGATCTTGTATGCAAGGAGGATTTTTCTTTCCTTGATATACTCCAAGGGAAGAGAACTGTTGTATTCTCCCCCTATGGTCTGGAAGATAACAGTTTTTGCCTCTGGCTTCGGTTGAACTTTTTCCAGAAGGTCGACGATTCTGACTCCTGTCCAGAGGGCCGTGTACCTCCATCCCTCGACGCAGTTCATGGTGATGACTCTTGACTCTTGGGGTAAGGAAAGGACCTCGTCATAGCTGAGCTCAAGAGGATTCTCGACAAGTCCGATGATTTTCAGGCGGTAGGTTGCAGTCTCAACCTTGGGAGGAGTCTCGATATGGGTTGTCCTCTGCTCGCGGAGCGGTGTGAGCTTCTGGCCCTTGTATTCTGTGATCTCCTTTTCTTGTTGGGCAAAGCCGAGAGAAAGAAAGATTTGGATTCCAAATAATAAAATTAGGATTTTATTCATCTTTCATCTCTAAAGCAAAATATTATAAAGGATGAGAGGCTGGATTCAAAGAGGATCATCGAGTTTTTCTCGCTTTTGAAGCCTCGCTCTCTTATAATGGATGGGTGAGCAAGCCAAAAGACGCAGGCGGATTGGACTTCAAGAAGAAGTTCGCCGTCATCCTTGCCAGGCCTGAGCATCCCGAAAACATCGGCCTTGTCGCCCGCTGCATGAAGAATACCGGGTTTAAGGAATTGAGGCTGGTCGAGGTGCGAGGCCTTGAAAGAAAGTCCTACCAGACCGCAGTTCATGCTGAAGAGATACTGGACAGAGCCCGATTGTGCGCCAACCTCAAAGAAGCCACTTCTGACCTTGACCTGATTTATGCGGCAACGGCAAAACATAGAAAGAATTTTCCTTCGATTTCTTTGGGAGAAGCTCTGAAAGAAATGTTCGCCTTTCCCCCAGCGACAAAGATCGGGCTCCTCTTTGGCAACGAACGGACAGGCTTGACCTCGGCTGAGCTTCGAAGCTCAAATTTCCGTTTCACCATTCCTCAAGCTGAGAGGCAACCTTCCTATAATCTCGCTTCGGCTGTTCTCCTGACTCTGTTTCATATCCATGACTACGATTCAAGCCGGGCTGAAAGTAGCCGAGAAAAGCCGATTTCTCGAAAAGAACAGGAAGAATGCATCCGGCTGATTCTGGAGAAGCTGGAGAGAAGAAAATTCATCCAGGCCACAAACAGGCTCCACATGACGGAGATGATTTATGACCTTTTTGGCAGGATGGCCTTGACTGAGAAGGATAAGAAACTGGTGCTTGCCCTCTTTTCAAAAGCCATAATCTAAATATTGGCAAGATTTCGCCATGAATCTCTGATTGAAGCTTGGAGGAGAAAAAACATGGAAAAGGAAATCAGCGTTTCTTTCCCGGGAGGATTGAAAGTCGACGCCGAATATAAGGGCTTTGTGATTAAGACTGACCAGCCAACCTACCAAGGCGGCGGAGGCTCGGCTCCTTCTCCTTTTGACCTTTTCTTGGCTTCGATCGCCACCTGTGCCGGCTATTACGTCCTGGCTTTCTGCCAGAGCCGAGGAATTTCCGCTGAAAAGCTTGAAGTCTCGATGAGGACAGAGAAGAATCCAGAGACCAAGAGGGTGGAGAAAATCTCGATAGAGATTAAGCTCCCTCCAGGTTTTCCTGAGAAATATAAAGATGCCGTGATCAAGGCCGTGGACAGCTGCGCGGTCAAAACCCATATGATGAGCCCTCCCTCTTTTGAGGTGAAGACAAGGAGCGGAGAATAAATTTTCATCCTCTCCATTGAATTATTTGATCAACCTTTTTTTCATCGACCTCAGGCCAATATAAAAAGCGATCGCTTCCAGGACAAGTATGAACAGAAAGCTGAAGATTAACTCCGGGCGATAAACCCCGGAGAACACGGCACGTGAAATATTGACAGCATGGGTGAGAGGTATGAACGATGAAAAGGTCTTCATCCAATCCGGGAACTTGTCCAAGGGAAAGAATACACCAGAGAAGAAAAGCATGGGTGTGATTACCAGCTCTGTATAATAATTAAAGAAATCAAAGTTGGGCGCAAAGGAAGTGACGATCATCGCCAGTGAGCCGAAAAGGATGCCGACAAAGACCATGAGAAAAAGCAGAATCAAGACGCTGGGTATTGACGCCGGCAAGACCCCCATAAAGGAGGCCACAATAAGCATCAGGCTTCCGCTGACCAAGCCTCTGAAGGCGGCCCAAGCGATATCGCCGGCTATGGCATCCTCTGCGGAAACAGGAGTAGCAATAATTGAATCATAGACCTTTTCATGGACCATCTTGACAAAGGTCCCGTAGAGGCATTCGAATGTGGAGGAAAGCATGACCGAGGAGACAAGGACTCCCGGGACAAGAAAATAAAGGTAGGGCTTTCCTCCGAAGTAGCCTATGTAAGCGCCCATGCCGATTCCGAAGGTTATGAGATAGAAGAGGGGCTCGATGAGGCTCACCAGAAAAGTTGGAACCACAAACCTCTTGTAGGAAACAAGATTCCTGAAAAACACATAATAGATTCTGTAGGAAAGGTTCATTCGATCAAGCCTCTGCCCGTGAGCTTTAAAAAGACATCTTCAAGAGATGCCGGCCTGTCCAAGAAATTATGGAAGTTGAGTTCGATCAATTTCTTCATGAGATGCTGTCCATCCTGACAATAAAAATACAAGGTATCTCCCACCCGTTCATGCCCGCAGGACAAAGACGATAAATGGCTCATGATTTTTTCTTCTTCTTCCTTGGGGATCCTTATTTCAACCACCTCCCTGCCTATCTCGTCCTCCACTAGCTTCGCTGGCACACCTTCTTTCAAGATTTTGCCGCGATGCATGATCACCACGCGGTCGCAAAGCTGCTGGGCTTCTTCCATGTATTGCGTTGTCAGGATCAGAGTCACTCCCTGATTCTTGAGCTGACGAAGCCTTTGCCAGATCAGGTGTTTTGCCTGGGGATCAAGGCCGGTTGTCGGCTCATCGGCAACGATTAATTTTGGATGATTAAGCAAAGCTCTGGCTATTAACAGCCTTCTCTTCATCCCTGTCGAAAGTTCGCTTATTTTGCTCTTCCGCTTTTGCTCGAGCTCAACGAATTTCAGCAGCTCCGCGATTCTATTTTTCGCTTCACGTTTCGGGATATCAAAGAAGTTGGCAAAGACAATAAGGTTCTCGTAAACGGTCAGATCACTGTCGAGGGTTATCTCTTGCGGGATCACTCCGGTCATCATCTTCAGAGCTCGATTTTCGATATGAGCGGGCAGGCCGTTGACGATAAGCGCGCCCGAAGTCAGGGGAGAGACGCAGTGGATCATTTTGATGGTTGAAGTCTTGCCCGCGCCGTTCGGCCCCAAGAAAGCGAAGCATTCGCCTTCTCTTATTTCAAAGGAGATGCCGTCAACGGCCGTGAGTTCGCCGTATTTTTTCAAAAGGTCTCTTGCCGTTACAATCGTTTTCATGATTAAATTTTTCCCTATCTTATCTCGAAGATTGGGGAAGCCAGAGGTAGTAAAATCCGCTCTTTAGAGAGCGAAAGATGTCTTCGAAGTCTTTGCTTTCAAAGAGTTGAACACTCTCCAGTTTTGTGGCGTAGATATTTGTCTTTCTCAGAGGATAATAGGTATAGGCAATAACCTTTGCCTCTTTGAGCGAGGAAAGCGCGAGAGCCTTTTTCAAGGCTGAATCGATATAACCAATCTCATCGACCAGCTTGAGCTCATAGGCTTGCCGGGCAGTGTAGATTCGTCCATCAGCAATTTTTCGCAGCTCTTCAAGCGAAAGCAAATTTTTTCTTTTCTGATAAACCACATCAACAAATTTCAGGTAGAGCTCATCAACCACTCCTTGAAAAACATTTTTCTCCTCTTCGCTCATCTCTCTGAAGGTGCTTCCCGAGTCCTTCATCTCCCCTGATTTTATAATGTTGACTTTTACCCCGATTTTCGCCATGAGTTCCTGGATGTTGGGGAAAATCGAGATGACGCCGATGCTTCCGGTGATGGTCGAGGGATGGGCGATGATGAAGTCGCAAGCCGAAGCCAGATAATAGCCTCCGGAGGCAGCTAGCCCCATCATCAATCCCACAACAGGGATTCGAGTTTTTTCTTTGAATTTCAGGATTTCGTTGTAGAGTATATCGCTGGTTGTGACTTCGCCACCAGGAGTATCGAGGCGAAGGATCACAGCCTTGACCTTCTTATCCTCGGCGGCTTTCTCCAGTCTGTAATAGACCTGGGAGAGGATATCCCCTTCCTTGGAGAATAGTCCGGGATTGAGGGAGGAGGTGATGATGCCCGAGACATCAAGGATGAGGATTTTTTCGCTGGCCTTGCTCTTGACCAGAACGACTTCCTGAATTTTCTCTCTTCCCAGAAAGTCAAGATGGATCTGGGGTGAGCATCCCGAGAGAAGCAAGCAGATGAGAATGATCAAGAAAAGGCTTTTTTTCATCTTTCCTCCTAAGGAAAAGGGGACAACTGTCCCCTCTTTTTATTTTAAATAGTCTAAAATTATACCATGAAAAAAGTTAAAAAAGTGGACTGTCCCCTTTTGTCCCCGAGATACCCAGCCTGAGCCATAATAAGGTTTTTCATCACGGAAGAAAAATGCTTACCTCGAACCAAATCCAGGTTGACTTAACCTCATCGAGATGATATAAGTTTAAAAAACACTTGTGTAGGATTTATGCTATCAAGGAGAAGTGTGTGATAGGGTTATTTAAGGGGGTGAAGAAATGAAGAAATCAGGAGAATTGGTAAAAAAGCATTTTGAGTTATTTCTCATCTTTCTCATTATCATCGGAATTCTGGTCATTGCTTTCCTTGTCTACTACAAATTTGCTTTTCTCAACTTTTTTTTCATTCCGGTCATCCTTTCAGGATATTATCTCGGAAAGAGAAATGGAGTTTTAGTCGGGGTCTTGTGTGTCGCTCTGGTCTTCCTCTATATGGTTTTTTCCAAAATCATAATGAGTTTTAAAGCGGAGCTTTCAGTCGATGAGGTGATTACCACCGTCTCCTGGGCCAGTTTTTTGATTTTAACCGTAGCCATCATCGGCAGGCTTTCTGAGCAGAGAGAAGCGAAGATTGAAAAAATGAGAAGGTCTTACATGGGAGCACTTAAAATCATCCTCAAGTATCTTGAGGTTGCGGATGAAAAAAAACCCCACACCTTGAGAGTCTCTCTCCTTGCAGGAAAGATCGCCAAGGCTGCAGGGCTGCGCACAACTGAGGTGGAGAACATAAAATCAGCCGCTCTCCTCTATGAAGCCGGGGATTTGAAATCCAGCTTGCCTTTTTTTGAAGAAGTTGCAGATTTCATGAAGAGCGATTTGAAAATCTCTGAGACTCAGACCGTGGATTGGGAGCAGGTGCTGCTGAGAGCTACGGCATCATTATTGAGAACAATCGAACCTCTTCTTTTTGGCTATTTTCTTCATTACGTGAAGGAAGCGAACGTTCCAGATAAGGACTTGAACGAAATTCCTGTCGGAAGCAGCATCATTGCCCTTGCCGACCTCTATGATAAGCTCTCGACTCATGCACCTGTTTCTTTTGGGGGAGAAAAACTAAAATCCTTTGAGGATATTGAAAAACTTTCGGGGCGAAGTTTCTCCGCTTCGACTATCAGGGCTCTCAAAGAAGCGATAAAAACTCCCTAAAGAATTTCGCCGGGTTCCAGCCACAAAAAGAAAAGTCTATCCCGGGACAGAAAATTCTGCTCGGAGAGGAGTCAAAATGAAAAATTTCCTGACCGCCGGCATCGACCTGGCTGGAGTGCCCAGTCGTCCGAGCGGCTGGTGCCTCCTCAAAGGATTGAAAGCGAAGACAGCGCTTCTTTACGCTGATGAAGAAATTTTAGCCTGGGTCAGGAGAGAGAAGCCAGAGCTGGTGGCTATCGATGCTCCTTTGACTCTTCCGCCTGGAAGAAAATCGATCAACCAAAAATCAAAATTCCATCTTCGCCCCTGCGACGAGGAATTGAAGCGGAGGCAAATCCCTTTCTTCCCCATCACTCTGGGACCGATGAGGAGCTTAACCGAAAGGGGAATGAGGCTTCGGCGCATCATGGAAGAGGATGGCTTTAGAGTTATCGAAGTCTATCCTGGAGGCGCTCAGGACATCTGGAAAATTCCCCGCGTCAAGCATAATCTTTCCGGGCTGAGCAGGGGATTACGGCGGCTTGGAGTCTTGGAGCTGAGCAGAGACAGCACAGGCCATGAGCTCGATGCTGTCAGCGCAGCTTTGGTTGGCCTTCTCTTCCTTCAGGGGAAGGCTGAAGTCTACGGCGACTTCGCTCGGGGAGCCATCGTCATGCCTCCTTCAATCCAAAACAAGGCAGCAATAAAAGTGTCACGGCCAGGGTGAGCCGAAGCCGCAAGCAGAGCATGGCAGGAAGCGAGATGAGCATCACCTTGTCATGCGAGCCCGAAGGGCGTGGCAATCTCTTAGTTTGATGAGATTGCTTCCTCATTTCGTTCCTGGCAATGACACCTTCAGACGTCGCAGCCTGTAAATAATTTTCATAGACCTCGTCTTATTTTTTTAGTATTAATGGGGGAAAATGCTTTAAAAGGAGGAAAGATGAAATTCAAAAGATTAGCCTTACTCTCTGTCTTCTTTATCTTTGCTGCCCAATATTTTTTGTTCTCCGCGGAAAAGCCGTCTTCCTTGCTGGATGACCTGGCGCGATTGAAGAATTATCAGACGAAGAGAATCTCAAGCTACGACCGCAGCGGAAAGAATGCTGACCGACTGGTGATAAATCCAGGTGAGACGGCAGAGATGGCCCGAATCGAGGGGGCAGGAGTCATCAAGCATATCTGGATCACGATTTCCTGCAAGGACCCTATGCTACGGAGAAATGCAGTGCTGCGCATGTATTGGGATAAGGAGCCATTGCCCAGTGTCGAATGCCCTATTGGCGATTTCTTCGGTCAGGGCTGGGGAGAGAAGTATTCGCTCCTAACTCTTCCTCTGGCAGCCTCCCCCTTAAACGGGAATGCCCTCAACTGCTATTTTCCCATGCCCTTTTCGAGCGGCGCTCTGATCACTGTCGAGAATCAATCCAGCGAACAGATCGATGCCTTCTATTATTATGTCGATTATGAAAAGCATGACTCCCTGAGCCCGGAACTTGGCCGCTTCCATGCTTTCTGGAACAGGGAATTGACCGAGCCTCTGCCTGAGCCACAAGCTGAGAATGAATGGCGCGTTCTTGGGGATCAAGAAGCCAACACCGACGCTGCAGGAAACTACATCATGGCTTCCATCGAAGGCCAGGGGCATTTTGTCGGAGTCAATTATTATGTCGAGAGCCCGACGCCGATGTGGTATGGAGAGGGCGATGACATGTTTTTCATCGACGGCGAAAAGTGGCCGCCTTCTCTTCACGGCACAGGCACAGAAGATTTCTTCAGCTGTTCCTGGTCGCCGAAGGAAATCTACATGCATCCCTATTTCGGCTATGCCCGGGTCAATAACGAAACAGGCTGGCTGGGGAGGACTCACTGCTACCGCTTCTTCCTCGAATCACCGATCGCTTTCCAGAAATCTTTAAAGGCCACCATCGAGCACGGGCACAACAATTGTCTGACTCTGGACCTGGTCACAGTCGCCTACTGGTATCAGAAAGAGCCGCACAAAGCCTTCCCCGCTCTAAGACCAAAGGAAGAGCGGCAGAACATGCCTGCCATCGGAGTCGTGGAAATTCATAAATGGCGTGATGCTTGGAGAAAGTCCCTTGGCAGTCAAAAGCTCTGGGGGAATGAAAAGAAAGAAAGAGAAAAATAGAGGGATTTTCTATTTAGCCTTACTCATTATCTTTTCTCTTCTGCTCAACTGGCCCTACCTTAAGGGCGGATTCTTTGGAGACGATGTCCTTTTCCTGAACATGCTGCATCAGAAGCTCCTGATCTTTTCACATTCGAAACTATATTAATTGATGATGAAAGCAAGAAATTGATTTGTAAATTATGGTTGCAAGTTTTATCGAACAGTTCAGCCTGAGTCCTTCTTTGCGGGGCAGATGACTTTCAGAGCGCGGGGAAGAACTTTGAACTCAAAGCTGTCCTTGACTCCGAGGAGTTCGCCGTTGTACTGAAGCGGCAAATCGCGGCCGCGGACGATCATCCGTCTTGCCTTGAAATGCTTCTGTCTTCTCTGGAAAAGGCCGAAATAGATGAGAGGAAAGAAGAGATAATATTTTGGCCCGGTTATCTCGAGGAGAGTGATATCGAGAAAACCGTCGTCGATTCTGGCTTTTGGGGCGGCTTTCCAGTTATAGCCAAAATAGTTCGTCTTGCCGATGATACAATCGAAAACCTTGGCCTTTATTTTTTTTCTATCAAAATGTTCTCCATTATCGTTCAGGCCGTCGAAAAGCTCTATCTCCTGTTCTTTAGGGGGAAGGCTGAGCATTATCCTCGAGGCCAGGAGGTGGCCGAGCAGGCCTTGAGTTCTGTGCCGGAGCTTTTCAAGAGTGACCTGGGCTGTTGCCCCGACACTGGCAAAGCCAGCTACTTTTCCCTCGATGTCGATCAGGTCCATTTCTCTTGACCGGCCTTCGGCCAGAACTCTAAGAGCTTTTTTCAGACTCCTGGAGATTTGAAAGGATTTTCGAAAAGCGTTGCCGCTTCCAAGGGGGATAATCCCCAGGTGAATGTCCTTTGACCTTCCGCTGTCAACTATGCCCTGGAGGACATCGGCCATGGTCCCGTCCCCTCCGACAGCCACGATGACATTATTCTTAAGGCTCTTCTCCTTGACCAGATTGATCATCTCTTCTTTTTTCAGCTCGATGTCGACGACCTCACCAGGGAGATTCTTCTGAAGAAAGCTTCTGAGCCTCTTTCTCCTCTGCCATTTGTTGCGAGCGGCGCAGGGATTGACAACGCAGCAAACGTTTTGCGCTAGAAGAAAATCGTCTTTCGACATTCGAAACCTATACACAAAGTTAAATGAATTTTAATTTTTATCAGAAAAATGAGAATAGTGCAATTTTCTTTAATATCTTCAATTTTATGGAGATAGAGTCTGGACTCTGCTCTTGACGCTCAGCGCACAAGATTTCGGTAGTATTCCACAGTCTCCTTGATGCCATCGTTCAAACTATACCGAGCTCGAAAGCCGAAATCCCTCTCTGCCTTGGAAGACGAAAAAAGCCAGGGAGTCTTGACCATGGCCTCCCAGAGCTTTGTGCCAAAAAAGATTTTGACCAGGCCTGTTTTATTGAAAATGTCGACGAGAAAGGCCGCGCCCACGATGAATTCCTCAGGAAAAGGGAAAAAAAGCGACTCTCTTAAGGCAAATTTTTTCGCGGTTAAAATGATTTCCCGCCAGGAATAGCCCTTGCCGTCGGTCAGATAATAAACCTCGCCCTTTGTCTTTTCTGATTGGGCTGCCTGGAGTATGCCTTCAACCAGGTCTTTGACGTAGATCAGGCTGGTCGCCGCTCTTTTCTCTTTGAGGATGGGGACAATCCTTTTCGAGATGAGCTTGACTAAGAGTTCAGTCTCCTGCTGCCTCGGCCCATAGACGTTGGGAGGACGGATGATTGTCGCCGGGATGAGATGCCGGGTTTCGCGCACCGCCTCCTCACCTCTGAGCTTGCTCCGGCCGTATTCTGAGTTGGGAGAGCTTGGCTGGCTTTCCTCCGAATAGAAACCCGGAAAAGATGGACCTGCGGCAGAGATCGAGGAAACATGGACAAAACGCCGAAGGCTCTTGTTTTTCCTGAGGCAAGCCTTGACCAGATTCCTGGTCAGTTGATGGTTGGCTAGGTCATAGGCCTTTCGGCTGGTTGAGCGGATTCGGCCGGCAAGGTGGAAAATGAAATCCTGACCCTGGACAGCCTTTTCCAGGCTCTCAAGGTCTTGGGCCGAGCCAAGAGCAAATTGAACAGGAAACTTCTTGAGAAGTTCTATCTTGCTCGTTGCTCTGACCAGGCAAGTCACCCTCCAATTCCGAGCGACGAGCGTTTCGACCAGATGGCTTCCGATGAAGCCAGTTCCTCCAGTTACCAGAGCCTTAGGCGGCATCCGTTTTTTTCTGCCTATTTTTAAAGAAATTAATTAAAAGGGGAATGTTCAATATCAGAAGAAGAA
>Ga0315306_10001727_pt1 | contig 10356 bp, 18 predicted proteins | sample TDP1_MG_FD_203803 | JGI IMG/M metagenome (GOLD analysis project Ga0315306, IMG submission 203803) | Freshwater sediment microbial communities from Lake Towuti, South Sulawesi, Indonesia - TDP1 | ecosystem: Environmental > Aquatic > Freshwater > Lake > Sediment | place: Indonesia: South Sulawesi... | reverse complement strand
GATCGAGGACGAGTACAAATGACAGAGAGAGCAGCACGCCTAGGCATTCATCCACAGTACATTTTCAGAGCGCTTCAACTCGTACGTGATCAGAGAGTACAAGTGATCAACGAAGGCATCGACAGCAGAGCCTATCGGATCGCATTGATCTACGCAAACAAAGTCGACTTCTATTTTGCACGGAAGAACATAAGTGAAAAGGAACTTGTCGCCCTAGAAGAGATCGCAGACGACTACTTCCGAGAAACGTACAAAGCGATGAATAAAAAGGGGGTGAGATAGTTGCAGCCTAAAACTCGTTTTGAGGTCTACATGGTGCAGACTCTAGAGAAGATCGCAAAGGGAGAGCCATACGACCGCGAGACCTGGGAGACTCGAATGCAAGTCTATATGCAACTGATCAGCGCCGGAGTAGATCCAGAAGTCGCTAGAGCAGAGATGAGCATGTACCTAGACTGAGGGATTAAAGTGATAGAAGAAGAAGAAACCACAGAGGACATACGACGCGGTCTCTACCAGGAACTAATAGAGATCGCGGAACGACTAGAGATCCAAGCAAAGAGAGACCTTGAAACCAGCCACATGAACGACGCTATAAACGCCGCGCTCCTAGCCTTCCAGATCAAAGAATTCGCACAGAGGTTCAAAGAATGAGCCTAGTCGAAAGTCTCGGTCAGTTTTCTCTACGCAGTAGAGGACCGTCGTCTCCTCACTCCTTTCGGCGTTCTCTTTCTGATCGAGAACCGACAGATAGGTGAGAGAGTTGACTGAAAGTATTAAGCCGTCTATGGATCGGTACTGCTGGAGATGTGGACACGTCGTCCCTGGAAAAGCAGCAGCGCACTTTCGAAAGGTCGGAGTTCGCATGGTGGACTGCCCTAAGTGTGGCGCCATGATTAGCATGTACGGCCCCGTTTGTGAGAAGTGGAAAAAATGCGCCCAAAAATTAGGAAAGAAGTGAAAAAAAGAGTTGGCGCCATTTCTGTCCGAAGTCGACGCAATAGAAGAAAGACTAAATCAGGGACACAGACGACGCTTGAGACGTGAGTCACAGCTGTGACATCTGGAGAGGATCTGAAACGCCAAAGAAAGACATAACTGAGACAATATGGATCGTCGACTACGATTTACCACCGAATAGCAGCCGACGGAGTTTCTATCGACACGTCGCGGCATGGATCAAAGAGCATGGCGCCGTCGATTCATGGGATCGGAGTACACAGAGCGTCTTGATCACTACAGATAAGGATCTTGCTGAGTTCGTGTACTCGGAAGCGTCACAGTTGGGACGGGCGCACATCTACCGAGCCCAAAAGGTGAAGTAACACATGGGGAAGAGCAGGATCTACGAGAAATTTTATGGTTGCCCGTACGTGCCTAAGACTTTGATCAAGATTAAGAAGTGTCTAGGTTGTGGACGTGAGATTTTGTACTCTAATCCAGCACAGAAGAAATGTTCTTTCTGCGACGGAACTCTTGTCGACAAGTACGTCGTGAGAAAGCCGGTTGATCAAAGGGTACAGAAAAATCGACAGAAACGGCTAAAAACTTAGACACCAAACCATATATGTCCAGAGTGTCAGAGGAATGTGTCACCTCGCCCGGGGAATGACACAATGAAGGACAATTCTATCGTAAATAATCAGACAACAGAGATACGTACACAATTGTCTTACTCTAAATTCACAGATACCCTAACTGTCAGATGTGATCCTGAACGTAAAAGTGAATTTAAAACTACATGCAAATTGAGAGGTGTTTCTGAATGCCACGTACTAGACGCTTTGATAGATGCATGGATCGAAGGACAGAAAGCAACCGCCACGGTGATCAAGCCGGTCGTCGTAAACTTGACAATGGAGCATATAGTACAGAGACCAAGACGGATGATCGACGCTTGGGAGCCGAAGCGTCTGATCTGGCCACCTCAATGTGAACACGCGGACAGACTATTTGGGAAAGGCGGAGATGTCGGCTGCATGAAAATACGAGATGCTGTGCCATTGAAAAAATGTTGGGAGTGTTATAGGAACGGTTTTTAAGCAGGTAACCACAACTAGATATCTGAGGTAACAACAACGTGCAGACCATTAAACAGGCGATAGTCTCGGTTCTAGTGAGCAACCCTGGAGAGCATACAATCGATGAGGTCTTTGAATTGGTACGACAGTTAAAATCCAATCTAGGATATGATACCTTCAGGGTCAAACTTCATGAACTCTGTGTAGAAGGCAAAGTCAAAACGACTGGCATGCGTCACTACTACCATTATAGCGTGTGAGCGATCAGAAGCCGCAGTTATCACATTTTGTCTGTATTGGCTCAGACATAGCATAGAGGTCGCGACTAGGCTTCATCATCTCGTTACTTGGACGGTTTTTCCTTTTCTTCTTTCTTTGGCTTTGGCGTCAACATCTGACCTAGAAGTTCATACGGTTTTGCGGGTTTTGTCTCTTCCTTTTCTTCTGGCATGGTTATCCGCCTACTACGAGTTTTAATTCGTCTTGATATTCTGCTATTTCCTCGCTCTTTTGACTTGCGATAAGATCGCGGAGATCTGTTAGATCCTTTATGCGCTGCACTAGGTCTCTGAGTCGTTTATCATAACTTGCGACGGCGAATTCCCTTCTTTCACGAAGGATCTTCCAATTATTGAGTCTACTACGTACATCAGGGGTTATGAGTGTCTCGTATTCTGGCTTTCCGAGAGCCTCGTCGTAGATCTTTCTAGCGATGTCAGTATAATTCATACGTAGGATCTCGGCCCTTGTCAATGGTCTAGCATGTACTCTGCTGATCAATTCGTCTGTAGAGAATTCGACGATCTCGCGCTCGAGAGTGGAGATCTGGAGATCTAACACGTCTAGCGATTCTTTTGCTATGGTTTCGACGTCGTCGCGTTCCCTGGCTGTGGCCTGGATCTCTGAGTCGATTTTTGCTAGTTGCAGATCATAGCGTCGGATCGCTCGGTTGAGTCGAGATTCTATGCTTCGTCGACGTCTAGCGAGTTCCTCAGCCGAAATCGGTCTAGGTGTCCTCTCTATTGAGAGCATGAGAGACGCGTCTTCTTCTGTGTAGTCGATCGAGATCAAGCGACGTACATACTCGTCGTCTCCGATCAAGCCCAGGTCACGAGCGGTCGCGATCTTCGCCTCAGAGAGTCGTTTCTTCTTTTCAGTTTTGGTCTCGGTGGTCGTTTGTTTCTTCTTGGTACTCAGTTCTATGATGATGAGTTCTACTCTGTCCGCTGCGACGTGCAAGTCGATTAGTTGTTGTCTGAGCTGCTGCTCTGTGATCTTGTCGTATTGGTACTGTGTTTTGGCGACGGAGATCGCAGACCGGCGGAGTTCCCTTTCTCTGTTATGAATGCCGAGAGACACTCTGTAGTCGATCTCGGCTTCTGTGAACTGTAACGCTTTGAGATCCGCTCGGAAGGTTGACTCATCGATCACGTCGTCGACGAAGTCTTCCTCTGCAGCCCCAGCCATTCGCAAGATCTCATCACCGAGTACATTCTTGACCGTCGTTTTTGGAAGTCTCCGAAGTGCCATTTCTTTCTTCCAGATCGCTAACTGTACTCGGTACTCGATTTCTTCTGGCGAGAACCTTAGAGCCGTGAGGTTGGCCCTGAGTTCACTTTCGTCTATGACATCGTCGAGAAAGTCTGTTTCAGCAGCCGACGCCATTTTTGTTACTTCGTCGCGGAGTAGATAGAGTTCTTGAGCGGTTGCAGAGGTGTCCGCGTCTTCAGGTGACATGCGACGCATACGGTTAAAGCGTACCAGGTCAGCATGTTTATAGACGCCTGTGGCGTAGCCAAAGCGAGCGTCTAGACGCGATGGAGCAGAGTATATCGTACCTAGCAGGTGGTCGTGATCTCCAGGGTGAATGTCCGCGAGAGTGTACCATGCTCGAAGTTCAGTCTCAGTTAAGGCGCCACGTACGTAACGATCCTCTATGCGTCCGATAGCGGCTCGGAAAAAGTGTGCTGTCCAATAGCGATCAGACCATTCTTTCTTAAACCCTTTCTTTGACATAAACTCGGCAAAAATAGAGGGCGCGGTCACAAGTTGCTTAGGATCAAAGGCTTCACGAACTACCATCTGAATAAGATCTGGCGGCGGCGGAATCAAATCGGCGAGTTCTAGGTAGTAGTCTAAATGCTCGTTTCTGATCATGTTTTCAGAGAGAACTTGTTTGTAGTCTGTTACCTGGAGTTTTTGTCTCCAAAAGAGTTCCGTCGCTCGCGCGATGTCGATAGGTCTTTGTGCTGCAGCGACGATGTCGGCGCTTATGCTGTCAGAGTAGCCGTGATAACTCATATATTGAGTGTAGTCTTTGGGGCTGATCCGTCCGAGAACTAGCAATGTGACAAGAGTGTCCTCGTCTGGAATGCTAGGACGGAACTTGCCTAGAAGGTAGCGCTGCAGAAAAGGAGCGACGCCGCTTTGATAAACCTGGCTGTGATATGTTGAGAGTAGAAGGTGAGCGCCGGTAAGAGATTCAAAGATCGATGGAAACAATGAGCCTGATCCGCTTGTGACTCCGGCTTTCATTAGTGTTATGATGCGATTCCAATCGCCTTTCAGTTCTTTTTTTATGGTTGCCGGCGGAGCGCCTCTTTCAGGGTGAGAGACCATGTCCGCGACGGCTTCTGGATAATTGAGGTAGGCTTCAATGGCTGGAGTGAAGACGTCTAGAGACTGTATGATAGTCATTTTGTACATGATGTCTGCTATGGCTTGCGCAGCCTGTGAGGCGCTTGTCGTGACTACTGGGACGACGCCGACTTCAAGTTTCTTTGGCGGACTCACTTGTTGTTAACACCTCTGGCGCTTTGAATAGAGGGCCAGGTAACAGTTCTGTCGGTCTCGCGGCAGCCGCGATCTGTTCTTTCAGTTTTGCGATCTCAGCGGTCACTATCTTCGAGGCTATGTTCTCAATGTCTAGGCGTGTCATGTTCAGAGGTATAGTCACGTCTTCGGCTGGGATCTCGATGTCTGTGGGGCCGACTCTGATCGTGCCTAGAGATCCGCGTTTGATCACTATGGCTGGAGTTTCGACGTCTACTTTATTCTGTGGAGTGGTCATGTTTTTCACTACTTCTTCTTAGGTAGCACCTGGATCTCAAAAACCTTCTTGAGTGTCGTTGACAAGTCGAAGATCTGCGACCGTAGTTGTGGAAGTTCCTTCTCTAGAATCGCCGTGGCCTTGTCTATGCTCGGCACCATTTTAGTCTCGATCGCTTTCGTGAGTGCGGCTAGATCTGAATGGATTTGATCCTTTGAGCCTTTGACTTCTGTGGAGAGTGCTGTCGCAGCTGTGACAATGTCCTTCGTCGACTCTTTCAACTGCGTAGACAGAGAATCGAGTACGTCCATTAAGGAACGTTCGGACATGGAAATTGTCTCCCGGAGACTATTAGTCTTTTTTGGCTTCGTAGTATTTTGAGAGACCTTTTAGAGAGCCTAGAATACCGAAGAACACCGCGAGCAAGAACTGTATAGACTTGAAAATGAACTCTCCAGGGTTAGCGATGATCTGTTGATATGTCCAGGGCGATAAGAACTGAATAGAGTACGCGGCGAGCATACAAACGAAGGCTACGATCACAGCGTCGTGCCATGACATCTCTTTTCCGTCGTTTGTGGTCAATGGGTTTACGTGTACCATTTTAACACCTAGAGAAAGAAAGGGGGTAGAAAGCAAATAACGATTTCGCTAGAGAGATCCGTCGACTAGAATTGAGTCGTGTATGTGACGCTAACTGTGCCGCCGGCAGGGACGACGACGTCGGACACGGCATCATGGTAGATCAGAAAAGTGCGTCGAGTTCCGGCTTCATCGTACCATTGTTCATATTGGCCAGTCTCGCGGACTGTGCCGCCTGCAGCCCAAACATACGAGCCGGTCACTGTCACTCGCCAGTTTGTTTCGTCGGTTGTTGTTCCAGACGGAACGATCTCTGCAACCTTAGACGCTAACTCATAGTCAGTTCTCGCCGGAGTCGGCGGCGCCGCCGGATTGCCAAAGCCGAGAAGAGATCCGGCTCGCGTTTGGTCGCCCCCTGCAGTACCTGTTATCATAGTGGGAGTGGTGTTCCAGCCCGTACGAACCGTTCTTGCCACGTTTGTTATGTCTGTGAGAGATACGGACGTGTTCAAGTCAGCTGCTGGGCGCGGACGATATAAGCCGCCTATGACTCGTATGAGATTTCTGAGGATCAAGTCGTCTTTTGCGCTGTTGAATCCTATTCCGTAGATCTGTCCTTTCTTTGTGGATTTAACTACGACTAACTCGCGCATAGGTGCTAGAGAATGGAGTCGCTCGTCGATTTCTCTGTTTAAGTCGCGGATTTGGCATTTTGGAAGGGGCTGAGGCTTGAAAGTCAAGACACGGTCACCTGGACAGACTCCGAAATAGTTTGTACGGTAGATCCGACGAGGTCTTTGTCGACGACCACAGACACAGAGAATTGAGGGTTTGAGATCGCTGTCGCGGTTGTGACTATGGCGATCCCTGAGAGCGTCGTCGGTTCAGCAGCTGCTTTCGCACCTTTGATTATTTGACTTGCTCGGACGCCCATGTCTATGATTCCTCTCCACAGTAACTCGCGTTCACTATTCCAGACGAACTATATTGCTTTGCCTGGATTTTAAACTGTTTCGCTCCGTCGCCTAGCATTGTGCGCCACGTGTAGGGAAACCAGTCGATCATAATGACTTTGTCGTCTAGAAGGATCTCAGCGTCTAACTGAGTCGTGTCGAACATTAGTTTGATCCATGAGGCTTTTTCGACGGAGATTTTGATCTTAGCGAGGTGGAAGGTTTTGGTGTTTGTGACTGTGTATGCGACGACGTCCTGGTAGGACGCGGTTGTTGCCGCGAGAGATCCTTGATCCGCGATAGATCCTTCCGGCTTTATAATCACGTTTACGTTGCCTGTTATGGTTCTGTCTTTCTCAAGTTGTACGACGATAGCGCGTCCTTTAATGTCTGTGAGCAGCTGAGTTTTAGTGAGGTCTGAGAGATCCGGCGGAGCCGCTTTATAGATTCCGACTGTCCGATCCTTCTCATACTGTACAATGATGAGACGTCCTTTGACGTCTGTGATCAATGGTGTGCGTGTTCCGTCTGGAAGATCAGCCGGCGAGGTTTTGTATATGCCTACGTTAACCGCGCCGATCTGTACTTCTGGAATGTTCACGTTCACGGTGACAAGCCGTGTATAGTCTGGAAGATCGCCAGGCATGGACATCACTTCCCGAATATGCGTTTTGCGAAGGCATTTAGCCATTCGACGAGAGGATAGATCGAAGCGATCGCTTTCGGAACTATTGTCACTCGTACGGTTATGGTGTGGTCGTATGTTGTGCCTGGGCTTGATCCTTCAAACGTGAGACTGTAAGGAGACGAGTCAAGTTCAAAGTATGTTTCTGTCGGAGCGGTCTCGTCGTCGCCGGTGATGTACTCTCCTTTCGTCAATGGGATCAACTGAAACGTGTGATAGAATAGACGCACTTTTACGAGACCATGACAGCCTGCAGGGAACTTTATGTCACACTTGACTATGACGCCTTTCGTGAGTTTGAGGGTTTGCTCTTTCGGCGTCTTGTCTAGCGTGTTCGCTGTGACTGTTATGTCCCAGGCATTGAACATTTGATCACTTGTTTAGATATGGGCCGCGCGCAACCATAAGGCAGACGTCGTTTATAGTTGGAGATTCTACGATGGCGATGGGGCGCTCTCCTTCAATAAGAATGAGCGGTCTGTCCATTGTTACTCCGTAGATACTAGCGCCGGCGGCTTGTCTCTTAACATAGTAGTCTGTGCCGCCACGTCTGAAACCGATTTTCATGGTTTTGTTAGCCGTGGTCTGATCAATGACAAAGAAGGTTTCGATCGACACGACTTTGCCCTCTGGAACTTCGTCGCCTAGGATCTCTAGATCTGTAGCTGCAAGAGCCTTTGGGTTCTGGACGCTCAAATAGATGTCTTTCGGCTTAGTCTTTTCACTCAATTTTGTCACCTAACAGAGTACATATAGAAAAAAAGGGGTTATGAGGTTTGTGCTGTCTTTGAGGGGCGCTATTGTGGTCTAACTTGTTCCGCGACGATCTCGCATACTGCGTCGGCTACGGCTTGAGTCAAGACAAGTTCTAGAGTGCCGTAGACTTTGGGATCAAACCAGTCGTCTTTCTCATTGAGACGTCCGAAGAGTATGGGCAAAGTCGCGTGTGGAGCGTGTCCCGCTTCGATCATGGTGATTCTGCGGTCGGTTGAGTCGGCGACTCCGGCGTGTGTTCCCAATTCGAGTTTTCCTTCACTTGACCAGGAGTATGTCGATCCTAGAATGTCGAAGAGGTCGTCTTCGTCAACTAGCGCGAGCATGTTAGGTTCTTTGTTGAAGATCAAGCGGAAAGCGATTTTGTGAGCGACGTAGACGTCGTGTTTGATGGTGCCGTGTCCAAACTGTGAGAATGCAAATGCGTCTAGTTGCTTTGTCTTTCGGTTGAAAGGTATGAATTTGTCTGTGTCGGCTGTGAGTTTAATGTCCGTGATGATCTCGTCGATGTCGCTGAGCTGCTTCCAGAACCGAGCGAGGATCATGCGATAGGTGTAGTCTCTAGGCAAATCTACTCTTTTCTCGCCGCTCGAGGCGGACGTGAAACTTACGATCTGTTTCTGCATGAGGAATTGAGCAGGTGCTGGAAGATCCGCGAACACTTTGGCGATCAATGATAGTTTTATGTTGTCTCCAGACGCATAGCCTGTGCCGCCGGCTGCTCTGATCGCAGCCTTGTTAAAGGTGACTTTTAGTTGAGGGTTCGTGAACTTCTTAGGATCGAGAGCGTACTCTCTGTCCCAAAGGTAGCGTCCAAAAAAAAGTGTCGCATTGTGTCTCTGGATTCCGCTGGGCCATTCGCTAGGGAATATGCATGGCATTTTGCCGGTTTTGTAGAAGTGTAGGGCTTCGAGTTGACTCAGGTTCAGAGATGCTAGGACGTCTGATCCGTCGACTACCTCAACCTTCGTGACAATGTCGCTGATGTAGTTGCCTTTGTTACTTATTGCGCCGTTTGTGCTTTCTACCTCGATTTCAATGGCTGAGACAGGCTCGGTTAGTTCCAGATCCTTCGTGTGAGTGTCTGTGTCTTTCTTTGTTGTTTGATATTCGAGTACCGCGTCTCTAGTCTTCACGTTTGATCACCTATGCGCCAGCGGCGAGACTGGCTATTCTTTTCTTGTGAAGTGCGTTGCCAATGTTTTCGACTCGTTTGTAGTTCCCTGCGTCTCCACGTGGCCCTCGTTCAGGGATCTCCGTGTTCCCGATTTCTGCGAGGTATGGAGCGACTCCAGACTGCATGTCGCCGACTGCAGCGCTCACACCTGGGCCAAACCTAGCCACCCCGACGTCTTTGACTTTACGCTCGTATTTGCCTGCTCCGGCTTTCTTGATTCCACCCTGGAATCGTTTGTCGATGTCTGTCGCTTGAACCGCTCCTTTGAAAGCTTTGGCCGCACCACTAGCGCCTGATTCCCATGCGGCGCCAGCCTTAGACGCATTTTTCTCGTAGTAACCAGAACGCTTTGGGGTTTCTTCACCCCATTTCTTAGCGCTTTCTTCTGCTGAGGGTACTGAGGGTTTTGGCAATTTTATTTCTCCGATTCTACATGCTCGGACAAGACTTTTAAGCGTTCATCAGTATCTATCATAGAGGTTTGAACATGACATATACGAGAGTAAGAAGAGAACTAGAGCCTCAATGGGTTTCATGGTTCTGTGCAAAACGCTGGCCCAAAGCGATCATAAAATTCCGATGTCCACTCGGCCCAATTCCAGAAGAAGTTAAGAAAGCCCATGGCGAAACCGCTGCTTTGAAGATCTATCGACCGTGGCGTCCAGAAGTCGACGCTCTAATCATTGAGCCTGGAGCCGTCACACTTGTCGAAGCAAAGATCCAGAAGTTCATGGACGGCTTGTCAAAACTACCGATCTACAAGAGCCTGATACCTACGACGCCGGAACTAAAAGAATGGAAACACTTGCCCGTCTTAATGGTGTTGTTGATCCCTGAGAAAGTCGATTGGGTACTCGCTGCAGCACAACAGCAAGACGTACAGGTGATCACAGAGGCGCCACAGTTCATATTGGACGTGTGGAAAGAACGCGACAAATATTGGACGAAGGAAGCGGTAGAGGAACGAGAACGACGAAAACAGAAACTCCAGGAGTTAGGGTATGGATGATCGAGGTACTAGAAGAAATTTTGAAGTCTCAAGACGAATTCGACGAAGTATTCTGGCGCATGGTAGTCGCTGCAGCTAGACATAAAGACAGAGAGATCTTAAAGGA
>Ga0315306_10001726_pt1 | contig 10358 bp, 7 predicted proteins | sample TDP1_MG_FD_203803 | JGI IMG/M metagenome (GOLD analysis project Ga0315306, IMG submission 203803) | Freshwater sediment microbial communities from Lake Towuti, South Sulawesi, Indonesia - TDP1 | ecosystem: Environmental > Aquatic > Freshwater > Lake > Sediment | place: Indonesia: South Sulawesi... | reverse complement strand
TTAAACAGATGTTAATCCTTACCAGATCAGATCTTGAGAAAGTATTGTCTATGAAGGATGTCATTGAAGTCGTTGAACGAGCATTTGTGGAACTGGCAAAGGGTACGGCAATCTTACCTATGAGGGCATCAGTAGCTCTCAGTAAAACAGAGGGTTGGATGGGTGTTATGCCGGCGTATCTCGAAAGAATGGGTTCGCTTTCGACAAAAATAGTCACGGTTTTTGACAAAAACTTGGAGAAGGGAGTACCGACGATAATGGCGACTGTTATGTTGAACAGTGGTGAAACCGGCGCTCCTTTGGCAATGATGGAGGGAACGTTTATAACTGCCATGCGAACTGGAGCTGTAACCGGAGTAGCCACCAAGTATTTAGCCAGAAAAGACGCAAAGACAGTTGGAGTTTTTGGCGCTGGAGTGCAGGCAAGAACTCAGTTGAGGGCAGTGTGTGCAGTACGGAATATAGAAAAAGCCTTTGTTTGTGATGTGATTGAAGAGAGAGCTGGCGTTTACGCAGATGAAATGGCGGAAAAGCTCTGCATTCCAGTTGAAAAATGCAATCCCAATGATATGGTGAAGCAGTCAGATGTCATAGTTATGGCGACCACAGCGAAGACACCGGTGTTTGATGGAAGCGTTGTCAAGCCTGGTACGCACTTGAATCTGATAGGCTCTTTTAAGCCGTGGGTTAGAGAGGTCGACGAAATGGTGATTAAGATGTCCAAAATCGTGGTGGATCAGAAATCTGCCGCACTGGAAGAAGCGGGAGACATAATAATTCCGCTGAAAGCGGGCAAAATCACAGAAGAACACATATACGCAGAGTTGGGAGAACTCGTGACCGGAATAAAACCGGGAAGAACATCCGACTCCGAAATCACCTTGTTCAAGTCAGTTGGTTTAGGAATACAAGACTGTGCTGCGGCGTGGTTAGCTTACACCAAGGCTAAGGAAAAGAAACTTTACAAAGAGATAGACCTGTTCTCTTAAAAAGATCCCGGCGCGCGCCTTGCCATGTAAATCAATAATCATCTCAGCAAACTTCCGGATCGAAAAGTCTAAATTCTCACTTTTGTCTACACTAGCTCGGGTTTGATATGCGAATAAAAGTCGTCGTTCCTGTCTCAACAGATAGATGGAATGATGTGATAAGAGAGGCGTACGAGATTTACAAGGATCCAGGTACAGAAATAGACATAATTAACATAGAGAAGGGGCCTGAATCCATTGAGCAAATCTATGACGAGTCTTGGGCGGCGCTACCAACATTGCAAGAGGCGGAAAAAGCAGAAAAAGAGGGATATGACGCTGTCATAGACTACTGCTTCGACGATCCAGCGCTAGAAGCGATAAAAGAGGCATTGAACATTCCAGTGGTTGGCATAAACGAACCAAGTGTCCATCTAGCATCTATTTTGGGGCGAAAATTCTCCATAATAGGAGTTGGTGGCGCTGAAGGGTCGCTCTCATCTTCAGATAAACTGGCAATTTATGGGTTGAGTCACAAGTTAGCGTCTGTTAGGATAACTGACACAAGAGTTCTTGACATAAGAAAGGACTTTGACAGGCTTGTCAAGGCTTTAACGGAGGAAGGCAAAAAGGCTATCGACGAGGATGGAGCCCAAGTTTTAGTTCTAGGCTGTGGAGGTCTTCTCAACATCTATGAAATATTGCAAGAAGAACTCAAAGTGCCCGTTATTGATCCTGGTTTAGCAGCTCTAAAAATAGTTGAAGACTTGGTTAAACTCAAGCTATCACAGAGCAAGAAAGCCTTCATGAAACCTTATGAAAAGAAAAGAATACCATAACGCTCAATTTTTTTAAATAGGCCATTTTGAGGTCATGTCCAAGACTCTGCAGCCAATTACTCCATCTATGCGCAATAAACGTTTTTGAGCAGGTGAAACTCTTGCTTACAATAGCATTGGAGTCTAAAATCCCAGCTAGATGGTTCCTTAACAAGCCCTATGGCAGCTGTTGCGCGCGCTCTAATTCACCTAAGGCTATCTAGTCTGTTCACGAGGCTGTCGGCTAATTCTGATTTAGGTTTGTTTGCGGATTAGTCTCTTTTGATAAGCAGGTATTAGGCAAAAGCAGGCATGAGCGGAGGGATCAGTATTGGCAGCTCTACGACTTCGCCCACTCAAGGGAGCTTCCAGCCGTCATCGATGAACTGGCTCGGCTGGTGGACGAGATTGCGATCCCTGGCCCATGCAGAAGAAGGGGCGGTGCCTTGTCCACTCGCCGAGGAAGATGGCCGTCACATGCGTGTTGACAGTCATGTTAGGCCTACAGAAACATAGGGTCGGTTCTACTATATGCTTAAGCTTCCTTGGCCATCGGAAGAGCGCGCGCTCACCGGCTTTGTTGCTATGGATGGAACGTGCTATGCGAATTTGGGTCTTCCTGGGCTGTTTGAAAGAATTTTCTCCTTGGCAACAATGCCCTGAGCCACTAACTGGTCAAGATGTTGCTGCAAAGTGTTGTGGCTAAAACCCGCCTCGCCTAGAAGCGTGGTAAAGCTTCTGGGTTTGCCATCTTTAAGCACTCCCAAAACGCGTTCATCAAAAAAATCCATTACAGGCTTAAACAGACAAAAACAGACTTAAAACCATTTTGACCAATTATTTAATTCCCCGCGTGCGTTATGATTTACTGGTCAGACGGCTGTCCGCCATGATAAAAGGTTTAGGGAGTTTTACGAGCCGTACTCTGGGAATAAGGGCCCTCAGAAAGCAGTGGTCGCGCTGCTCATGAAATGCTTCGCGTTCTTTATTTCATGTTGAAGAGGAGTGAGCCCTATCGTGAGGAGAAGCCTAGTCTTTCGTGGAGAAAGTTTAAGAGGTTCGAGGGTGCTGCTTTAGTTGGCTTTCAGGCGTGATGGGTGGCTGGGCGGCGTCCTTGATGCTTTCCTGGAGCGTTTTCCATAGGCGGTCCAAACTCTAACGATGAAAAGGACATATCAGGATTGCTAATTCAGCGCGTTGCGACCGGAGCAAGATTAATTTACATCTTGCTGATACAATGAATTCGGTGGACTAAACATTGGAAGGCGTAGCATACGTTAATGGCGAATATTATAAGGCAAATGAAGCGAAGATATCCATATTTGATCAGGGCTTCATATTCGGAGACGGCGTATACGACACCCTCGTCGTCAAAAATGGCTTCATATTCAAGCTGCGTGAGCACGTTGACAGGCTTTACAGGTCTGCCCAAGCCATCAAAATCCAGATTCCAATGAGCAAGGAGACGTTCGAAGAGAAAGTTATTGAAACTGTTAAGCGTAGTGGGTTCAAGGACGCCTACTTGAAATGCATAGTTACAAGAGGAATAGGGCAGAAACCAATTTTGGGGCGGGGAGAGACTGTCAATCCTTCAATCGTCGTCTTCGCTGTTCCACCCGTGTCAGTAGTCTCTACAGACAAGATCGAGAAAGGAGCAAAGCTTGTCTCGACAACAATCAAAAGATCCCATCCTTCAAGTGTAGATCCCCGAGTAAAATCGCTAAACTATTTGCCGAACATGCTCATGAGGCTTGAGGCCATTGAGTTAGGCGCAGATGAAGCTGTGTCTTATGACTACGAGGGATATGTTAGCGAGGGAGGAGCTGAAAACATCTTTGTCATAAAGAAAGGAGTCTTAAAGACACCTGCAAAAGGGATACTTGAGGGGGTCACAAGAGAAACCGTCATGGAAATGGCCAAGTCACTACGATATAAAGTTCAAATAACAGATCTGACAAAATACGACTTGTATACGGCAGACGAAGTTTTTCTTTGCAGCACTGCAGGAGGGATATTTCCGGTTGTAGACATTGATGGAAGAAAAATTGGTGAAGGTCGAGTCGGACCGATAACAAGGAAATTCATCGAGTTGTACAATAAAACGCTAGCAGAAGGATATCTTGGTACTCAGGTATTCAAGAAAGGCATGTAGGTTCAGCGCGTTCATTTGATCTTCGAAATTGCGTGCATTAGCAGATGAAGGTAGCGTGCGGATACATTGATTTACATGATAAAAGGTAATGTAGTGAATGTATCAACTAATCGCGCGCGGGTGGGTTGAATACTTGGTGTAAAATGATTATAGTTCTTGTTTTCTGGTTTGGGGGCAGTTTTGGGGTCCGCAGCTCTTTCTCGCTTCTTTGCGCGCGCTATTATTCAACGAGCATGCGCGCCACTTCCTCCAATCCAGCGATTTGTATCACGGCTCTCTCGCGCGCGCTTTTTGGCGTGTGCTATCTTTATTTTCCTCCTCGACAATAGTCATGAAAGATGTAGCTTCAAAAATCGGAAGCATTAGTGCACTCAGAAAGATTTTGATTAGAAAAAAGGGAAGTAGAGGTTTATGAAAAGTGCTTCTTACTCAAGGATTTGAATGTTCCTTGCGTCATAGTCGTAGCCCATTATCAGAGCGGCTTTGCCTTGCATGACCGGAAAGTCGACGTAATCCCGATATGCATTTTCCAGATAATATTCGCACGTGAATATGCTTGGGCATATTTCGATTATCCATCGTTGTAAATCTGCGTATTTTGCGAACCTTGCGTCTCTATCAACCGTCGCTAAAGCATCCTCTATCTTCTCATCAACTTCTGGATATGACATATATAGCCACTCGTTCTGCTCCCATGTTTTTGCAGACTTCGAGTGGTATCTGGATTCCAGCAAAGAGCCAGCTTCATTATAGTGGATGACCACGCCTACAAACTCCATGTGAGGACTGGTCTCAAGACTACTCATTTCCTCAATAGTTTTGAGCCAAGGAGTCTTAACCACTTGGATTTTCAGCCCTATTTTAGACGCTCCTTCAGCAAGTAGCAAACACTCCCTTTCCCTTGCTGGAGCCTCAGCGGGATAGTGGACCTCCATCAAATATTTATCTGGATTATTGACTATGTCCGGGTAATACTTAGACTGTTTAAGCTCCTCCTCAGCCTTAGTCAAGTTGTAATAGTATATTGAACATTTAACATATCCCGGGATCCCTTTTTGGACAGGAGAATCCGCTATGCGTGAATATGGATATATTGACAAGTCTGCTTCGTAATCAAACGTGTATGCCAAAGCCTTTCTGACATATATGTCGTCCAATGGTGGTTTCTGGGTGTTCATCATAAAGTATGTCATTCCTCCTTGAGGGTAGGCTCCTATCTTAATCCCTTGCACTTTGCCCAGTTCTTCATATGTTTCAGGTGGAAGCCAGTGCGAGGTTATTTCTAGCTCTTTGTTCAACATCATAACCCGCTCGGTTGCTGGGGAGGCCGCCAACTTCAGTAGTCGAATCTCGTCTGCCGCCTTAGGAGCCATGGGCGCCCAGTAATCTTTGAACCTCTCCGCATAAAGCCACTCTTCCATCTTCATTTCTCTAACTTTGTAGGGGCCTGAACCTGCGTCATGCGTGAGTAACCACTCCTTACCATAGTCTCCAAATTCGCCGTATTCTCCAGGCGTCTTAATGTGAGCCATAACTTCTGCCTTTTCAACTATGTATAGTCTAATAAGCGTAGACAGGAAAGGACCAAAAGATTTCTTAAGCGTAAACCGTACTTGGTTGTTTTCGATCACCTCAGCCTTATCTATGTAGGGGCTAAATAGGTAGGCATATCCTTCACCAATTGTTATTATCCTGTCCATGCTGAATTTTACATCTTCTGCTGTCAGTTGTTGGCCACTATGGAACTTTGTACCCGATCTTATCTTGAGTGTGTAGACCAGACCGTCTGCTGAAATCGTCCAGCTTTCGGCTAACCATACTTTTAAGTCTCCTTCCGGCGTTGGAAATATTAATGGATCGTACAGGTTTACCAGTGCCGATGAACTACATTCGTCTGAGCCAACAGCGGGGTCTATGTAGCATGGCCATGCAAAACCCATCCTTAAAACTGTCTTGGTAGGTGTTGGGGTCGCCGTAGGCGTTGGCGTAGGGGTTGGAGCAGGCGTTGGAGTAAGACTTGGAGTAGGCCCTGGAAGTGTAGCATAGTAGACGCCGGCGATTAAGGCTATGATAATGATTACCGCCACGATAGTAGCTTGCACTTTTGTGATTCCATCATTTGTTATTCTCATTTTTCACCCTTCAGTTATCTATAGTTACTCGTAGTATATTTAAGCCTAACGTGATCGGGCAATAACTCAACTTTTCTCCTACAAAAGACAGGCAGCGCACGCTGATTTCTGCCTACGTTGACAAGCATTAGCGCGTTAGTTGTGCGCGCATGAGTTTATGAAGGGCTTTTTGAAGTTAGTGTTTGAGCTGGCTGGCTCGTGAACACTGGTCTGTGCGGCCGTGCGCAGCGCGCGCTTCTGCAGTTTTACTTTTTAATCAGGTGACAGGCTACGTAATGGTCGGGTTCTGCCATTAGAAAAGTCGGTTCTTTGGTCTTGCAAATTTCGCTTGCAAAGGGGCATCGGGTGTGGAACCGGCAGCCCCGTGGAGGATTAATTGCGCTTGGCACCTCGCCCTTTGATGTCACTCCCTTAGGTTTCAGTGTTTCCTCCTCAGTCGATAGGACAGGGACCGAAGAAAGCAACATTTGAGTGTAAGGATGTAAGGGATTCTGGAAGAAGGTCGCGGTTGGGGCGAACTCGACAATTTGGGCTAAATACATTATCGCCACTCTTGAAGACACATTCCTCATAAGGCTGAGGTCATGTGTTATGAATAAGTAAGACAGGTCAAGCTTTTGTTGTAGCCTCATCAAAACCTTCATTATCTTTGCCTGAATTGAGACGTCTAAGGCCGAAGTAGGTTCGTCAAGCACGATGAAAGACGGGCTTGTGGCAATGGCCCTTGCAATAGCCACTGCTTGCCGTTCTCCTCCGCCCAAGTCCCGAGGTCGCCTTTGCATGAAATCCTTGGCCGGTAACTCCACAGACTCAAGCAGTTCTGCTACTCTTTGGTTCAGTTCTTCGCGATTTTTAACCATTTTGTGAACTTGTAGCGGCAATCCCACTATGTCTTTGATGGTCTTCGTAGAGTTCAGCGAGGAAGCTGGATCTTGGAAGACTATGGCTAAATCTTTTTTTAATTGTCTAGGGCGTTTCTTGGCGTGCATAGATATGTCATAGCCTTTGAACAGTATTTTACCTGAAGTAGGCGTGTAAATTCCCATCACCATGTAGCCAGTTGTGCTTTTGCCGGAACCAGACTCGCCTACTAAGCCAAAGGTTTCGCCGGCTTTGACTGTGAAGTTTATTGCGTCAACTGCCCTAACCACACCGAAAGAGGTTTTGAAGTGTTTTGTCAAGTTCTCTACGACTAGTAAATCTTCATCCTTACTCATGCCGTCTCATCTCCTATGGTAAAGCCAACAAGCGACTTTGTGATTGCTTTTACCCACATTAAGGAGTTGCGGCTTCTCTTTGAAGCAGATGTCCATTGCATGGGTGCAGCGGGGGTTAAATCTACACCCCAAGGGGGGATTGATATAATCGGGGATCCTTCCGGTGATACCTTCCGAGAAGCCTGTGCCTGTCAGCTTGGGAACGGACTTTAGAAGCCCTTGAGTGTATGGGTGCAAAGGATTTGAGAATAATTCTTCAGTATCCGCGCTTTCGATCATATTTCCTGCGTACATAGCATAAACTTTGTCAACGGTGCCTCTTACTGTCCCAAGTGCATGAGAGATCAGGATTATTGATAGTCTCCTTCTCTCCACCAGATCCTTCATAAGACGTAAGACTTGGTCCTGTATTGTTACATCAAGGTTGGTTGTTGGCTCGTCAGCAATCATAAGCTCCCTCGCAGTGGCCAGTGACATTGCAATGCAGATTCTCTGTCTCATGCCACCGCTTAGTTGAAATGGATAGCTGTCCAGAACCCTTTCCGGATCGGGTAACGCAACTTCTTTGAGAACACCCAGAGATTGGGTACGTATTTTTTCTTTCGTTAGCTTTTCGGTGTTGGAATTGCTCGAGAACCTGACCACGTCGGCGATTAAATCTCCCACCTTAAATACAGGATTAAGAGCTGCTGTTGGGTCTTGAAAGATCATGGTTATGTGTTTCCTTCGCATTTCAGTTAATTCTTTCTTGTCCATCTTGAGTACTTCGCTATTTCTGAATGTTATGTCGCCTCCCTTGACTAACGCGTTGCTAGCTAAGGTTCTAAGAATTGCTCTCATAGTAGTTGTTTTTCCGCAGCCAGATTCGCCGATGAGTCCGACTTTTTCCCCCTCGTGTACGGTGAAGTTTACACCGTTCAAAACTTTTAGCTCACCCATGTAGGTCTTGTAGTTTACGTAGAGATCCTTCACATCTAAGAGCGGTTTCATCCCGTTATCTTGCCTCCTCAACAAAGATGTCTCGAATCCCGTCTCCCAAGAGATTGAAGCCTAAGATTATGATGCATATTGCTATGGCTGGAAACATGCTTATCCACCAGGCGTCTGGCATAAAATTCCCGCCGCTAGCAACCATTGTGCCGAGGTCTGGTGTTGGCGGCTGAGCTCCCAGTCCTACGAAGCTTAGGGCCGAGCCTAAGAGTATGACCCAGCCGACATCAAGTGTTATCTTAGTTAGGATTGGACCGAGGCAATTTGGAAGGATTTCTCCAAATATTATACGGAAGGGACTGGCACCCATCACTTCGGCTGCTTGAACGAAGTACTCATTCCTCAGAGCTGATGTAGTGTTGTATACTAACCTTGTATACCAAGGCCACCACATTAGTGAGACTGCCATCATGGCGTTGAAAACGCTTGGAGTCAGCACTGCGGCTATGGACAATGCTAGTACGAGCGGAGGCACAGCGATGAACACGTCTGCTATTCTCATAATTAACGTGTCGATCCATGTTCCCCTGTAGTATCCCGCTATTAAGCCTGAGATTACCCCCGGTGGAATGACAAGGGTCAGCACTACCGCAGCCATCATCAAGGAGTATTGAAATCCAAAAACTGTTCTGCTGAGCACATCCCTACCTATTTCGTCTGTGCCGAAAAGGTAAGTGGAGCCTGGAGGCAGAAATTTGTCTTTGAAGTTTGTGACTAAACCAGCATGGGTAGGATATGGAACTACGTAGGGAGCTGCTAGAGCCAGAAATACTGAAATGACTGCAATAATTAGTCCAACTATAGATAAGGGACTTTTGGAGAATCTGTACCACTTTCTTTTCAAATCATATCGGGCAGAGATTTTCACTATGCTTTCCTTTATTTGCATTATTCGCCTCTCTCCATCAATCTGATTCTAGGATCTAGATAGGCGACCATTACGTCGACCACTATGTTTGCTATGGCATAGATGACTCCTATGACTAAGACTAACGCTACTATGGCATTAAGATCTTTGTTCAACATTACCGTTATGCCAAGTTTGGAGAAGCCCGGCCAACTGAAGACTATCTCTACAAGAAACGCGTTTGCCATGAGCGCGGCGATATCTAAGCCCATAACAGTCACTGCGGGAATCACAGATGGTTTGAGCAAGTACTTGAACATCACAGTTCTATCAGGTAGACCTTGAGATGTTGCCATCAATATGTAATCTTTATCTTTGTTCTCAACCATGCCAGACCGTATTATTCTTGCATCCTGCAACAGTCCTCCCATACACAAGGCTAAGGCTGGTAGCACCATGTGCCACAACACATCTACAAATGCGTCAAATCTGCCAGCAATCAAGGAGTCCAGAGCAACACTTCCACTAACCACTGGGGGTCTCTCAATTCCCTGGGAAAGCATCCCTGTTGTTGGGAAGATTTTGAATGTCCATGAGAAAAGAAGCTGAAGGATTATGGCCATAACAAAAGCTGGAATTGATATTCCGATATAAGAAGCCAACCTCACCAAGTTGTCGGGCCACTTGTAAGAATACCTACCGGCTATCACGCCAAGTATGAATGAGCCGGCTATTTCAAATATTGCGGCCAGAACTATCAGCTCAAGGGACGTGGGCAGATATTCCAAAACATCCGCTGTTATGCTGCGTCTAGTAACGAGGGAATAACCTAGGTCTCCGTGAAGAACGTTGGTTACCCAATAGAAATACTGTTCATACATGGGCTTATCCAATCTCAATTGCCTTCTAAGTGCCTCGACAACTTCCTCCGGCGCTCTAGGTCCTGCTGCCATCCGCGCCGGATCCCCAGGCAATACCCTGGCCAGAACAAAAACCAGTACTGACAACCCGATCAGACTGAATATTACAAAGGCCGTTCTCTTCAATATGTAAGTTGAAAGCCTCATGACCTCCAAACTCCACGTGAATCATAACTATGTTCAAATTGATATTTAAAAAAGTTTTCATTCATAAGTGGGACGTGGCAACTTAAGATATAGGTTTTTAGGTTTGGTTTTGGTCTTTTTATTTATGTTCAGTGTTAGAGGTTTGGTTGAGCGGCTTAGGCTTTTTG
>Ga0315306_10001725_pt1 | contig 10364 bp, 10 predicted proteins | sample TDP1_MG_FD_203803 | JGI IMG/M metagenome (GOLD analysis project Ga0315306, IMG submission 203803) | Freshwater sediment microbial communities from Lake Towuti, South Sulawesi, Indonesia - TDP1 | ecosystem: Environmental > Aquatic > Freshwater > Lake > Sediment | place: Indonesia: South Sulawesi... | reverse complement strand
ACGGAATCTTGCATTCTCATAGTTTTAACTAAGTTCACTAGATAATCCTGCAAGTCGCCTAAGCCAACGATTACTAGTTTTGCTTTGGGTTTTTTCTGTAAAACATGTGGCATAGCCATTATCAGTCTATCAACACCCTTAACACCAACAAGTCTTCCAAGAAAAAGAATCATCGGCTCATCGTCTTTTATACCATACAAATCTCTTATCTTCCTTATCTGCTCAGTATTTACTGTTTCTGGATTGTATTTTTGTGGGTCAACACCATTGTAGCACACTTGGATTTTTTCTTTGGGAAAACCTAGTGTTATAAGTTCGTCTTTCATGGCGTACGAGACAGTTACTATTAAGTCGGCTGCCTTGGCGCCGCGAAGCTCAATGTTGCTCACGACCTCCGACCCGTTTCCAAGAGTTCTTCCTTTTTCTGTGGAATGAACGTGAAATGCGAAGGGTAATTCAACCTCTTTCTTAATGGTTATTCCAGCAATAGCTGAAAGCCAGTCGTGTGCAATTACAGTATCATATTTGAAGTTCTCTTTTCTGATGAGTTCATTAACGAGTTTGGAAGCGCTTAGATAATTGTAGACGAGGATTTTAGAGAATAACTGGATGCCTCTGCCCCATTTCTTTACGTCTTCCGCAAGCACATCTGGCAGTGAGTCAGAAATATCAATGTGTAATGGACGGTGGATCTCCATACCGCGCCAAATCTCCCGTGTCGGAAGACTGCCAGCGTCATCATTCATTGTAAAGACTGTAACATCGTGGTCCATTAAAACAAACTTTCGTGTGATTTCCGCAGCATAAGTTCCTAAACCGCCTACAATTTTTGGCGGATACTCGTACACCAACACTGCCATCTTCATTTACTTTTTCACCGTCTTCCCTTTTTATCCCAACGGTGCTTTATTACTTACTAAAACATTGCTTATTTACATTTCCCAGACTCTTAAATTGCAACATGTTTAGGCTCATCTTCCAAGTTGTCGATCGTAAATCCAGGGAGTTTACAGTGTTGCTATGACTATCAAGCGGCTTTGAAGATACCCATCTGCTGATTCTCGTTCACGCAGTTCTATATTGACGGTCTTAAAGTATTTTAAGAGCTTCTCTATCTCTTCTTTATCAGCAAAATGGTGGATAACCCCTCTTTCTGGACCATTTTGGCGGATAAAAGTATCCTTTTCAACTTTTACTCCCTTACCGTACATGTGACTCCTCTTTGATTGAAAATTCATGAGTAGAGTCCCTCTCTCCTTTAATACCCTATGGATTTCAGAAATTGTCTTCTGAATTCCTTTAAGCTTTTGATGATAAATGGTGTAGAGGCATATGACAGCATCAAAGCAAGAGCCTAAGTAGGGTAGCAGACTCATATCGCCCCTCACAACATAACCCTCTAGATTTCGCTTTTTGAGCCTTTCCTTAGCGAATTCTAGACCAGTTTTCGACATGTCTATCCCATGAGCCTGGAACCCTTGATTTGCCATGTAAATCAGGTTTCTTCCCGCACCACATCCCAGATCGAGAATACGCACTTTTCTGTTCTTCTTTCTCAATGAAGTAACAAGGCTAACAACCAACTCATCGGGTTCTTCTTGACTATACCATTCCTCACGTAGTATCTGGTCCCATTCAGCCACCAATTTCTTCCTCTCATTTGTATTCTCAACTGCTTTTCTCTTACTATGAAGTATTCATTAAAGCATTACCATATGAAATTGCGATTGCATCCTAAAAAGTGTAAACATGGTTTTCCACGTCTATACTTTTTACCTTAGTAATAAAAGAGCAAATCTGAAAAACATATTAATAACATATAATAAACTAAAAAGGAGTGCACTAAGATGAGTATATCACCAGTTAAAAGGTTAATTCTCGAAACTATGTGGATGCTTGAGAAGCCTGCTAAGGCTGCAGATATAGCTAAGGAAACCAGATTAGGTTTTCCAACAGTTATGATGCACATAATCGGGCTTATCCGTATGGAGTATGTTGGGCAACATGAAAAAGGATATTATGTCATAACAGCAAAAGGCAAGAAGGTGCTTGGTCTTCCAGAAATCGACAAAGGAAAAGCTGACGAAATTTTAGCTTACTTACCCATGGAAAAATCATTTCATTTTTACGCTGACATCGGAAAGCCTTTGAACATTTATGCGACAAGCATTCAAGACTTTTTCGATAAAATTCTGAAAATTGACATAGGCTCAATAGAATTTCATATTAATCGTGGAGATTTTGAGGCGTGGTTTACGGGGTTAGGTGACATTGAATTGGCGAGGAAAACGCTGCTCCTCAGGGAGCAGAAAATGTTTGGAGAAAAGCTACGTAAAAAGCTTCATGAGATTGTGAAAAATCGATGCGAAGAGCTGACTAAAATAAGAAAGGCGTGAAGCTATATTTGCATAATTCAATAGCCTTTAGGCTGGTTCAAATCGTTCCTTAAGTTTATCTAGAATCTGCTGTAAAGTTGTGTACTCCATCTCTTCAGGGCCTAGGCGGGCCGGCTCAAACTCACCCATGCGTCTAAGCATAGAAGCATATTCTAAGGCTTCACGCCTAGCCAAGGCAAAAGCTGGATCATCAAACAAGTAAGCCATCATTGGTTTTCCATTATCATCGCTTGCAATTTCACCATTCGCAACTTGAAAACCCAAGGCAACTATTCTGGGGGGGCCATCAAACACAGTGCATTTAGCATCTTTTAACCCAACGGGCATTATTGGACCCCAATGGCTTCCTCGCATCCATCCCTCAACAAGATAACTGTGCATAAAAGGTACAAGAATCTCCCCTACGGCTGGTAGTCCATATTGCGCGCGTATAACCATAACTGGATCGTCTTTTCCAACGTATTTCCCAGCAATCTGTGAAAGCCGAGTTACGCTGCCTACTGCACATATTAAATTGTCTCTAGCTCGCCAAACACGAGAAATCATGTAGCGTTGCACTGTTCCAATCAAAGCGATTAACTCATACATTTCCTCAGGGCACCTAAGGATAACCTTCTTGTTTTCTATAGTATCCATAACTTCAAATTTGAAGCCGCCTGCCATGTTTGGGTCAATTACAAGCCCAGCTGTGTTCATAGGGTCAGCGAAAATGCTGAAAAGTGGAAAGTTAAAGGCTCCACCAGAAGTTTTGTCAGCCGCAAGAATTACAATTGGATCAGAGCCTCTTTCTTCTATTTCCATTTCAGCAACACCTGGGCCCATTCCACGAATATTTCCGCTGAAAGCCTCTTTTAGTAGGTCTTGTCCTGCGCCGTAGAGTTTCAGTTCTAAGGCTTTATTTGCAGCTTCTTTAAAGGTGTCCCAAGCAAGTTTGTGAATTGCTGTATTTGATTCGCCCTTTTCATGTACCATAAGTAGTTGAAGATCATCGCCAACATGTAAAACGTAATAACTATTTATCAAGCCTTCTTCTTTTGCTTTCTTAAGATTTTTTTCAGCAATGTTTAAGAGTGGTTTGGGGACAACGCAATGACCTGCTAGTGAGCCTACATCACATTTGATTAGTGAAATCGTGGTTTTTCTAGGCATATACATATCACTTAAATTCGGCTTCGGTTTAGAGTTAGATTGCAGCCTTAAAAGATTTCCGAAAGAAAAATCGGCAAAGAAATCATGAAATAATAAAAGTTCTATAATTAAGCAACGAGGACACTCTCATGAAGAAATTAAGAGTCATATCCGTAAAAATACCTGAAGAGGTCTACAAAGAAATGCTTTTACGTGTTCCAGAAGGTGAAAGAAGCGACTTTATCCGAGACGCTATAATGGAGAAACTTCAAAAAACACCTAAACCAGACAAAATTCTAGAGCTAGAACAAAGATTGAACAGAATGGAAATGGAATTTTCGGAAATAAGAAAATATCTTACAGACCTAGAACTGCTAACATATCAACGAGGGAAAACAAACCCCCACACATTTTGCAAGGATGAAACAGACCATAAATTAATCGATTACCTCATCCATTATAAAGGCGCAACAACGCCAGAATTAGCAGAATACCTAAAAACAAACAGATGGCTAGTTCTGAACAGATTAAGAAGAATAGAAAAAACATCCAAAAAACAACTTGGAAAATCCATAATAGAATATTATCCATTCGAAAAGGCAGGTAAGAAAAAGGCTTGGTGGATAAACGAAGAACTAATCGAAATATAATCATAACAATTAATTTACACAACGACTATTTTATTTTGAGGTGGGCCCGTAGCCCAGTATGGATTAAGGCGCCGACTCCTTAAAGGAGTGCGCATGCCTCCGGGCATTTAATGGAAGAAAGCCGGAGAACAGGGGTTCAAATCCCCTCGGGCCCGCCAAAAATAAGTGACTCAAATATCGATTTAAAATATCGGCTTACTTTTGGCTCAAACTATGAAGTATTTAGGGCAAAGTTCCATCTTTTCAACCCAGAAAGACGCTTGCACATCTTTAACACCGGGTATTTTTGCGATTTCATTTCTTACGTTTATCAAATGCTCAAAATCTATGGCTACACCGATAGCCAGCAAGTCATGGTCTCCAACAGTCTTTGTGGCAACGATTATGTTTCGCATTTGGATCAGCTTATTTAAGATTACTGACGAACCAGAGGGAGTGGTCTCATTAGCCAAGATATGTGTGGGTGAAGTGTCGATCATAAAAACCGCCGTGGCTTGATATCCAATTTTTTGGGGATTGATTACGACTGTGGACCCTCGTATTACACCTTTTTCCTGCAATGCTGCATACCTATTTATCACCGTGTCAGGTGAGATGCCAAGTTGTTTTGCAATCTTCCTGAAAGACATGCGAGCATCTTCAGTTAATCTATTGATTATAGACAAGTCTGTCTCATCCATCTCTATCACTCCTTTCTAAGGTGGTCGAATTCGAAGTTTTCTGGGCACAGCAATATCTCATCAATCCAGATGCTTGTTGCGACCTCTCCAACTTTAGGATGCCCCTTTATGGCTTCTTTTACCTGGCCTAGTCTACCCACATTTTTTAGAACCACTATGGCGAATATGTTGTCTCTACCCATGGCTGGAGTACGGAAAACCACTTCTGGTATCTTTTCGATAAAATCAAGAACCTCGTCCACATGGGGATAATCGACGCGAATTCCAAAACTCGCAACACAATCAAAGCCAAAGCTCTTAGGGTTCAGCAATACTGTTGTACCTCTGGCAATACCCGTTCTCTTCATTCTCTTGAACCGTTTGCTTATTGTATCTATTGAAACACCTAGGTCCTTTGCAATGTCTGCAAAATTCGTGCGAGCATCCTTTTGCAGAGCCCTAATGATGCTTATGTCAATTTCATCAATTTTTATTTTCAGACGCATTTTATGTCATCTTACTAGAAATATGTGCTCGAAGCTTTTAAGTTATACTATTTTTTTCAAAAAATCTTAGAATGTCGAATAAAGTCAAACTCTGATTGGCTGCTTCTGGCATTATTGTATAGTATGCTATTTTTTTCTTAAAATGTCGGCTCATTTGTATAAAAATCGAACATAATCTATAAATAGAGCGAAATATACTTACACTGTGAGGGAGAATTATTGAAACTCAAAGAGATCCTTCAAGAAATTGAAAGCAGAAACTCAACAGAAGAGCTGACAAAAAAGAGATTTGCTTGCGCGCAATGCGGAACCACATGGATTGAACTGGTCGGATTAGTTGTCGGACATAAGGATGGAAATGAAAATCTTTGTCTTCAAATCGGCATCGAATCCGAAAATTGTCAAAATTGTAGGTTCAGATTTAGAGAATGTCACGAGTGCGGTTCAAAGGACGTATATGAAATCAATTTTCCTAAAGAGGTTTTCGCAGAGGTCCCGCTGAGCTTTAAGAGTATAAAGAAAGTCAGCAGAGAGTGACTGCATCGATGATTTATAGAGAAGCACACGAAATCAAAGAAGAGTTAAACTTTCTGAAAAGAACGAAGCTAGAATTTGAAAAGGCTATTCAATTCATAAATGCAGAAATAAGACCCGTTGAAAAAGGAGTTGTCAAGTTCTTAGAACAGCCATTCAGACAATTAACTGTGAGATTTCCGGTGCAAATGGATGATGGGTCAATAGAAATGTTTGTGGGATACAGGGTTCAGCATTGCAGATTATGTGAGCCTACAAAAGGAGGTATAAGATATTCTCCAGATGTGAACTTGGATTTGATAACCGCTCTCGCTTTTGATATGACACTGAAATGCTTGGTGGCCGATCTTCCTTATGGTGGAGCAAAAGGAGGCGTTTGCTGTGATCCAAAGAAAATGTCTCGAGCAGAGCTTGATAGATTGACAAGAAGGTATACTTACGAGATTTTGCCTGTGGTTGGCCCTGATTCTGATGTTCCCGCACCTGATGTAGGAACTAGTGAAAGAGAGATGGGAATTATTTATGACACTTATAAAATGTTAAACCCACAAACTCCTTATGCCTCGGCGGTTGTTACAGGAAAACCGCTTAAGTTAGGCGGCTCCAAAGGCAGGAAAGAAGCAACAGCCCAAGGAGGTGCTTACGTCCTGGAAGAGGCTGTTAAACAGAAGCACATCGAAGGATTGAGCTCCTTGAAGGATGTGGTTGTTGTTGTTCAAGGATTTGGGAACGTGGGATTTAACATTGCAAACATTCTGTACGGCGATTATGGATGTAGGATTGTAGGAATTTCTGACTCGAAAGGAGGAATCTACAGCCAAGATGGACTTAACCCAAGAGAGGTAATGGCCTACAAAAATGCAAATTCCGAACAAACTTTGGTTGGATACGAAGGGCTTCCACATCTTACCACAGAAGAACTTTTGAAAAGCCCTTGTGATATTTTGGTCCCCGCGGCAAAAGAGACGCAAATTCTAGGTGCAATCGCAAAAGACACGGAGGCAAGAGTAATTCTCGAGCTTGCAAACGGCCCCACTACCAATCTAGCTCATAAAATCCTGATCGATAAACAGGTCTATGTACTACCTGATATACTTGCGAATGCTGGTGGAGTCACCGTAAGTTACTTCGAATGGCTTCAAAACAAGGCAGGTGAAAACTGGGAATTAAGTCAAGTTAAGGAAAAACTTCAGAAGAAAATGGCGACTGCTTATAGAAACATTTTGGAAACCGCTAAGAACTACAACCTTGATATGAGGAGTGCGGCATTTGTTTTCGCTATTTCCAGGGCAATAGATGTTGCACATGAAAGGGGGATCTTCCCTTAACCCTCTAAACTGAAAAACCGAGAATTTGAACATCACCATAACTTGAGGTTATGGGTAGCCCTGGATACGTGACTTATCTCGTTTAAATTTCTCATCTTGCATTAACGAAAATAACGGCTTTGACCAGAGAAAAAATCGATTTCGAACGTCATCAACAGTTACGTTTGCTAAGATTTCTGTCTCTGTGAGATGGCTGTTTCTTTGCGAGTTTGTTACTTCGGTTCTTGGAAACGTTGTAAGACTTTGTAAATCGCCTCAGCGCCGAAAGCCACAGATTCTACTGGAATACGCTCATCTTCAGCATGAATGGCTTGTATGAAGTTAAAGTCTGGTGGCAGTTTCATCGGCGTAAAACCATAGGTCTGAATGCCCAACCGAGAAAAGAAACGGGCGTCCGTAACTGCAGTCAGTAACAATGGCAACGTCTTTCCATCTGGGTCGGCTTCCTGCAGAATTTCTGAAAGCAAGTTAAACAAGCCCATATTTGGCTCAGCTGGACCCGGGTCATGTCTGATAACTTCCAACTCGACTTCGTCGCCAATGATCTGACGCAACTCAGTCATCATATCTTTGGGACTGAAGCTTGGCAGAAGACGCCCATCTAATTCAAGCGTTATCTCGCTCGGTATGACATTGAATTTTTCCCCGCCATGAACAACGGTTGCGTTTACTGTGTTGTGAAACAGAGGCTCGAAGCCTTGGCCTCTTTTTCCAAGTAGCTTCAGCACACGATTCGTAAAGGTTGGCTTTAGAAGTTGACGCAGAACGAAGCCTGACGGAAAACCTATTGACGAAGAGATTTCTTCAATCATTTGTTTGACAACAGGCGTTATGTGAACAGGCAGACTTTTTGTATCCAATTGCTGGAGCAACTGACTTAGCTTTGCCATCGCACCTCCGTGCATGGATTGCGAGCCGTGTCCGCTAGGGCCTCGAATTACTGCCTTTATAAGGCAAATCTGTTTTTCAGTAACTCCTATGGGATAGAATCTTTTCTTGCCTACGTATAATGGGAAGCCACCGATTTCGCCAATCGCATACCTGATTCCTTTAAAATATTCTGCATGATTCTCTACCAAGAATTTGGCTCCGTAGTCGCCCAAGGCTTCTTCATCACTTAATATCGCAAGCACAACATCACCAGGTGGGTTTAGATGCTCAGCCTTGGCACGTAGAAGAGCCGACAACATCATTGCGACGCCACCCTTCATGTCTAAAGCACCGCGACCCCAAATGTATCCATCCTCAATTTCCGCTTCGAACGGTGGATGGGTCCATTTTTGGTTGGCGGTTGTTACAACATCAGCATGACCATAAAGCAGAATTGGTGCAGTAGCACCTTGTCCCTTCAAACGGGCAATCAAGTTAGGGCGGTTTATGTCTTTGAAAAGAACAACTGTTTCAAAACCCGCATCGGTTAGTAAGGTGTTTATGTATTTGACACACTCTGCCTCGTTTCCAGGCGGGTTAGTCGTGTCAAAGCGAATCAGGTTCTGAAGCAACTCTACTGGGCGTTCATAAATGGTCTGATCATGAGCAAAACGAGTTGACTTTCTAGACACATGTTACTATTTCCCAGATCTACTATTTCTCTTTTGTCAATTTAGCGAGCGCGCTACATCACCAACTACGGTTAGAATTTTTCTTTCTGCCTTTTCTTAACGCTATATAGCGCAGTGTTTTCAAAACTGCAGCTCGGCACCGCATTATCCGATTTCAGAGAGCGTGTTGGCATTTTCGTAGACCATTAAAATTTAATCAAGTTTCTTCACAACTCCTATAAACTGAGACAGCAAACAGATTGAACGATGTGGTATGATTAAAGATTCAAAGGAAGAGGGCGAGACTCTTTCTTTGCCTGATGGACGCAACCTTGGTTACCTAATTGTTGGCGAAGGCAAACCAGTTTTCTATTTTCACGGCCTTCCAGGCAGTCGGTTAGACGTGCTCCTCAAAAGGGAAATCAGTTCGAAGAATCTTCAAGTGATTGGTGTGGATCGTCCAGGATTTGGATTGTCAACTTTTGCTCCTAAAAGGAGACCTTGGGAGTTTGCTGCAGATGTAAGTTTCTTAGCGGAACACTTGGGGATCGAAAAGTTTGCACTGCTTGGGATTTCAGGAGGTGTTCATTACGTGATTACTTGTGCCGCATTGCTTGCAGATCGTGTTACCCGAGCGGTTGTTATCAGTGGACCATCTTTACCTATAGATACCTCGGAGATGTCTCAAATGAATAAATTGTTGTTCAAACTGGGAACGATGCCGATCGTTGGACCATGGTTACAAAAGAAACAGAGAGACACGGTCTTCAAGATAGCCAAGGATCCAGACTCATTCTTTAAATCTGATAGAGGGAGAAAACTAATGGAAACATATCCCGAGGCTGATGCAAAGGTTTTGGCAACTCCTTCTGAGGGCAGAGACGTCTTTTTCAGATCGGTAGTGGAAGCTTTTCGTCAAGGAGACAATGCTATCCGAGCATTGATCCAAGAGCTTGAGCTTGCTAAGAAGGGGTGGGATGTTGATTTATCTCAAATTCCTTCTGGACTAGTCCACATTTGGCATGGCACTGCTGACAGAACGGTTCCAGTTAGTAATGCGTATAGAAATGCTGAAGTCATCCCTGGGGCACATTTAGAGATATTCGAGAATGAAGGCCATTTATCATTAATCTACAATAACTTTGAAAAGCTAGTTAGAACACTAGCTAGCTAGGCTATTCCGAGAATTTAAACCTCGACCTATCCACGGTGTCATGGTAGCCCGGGAGAGATTCGAACTCCCATTTTTTCGCTCCGCTTATCATGAAGAATTTAAACGAGGATTTGAATCTACACGGGCCTGCCCAAACGCTAATAGGTTCAAATTCGGTTTAAAATATCGGGTTAACGACAATAATTTAGAAATATGTGCATGGGAGAGTTTGGTAATGAGTAGGACAATTAAAAATTGGTATGATACTCGTGCGGAGTATGAATGGACAAGGCTTTTCCAGGACGGTTATCATCAACTTGAATATCTTGTGACAATGCATTTATTGGAAATGTACCTTCCTAAACAAGGCTTAATTTTAGATGCTGGTGGTGGACCGGGACGATATGCGATTGAACTGGCTAAAAAAGGTTTCGAGGTTGTTCTTTTAGATTTGTCGCCACAATGCCTT
>Ga0315306_10001724_pt1 | contig 10366 bp, 10 predicted proteins | sample TDP1_MG_FD_203803 | JGI IMG/M metagenome (GOLD analysis project Ga0315306, IMG submission 203803) | Freshwater sediment microbial communities from Lake Towuti, South Sulawesi, Indonesia - TDP1 | ecosystem: Environmental > Aquatic > Freshwater > Lake > Sediment | place: Indonesia: South Sulawesi... | reverse complement strand
GATGGGGTGGCTCTGACTGCGTTCTATTGACTAGCTTAAGAATTTTTGCTTAGTTTTAATTGTGAAACTCGTTTGCGAATGTGACTTGAATAACTCCACAATTTGACAATTATGCCAAAGAACAATCCAAGCAATACATAAGTAGCTTGAAATGCCACTGCGCCTATAATCTTCATGAAGCCAAGCTCTGATCTCTTCTCTACAGGGATTAGGGGGAGGCTGATTTGGGAGAATATTACGAGCCATGCACTCACTAACATGATTAATGCAGCCCAAGAAATGGTATTAATCGCTTTCCAAATCCAATCATGTTCAAGTTTCAACACTTCTAGCTCAGATAAGGGGTCATCCGATTTCGGTTTCTTCCATATAGGGATGATAACATGAAAATAGGTGGAAACACCTACAATCCCTCCATTTACGAAGGTAAAAACCATCGGAAAACCATACGAAACTACAATGCCGAAAGCTATCGAATTTATCATCAGATACATTGTTATAGTTACAACGGAGTTAAGGAAACCAGCGACAATAGGTTTGTTTGCCTCGCTCATACTATTGCTTTTCTTAACTAAATCTGTCGTTATGCAAATGAGAATGAAGCCTATAACACTATACAGACCCAACAAAATAGCATCTCCCACAGTCAGTTTATACATTACTGGTAGACCTAGCTCAAGGTGACCTTCATCCCATAATACACCTGTAAATAAGAGTATAAAACATCCTAAAGTTGAATATAGCGCTAACAGGAGACTGCCTAACGTTATGTGTAAAGCCTTCGAACACCGTCCCTCCTGGGTTATTGCTCAGGACTGCGAAGAATCTGGAAGCCTTACCTTATAAAGTTAAGTGGATGCGGACGCAAAAGAGTCAAAGTAAATTTATGCACCAAGACATCAAGTTGAATGGGGATTTTCCTCCGACACTCCTCTAGTTGGGGCTAGATCGTGTTCAGAGGACGATCCCCATTCATTGTTTAATGGTTTCCTATTTAAGCGAGAGTGAAAAACCGATTCACTTTACCTAATCAATTTAAATAGAACTGATGAAAAACTTCTGATTGGTTGGGGAAGGATCGTGTTCAGAGTGATGTTCCGTGACAAGAAGAAAAAGCAAGATTTTAGGTGATCATAAAAGTCTGATTATCGTTTTTTCAACTTTCTATCTAGTAATTGTTTTCCATTTCGTAGATCCATTTCTATTCATCAATAGACTGGGATTAGCAACCCTCGTGATCATCATCGTAGCAGACTTGATTGAAAGAGTAAAGAAAATCCCCCAGAGGAGACCTAGGGCAAATGACATCTGACTCACGTCACGAAGCCCACCTATCATGGGAAAAAAGGCGATTTTTCGCGCTTTTCAACTTCATCTTCAGAAAAACGAGAACATCAAGACGAGTAAGTATTCGCCAACTTCAAAAAGACAATCGTTTTTTGATAGATTACGGGCTTGTTGAGCGTCCATGGGGAGCCATTGAAGTTCGGTGGCGGAACGAACCTAACCCCTACAAGTTGATTGTAGATAGTTTGATTGGTAACCGCGACCCAGTCTACCAGTCGCTTGCTGAGAATGGTGATGATAACATTAAAATCCGCATACTGTGGAGAGTGGGAAGTCTTCTTGCTAGTAGACCAAGGGATATGCGAAAAATTACGTACAACCGCAGACTTTTTTACGCGTTGAGACATCTAAAGAATTTGGGATTGATTAATGTTGAGATCTATGGGAAGGGATTTCGAAGATATTGTTTGACCGAAAAAGGCGAAAGGATTCGTCAATTTCTAAGAGACTTAATGTATGCCTCTAGCAAACTCGATCGCGTCTACGTTTAGTCTCCCATAACAGATAAACCTTAATTTGAGCCAGGAAACTGAGGACCTTTAGCATTTTGGCAAGTTTTATCAGTGACGCTTTTTCAACTACAAGGCGGTATCTAGCCTGTTTTCCATAGGCAGCATGAGAGTTGGAGAATTTCTTGAGGCGGGGGCTGTGGACTGAGGTAAGAATCTCCTTACATGCCTTGATTTCCTTTGGATTCATAGTTCTCAGTCTTTCTAGGTTGTACTTGGTGGAACCGAGTAACATCGGGTTAAATCCAAGTTGTCGCAGTGTTGCGATTGCATCAAGAGTTTCGTGATCTGGAAAGCGTTCCATGATCTTACGGAGTCCAGCTTTCTCGAAAAACGGATTATACTGAGCCATAACTGCTACAGCCTCTGCAAACGGCAGCCCCACAAGCGGCAACCATCTGTTCCACCTTCTCACACTCTCATTACGTATTTGGAGTCTACTTGGCTCATACTGAAGACCCGGGTCTATAGCTGCGCACACACACAAACAGATAAATCAAGAAACATTTAAACTCAGACATCTTCTTATAACTGCACTTCAAACAGGGAAGTGACGAAGATGAGAAAGGACCTCGACAGCATCCTAGCCGAAAGAGAGGCAGATGCTTTGTTGCTATACTCTGAGAGCTTTAAGAACCCAAACATGTACTACCTAACAAGATTCCTAGCCCCAGACCCCTTCATCCTACTGAAAAAGCTAGACAGTCTGCCAACAATCGCGGTCAGCCCAATGGAATTCCCCCGCGCACAAAAAGAATCAATCATCAAGGACATCAGATCATACGCAGACTACAACTACCTCGAAATAATCAAGGCAGCAGAAGACCCTAGACTCGGTGTCATGAAATTTCTGGCATCAGTCGCGAAGAAGGAGCTAGGGCAAGAAACAGCCATAAGTGTACCCTACAACTTCCCAGCACTAGCCACGGACGTTCTCAGAGAGGAAGGCTTGGACATAAAGCCCATGTTCAACGTGATCGAGAGGGCGAGGGAGACGAAGGAGCCAGACGAGGTCAAGGAGATCGAAAGGGTACAAGAGGTTGTGGAAAAGGTTACTACAGAGATCATTAACTTGATAGCTGATTGCGACGTCGGCCCAAAGAATACCCTGACTCACAAAAAAGATGGAGAAAAGAAGCCCCTAACAGTAGGTGAGGTCAAAGCTCTCTTTGGACATGGATTCATAGACAGCTGGTGCGCAATCGAAGAAGAACTCATAGTTGCCTGTGGCCCACCATCAGCAGACCCACACTATGAAGGAAATCCAGAAGATAAATTGAAGGCGGACCAGCCGATAATCCTAGACATATACCCAAGAAGTATACGAAAGCGCTACTGGTCAGACATGACCCGAACCGTCGTGAGGGGCAGAGCACCAGAGAAAGTCAAGAAGATGTTTGACGCTGTTTTGGAGGCCAAGAATGCGTGCATCGACGCTCTACACGAAGGAGTTCTAGGAAGCGACGTATTCAATCTGTGTTGCGACATCTTAGAAAAGGCTGGCTACGACACAATCAGGGGAGGAAAGCAGATAGAGAAAGGCTTCACCCACGGCCTAGGCCACGGAGTCGGCCTAGAAATCCACGAAAGCCCCACCATGAGCGAGGTCTACAAGTTCCCACTAGAAGAACACAGCATAGTCACAGTAGAGCCAGGACTGTACGACCCGAAGGTTGGAGGAGTTAGAATAGAAGACATAGTTGAGCTGAGGAAAGACGGCTGCAACAATCTGACGAAAATGTACATCCAGCTTGAAATCTAGACGTGTCAAACAGCATTTCAATAAGTGAGATTTTATTCTTTTTCAAATTCCTGAAACTACTTTGTCGGGACCGTGAACCCTACGTTCTTGACATGTATGAGCGGAGTTTTCACTGAGGGCGTCCCAAAACCCATCCACCAGTGGCTGATCTGCTTTGCCTCTTTTGAGAGGCTCGTTATATCTCTCAGCATGCGAATCAGATTGTCACTCAACCTCAAGCCCTTAACTGCTTCTGTAATCTCTCCGTCCTCTATTCTGAATACTCCATCCCGGGTTGAGGCTGAGAAGTCTCCTTTCCTATAGTCTTGAAATCTGATGTAGGTTAGGTTGTGGACGTAGAGTCCGTCTTTAACGCCTTTGAAAAGCTCGTCTTCTGATAGTCTACCCTCCTTCACAATGATATTTGACGCCCTTGGATTAATCCAGCCCGCATTTGCCGTCGACTTCGTCTGATGCTTTCTAGCAGTAAAGCTGTTATGCAGGTAAGACCGTAAGATTCCGTCTTCAATGATAGTCGTCCTGCCAGTCGGGCATCCCTCGTCGTCAAAGGGTGTGCTGCCGAGTCCCTCAGTAGCCGTAGCATCGTCATATACTACGATTTCGTCGCAACCAATTTTCTCTCCAAGTTTACCCGCTAGACACGAGAATCCAGAATCCACATAGAAGGCTGAACTCATTCCACCAATTATATCAAAGAGCCCAGCAGACGCTATTCTGCCGAGTATAACGTCATAACTTCCTGACCTTCCAGGCTTAAGCCTCTCAGACATCTTTGCGAGCCTTCCGGCTTCTCTTCCAGCTTCCTCTGGGTCAAAATCGCCTAGGGTAGTTCCGCAGGTTACTCCCATGCCTGAAGATTCCCCGTTGGATAAGCAACGTACAACCATGTTTATCGTTGTTTTCTTTCCATTAGCCTGAACGTTGCCTGAGGTTGTAAGAAACGACTCGGAGTCAGTGGCTAGTAAGGTTCCAGCAGCCCTCTTTCCTCCGCTATCAAGAGCAGAGTTGATAGCAGATTCGACGTAGTCCACGCTTTTTTCTTGAAGTTTCGGAATCCTATCATCGTATAGACCTTGAATAGTCTGGTATCTGAAGGGACCTTGAGGCAATGGGGCGTAATTTTTGTGTGCAGCCATAAGGTCTGCCATGCCTACGAGATCTTTTAGCGCCTTCTGAATTCCTTCCGTAGAAAGTTCAGATATGGAAGCTGTGAGAACCCTCTGGTCTTTCTTGAGCAGCATACCAGCTCTGACCTCGTCCCAAGTCTCGGTGACGGTGACTTCATTATTAGCAAAGCGCACCTGCCTAGACGTATTGTGGATAGCCATTGCAGCGACTTCATCTGCCCCTAACCTTAGCCCGCCGTCTACGATAAAGGGTGAAATCTCTTCAAGTTCCATCACACAATCCCTCCTAGATGTACTCCTCTGACCCTTACATTGGGTGCCCCATGCCATACGGGTATAGCCTGGTCAGGATCCCCCTTTCCACAATAAGCTGCCTCAAAGACGAGACTCTTGTCTAACGCGTCGATGCTACTGCAAAAGCCCGGTGTTGTTATCTCAAGGATAGGATGTCGCACCATGCCCTTCAACTCTCGATTCTCGATGAGATAGCATTCTCTCCCTACGAATCTCATACTGTACCGGCGGTCATCGATGCTCCATTCACCAAAGGTCTTTATGTAAACTCCGAAGCGAATGCCTTCTACGAGTTCGTCGAATACGTGGTCGCCTGGAAGTATAAAGGTGTTTGCCATTCTCACGATAGGCTCTCGGTTGAACCCGCTTGAACGGGCAGCGGCGTTGCTAGACACTCCCATCTGTGCCGCGGTCTCTCTGTTGTGAAGAAACTCGTTTACGATGCCTTCCTTCATCAGGAACCTGCGCCTAGCTGGAGTGCCCTCATCATCATAAAGATAGTATCCGTAGCTGTTTTTGACGGTTGGGTCGTCCACCACAGTCACCTCTTCCGATCCGATCTTCTTCCCGATCATTTCCTTTGTGATGAAGGACTCCCCAGCTTGGGCTGCCTCCCTGCCGAATATTCTGTCGGCCTCGTAAGGGTGTCCGGTGGACTCGTGAGCCATCAATCCCGCGATCTGGTTCCCGAGGATTAAGTCTATTTTGCCTTTAGGAGCCTTTCTGCCAGTCTTCAGGATTTTCCCAAGGGTCTTTGCTCTCTCCTTTGCGTGATCTATAAGTTTCCATTCCTCAACTGCTTCCCATCCTCGGCTCTCTCCCTTCTGGATATAGTCTTGCTCGGTCTCGCCCTTTTCATGTGCTGCCAAAAATCCTATGAAAGATATTCTCGGGACTTTGCTGATTATGGTAGCGCCCTCACTGTTGACGAAGTACTTTTCGGTAGTAGACTCAATCAGTTGAAGTATTCTGGATGGAACAGAGGCTTCCACCTCGTCGGGAGATGAGACAGCCTTATCTATGTCCGAAAGAAGCTCTATTTTCTCTCTCATCGAAACCTCTTGGAAAGGGGTCCTTGGCCTTACCTCCCATTTCTCCTCCACCACCTTCTCATGGGAGAGACTGATAGGTTTCCTCATAACCCGCACCGAAGCTTTAGCCATCCTCACAGCTTCTTTCACCCTCTCCTCGGCAAGGTTCTTATCTGGTCGGTTAAAAGATGCAAAACTCAGTCCTCCATTCACAAGCACTCTGATGCCCACGCCTTGTTCTCTGCGAAAACCAGCGACTTCTGGATTTCCGTTTTTCATGAGGTAAACATTCCCCAAGTCGCTGTGAAGTCTAGCTTCGGCGTAGTCAGCCCCTAGCTCCCTCGCATAATGAACTGCGAAATCAGCCAATTCTCGCATTTATTTGCCCTCTTTAGGCTACGATTGTATGATGCGGGATAAAATGATTGTGTCATCTGCAGTTTCCACTGCCCAAATAACGAGGCTACAACATCTCAAAGATGAAGGTTAATACTAGTTTTGATCTTGAGTGGAAAATTAAATATATATCCGTTGTCATCTCATAATTCTCTTCAAACCGAAATCATGATTCGTTGGAGGAGTAAAAGTTTGGGCTATGCTGGACGGATATTGCATGTAGACTTGTCAACTGGAAAAACAGAAACAGAGCCTTTGAAGGAGGAGTTGGCTAAGAAATACGTAGGAGGCATCGGACTTGGAATACGCCTGCTCATCGACCACTCAAAACCAGACGTAGACCCTCTCAGTCCCCAAAACCCGCTAATTCTCGCAACAGGCCCTCTAAGCGGCTCGATGGGGCCTACCGCTGGGAATGGTCATGCCTTTGTTGCGAAGTCACCGCAGTCGGGGGCAGTTGGTGAAGCCAAGTCCCACGGCTTCTTCGGTGCCGAGATGAAGAGGGCAGGCTATGACGCTGTTGTCTTTAAGGGCAGAGCAGAGAAACCGGTGTATGTGTGGATCGACGATGACACGGTTCAGCTAATGGACGCTAAACATCTGTGGGGGAAGTCGCCTGTGGAGACAGAGGATGCCATCATAGAAGAGCTGAAGGATCACTACGTACGAGTCGCCTCGATCGGTCCCGCAGGAGAGAAGCTGGTAAGAATCGCCTGCATCTTGAACGATCGAACGAGAGCCGCTGGAAGAACGGGCTTGGGAGCCGTTATGGGCTCCAAAAATCTGAAGGCCATCGCCTTACGTGGCTCTAAAGATGTCACCGTGGCAGACCCCGAAGGATTCCTAGAGTTTGTGAAGATGATGCACGAAAGGATGAAGGGCCCGAAATCAAGAAAGTACAGAACCTTGGGAACACCAGAAAACGTTCTTGTTCACAACGCCCTAGGCGCCTTGCCCACAAGGAACTTCACCGAGGCCACCTTCGAGGGGGCTGAGAAAGTGAGCGGAGAACGACTGAATGAACGTTACGTCGCGAAGATCATCGGCTGCAACTCATGCGCCATGCGCTGTGAGCACATAGCGGTGGTTCCAGAGGGACCGTACAAAGGAAGTACCACACGAATGGAATACGAAACCCTGTGGGCCCTTGGACCCAACTGCGGCGTAGACCGACTGGACGCCATCATCAAGGCTATGGAACTATGCAATGACTATGGGATGGACGGCATAAGCGCCGGAGTCATCGTCAGTTTCGCCATGGACTGCTATAAACACGGAATCCTCACCAAGAAGGACACCGACGGCTTGGATCTGCGATTCGACAATCATGAAGCCATGCTGGAAATGCTAAAGAGAATAGGCAACCGAGAAGGACTGGGGAACATACTGGCAGAAGGTGTTAAGATAGCGGCGGAAAAAATCGGAAAAGGTGCTGAAAAATACGCCAACCACATCAAAGGTGTAGAAATGACAGGTTACGACCTCAGGGGACTGAAGACGGCAGCCCTAGGCTATGCGGTATCGTTCCGGGGAGCAGACCACAACAGGCATGGGGCTTACGGCTTTGACATAGGAGGCAAGGTGAACCGATTCAAGGTTGAGAAGGGAAGAGGAAAGATGGTTATGGACGTAGAAGACGTATACACAATAATAGATTCCCTTATAGTGTGCAAGTTTGGAAGAGGCACATACTACGCCGAATTCGAGGACCTAGCAAAATATTATACGCTGGCCACAGGCATCCAAATGACTCCAGAAGAGCTTAGAAAGACCGGTGAGAGAATAAACAATGTAGCGAGGCTCTTCAATGTTCGAGAAGGTCTCACACGAAAAGATGACCATCTGCCATGGAAGATTATGAACGTTCCAATACCTGATGAAGGAGTTGCGAAAGGAAGCCACGTCACCCAGAAAGAACTCGACTTCCTGCTGGACGACTACTACGAAGCCCGCGGATGGACAAAGGAAGGATTCCCAATAATGGAAAAAATCAAAGATCTAGGAATGGAAGACCTAATGTACATCGTGAAGCCGAAGATTGAGAAGTCAAAACCGAAAAAGAAGGATTGAATGGAGGAGATAGAAAATGGCAGCAGTAACTACAAGAAAGTTTGTCTCGGCAGACCCTGAAAAGTGCGTTGGGTGCTGTGTCTGCGAGTACATATGTTCTCTAGAGAAGGAGAAGGTCTTCAACCCAACAAAGTCTCGAATACGTGTGGTGCGTTTGCATCCTCTCATAAACCTGTCAGTGACGTGTAGGCTCTGTGTGGATCCTCCATGCGTGGCAGCATGCCCAAGAGATGCACTGGAGCAGTCCGAGGAAACTGGTGTCATAATGGTTGATGAGGAGAAGTGTAACGGCTGTGGCTGGTGTATCGAGGCGTGTGACTACGGTGCCATCACGTTACATCCAGAGACAAAGGTCGTGTTTGCTTGTGATCTATGCGATGGTGAACCAAAGTGCGTGGAGTGGTGCCCCGAGGAAGCACTAGACTTTGTGACGTCAGACCTCCTCGCTCAAAAAGCTCGGGTAACCTCGATAAAGAGGCTATTCGTAGAGGCTATGAAAACCATACCACCATAGACGAGTCCAAAATCCCCTCCCTTTATTTCAAGATCTAGTAAAGCTTAATTCTTAATTCAGTGATGTTGACTTTTCATACATAGGTGGAGTAGGAAAGCTCTCTTAATCCCAACTAAGGCGTATAAAAACGATTTTTGAATCTAAAATATCCACTTGCGACTATTTTCTGCGCTTTTCTCTCTTTTGTTTTGTCTTTCTTTGCCTTTTCTTCTTTGTTTTCTTCGTCATTGCTCTGTGGCGTGGCATTTATATATTACCCTCTAACGAAATCTCACCTTGTCCTTCTTTGGTGCTTTCCTTCTGACCCGTCCACTCCATTCAAACCCACAAACTCGACACTGCTTTCCCTCAGAGTCTTCCTTTATCTTCTTACTTCCACATCGCGGACACCGTTCCGCTCGTCCCATTTTATTACCCCGAACTTTTTCGAAGACCTTCTATAATTGATTTTCCTCAACTCAAAGCCGATTTTCAGGAGTGAATATTTTTGAGAGAAGGTTAGTTAAGTACTCTGCGGTTTTTTCAGCTTCTGCGGTTAGGCCTTCCCCAAAGCCTGTGTCTTTAGGCTGTATTGTGAGCAGAGCAACCCTAGCTCCGGTTGTTCTTGCAACGTATTCGCAGAATACTTGGAGAGGAAGAGCATGGGTTGATATTGCGGGTTGTCCTACCAGTTGGTTTGGGTCTATGAGCTCTGGAGAACCCGGCTCTAGATTTAGGGAGGCAGCGTCTATTATCAGGATGTGGGTGGGCTTAAACTCGGTTATAGGCCCTATGAAACTCTCGGGAACGGTCTCACACTCTATTAGATAGACGGACTGAGGCACTTTTTCCTGTAGATTTCTCACAATTTTGACTCCAACGAAATCGTCTTTTCGAAGCGGGTTTCCAACGCCCGCAATGACAACCCTTCGAGCGTCTGACAACCAACTCCTCAGCTTGTCATCGATCTGCCATTTAAGAGTTTTTCTTGCTTTGCCACGATTGTGCATGGCGGTTTCACGCTATCACCGATACTTTTGTTAGCCCGTAAGATATATTTTTAACATCTGTTAGAGTCCAGATAGGGATGTCTCTCCTAAGAATCGAAAACCTACAAGTCAGCGTTGAAGAGCAAGAAATCTTGCTTGAAGTTACCTTCCTCCAAAGTAGGCTCCTTGGTGAAGTAAAGAATATGGTCACCATGACCACGGAACATATATTGTGGATTTAAGGGTAGTTGAATCTATGCCGAAGGTAATCGTGAAGCACTTCGCAAGCTTGCGCGAGTTATTAGATAACACAAAAGAGGAGGAATACGAAGTTCAGGAAGGAACCAT
>Ga0315306_10001721_pt1 | contig 10370 bp, 9 predicted proteins | sample TDP1_MG_FD_203803 | JGI IMG/M metagenome (GOLD analysis project Ga0315306, IMG submission 203803) | Freshwater sediment microbial communities from Lake Towuti, South Sulawesi, Indonesia - TDP1 | ecosystem: Environmental > Aquatic > Freshwater > Lake > Sediment | place: Indonesia: South Sulawesi... | reverse complement strand
GCTCGCTCGTAGGGCAAGGTTAAGACATTTATGGCGTTTGTACTAGAAGAAATACCTGATGCCAACGCCGCCGGTCAATCTGATTACAGTCGCAGGCGTCAAGTCCAGGATATAACCGATTTCAATGAAGATATTCAAGGGAGAATTCTCAAAATCATAGTTCAAGCCAACCGGAACTCGAGCCCCAACTCTGAACTCCGCCTCGGTGCTAATTCTTCCCCCCACGCCAAGATAAAGGAGGAGTCTGCCTTTCTCCACCCTAAAAAGGCTGGAGTTGTGCCAAAGATAATCGGCGTGGAGATGAAACGAGCCCTCGACGAATGACCAGGCAGCCGCGGCATCTACAGCTGCGTTCTTCCCAATCCATTTTTTGAAGCAAAGCCCGGTCGGCTCACCAACAATGACGCCCAAGCCTAAGCTCCTCTCCTTGGCCAACATGGCACACGGCAAAAAAATGACCAACATAGAGAGAATTAAAACCAGTTTCTTCATGCTGCCTCCTATTTCAAAGTAATTGAGATATTTGCTCGCCATGCTTTCGAACCATTCTGCCCGAGTCTCACGTTTTCCCTGAGGCCAATAGGTCTGAAACAGACTTTCATTCAAACCTCTAAAAATTTTAGTCGTGAAGCCATGGCGAAGATAAAAAGAAAAAAATAATTTTTTTCTTCATTTCCCGATTTGAAGAATAACAATTAAGGATAAAAGAGTCAAACAGAATTCATTAAAAAATTCATGCTGGCTGCGATGAATGAGTCTCATTTGGCCAAGATTTAAAAAAAATTTTTATTTTTTTAAAAAAATTTAAATTTTTTGAAATTTTTTGTTGACATGACATATTAACTGTGCTATAAAAATTTCAAAAGAGAAGACGAAAATGAGTCATAGCGAGGAAAAAACCGCCTCACACAAATCAAACAAGGGTACCGCGAGTTCGTCTTCACCAGATTCATCCGACAAACCTCCACCTACTCGAACGAACAATCATTTCACCCTCTGGCCGAACAACCACCCCGCCCCTTGGCCGAATAATCATAATGGAGTCGAGAAGGAGCAGGAATCTGTCTTGTCGGATGAGGCGAGCTCGCTGCCTTCAACGATTGCCCCTGAGCTCGACATCCAAAAGAAGGTCGCTGCCGACAAAAGCTTTTCTCTCGAAGAACGGCTGGAGGCTTTCGAGGACATTATGGATTCCGAGGTGGGCGACACATCGATGACCAGAGCGCGCAATATCGAGCGCGAGGTGGGCCTGCGTCAAATCTTCCTCAAGTTCGAAGGAGGAAATCCGACAGGGACTCAGAAGGACCGTATCGCTTTCGCTCAAGCCCTGGATGCCATGCGCCGAGGCTTTGACGCCATAACCTTGGCCACTTGCGGCAACTACGGAGTGGCCATGTCCTTGGCTTGCTCTCTGGCTGGCCTGCGCTGCGTCATCTACATTCCCGAGACGTACCACACCAAGCGCGCTCAAGAGATGCTTCAATACGGAGCCGAGATCATCCGTATCCAAGGAGATTATGAGAAAGCGGTGATGCTCTCTCGCCAGCGTGCTGAATCCGCTGAGGTCTATGATGCCAACCCGGGAGGAGCAAACACGGCTCTGCAGCTCAAAGCCTATGGTGAGATTGCCAATGAGATTTATGACGAATTGAGAGATGCACCGGGTTTTGTGGCTGTGCCTGTTTCCAACGGGACGACACTGGCCGGAATCTACAAGGGCTTTCTGAGCCTCTACCGCCGCGGTAAGACTTCAAGGATTCCGCGCATCATTGCCGGCTCCTCGTTCGGCAAGAACCCGATCGTCCATTCCTATTTGAAAAACACTCTCATCTGCAATGACCTCAGGCCAGAGCAGATTCATGAGACTCCGGTCAACGAGCCTTTGATCAACTGGCAGTCGATAGACGGCGACTATGCTCTTCAGGCCATTCGCCTCACAAGAGGCTGGGCAGCCTACGCCAGCGATAAGAGCATGACTTCTTATTCGCGAATGATCCGCGAGCTTGAAGGCTTGAACGTGCTTCCCGCTTCCACGGCAGGCTTGAGCGCCCTTCTCGATTGCCGTCGCAAAGAATTATTCAACAGCGACCGCTATGTCGTCATCCTCACCGGGAGGAAATGATGGACTCCTTTCCGGAAGGTAAGGCAATAATCTATTGCCAAGGGGCGTTCGGAACTCTGAACGGAAAAACAGCCCATGGATTGGTTCGGCGCACAAGACGCTATCATGTTCTTTCGGTCATCGACTCCAAGCAAAAAAATGCCGACTCCGGCCTAATCCTTGACGGCAAGCCAAACGGCATCTTCATCTACCCTAATCTTCAATCGGCATTGAACTCTGCCCTCGGCAATGGCACTCCTGCCACTCATTTTGTCATCGGGCTCGCTCCTGACGGAGGCCGGCTTGGAGCTGAACATCGCCAGGCGGTGCTCGAAGCCATCAGAGCTGGATTGCACGTTGACTCAGGCCTCCATGATTTTCTGACCGAGGATGTAGAAGTCGTTGCTCTTGCCCGCGAGAACAGAGTCCGCATTCGCGACGTGCGCAAGCCTCCTCCGCGGAATGAGCTCCATTTCTTTAGCGGCAAGATTGAGCAGGTCACATCGCTGAAGGTTGCCATGCTCGGCACAGACTCGGCTGTGGGAAAACGAACAACAGCCTGGATGCTGGTCGATGCTTTCCAAGAAGCCGGATACAGGGCAGAGCTCATCGGAACCGGCCAGACAGCCTGGATGCAAGGTGTCCGCTACGGCCTCATCCTCGATTCGTTGGTCAACGACTTTGTCTCTGGCGAGATCGAACACGCTGTCTGGTCCTGCTGGCAAGACCTTCATCCTGATGTCATCATCATCGAAGGTCAGGGGAGTTTGATGAACCCCGCCTACCCGGGCGGTTTCGAGATACTGGCCGCAGGCAGACCCGATGTGGTCGTGCTTCAGCACGCCCCGGCCAGGAAAGATTATGACGGCTTTCTCGGCTATCCAATCCATCCGGTCGATGTCCAGATAAAGGCCATTGAGCTTCTATCCGGAAGACCGGTGGTGGCAGTCACGGTCAACCACGAAAAGCTTTCCAAGGATGAAGTGCCGGAGGCCTGTGAGGCCATAAGCCTTCAAACCGGTCTTCCGGCAGTTGATTTGCTCTTGAGCCCTCCGCACAGAATCATAGCCGCGATCCTGCCCTATCTTAGGCATCAAGAGACCCGTTCCTGGGAAAGCAAAAGATTATGAGCAAGAGGGGCTCGAACAAAGCCGCTGAGATTGAAGACAAGAGTCCGCACAAAGACCCGCTTAAGGCTCTTGATGTCATTACCCGTATTGAAGTCGGCCCAGTCCATTTGGAACGGAGGCGGCTTGTCGCTCCCCACAGGCTAATCCAAAACAAAAAGAGCGACAGCTTTGACCTCATCTATCGCTTTGAGGAAGACGTTTTTGACCCGGAAGAGCCTGAAGCAAGGAATCTTGCCAGTCTGATCGGAGCGCAGGTAGCTTTTAACTACGGACTCTTCTCCAAGGAGATTATCTTTTATGGCCCGTTTGATGGGGTCGACCAAAAATTCATCAAAGAAATGATGGCCAACACTGCCCGCGAGATATACGTCAAAAAATTTCTCGAGCCAAATATCTTCCTTCAAGGAGAAGCAGCCCGCTTGCCTCTGGTCAAGCGCAAAAGCTATCTCAGGGCAGAGATTATCTTTGCTGACGAGCGCAAAGCTTCATCAGTCGAGAAAAGAAAGGGCAAGGAAGATTCCGGATGGCCTGTGAGCAGTTCTTGCCACGCCGTGCTCTCCAGCGGAGGGAAAGACAGCCTGCTTACTTTTGGCCTTCTGCGTGAAATTTATGAAGAGGTCCATCCCATCTTTATCAACGAATCAGGACGCCACTGGTTCACAGCCTTGAACGGTTACCGGTATCTCAAGGGCAGATATCCCGAAACTGCAAGAGTCTGGACCAACTCGGACAGGCTGTTTGTCTGGATGCTCAGGCATTTCCCCTTTGTGCGCCAGGATTTTTCCAATGTGCGCTCGGACGAGTATCCCATCCGTCTCTGGACAGTGGCTGTCTTTCTTTTCGGCGCCCTGCCCATACTTAGAAAAAGGGGGATTGGCCGGCTCGTCATCGGCGATGAGTTCGACACCACAGCCAGAGCCTCTCACCAGGGAATCACCCATTACAACGGCCTCTTTGACCAAAGCCGATATTTCGACAACGCCCTCAGCCGCTACTATCAGCGCAAGAAATGGAATATCAATCAGTTCTCGATCATCAGGCCTCTCTCTGAAATCCTCATCGAGAAAATTCTGGTTGAAAGGTATCCTGAGCTTCAGCGCAATCAGGTCTCTTGTCACGCCACTCACACTGAGAGCCACCGCATTCATCCTTGTGGCAGGTGTGAAAAATGCCGGAGAATCGTGGGAATGCTGCTTGCCATCGGAGCCGACCCTTCAGCTTGCGGATACTCTTCAGAGCAAATCGACTATTGTTGTCAGGCGGTGGCTGAAAAGGGGGTTCATCAAGAAAATGCCGGGGCCAGACATCTGACCTACCTTTTGAAAGAAAAAGGCCTCATCTCAGGTTCGCCAAAGGCCCTAAAGGCAAGCCCCAAGCCTGAGATCATGAAGCTTCGTCTCGACCCAGAAAGGTCTCCGCTTGAAGGAATCCCTGACGACCTGCGCCGTCCCCTGCTACGGATTCTTCTCGATCATGCTCAGGGCGCAGTCAAAAGGAGGCGAGGAACCTGGGTCGATTTTAATCCTCTTGAATAGCTCAAGCTAGCGTGTTTTCGAAACACCCAGCCTGGCCAATGACTTTGAAATCTCCTGAGCCTTGACGAAAGACTTAATAAAAGGTATTAAATGGAACAGAATGAAGATCAAGCATTTAGAGGCCTGGCCGGTGACCATGCGCCTCAGCGAGCCTTACACGATTTCTTATGAAACGATTGAATCGACGACCAATGTTTTCCTCCGCCTCGAAACCGAGCAAGGAGTTGTCGGCTATGGCTGTGCCGCGCCCGACTTGCAGATAACCGGCGAAACGTCTGAGAGCGTGCTCAGGACAATCAATGATATCATCTCTCCTTCTATAAAAGGTTCAGACGCTCTGCGGCCGGCCATGCTCCTTGAACGCCTCGACCCGCTGCTCAAATCCAATCCTTCGGCTCTTGCTGCTGTCGACATGGCCCTCCATGACATCCTGGGCAAGGTCAGCAGCTTGCCGATTTGGAAACTTCTGGGAGGCTTCAGGGACAGGATCAGGACTTGCGTCACCATCGGCATCCTTCCCGAGCCTGAGACCCTGGCTCGGGCCAAAGATTGGCTCAGCCAGGGCTTCAGATCCCTAAAAATCAAAGGAGGAATCAATGTTGATTCCGACATTCAGCGGGTGTTAAAAGTTAGAGAAGCGGTCGGGCCTGAGATTGAGCTGCGCTTTGACGCCAACCAGGGATTCACGGTCGAGCAGGCGCTCAAATTCGTCAAAGAGACGCGGAATGCCCATCTGGAGTTGATCGAACAGCCGACTCCCAAGACTGAGCTTGACCAGCTTGGGAAGGTAACAGGCAGCGCCCATATCCCGGTTATGGCTGACGAAAGTCTGATGACTCTCCGTGACGCCTTCCGTCTGGCTCGCCGCAAACTGGCGGATATGGTCAATATTAAATTAATGAAAGTTGGCGGGATAGCAGAGGCCCTTCAAATCAATTCTGTGGCTCGTGCAGCTGGCCTGGAAGTTATGGTCGGCTGTATGGATGAATCAGCCTTGAGCATTGCCGCGGGAGTCCATTTCGCCTTGGCGCGGCCCAACGTGACCTATGCCGACCTTGACGGACACATAGGCCTGGTCGGTGACCCGGCTCAGGGGGCAGTCATTCTTCGCCACGGCACTCTCTTTCCCAACGAAAAGCCAGGGCTGGGGTTCGACATTTAAAAGGCTTAAGGGATAGACTACTTTTAAGAAAGTTTCCTGTCCCCTGTAAGAAAACTCTCGAGGAAAGGAGATTTAAGGATGAAACTCGAAAGACTCTACAAGAAAGTCGTTGAGATAGGAATTAAAAACGACCTGAGAGGAGAAGAAGAGATAAAGAAAATTTTGAAGGAAGAAGAAGACAAGTTTAAAAAGCTCAGGGATGAAGAGCTTGAATATTATGATAAGGACAGGCTTTTCAATCCCTTCACAGATACAAGAATTTTGAATGGAGATCCAAGCCAAGAGATCAAAAAATTGATCGTCGGAATTGATATGGAGGTCGGGGAAATCCTGATGACATATCTTTTGAACAAGGATTTAGAGCAGAAGATCAACCTGGTTGTCTCCCATCATCCACAAGGCTTTGCCCTGGCTCAACTCTATGATGTCATGAAGCTTCAAGCAGATTTGCTGGCCAACTGCGGAATAACCATCAGCGTCGCTGAACAGCTCATGGAGAAAAGAATCGGCGAAATAGAAAGAAGGCTGATGCCTGTCAACCACACCCGCTCGGTTGATGTGGCCAGAGTTCTGGGAATACCCATGATCTGCGTCCATACAGCCTCGGATAACTGTGTGACCAGCTATTTGAAAAGGAAATTCGAGAAAGAAACGCCCTACAGGCTCAAGGACTTGATGGATAATCTCAAAGAAATACCTGAATACAAGAAAGCGGCAAGATTGCAGATTCCTCCCAAAATTGTCAGCGGCAATGAAAATAGCAAATGCGGCAAGATTTTCGTCGATATGACAGGCGGCACTGAAGGCTCCAAAGAGGTTTTCGAAAAATACGCAACAAGCGGTATAAGCACACTCCTGGCCATGCACATCAGCGAGGAGCATCTGGAGAATGCCAAGAAAGCAAAACTGAATGTCATCATAGCCGGTCATGTTTCCAGCGATACCCTGGGATTGAATCTCTTGTTTGATGAGCTGGAAGAGGAAGGAAAGCTTGAGTTTGTCTGCGTCTCAGGCTTTGAACGAATAAGAAAAAAAGAAAGGCCAAATATCTTGAAGGAAAAATAAAAAAGCTTTTTTTCTCATTACTTTAGGCTTATTGATCTTTCTTCTTAGGGGAAGGAGCTTTCCAGCTAAAGAGCGCTGTTACCAGCAGCAAAATCACTCCAGCAAGAAGATACATCTTTCTGTATCCATAAAGGTCTGAGACCCAGCCAAAAAATGTCGAGCCGACTCCCATCCCGATATCAAAAAAGGCCAGGTAAAGGCTTAAAGCTAGGCCCTTGTTTTCCCTTCCCAGGATATCGATGATATAGGTGCTCAAAGCGGGGAAAATGAGCCCCTGGCCAAAGCCGCCGATAAAACCTGTCAAGATGAGCATGGGGAGTGTCCCAATCTGAGAAATCAGAAAAAGGTTGAAGATGATGATGGCTGCGGCTGGCAGGATGACCTGCTTCCGACCGTATCTGTCGGAAAGGTCTCCAATCCCGAGCCGGGTGAGAATAGCCGCCGCAGAGAAAAAGAGAAAAAAGGGCCCAACTCTTTCGATCGGGATGGATTTGGCGAAGATGGCGATGAAATAGACAATGGCTCCTCTGACTGCGCCGTGAACAATGGGCAGGATGGCTATGAAGAGAAAAGTCAACACGGAAACAGGAAAGCCTGATTTTGCCCTTGGAAGCTGGAGAGCATTGTCTGCCCTTTCCACTTCTTTGGTTGATAGAATGCAGAGGAAAGAACCAAGGAGAAAGGCCAAGCTTGAGTTAAAAAGAGCGCCAAAACCGAAGCGGTTGACGATCTCCTCTCCAAGAAGCGGGCCGAAGGCGCTGGCAAGGAGGCCTGCCACTCCGATGATGCCTATCGAATGAGCCAGTTTCTCCACAGGCGCTAAATCTGAGCAGATGGTCAAGGTGGCCGTCATGCTGATTCCCCAGCCTATGCCAGTCATCGCTCTTAAAATAAGAGGAAGCCAGCCTGCGTCTTTGATGAGATGGAAGCAGGGCAGGATGACAATCATCAAGGCTATTCCAAAGAGAGATATCCTCTTGCGTCCTTTGACGTCGAGCAGGCGCCCGAAAAAAGGCCGAACAAAAATGGCCATGAGGCTGTGAATGCCCATGATCAAACCAATCTGGCTCTTTGAGGGATTGAACTGCTTGAGGAAAAGCGGAAAGAGAAAAAAGAGGCTGATACTCATGAATAAAAAGAAATAGCCGCAAAGGGCAACAATAAAATACCTGTTCCAGATGCTTCTCATCTTCTCAGCTTTTCTTCTTCATCTTTTTCTTGGTATTGGAACTAGTTAGACTGGATTATTCATAAATAATCCAGGTTAGTTTATTAAAAGAATATCAGTCGGCAAGGAAAGCAATGATGCACATCGAAATCGCGTCCCCAATCCTCTTTTTTTATTTTCGCACTCTTCCTTTGCTATCGCTTCCTCCTCCTCCGGAATAATTCGCCGAGCCGCCGGAGTCTGCCCGCTCGGGCTGAGCACCGTTATTTTCTTCCACGGAGATAAATCCATATATGGGCTTGTTGCTGAAAGAGGCTATGGTGAGGGTGTACTCTCTATCGGGAAAACCATCAACTTCAAATTCTCTTTCCCCGTGAAGATTGCCGTTTGACCCGCCCGGGCCGGACAGATAGACAATTGGAACGTCCAGCGTGTCCATAGCGCTTATTTTTACCAATATTTTATCTCCGGCATAGGGAGATTTTACCCGGTATTTCTTCTCAATGGCATAAACGCCTTTTTCAGGATTAAGGGTATAGCCGAAGACCTCCTTCCCGCCGCAAAGCGTGCGCGAAACGTTGTAATAAAGTTTATAGAAAGCGCTGCTGCCGAAAAACCAGAGTTCGGGCTGGACGCTGATCGGCGCTGATTTAAGCCATTGTTGACTGCGAGAACCGGAATCGCGCCCACCACCTCCTCCCGGCGCATCCGTCTGCTGCCAGTTGGCATCTTCTCCCAGGTTGGTTTGAGCTCTTGTGATCGTCACTCTCAGCGTCCGGATATGGCATCTGGGTCGATGAGGCTGACCACCTGTCCGGGCAATGCTCCGCTCAAGGCGTCCAGCACCGTGTCTTTTATGGCGTCGATAACAGATGATTTTCTTTTCTTGAGAAGCCAGTCGAAATTCTTGGCGGGTCAGATCTTCCTGGCTGAAGACAGATCCTGCCGAGGCGGCATTCAAAAGCGGCGACAGCACCGGAGAAGAAAAGAGCAGGGCTTGAGTCAGAAGCATAAGGCAGACCAGAATGGAAAAGACTTTTTCATTCATAAATCCTCCTTCCCTCACAATTCATTTTTTTTGGCTGGAAAGATTTGTTCTTTGAATTATCTGTCACAGGAAGAAGCGTGAGCATGAACACGATTCTTTGGATGACGATTACTCTTGGCGTTACATTTCAACCAGCTCAACCCTGCGGTTCAGCGCCCGGCCTTCCTCTGTCTTGTTTGTGCTGACCGGACTGAGTGGGCCGATGCCTTTCGCTTTAAGACGGTCTGCCGAAATCATGTATTCGTTGACTAAAGCATTAACTACTGCCTCTGCCCTTTCAGCTGAGAGCTGCATATTGTACTCAAAATCGCCCGTCGCGTCTGTGTGGCCAACCACATAAACTTTCAGGGAACTGTTTGTCTTCAGCATCTCAGCAATTGCGCTTAGGGTCGGCTTAGACTCGGGTTTAATGGCGTAGCTATCAAGGTCAAAATAAATGCCATAAATTGCCACATGTCCTTTGGCTTTGATGTCGCCTGCCAAGGCCGTAGGGTCAGCGACAACTTCCTGTTTCATGGTCGTCCTCTCGACGATGGTCAGTCTGTAGTGGTTTCCGTCAGAGCTGACCCAGAGATGGATCCAGGCCTCTTTTCCGTCCTTTTCAACTTTGGCGTAAACGCCGCGGTCGTAAAGAATCGTCCCCCCAATCTTTTTGATGGCGTTGATGTAGTTCTGCCTGACCTTGAGCTGGCCAGGAGGGTTGATCCCTTCCTGCAGGCTGTATCCTATCACCCATTTTTGGCCTTTGATGACATATCTGTTGTCTTGAGCATCGTAAAACTCGTGCTGATCGTAGTCGAGCTCCTCATAGTCCCTGATGTAAAAATTCTGCATCCTGGAAAGAAGAGGGTGGTCTTTGCTTCCCTCCACATCTTTCTCCTGGGCCAAGGCAAAAGCCGTCAATAGAATTGATAAAAAAACTCCCATTGAAATTTTAGCCCATTTTTTCATGATTATTCCCTCCAACACTGCTTATGCTCGGCTCCTTTCGAAACCCGAACGATTTAAATTTATTGATTCAAATACATGAAAATGATTTTGCTGTCAACCTCTTTAGCTACGCTGGCTGAATGAGCATTCATGCGCCGATTTTTCCTGCTCCCAGCCTCAATGACAATAAATCGGGAGAGGAAGGAATTAAGTTGAGCTTAAGGACCTAAA
>Ga0315306_10001716_pt1 | contig 10378 bp, 5 predicted proteins | sample TDP1_MG_FD_203803 | JGI IMG/M metagenome (GOLD analysis project Ga0315306, IMG submission 203803) | Freshwater sediment microbial communities from Lake Towuti, South Sulawesi, Indonesia - TDP1 | ecosystem: Environmental > Aquatic > Freshwater > Lake > Sediment | place: Indonesia: South Sulawesi... | reverse complement strand
AGCTGCTGAGGCTAGAGGTTTGCCCGAAAGAAGGATCGTGACTTCCTACGTGGGGAGGAACGCAGTCTTACCCCTCTTCGCAAGCTTGGCAATTTCCATTGGTTTCATTTTCGGCGGATCCACGTTTATCGAGAACATCTACTCCTACCCCGGCATAGGCAGATACCTCGCAGCAAGCGTGCCAGCTCGAGACTACACCATGATGATGGGGTGCTTCCTAGTGACAACAGTGGCTGTAGTCTTATCGAACTTTCTTGCGGACCTACTATACAGTAGGCTGGATCCTAGAATAAGACTGGGGTGAAAGAGATGGCACAGAGCATCAGCCAAAATGCCGAAAGGTTGGTTGCAGGCGGGATCCAGGACCTGAAAGCCTCCTTCAAAATCATTTGGAGGAACCGTGTATCATTTAGTGGCCTCATCATAATTCTAGTCTTTACTTTGATGGCGGCAGTTGGACCTGAGCTGGTACCTTACGATAGAATGCCACGTGTTCTTGACAGGTATCTGCCGCCGTCTCGCGAACACGTACTAGGCACCGATTACGCTGGAAGGGATACCTTTGCTCAGATAGTTCATGGGTCCAGAGAGGTCTTAATAGTTGCCTTTTTGGCAGCTGTACTGACGACTACTATCTCAATAGTGATTGGAATCTCGTCAGGTTTCCTTGGAGGTAAGACAGACACGGCACTCATGACATGCGCTGACATCTTCCTCGTAATACCGTCCTTTCCGCTTCTGCTCATTATCGTGACAAGTATCCCCAGAGTTCTAAGTGCCCTAGAAATCGCATTCATACTGAGTGTAGTAGGCTGGGCATCCTTGGCCAGACCCATAAGGACCCGTGTACTATCACTCAAGGAAGAGGAGTTCATAGAGAGCGCGAGATGCCTCGGCCTGAGTAAGGTACACATACTCTTCAAAGAATTATTCCCGAACCTACTTCCATACATTGCTATGAGCCTTGTACTAGCCATTGTGGGCGCTATCTACTCTCAGGTCAGCCTATACTTCATAGGTGCAATGCCCTACACTTCGACAAATTGGGGGATAATGATCCAGACCGCAATCAATGACGGCGCCCTCATCAACCCGAAAGTCTGGCCCTACCTGCTCTCCCCGATGATGTGCCTCGTGATCATCCAAACTGGCTTCATTCTTTTTCTACACAGCCTAGAAGAGATCTTCAACCCCAGGCTTAGGAGCGAAGCGTAAAGCCTATCTCCAAAGCACTCTACATTCTTGTCCAACCACAAGGGCCAAGGAGACGACAGAAGCTTGACAACAGAAGACTCGGGCATCTTTGCACGGTTCAACAGGCCGAAATCCCTGACCGTGCTCGACATCCGCACGTATTCATGGAACGAACAGCTATCCATGGTCTGCACCCAAGGCTTGATCAACCGCAAAGAGCCTAGGATCTACCTCGTATTCGATGACTACGTCGATCGCCTCTGGCTCCCCATCTACAGAAAAAGGTATGGTGTGAAGTACAAAGAAGCCCAGAATCTTTTTGGGTTAATCCGGCTGTTCGCAGACGAGTTGGATGGATTCGTAGTCTACGATGACAAGGTGCTTCATTCAGCGAATGTGGCGATGACATACGGAAGCATTCACAACGCTGTTCCCGCATCTCCGACTGTTGCTGACGGGCTCTCTGGTACTGGCCTAAAGAAGATCAATGATTTCCGGGGAAAGTGGCGGGACAGGTTCGAGGCCTACGAATGGGAACTTGAGAACCTTATGCCTCAGTGTAGCAGGAGAATAGTCGGAAGCATGTGCGTAGACCGTCCGTGCGTCGTCAACGACCAAGCAAACAGGCACCACGTACGGGACTACCTTGCAGCCGTAAAAGCATTTAGCTTCGATCTTTCCACAAAGATGAGAGACCGCCGCGAAGTCGACCTCTTCGACAGAATCCTGAGGAGCTTCCCCTCCCTAGGCGTAGTCCTCGGCTGGCACTGCTGCAGAGACTTGGAGATTGAAGCTGTTGCACGAGCCGCCAAGAATGGCTTCTTCGTGCTCTGCAACCTCAGCTCACCTAACTTGACAGTTCACTCTGGCATCAAGACAAGGTGGAAGTTCAGACAAAGACACGCTGCGAAGAGTGCTATCACACTGGAGAACAAGGTATACATCACCTTTGTCCAATCAGATGGAGACGCCATATGGGCGATGAACAACTTCCAAAACCGCAACTGGCTAGACAGCCAGCGAGGAAAGTTCCCATACACCTGGGAAGTCCAACCCATCATGGTCGATCTTGGACCGGGGATGTTGGAGCATTACTACCGTACAGCAACATCCAACGACTACTTTATCGCGGGTCCCTCAGGCGCAGGATACACAGCTCCGACAGTGAACAAATGGCAAAACGAGTTCCTTGAACAAACACGGAAATACCTTGAGGTTTGCGATCTCAGGTCGGCTCTGGTCATGAACCGTGACAGAAGGGTAGGCTATCAGGAGCTCGATGATCCCGGTCTCCCCCTAGCAATCATCAACAAGATACGGTCATGCTTCGGTTTCTTGCACGGCTACGTTGGATCAGGGTTTGAGCCAACAGTCTTTGTGGATAATATCCCCTATGCTCACACGTCGCTCTACGTGTCCGGTTCCTCAGACGTTCTCAAGGAGGTTGAAAGGTTCGGTAAAGGAAGCAGAACCAGACCGCTGTTCGTCTCAGTACATGTCCGCGAAGACGCAAAAATGCCGACTCTAAAAGGCGCGATTGACAAGCTAGACCCTAGGATCTATGAAGTGGTTACACTGGACGAATTCCTTCTGACATTACAGAAAGCTAAGAAAGAAGGCCTTTACAGAGAAGCCTTCCCAGAGAAAGAGTTTCTGAGAGAAAGCTTGAGTGAACAGGGACGAGCACATTGGGAGAACCACCTTAGACGGGTTGCTCGTCTCGAAAAGACCGTGGATCTTGAGCCAGACCATATGCTGAACGAGTTCAACGCTGGCATGTACGACTTCACACGAGAACACCTTGCGGACCTCCTCGGGTACGAAGCGATAGAAGTCATGCTCTACCTCGTTCAATCCGCCCTCAACATGAGAGGAATATACGTCAACAACCTACGCAGAAGCGTCGAAGACTTTCTCAAGGAATACCCAGACCTGCCTGATTCTAAAACTGTCAAAGACGCTCATGAACTCTGGCGAGATTGGGAACATGCAAAGTACGATCTGGACGACATGCGGCAGCTTACCCAGAAGGTTATCAAGCTTGCACGGCTTCTTGAAAAACAACTCTTTCCGCAGCAATGAAACCGCAAATTCTCTGGGCAACCCTTATACCTAGTGAAAAACAAAAACCTTGGCAGTCACTTGCTGATTGGAGAGACGAACTTGCCAGCTAAGAAGGAATACCTAGACTACATTCAAGGATCTTGGAAGGAGATCCAACAAGGCTACGAACGGATGCTTGAAGACTGGAAGAAAGAAATGGACACCGCGGATACCTACTATGCCCCGGGAGCACCCTTGTACCCCGCTGTGATCGAAGGACTCCTGTATTCTCTCACAGATGATGCGGGTCATGCCAGACGGTCCAGAGACGCCTTGCTTTCCTATGCAGAATTCCCCGATAAACTGCCAGACAGGATGAGACGGATGCCTAAACACGCCAAGGGCATATATCCGGTGACGCCTCCGTTCGGCGGAATGACACTTTTCCTGCGTGCGTACGAGTTCATCAAAGACAGCGAATGCCTGAGCGAAGAAGATCGCAAGACGCTTGAGCAGATCGTAGCGAATACAGCCGAGATATACTTCCCCTTTCCAGAGTGGGGACCGCACAACAGAGCGTCCAAGAGCGGAATCTCGCTGACGTATGCGGCGAAAATGTTCCCGAATCATCCTCAGGCCCCGAAATGGGGGAAACTCGGCAAGCTTTTCATGGATGGCAGTTGGGGTCACTGGTCACTCGAAGACACCGGAATGTATTGCCTCATCTGGCTTGCGGACCTTCTGATCTGTGCAGACGTCATAGGCGACTCCAGCGTCTTTGAATCGCCAATGTTGAAGTACTATTTTGACTACTTCAAGAACCTCTTCTGCCCACTTGGGATGATACCTGACTACGGAGACTCGGTGTGGGGTTCAGCTTGGGACCTGTGCATGGTCACCCTTGAGAAGGGCGCCGCCGCCTACCGCGATCCTTACATGAAGTACACCGCCGATCGAATCTTCAGGCAAGCGCGTGAGACCCACAAGTTCAGTCCTTACGCCATCTTTGGCTATCTCTGGGCGGACGACTCGGTCGAACCCAAAGCTCCGTCTTGGGGCAGCCGCGAGGTCATTGACGAGGTTATCGGTAAGAAGATCGTGTTCCGAAGCGGCTGGGACGAGAATGCCACGTACATGCTGTTGAACTACATGGATGAAGGGGACATAGGCTGGTACTACAAGGAGCACCTGCGGAACACTCTTGTCGTAACCGCAGAGAAGATGCATCATGGACACGCCGATGAGAATTCCATAGTCGCCCTGATCAAGAACGGTTCCTTTCTTCTTCATGACAGTGGTTACCGTGAAGGCTTGCCGAATGGCGCCTACCGTTCCGACGTGTATCATAACCGCATCGTAGTACGTCCGGGAAAACCTTCGAACCAGAGCCTATTCGACTTCATACGAAACATAGGCATCTACCAACCGGTCAACACAAGGAGGGTTCACTTCAAAGTCTTCAAAGATGTTGATGTCAGCCGAACAGAGGTCACAGATGTAGGAAATGGGTACCACTGGAACCGCGTGGTTACCTACCTGAAAGGGCTGGAAGCCTTCCTGATCCATGATGGAGTGAAGATGCTAAGGGCGGGCGAGTTCACAGTCGGCAACCTCCTATGGACCCAGCAAATCCACGAGGCTGGTTCAAATCACTTTGATACATCCATCGACCTTATTGGGCAGGTTGGCGCTTGGGGCAACCCAAGGATAACCCTTGAAGAGAGGAAACGGCGAGCTTGGCCCAACAAAACCGGAGAAAGGCTCCTTATCTACTTTCACCCAGGAATAGGTAAGACAGCGGGAACCAGCGAGGCAATGCGTTGCTACCTTCCAGAGAAGTGCGTACACGAGTCGTGTTCAAGAAACTTCGAGGCTGGCGACTATGTCTCCTTCACGACTCTTCTCTGGCCTCACAAAGGTCAGGAATCAACCGCCAAGTTGCTCGGAAGCATCGAATCAATGAAGGTCGAAAAGTATCCAAGAGCGGACGCGATCAGGCTCAAACTGCCAACCGGAAGCGTTTCCATTTGCGTGAAACACGACCTCTCCATCGGCTTGGTCAGACCTGAGATGAGACCCGCTTACACCTATGAAGCGGGAAGGATTCAGTACGGCGAGATCGAAACAGATGCAGCATACGCGTATGCGAAACTGTCAGGTCACGTACTAGACTACGCTTTCATCGACGGGATGAAGCTATTCTTTGGCAGTAGAGAAGTCTTCGACTCGGACAAGCCGTCTGTCTACGACCTAAGTCATAGACCGGACCTTGGTCGAGAAGGAACCTTCAAGACGGATCGGGAGCATTGGGAGTTCGAACTCAAGACGAAATGGGATTCATGGGAGGACACCGTTCAGATCTAGAGCACCTAAAAGATCTTTGGGATCGAGATGAGCCAAAGCTTTGAGGGTGAGTTCTTCAGGGGCAAGGGCGATGTCGAGTACCTTCAGCTTCTAGACACCGCTCGCCGCATGTTCGATCCTAACCCAGAGTTCCAGACCGTGCCCATGCTCTACGCTCCCGAATGGAACGGACTCATGGAAGGACTGACATGGCCTGCATGGTGGATACAGAACAGCTACGGCACAACCTACTGCGCACTGCCATTTCTTACGGAGCCGCTTTTGACTTTCCTACAAAATTCCCAAGACCTCTGGTTTGACCTGATGGGTGACGGTCAACGAGCAGGCGCCTACGGCTGGGTCGCGCCGGACGGATGCCTGTGCGATGCTGCAAAACCTGGCTGGGTCATGTACAAGCAAGGCGATGGCCGCGTGGACATACACGATTGGGGCATGGAGTTCACAGCTGCAGGGCTACTGCTACAAGCAGAGCTTTTGCTGATCAGCCGAGACCCGACAACCATCGCTCGTTACGTGTCCAAACTGGAACGATGCGCCGACTTCATAGAGACACGCCGCGATCCCACGAACAACCTCTTCTTGGTCGGGCCCGCAGGCAACTTGCTCGCGCCCAGCTACGCTGGCCAGAAGCGGCCTGACGGAACCTACGATAAGGCCTATCTTGCTGGCCTATCCATCACCTACATTGCTGCGCTCGACCGACTGATTGAACTGGAGAAGCTGGCCAACAGAAACGAGAAAGCCCAAGATTATTCAGACCGCCGCAATCAAGCCCGAAAAGGGCTTCCACTGCTCACAACAGACGAAGGCTATTTTGCAAAATCCTTGGACGTTGATGGCACAAGGCACGGCGTCTACGGCGCCCAGAAGCATGGGTATTTCGAGGCCTCGCCAAACCATGACGCCATTGCCTTTCGAGTCGTAGGTGATAAACAAGCACAGAAAATATACGAGAAGATCAACTCCATCCCTAGTCTACGTCCCCACGATTTCATAATCGCCAATTACCCGTCTCTGGATGACATGTACGAGAAGCCTGAGGGCCTTTGGGAGTTCGGCAGATGGGTCAATGGCGGACACTGGTCTACCTGCGAGGCACGAATGATCATGGCTTACTATAGACTCGGCAAGTACGAAGATGCTCGATGCTCAATGAAGCGCATGTTGACATTCGCCCGAAGGTTCCGCATGGACAACCCGCTTACCAAGTTCGGAAGCGACGTGTACCAACCCAAACAGCCCATCAACCTGACTTACGATGCTTTCGGTCCGCCCGCCGCGATGATAAGAGGACTCTTCGAATACCTCTATCATGCAGACAGTTTGGTGCTGAAACCTCATATCCCGCCGAGCATCGTACAGATGGAGCAACTGTTCCCCGCAAGGTTCGGCACCAAGAAACTCTACCTCTCAACAACAGGCACAGGCGCCGTTCGGTCAGTCTGGGTCAACGGGCGACTATGGGAGCTCTTTGACGCGCGATCGATCTATCTTCCTTACGGCAAGACCCCTGAAAAAGCACGTATCCACATAGTGTTTGGCGCCAAGCCAGAAAAGCCCTCTTTGCCAGAAATATCTGAACAGCCCAACACGGTATCACCTCCAAGCAAGGCAACCAAGGATGACTTGCACTCGACGGAACAAAGCGCCACAATGATGTACGAACTATATGCGCGGCTTGTTGAAGCAGGCTTAGGAGAGAGCTACGAGGCAGCTCACGCCAAGCTCATAGTAGACTTCGTGGCCGCCATCTACAGGCGCGAAAGGATGCACGCTGAAGGCAGAATTCCGGCCTTGCAGGAAGACTCACAGACTGCAGCTGATCGCTCATTCGTGGATGCATCTGTTAGGCTCAGTAATGGTTTGGCGAATTTGCTGAGATCTTACGAGAACTCTAGCGAACCCCACAAGAGAAAGGTCTTTGAGATATGGGTCAGCGTCCCACAAGCTCTCAATTCGCGATAGCCTGGGATAGCCTGGCTATAGAGGCAATAGTGTCAGCGTATACGGCGCAGCAATAGCGACAAGTGCACAACACGCAAATAAGTTCAGAACGTTGATTACTTGAGATTAGTTACACATAGAATCTAGAGATGAGGCTGGTTTGAAGGAACCCGGAACATATGCTATAGTGTCTGGCGACACGCTGATCTTGGGGAACAACCTTCTGGAGATACGTCTATCCTCATTTACCGGAGGGCTGCTGAACATAGAGAACAAGAGGACAGCGACTCTCTACAGAAGAGGCGAAGAAGACTTGCCAGTTTTCTACCTATGGACTCTTCTCTCGGACAAGATTCACCCCCACGGCCCACATTTCGCGAACGATTCCGAGCCAGTCAAAATCCACTTCCCCAGCAAGAAGACTTTTCGGTCTTATAGCCTGAGAAGTGCAACTCAAGGGAAGTCCATCATCATCCGGCATAGGTTCCTAGGAAGCATCAACGTGACATACACAGTCACAGTGAAGAACGACAGTCCTTTCGTATCTTGGCGCATCACAGTCGCCAATCACCACAAGGACCTGCGTTGGGGACAGGTTGTGGGAGTCGGCTTTCCGCAGCTTGCAGGGATCGTACTTGGCGAAGCCCCCGAGAACGCGGTTCTTGTCAGACCAAACAGGTTTGGGGAGAAAATTCCTGATCCAATAGGAAGTGCAGGCACATTCCCCGTAAACCTATGCTATGAAGGAATGGCTTCGATGATGTGGATGGACCTCTACAGTGTCGGCAACAACAGTGGGCTATACTTTGCAAGCTATGATAAGACGTTGTTGATGACCGAGCTCGAGTCCGAACCAGATACCGAGGAGAAGACGATGAGACTCGGCTTCCGTAAGTACGCCTACATTCCGCCTGGGGACTCTTGGACATCCGATCCCTACGTCATCGGCGTACATGAAGGAGACTGGCATTGGGCTGCCGACGCCTACCGAGCGTGGGCAAAGGCGTGGATGAGGAAGCCGGATGTTCCTAAATGGGTGAAGGATGCAGACGGGTGGTATGGTGTAGGCTTGGGACCCAGACAATACCACGACAGCGACAACGTCTACATGTTCAAGGATATTCCATCGCTCTATGATGAAGCCGAGTACGTGGGACTTAACTGGATTGAGGTTTGGGGGCAAATGGTCTTGAATGGGTGCTACAGGTTCTATTACCCAGACCCGTATCTGGGAACCGTTGACGAACTCAAGGCAGCGATAGCTGAAGTCAAGAAGCGAAACGGTCACGTAGGCTTCTACGTGAATATACAGGCCTTCGACCCGCGGCTACCGGAGCTTCCGGAGAAGTATCAGGGAATGATCCCTGCTGATGTGCAAATTCCAGACTGGATGGATGAATTCAAGAACTACGCAGCCATGCATTTCGACGGCTCTCATGTGAGGCAGTACATAAGGCACGATGAGTGGTCGGATGGGCACAGAATAATGTGCACCGCATGTGAAGGATGGCGCAAGTACATCATGCATTGGTCGATCGACAGGTACGTCAGAGAGTACGGTGCAAATGTCATGTACATCGATCAAGTCTCGTCACCGCCCGTTGAATACTGCTTCGACCTCAATCACGGGCACCGCCATCATGGCGCCTGCGTTCAGGGCAGAACGGAGACCCTGAGAAGAATTGTTGAAGAAGGACGGAAAGCTGAACCGACCTTTGCACTGGTCTTCGAAGGGAATGGGGACGCGGCTGGTCAACACGGGCATGTGCACCTTCTGACAAGCGTGGCCGGACAGACAGGATACCCTTGCCCCGAAGTTTTCTCCTACACTTTTCCATACTACATAATCATAGATGGATTTGCGAACGGATGGAACCAGCAGACCATGGCTTCATATTACCCAAAGATATGTGGAAGAGTCTGGAGAAACGAGGATGTTGTCAATAGGGTGTTCCTCTTGGGATACAGGTTCGACCTCTGCCTACCTCTGAAGAGGGGGGAGCCCTTCACAGAATACGTTAAGAAAGTGATCGCTCTCAGAAAGAAAGTCAGAAAGCACCTTTACAACTCAACATTCATGGACGACATTGGGATCCATAAGCTTCCAGAAGGCGTTGAGGCAAAGGTTTTCAGTCACAAGGAGTGCTTAACCATCACAATTCTGGATAACCGGGCCGAAAAAGAGCCTTTCGAGCTGGCAATCGATCTGGACAGATATGACAGCCCAAAGATCGCCGAAATAACTATGCACACCTTGGAAGGCTCAAAAGAACTAACCTGCAGGATTGGACACGCTGAAGCCAAAGTAATGATCCCCTCAGAGGAGATAGCCGCCTTAGTTATCCAGAAAGGAAAGTAGGAGCGATGAATGCAGTTGACGTTGTCTACGGGCTAACCTTCGACTAGCGTAGGACCAGACTTTGGCTTGGTGATCTTGCTGCTCACTCACACTGACACGCTAACGAGGATTCATCGCCTCCTGGAGATGATGCCCAATTCCTCTGGCAGTCCTATGCCATTGATTGTTGTTGAGCAGGACTCAGTTTGTTCTTGTGTTTCAGGATGTACTGCTCCAGATGCCGTGCGGTTCTTTCCACGATCCTCTTGGCTTCGGGTCTTGGGCCTCTCGTGAATTCACTTCTTATGTGTTCTATAGGCTGGTGCTCGAGAACGTCTCCTCCACAAGCGTAATGGACGGCCAGAACAGCCGCGACTTCTTCTTGCTTCAGGGTTCTACTGGCCAACGTTGCTCAGCGATTCACTAGCAAAGGCACAACATTTGAGTATTGTGCTCCCTACTTAGCATAATGAGAAGCGACATCTAATGGTTAGG
>Ga0315306_10001715_pt1 | contig 10381 bp, 7 predicted proteins | sample TDP1_MG_FD_203803 | JGI IMG/M metagenome (GOLD analysis project Ga0315306, IMG submission 203803) | Freshwater sediment microbial communities from Lake Towuti, South Sulawesi, Indonesia - TDP1 | ecosystem: Environmental > Aquatic > Freshwater > Lake > Sediment | place: Indonesia: South Sulawesi... | reverse complement strand
CATCACGGATAGCATTGCTCCTGGCGCGAATACAGTGAGAGTTGTCGTCTACGGAACCTTAAAAAATACTCTCGGACCGCATCACAATAATCCTCAGCTTGGCAGGGCCTGGCCAGGCGCTTTTCAGAAGGGAGCAGAAGGCGGCTATCCACCTGGTTCTGAATACAGCGTGGTCGGCTATGGATTGCTGGAAGGATTCAGGCTAAAAGTTCAGAAAAAACAGGATTAAGATGCTGTTGTGAGCCTTCAATTGATTTTTTCAGTCGCCCAGCCTGGTTCTGGAATGCTACTTTTCAGAAAAAATATTATTTAGGGTCAGAATTGCATCCTTTCTGACTTCTTTGCTAGAGCTGTAAGGGATTTTTGCCTGGCGGAAATCATTGCCGAAAAGCACGATATCTCTTGAGTCTTTCCCTGTAAAATGGAGGAATTCTCCTGTCCCGGCCAGAGCTTTGCAGTTACGGACAATCGCTCCCTCAACCTGATTGAGAATAACTGCCGGAGACGCTCCTCCCAGTCTTGCTTGCCTTCCACTAAAGCCGTCGAGCTTAAGGCCGTTAATTTTCTCCAGGCAAAGAGCGCTTTCCCACTGTTCTGATTCAGGCTTATCCCAGACGACCTCGATATCTTTCAGTCTAAGGTTTTTGACCATCTCGAATTTCAGACAATGAACCGCCTTTTCGTAGGGAGCCTGGGGATCAGAGGAGAGAAAAAGCTTCAAGTTTTCAATGGTGATGCTGTCCAGCCAGCTCTCCGGATGGCCGTTTATGACACTGGGACCTTTGCCCCTGGCGATCACATTCTTGATGTGGACATTGCGGATCGAGCCAGCCGCAGGCTCAGCCTCCCGGCTGACTTGGCTATGGACCTCGCTTCTCCGCTTGATGTTGAAATGGAGGGGGTCACCGTCGCCCCACCAGAACCAGTCGTGGCGGGTGCACTCGATGGTCAAATTAGAAAGAACGACATCGCTGACATATCCGCCGTCAAAGACCATAAAGGCGATGCCTCGGTTGGAAGAGGTGATGACACAATTATCGACAGTGACATTTCTGACACAGTTCATGTTCCCGTCGCAGAATTTCAGCGCACTCGAGGCTGAGCTGAGCCGGCAATTAGTGATAGTGATATTTTCGCAGGGAAGCGCCGGGCCAAACCAGTTCATCGAATAAAAGACAATGGCATCGTCTCCGGTTTCGATGGTGCAATTTGAGATTCGCAAATCCTTGCAGCCGTCAGGGTCTATTCCGTCTGCCCAGACCGCTTCGGCCAGACTGGACCGGATATAAACCCCATCAATCACCATCCGCTCGCAGCCATAGGGATGAATTGTCCAGGATGGAGAACGGATGAACGACAATCCGGATATCCGGACATCCTTACATCTTAGAAGCAGGACCAGTTTCCCGAATTGATTTTTTTTGGGGAAAGAACGGAGGAGAGGTTTGCCCGCAGCTTCCATGATCAGTTGGTTTGGCCGGATGTAAGCATCATCAATGTCATTCAAACGCCATTCGTATTCGGCCTGGCCATCGATCGTGCCCCGTCCTTCGATGGTGATGTTAACCAGGTCTTCGCCATAGATCAGGGCATCTTTGTCAAAGGCATTCTTATCCTTGATGGAATAGAGTGTTGCACCTGATTCGATGAAAAGCCGAACATGGCTGCGGAGGTGAATGGTTCCTGAGGAATATTCACCGGGTGGGACATAGACCATGCCACCACCGGCTGAAGCGCAGGCGTCAATTGCTTTCTGGATAGCAGTTTGGGCATTATCCACCTTATTCCCTGTGGCTCCATAATCTTTGACATTGAATACTCTGTCAGGAAGACTTTGTTCTGAGGCAAAACATAAAAAGGCTAGAATGGCTATAAAAAAGATGGAACAAAAAATTTTTAGATATTGATTACGCATCATTCCTTCTCCTTTCTTTCAGGGAATGTCATTTTTTTCTGCAGTGTGTTCCTGTTTTTTATCGCAGAGAGTGAAGATTTCCTTTTCTTCACGAGGGAATTTTAAAGAGAATGAGTCATAATTTCAATCGATAAAGAGAACTTGGTTATTTATCTGGAAGAATCTCCAAATATGTTATTTCAAAGATGCGTCAGAATCGCCCCCCAGCCCCCTGGGGAACCAGTCCCGTCGATTCCCCCGTCGGAAAGCCGACGGGGCCCCCCGCTATGGGGGCCTTGGGGGCGGTTCCGACGCCGATAGAAAATCACATAAACAGAGATGCTCACTATTTACCCCTTGACCTGGAAAATATTAGCCTATAATATTTGAATGAAATTAGGTTCGGATTTATACGCTTACTTGGCTGGGAAGCAGGTGCTTAAGCTTGTAGCGGTCAGGTGAGCAAATAAAAAAATGGAGGTTAGAGTGAAGAAAGGAATAAAGCGAAGAGAATTTCTGCAGCTCGCAGCGGCTGGAGGCGGCCTTTTCCTCAGCCGCTTTAACCTTCTGGTCTTTGGCGCAAGTCAAAAAGCATCAAAGCTTATAAGCCCGGGTTGCAGAAGAACAAAGGTTAAAGTTGCCAGGCTCTATATAGGAAATTCATCCGGGCTTTGGCCCAAGCCGAACTTGAACTTTAAAGAAGAAATCGGCTTTTATGAATCCGAATTTGCAAAATTAAAAGAAGAATTGTCTGACGTCGATTTTGTTGTCGATGAGCTGGTCACTTCTCCAGAACAGGTTGCTAACATCAAAAGCAGGTTAAAGAATGTTGACGGTATCCTGGTCATCCATCTCACTCTTGAAGTCAAGGGGATTCTCGATGAAATCCTCAGCTCCGGCCAGCCAACAATGGTCTTCGCTGTTCCTTATTCTGGACATGAATGGTCTGGATTTGGAGCTTTGCGCAATCAACCTCAGGGAGCAAAGATGGATTGCATTCTCACGAGCGATTATAAACAGCTTGCAGTTGCCATCAGACCTTTTCGGGCTATTCATCACCTGAGAGAGGCCAAGATTCTGAACCTGACAACCTGGCCATTCACCGAGTATGCTGACACTGTGAAGAATAAATTCGGGACAGAGATTAAGCAGATTGAACTCAAACGAGTAGTCGATGCTTACAACGGAATTAGCGACAGCGAAGCGCGCTCAGAGGCTGAGCGCTGGATAAAAGGAGCAGCTCAGGTTGTTGAGCCTTCAAGAGAAGATATATTCAAATCCTGCAAGCTGGCGCTGGCTTTTGAGAAGCTCTTGGATGAGGACGAGGCAACAGTGATGACCGTTGATTGCTACGGCAGCATGTGGGATAAAACCATCAAGCTGCCTGCCTATCCGTGCGTTGGTTTTGCTAGGCTCAATGATATGGGATTGGCCGGAATTTGTGAATCTGATTTACGCTCGGCGATGACTCACATTATTTTTCAAGGATTGGTAGGAAGACCGGGTTTTATCAGCGACCCCACAGTCGATGAATCGAAAAAAAGCATCATTCTGGCTCACTGCATGGGGGCAACAAAGATGGATGGTCCTGGCAAGCCAGCTGCTTCCTACAAGCTGCGGACAGTCATGGAGCGCAGGGAAGGGGTTGTCCCCCAGGTCGAGATGCGCATCGGCCAGAAAGTCACTCAGGCGATCCTGGCCGATAAAGATAATTTGCGCTACTTCACTGGCGAGATTATCGAAACTCCTGTCTCAATCGATGTGGACAGAGGCTGCCGGACTAAAATCACAGTCATAGTGGACGGCGACATAACAAAGCTCTGGAAGAACTGGGCCGCTGGGTTGCACCGCCAGACATGCTACGGAGATATCACCAGAGAGCTTGCTTATTTCTGCAGGTTTAAAGAGATTAACATGCTCGATGAGGCAGCTTAAAGAGAGATATGCTCTGGCTCAGGAGAAAGAACGATAAACTCTGGATATTTAGCTTATCGGATTGAATATCTCTATTATACATAAATCGGTATGAAGTGCCCTAAATCTCACCCTGACAATCCTTCTGATTCCAAATCTAAAGAAATCAGACTATGGAAATAAAGATTTTTCCAGCACTCCCGGATAATCTTGCCGAAAAATTCAATCAATTTATATTAAAAAATTTCTACGCCAGAAAAGAAAAAATACAAGAAAATTTAGCAGGAGAGGAAGAAAAATATTTCAGCCAGCCTAAGGCTTGGCTTTTGATTTTTGAGGGCGATCAAATAATCAGTGGAATATTGCTTCATCAAAGAAAAATTAAGTTTAACAATAAGGATGTCATTTTAGGAGGCATTGGAAAAGTTTGTACTCGAAAAGATAAAAGAAGAAAAAGAATTGCGACTCTAATGCTTAAAGAGGCAGTAAGAATTTTAAAAGAATGGGGCTGCGATATAGCTTATCTCTGTGCCAATATTGAAAAAACAGGTTCGCTGTATCGCCGGGCTGGCTTTGTTCCTTTAAATAAGCCTTATTCCTACTATGGCCGGTCAGGCAGGTTATATGAAGAGAATAACGGTATGATTGCTCTGCTTAATTCATCAAGCCTGTTTGAAGAGATCCTGAACTCAAAGCAAAAGCTTCATTTGGGTCTTGGCAACTGGTAATGATTTCATGCAGTAGCTGAGTTTACTCTTGACCTCGAAATTTGGCTTGGAGGAATTTAATTATTCTGACAAGAAGCGATCCTTCTGAGTTTTCCTTAGATTTTAGGCTTTAGCTTTTGTCTCTTTGGTGTTGATTTCGTTTTTTTTATGATAAAATTAAGAACTATTGTTGGAGAAAATCAATCAAAAAAATAAAAACCATGACCAAGCTGAAATCAAATTTAGTTCATTTCAGCTTGGTCAAGAAGAATAGGGGAGAGGAACGAAGAAAACAAATCCAATGCAAAAAGGAGGTTTAACATGAAAAGGGCCTTTACTATTCTCCTTTTCCTTGTGCTGGGCTTAGTCTTGAGCATTGCCACGCATGATTCCAATGCTCAGGAGGCTGCTGCCTTCAAGATTGGCAACGCGCCGCCCCCTCAAGAAGTCTACACCAAAGTCAATCTCACTGAACCCTACAACATCATCGCCGGGTTTACAATCTATCCCTCACTCTCAAGCCCTGACCTGTTCTATTATGTGCCCAAACCCCGCATAGCCCGGACATCTGAAGGACGGCTTGTCTTCAGACTTCTCAGCTATGCCATGGCTGAGAACCGAAACCAGGTTGGAAGCGCAGATGTCGCAGGCGGATACCTGCAGTTCGATGTGACCATGTCGCCAACTCCCGAAGAAGAGGAACAGATTAAGAAAGAGCTGCTCAACCCGCCAAAGAGATATTCCTCGAGCACCTTACAGGTTTCAAAGTTTTTGACTCCAGTAGCGGCAACTTCTCATCCTTTCTTTCAGACCTTCGGCTCAACCGCAAAGCCCAAGGCTATCCGTTTAGCTCCGATACCGATTCACAATTTGAAAGCCAAAGGCCGCATCCCCGGCGTTTTGCAAGCGGATAAGACCGACACCGACTGGTATGATGCCAACGGTGATGCGAGCGGAACGACAACTTTTGCCATCAACCTTTCTGGTCCCCAGTCCATTGCCCTCTACCAGGCTATCACAAATCCCTCGGCAGTTGAGCCATTTAATGTCTATTTCAGCGGCGAATTAGGAGGGTATATCAAGTGCAAAGCCAAGCTTTCTGTCAACACTTCTGAAATATTCACTTTCTTGCAGAATCAGCACGGCTCTGCCCGTAAGATCGAGAAACCCGGAAGTCGAGGGATTTCGCTCTTTGGAATCGTGAACATCGGCGGCTCTGCGTCGAAAACGAGTTACACTGAGTCGCAGGTCAACGATATCGACATTAGCCATATTCTCAACACCAGCATTAAGATCGAGGGCGATTTGCAGGGATACGATGATGCTTTGATGAGCCTGGCCAAATATGCGCTCGACCAAGCCATGGCGCGCTTCGGAACACCCATTCCTTTGGACGAGCTCATAGACCCAAAGCGCGAGCTCAAGGAGCCTGAGCTCCCTCCTGGTGTTGGCAAGCCAGGTGCCTGGGCCTTTGTTAGAGAGATATTATCGGGCGGATTGTTCCAGCCCGGCAAAAACAAGGGCCGGATGGCCTACTATGGCTTCTTCGACCAGAAGACGCTTAACCAGGCAAAGGCAGCCTCTTTCACCGTTGATCTTAACAAGGATATCGCCGTCACTTGGCAGTTTGCTCCGAGTGCATCGATTTTCGATGACAGAATTGTCAAAGAAATCATGGATAACGCATCTCAATATGCACAGAAGCTTGCGCTGAATGATCCCTTCTTTGAAAAACTGGACATCACCTACACATCTAACCTGGACTTTGCGGGCGGTCCCTTTAACAAAGTCGTTTTCACGGATATGTTCAAGCTGAAGGATGGGTCGAACTACAGTGTCCCCGGATTGTTGCTAGAAGCTAAAGACTACCTGAGCGAAACAGGAGTTCTGATCGGTGCGGCTCCTCCCCAGAACTTGAGATTCAGTGGATTGCTTCAAGGAAATCTCTATCAGGGGGATGTCGGCGGCGCCTTCAATATTCTCAATCCGGGAAGCCGTCTGGCAGCACTGCGTTCAGGGAAATGGCCGACCTTTCAGGATGGGACACAGGCCAAAGGAATTACCCATCGCTGGAAATACACAGTTTTCTTCCGGCCAAGCGTCAAAGACAACGACTTTCCACCTTCCTGGACATCCCTTGAATTCATAAACTCTGAAACAGTCCTGACAGCCACTATACCGCCAAAGGTCGTTTTGATCACGGTCACAGCTGACGGCCTGGATGCAGAAAGAGTTCGCACAGCCAGTGTCAAGGTCAAATACATAAGAAAGGGCGGCGATCATGGCTCGATCGTCAAGTCCGCAAAGCTCCGACCCGGCGTACCAGATGTCAGGCTGTATTTTTATGATGAAGAGCCTGATACGAATCTTCCCTGCCAGTACCAGTTTACGCTCTTCTATCCGGGTGGAAAGTCCTTAACCAGCGACTGGTTATCACAGGAAGGCGGATTGATCGTACTTTTTGACCTGGCTGAAAGCGGAGGGACTTCAACGCAGACGCAGTAAACAGTCCAGGATATTTAAATTTAGATTTTATTTTCAATCCTTCTCAAAGGAGTTAGATATGCGGAAAATTTGTTACCTCCTTCTTTTATATTTTCTGGCCGCTTTGATCATTGCAACCTGCGGGTCGATCTGTCTGACCCAGACCCAGAAGCTTATCCTGAATCCTCAATTTAAGCTTAAGCCGCTTCCGCCGAAGACTGGCGTGAGCGGATTAGATAAGCCCGGGCCAGTGAAAAGTCCTGATCCCTATTTTACAATCATGATCGGAGAGAATGAAGTCTATCGGGATGCAACGGACCGCACCCTTGCCTATTACAAGCCGATTCTCCGGCTGGGCAGCCGGCAGGGGACTCCTCTGGCCGAAGGGGTTGGCGAACTGGCCGCTTCACTGGATGGCTTCAGGTTCCAGTACTACAAATTCGAATCAGGCGGAATACCCAAATGGGCCAGCATGCAAACTGTGATTGTCGCTGAAAGGCCAGCGGATGTCACTCTTGAAGCAGTCCAGGCAAAATGGAGAAACATAACACGCTTGATCCCCTTGCCTATCAAATTGGATGCTTCGACTGGTGCGAAAATGCTCCTTCCATACCCTCCCCGGAAAGTGACTTTTTCCCAGCTCGATGCTCAAGGTGGGGATGAAAGCTTAAAATGGTATTATTTTTCTACGAACACACATCCCACACCGCCAGACTTGTTAACAAACGAAGATAATAACGTGCTCAACGAAGCTAAAGCCAGGGATTTTGCCGCCGCTGTCATCTCTGATCTCTCGGATATGCCTTCGTTCCAGCCAATGCTTGAAGTTCGGGCTGTCTATCCAGGGTGGAAAGGCGCTTCTCCTGTGGCCAAGGGAATGATTCCTCTGAAACTGCTGACTCGGCCTAAGATTCCATTGGAGAGAATAAAAAGCCCAGAACAACCGCCCAGCCAGCCTGCAAAGCCTCCGGCTGTAAGCCAGCCTGCGAAACCCCCAGTCGCAGCCAAGCCTCTATTCAGGGCCATACAGCCTGCGAGGACCGAAACCCCTCCTCCACCGCAGAGCAAAATCACAACGCCAGTGCCTTCTGCGCAGCTTACGAGGCGAGCTCAGATAAAGATGAGGCCGGATTTGATAAGAGTAATCGGCGAACTGAAGCCCCGTGAGGATGTCGATTACACCTATTCTGGCCAACAGGAAATGGTTGTCCGAATTCCAATCACCTATCCCAAGCCAAAAACTCCTCTTTATGATTATTATTTCCTTTCTGACTCAGGCCGCTTCGGTGGCCCGTACTTCGAAACCTCACCCAATCCAAACCGGCCGCAAAGAGCCGAGCCTCCTGAGGGTTTTTCCGGATATTGGTATGAAAGCCATTTTCTTGGAAAAAGGCTGGTCTGGCCTGCGCCCAAGGAGCTCAGGCTGAGCTGGGATTTGGAATCCGGGATGAGGCCGACATGCCGATTTTCAGTTCTTCCTAACAACAAAGGAGGTCTGACTGCCTATCTCACTTATGACCTTTACCCCAACTTTTCGACAAGGCAGCTTCAGGCGGCGGTCGAGGCACTTGAAAAGAGGACTGGTGAAAAAATAGACCTTCTCCCTTTCACTGATGTTCTCGACGCCAACCAGATGACCTTTTCATCCGGAAACCCGGTGTTGCGGAGCATGGTAGAGGCCAAGAAGGTCAGCATGACCAAACTATCGCCGCAGAATATCGACGATGCATGGTTCCGTCTTTCTGCAGAGATCCCCATTGACGACTGGGCAAGTTTCACCCTCTTCATGAAAATAGGTGAGCTTGGCCTCTGGGAATTTGGCGTGATCACAGGGGCATCAACCGGAGTCGCCGAGAAGGTTTCCTTCCAGCTGACTGGAGACCTCTTGAAGACACTGGGTGGACCTCTTATTGCCAATTATAAAAATTACAACCCTCAATCCGGCGAGTATGAAGTTGAGTTATTCAACTTCGGCCTGGCTCCTTTCTCTGTTCGTGGCTTGCGATTCGAACTTGGAGGGCCTGAACAGGCAAAGTCAGATGTCTGGTTTGAGGGGAGGGAAATCCAAGTGCCTGGAATCGGCTCAGCATCATCATTCGACCAGCGGGATGGCGTAGGAGGAAGCTGTTCGGTAGCCGTCAAAGAGACTGCAGGAACAAGCCTCAAGTCTCTCCTTGATTCCGGAAAATTCGAAAGCATTTCTGTCAAGTTTGCCAGGGATATGCTCAAGCCCCCGGATTCAGCCGAAACAACCGGCATTGTTGAGCCTGACATTCAATTCAGCTTCCTGCGCTCTCTCTGCTACCAGTACATCGGCAATTCGGAGCTCGTCCAGGTTCCTGTCTCTCCACTGGAGCTCAGCCAATGGGCTGACTACAAGAGCGGGCTTGTCGTCATCCGATACCAGGGGTACGTGTATTCAAAGGAGCTCGATCTCTCGGGACAAAACAAGGTCGAAATCCGGCGCCTGCCCCGTGAGGGAGCTTATGCATTTTCCGGGAAGCCGGGCGATGCGGATGTGCTTGAGTACCGGGCTGTTTTTGTGAAAAAGGATGGCACAGTTGTTTATATTCCGGCGCAGGCTGGGGGCGAATCCAAATGGAACACAGCCGATATCAGCGGAATACTCCTTGCAGGAGTTAAGCCAGATGATAAAATTTTCTGATAAAGTCATTGAACATTTCCAAAACCCTCGAAATGTCGGCGAGATCAAGCTTCCAGAGGGAATTGGAACTATTACCAATCCGGTATGCGGGGATATCACAGAAATCTATCTACGAATAAAAAAAGGGATTATCGAAGACGCTAAATTCAAATCATACGGTTGTGCCGTCACCATTGCTTCAGCTTCTGTGTTCACTGAGAAGATAAAAGGAAAAGAGATTTCAGAGCTAGTCTCGGGGAGCGACGAAGAGATAGTGAACCAGTTGGTTGACTTGATCGAAAGCGAACTGGGAGAATTGCCTGAACAGAAGCTCCACTGTCCTCCAGCCACTGTTCAAGCCTTCCTTGAAGCCATCTGCCAATACAACGAGAAAGAAGGGGAGACTCAACTGACATCTAAGATAAAAAGATTGGTACCCCTCGTAGCCAAGTACTATGAGAGGGGCGAAAAGCCAGAAAACGACGTAACAAAAACTTAACTTGGAAGTTCGCGGTGGTGTAAATAGCTATCTGGCCGGGGTTTGAATCCCCGGAGTGTTACTACATATTACAGAATTATTACGGTGAGAATGTCAGTAGCCATTAATAAAGCCGAAAAAGGATTATCTTATCTCACTCTCACCAATCCTCGCATTTTTGTGTTCATCCTATTTTTCTTTTTATCTGCCGCGGCCAATGTCCTTTCTCAACCCCTGGAAATCACTATTTGTAGTGTGAG
>Ga0315306_10001713_pt1 | contig 10386 bp, 6 predicted proteins | sample TDP1_MG_FD_203803 | JGI IMG/M metagenome (GOLD analysis project Ga0315306, IMG submission 203803) | Freshwater sediment microbial communities from Lake Towuti, South Sulawesi, Indonesia - TDP1 | ecosystem: Environmental > Aquatic > Freshwater > Lake > Sediment | place: Indonesia: South Sulawesi... | reverse complement strand
ACGAGTTCTGCCTGTTGCTCACTCCTAACCGTGACAGTGGGCGTAAGCAATGTTTTAGGCTTGACTTCCTTGCCTTCAAACTTGACTAATACTGGCTCATGTCCTTCTCTCGGATTTGCTAACGTGTCTTCTAATACTTTGCCAACTGGTCCGTCCTTCAAGCCCAATAGAAGGTCAATGTGGGCCACGTCTGCGGTTCCAGGCGAAGCAAAGGCTTCGCCGACTTTCAACGAGAAATCGCTTATTCTGTTTGGTGTTTGAGGTATAGCGCCAGAAAACTCGCTTTTGACAACAACTTTTGGCTTAAACTCCAATTGCATATGCTTTTTCTTCAGCTTGCCTAGCCACTCTAAATGTAAGCGCATCAGTTCTTCATCTTCATAACGAAGGATACCGCCAGTTATGAGTGGTCTTCGTGTTGTTCCCATTTCTAAGCCCATCATGTTAAGCCCAGCCTTGACAGCTAAGCCACCACCCTGCCTCGTAACAATTCTTACTAGTGTCTGGATTTTTCTCTGCAAAACCTGTGCTTCTACAAAATTTCCTTTCTTGACAAGGTTGTAGATTTGTACCCAAATGTCTGGTATCAGATTAGCAGATGCCAAAATTAATCCGTCTGCACCTGCCGCAAGCGCAGCCATAGCAATTTCGTCATGACCACACATAATTGAAATCTTACCGTACACTTTTTCAAATAGAGCCATCATGTAAGGCATATTACCACTGCTGTCCTTAATCCCTACGACATTGTCGATTTCCGCTAAGGCTTCGACAACCCACCACGGAATCTCAACACCCGTAACTTGGGGAATATTGTACAAAATGATTGGTAAGTCAACAGCTTCAGCAATTTTCATGTAGTGTTCAAAGATTTCCTTGTCTGTGGGTTTAAGATAGAAGGGTGAAACAACGAGAACGGCGTCAGCGCCAACATCCATTGCATGTTTACTGAATTCTATGGCTGCCTTAGTTCCAGCGTCGCCTGTTCCAGCAATTACGGACACTTTACCATTGACATGGTCTATTGCTATTTCTACAACTTTTTTCCTTTCTTCCATCGTCATGCTAGTGAATTCGCCTGTCGTGCTGCATGGGAAAACACTTGTTACACCATTCTCAACTACGAAATCGATTAGTCGTCTTAACGCTTTTTCATCAACTTCAAACTTCTTTGTAAACGGTGTCACGAGTGCTGGTATGACTCCTTTTGGCCAAAGCTTCTTCATGGCTATTTTTTCCTCCATAGTCCAAATGCTTTCAAGAGAGCCATTTTGACTCCGTCATAAGTATTCATATATAATAGGCGTCTGTTAACAACCGCTGGATGAACAAAGGCTTTGACAATGACGGCAAAAGTTTCCACTGCTTCTTCAGGAATAATTTCTTCTTCTACAGCGTCTGCTACGGCTTTTCCAACAGCTGACTGCACAGGTCCATAAATGATGCTTGCTTGACGCATACTCTCGATTTTGATAGCGGGCACAACGAGAGTTATGGGCTTAACAGCAAGGTTTGGCTCAACAATTGCGGTTAAAGCCTCATATCCGGGTTCGGGATTTGCAATGGCTCTTGCCCAGCCATAGCCCACGGGGCTATTTTTTGGTCCGCTTAACAGAGATATATGCGTCTTTTCTATTCTTTCGCCTGCTGACGCTTCGGCAGTTGCTAGTTCAAAACTTGTTATGTCTTGAGCTGTTATGCCTAAATCTTTGAATCTTTCTTCTAGGGTTTCTGAGGGTTTAGAGACTGCATTGACTTTTGTGGACTTTATTCTTCCTAGTTTTTCTAGCTCCATTCGCATTTCTTCTTTGACTTCTAAGGTTAAGACGCCGCCGCTTACTAGTGGTCTTCGAGTCTTACCCATGTCTAGTCCTCTCATTTTCAACGCAGCCTTAACTGGAACTGCGCCACCGTGTCTAACAAAGATTCTTGCCAGTTTTTGTGCGTTCATTTGTAGTTCTCTGGATGTTTTCATATCACCTTTTTTCACTGCTTCGTAGATTTTAACCCAAATGTCTGGGATAACGTTTGCTGAGGCTAATATTGCTCCTTTTGCTCCAGCTGCTAATGCTGGCAAAACAACCTCATCATGTCCGCAGACGATGTTAATTTTGTCGCCAATTGTCTGCAGGAGTTCAAGCATGTACGGGAGATGACCGCTACTGTCCTTTAAGCCGACAACATTGCCCATCTGAGCTAAGTCTTCCACGACTTCTCTGCTCAAGAAACTGCCAGTACACTGTGGAATATTGTATAAGATAATGGGAATGTTCGTAGCCCGTGTAAGCTCGTAAAAGTGTTGAAAATCACCTTTGTCTGCTGGACGTAAATAGTACGGCGAAACCACCAGAGCCGCATCTGCGCCTGCCTTCTCTGCATGTTTAGTCAATTCTATTGCTTCGAGAGTTGAGTTCGCACCTGTCCCCGCTATGACTGGGACCCTTCCCTTAACTTCATCAATCACTATTTCAACTGTTTTCTTGCGTTCTTCTTTTGACATGTAGACAAATTCGCCTGTAGTTCCACAGGGCACAACTCCAGTTACGCCCTCGTCTATAACAAAATTCACTAGTCGCCTCAACGCTTTCTCATCAATGTCTGTGTCATTTTTGAATGGCGTAACTAGCGCAGGATAAATACCTTCTAAATTAAATGGCTTTATCTTTATCACCGCCAGCTTGGGTAAGATTCGATTCTAAATAGTCCGGTGCCTAATATGTTTTGCATGAATGCATCAAAAGGAGATTAGTTAATCGTTTGTGATAGTACGCTTGCGCCCTGGAATTTGTTTAATTACTTGTGTAGATTCCAGGCAGCGACGAATGTCAAACCTCTTTCTGTGAGGGCTTTAGCTGTTCTGTTCACCGCGTCGTGCTTGTCCAGATAATTCGTTAAGAGGTCTGGCATCAGTTTTTTCTCAGTGACTTCTTTTTTGGGAATAAAGTAGTCTAGAATGCTTGACGGATGTTTTCGGGTTTCTTCTACTTGTGGAATTCCGCCCTCATGTTTGGCACTGATATTTTTAACATGATCTGCGATTTCTAGAAGTTCATTTAGTCGGTCGTATGGCTGCCTAACAATGCTCTTGTAGGTTTCGGTTATGTGGTGTTCGATGCGGACTATGTCTTCAAAGTCAAACACTTCTCTCACGTAAGCGGCTAACTCAATTGTTTCGTTGTTGACGGAATTTGACAGATTAAAGCCTATGAGTGGTGTTGTGCCATCGTCTCGGCTGAAGAGTTTTGCAGTCATAAGCGTCCAGAATATTGAGTAGGGATTGTCGTTGCCCAGAAACACTGATATCTTAAATTCTATGTCCATTCCAAGTTTATGCATCAAATATCCAAGCATGACAGTGCCTGTGTTCACATTCAAAACTTGCTGAATACCATACTCAGTATAATAATGAAGGAATTCGTCAACCCACTTTAACGTGTATTCGTTTGGGACTCCCACACCACCGAAATAGCCTGTAATAGTGTCAGGACCGCCTAAATGAACGTTAATTGGCTGACCGTCTGGTCCAGGCAACGTCCCTTTTGTGTCTAACGTTTGCACGAATGAGGCGCCTATGATTTGCATTGCAGCCACAGAAGCAAGGATATCGTCGTCTTGAACTTGCTCTTTTACAGAGCGGACACGAATATAGCGACTAGGCATAAGTTCCTGCTGTTTAATGGCTTTCTTTGCTTCTTCTATTAGCCATGGGAAAAAGTTGAAAGCACTAATCTCAAGCGTCACAGCGAAAGAGTCATCGAACTTCATGGAATCAGCCCTGGTTCCTAAAACTTTCCTACGATACTCTGGAATGCTGATGAAAGCCTCTTTGTCCCGCTGTTTAATAAGCCAGTTCAAATCTTTTATGAAGGGCGACTTCTTTCTCTCTAACTTAGCCATAATATTTCCGAGTTTGCGGTTTTCCCTAGCCCTACGATTAATCTCGTCCACGCTGCCATATTTTTCAACAACTTCTAGAAGACTATTTATGAGGGGACTATCTTCCTTCAGCAGAAGACTGTTAATTTCCTTCAACTTTTCTTCTTTGATTCTTAAATGTTTTCTGAGGGCGCTCAAGCGAGTCATCCTCTTAAGAATTTGCATTGAACTTTAATGTGTACGCATTTAAGCATTTTCGCAAGTGCAGTAGACAAAGCTGAATGTTGACGAAAACAGAAAATTGTAGGGTTGCTAAGCCGTTTGATTATTTGGTTTGACCCATTTTCTTACAGAGATTGGAAATAGCAAAAATTATGTGTGGCAAAGTGAAAATGCTAAAAACCTTCGTATATTTTGGCGACCCAGCGCTTCTTACGGTTTCTTTTTTCCCTCCAGCTTCCAAGTAGCCTTCAATAAATTCTTTGGTCATCTGTTCTGCTGCGTCTGTTGTGGAAATTGGAGGAACATAATGCCCCGAGTAATAGAGGAATTCAGCTATGTCCCAGCTTGGGTCGCCGTCTCTGGTTGCTTGCTCTAAATCTACAAAACAAAGTTCTCTGCTTTTTGTTACTAGAATGTTTTCTGGTTTGCAGTCTCCCAAAGAGACGCCTGCGCCATGAATTTCAGCGATTTCCCTGCCCAACTCTCTCACCAAACTAATTTTCGCTAATGCTTCTCTCTTGCCCGAAAGCATTTCCTTGACAATTTCGCCAAGGTTCTCTCCTTCAACAAACTCTTTGAAAATCAGTCGTTCTTGCGGGCTGACATACAATGTTCTTGGGACACAAAAACCCTTGCTATGCAGAAACTGATTAGTCGCATATTCTCGTTCCAGTCGTGTTTTTCCAGGAACCGCGAAAGTTTTAGTGCCCAGCGACCACAAAGCCAGTGGGAACCATTTGATACTTGACCAGTCCCTAAAACTCTTAACAACAATCTTCTGCGTCTCACGTCTTCTTTCAAGTGTGAGAAGGTAAACATCGTTCAAGACTCCTCCAATTGGCTTCACTTCCATATCAAGAATTTCCCAAGCGGGAACAGTTTTTCTCACAAAGTCTTCGATAGTCGTCTTATCAGAGAACGAAACTGGTCCAAGTGGTGTTGGCACAAAAATGTGTTTTCTTGGGTCTTCAAGCTGAGAAATTAGACTTTCAGTATCCGTATATCGTTGGGTTTGTAGCTGGATTTCTTGGTCGTTCGTGTAGGGTTTCATCATTTTTGGCAGAACTCTTAAAACATTTAGTATGGCTGCTCTTTGAACTGCTTTGAGGAAACTTGGAACGCGGATTTTCTGTTTTCTAACAGTGTCTACGAGGTTTCGTGTGATTTTCACGTAACCGTTAGAGAAGATTATGTGGTTTTGTTCTGCCAACTCGTTAAGTGCCGTCTCATACCCCTTCATCATGCAGTCCACATTTTTTCTTTTCACATGCTCTTCCATTATGTTTAGGTAAGTGTAAATTATTGGTGAGAACAGTCGGGCTCTCTGCATCATAGCTTCGTACATGAAGTACTCTGGCTCGATGAGAAGTTCTTGAGAGAGTTCTGGAGATGCTATGACAATGTTTTCCAAAAGTTCCCAGATTATTCTCTTTTTGGTCTCCACTTCTTTCTCTTGCAAGTAATTTTCATTCAGTAGAGGTTGGTATGGGATGATTAGTTTGTTTGCGGCAAATTCCCCAAGCCACCCTTGTTTAACGTCTCTTTCAAATGAACCTTTATCAACCGCGAAAATGAAGGCTTTAACCCCGTATAAGGGCTTCAAATAACCTTTCAGAATGGAACTGAAATTGTCAATCACCAGCAAGACGTTTACATCACTTTTCTCGTTAGCGTATCCGCATACATGTGAACCATAGAGGCAGACAGCTACTATTCTGTGGAAGCCTGCAATACGCTTACAGACGTTTAACACATTTTCGTTTTGAAACTGAGTTGTCATGGCATGTTTTCCATGTTTTTAGCCGCATGGAATTTCTGCGACAACTATCTCTTTTTTCTTTTCCTCTTTTTTAGGTTTAACAGGTTTGACGATTTTTTCTGTCTTTCTTTTCTCTTCTGGGCAGTTGTGTTTTTCTGGAAGACGATGTTCTTGGCAGTACCATTCTTCGCATCTGGAACAGCGATAGGGCAATGGAGTCGGTTGTAGACAGTAGTTGCAATGGGATGAGGCATAGCCTACTGTTGCCACTTCGATTGTATTTTTTGGAGCAATCTTTGACAAGATTTTCTTTACTGTTTCTTGGCATTTTTCTCGTGGCTCATGATCTGGCAAAACTATTGAGACTTCATTTCCTCGCTGAACAATCGTGTATTGTTTTCCATCGATTTTTCCGTCTCCAATTCCTTTGATTCTTTCACGTAATCCTAATAGACGGATGATTTCTTCCCAAGCTATACGGGAAAGCATTGCTCTGAAAATTAGGTTTGACATTTGAATCAACCGCTTAATTTAGTCATTTTATAGTATGCCCTCAACGCCTTTAATGCCTTCGCTGCTTTGTCGGGCAAATTGTAGACAGGTATCTCGGTGTCTTGCAAAACTCTATAGACCATGTTGAAGTCTTCTCCGCCAGCTGGAACATCAACCACAGGCTTGCCTAAACTCTTCTTAGCAGTTTCTGCAATCGCTTTCGCATCTTCTGGTTCAAAGAAGCAGGATTTGAGCATATTTATGACCATGACTCCATCTACGTTTTGGTCTGCTAAAACCAAGCCTAAAACAGTTGAGTATCTTTCGCTTCTTGCGTCTGCAATCAAGTCTACTGGGTTTATGACTTCTACGCCTGGATAACGCTTTTCAACTTCTTTTCGTGTCTTCTCTGAAAGGGTTGCCAGTTTCAAGCCGTTTCTTGCGATTGCGTCTGCTGCAAGTATGGCTGGTCCGCCCACATTGCTTACGATTGCGATGTTGTCTCCGCGTAGTGGTGGCTGTTTGACTAGGGCGACTGCTGAGTTAAGTAGCTCTTCGGCGTCTTCGACTCTTATGATTCCTGCTTTTTTTAGTGCTGCGTCGAATATGGTGTCTGAGCCTGCTATCGATGCCGTATGTGATAGGGCTCTTCTTGCTGCTTCCCTTGTTATTCCGCCTTTCAACACTATGATCGGTTTTTTCTTGACGACTTTTTGAGCGGTTTCTATGAATTCTCTTCCTCTCTCGATTCCTTCCATGTAGAGGCATACTGCCTTTGTTTCAGGGTCTGTGTTGAAATAGTCTAGCAGGTCAACATCGTCGATGTCGATTTTGTCTCCCATGAAAACGAATTTGCTTATGCCAATCTTGTAGCAGCATGCCCAGTCTAGTAGGCAGGCGCCTACTCCTCCGCTCTGAGAGACAACTGAGATGTTGCCTTTTGTGGGCATGAGGTTTTTTTCGAAGGTTGTGTTTAAGCCGTTTGATGTGTTTATGACTCCCATGATTGTGTTTGGTCCTAGTATGCGTATGCCATATTCTTTTCTAACGTTGACTAGTTGTTGCCTCTGCTTATTCTTGAATCCGCCTGTTATTATGACTAGTGCTTTGACTCCTGTTTTGGCGCATCTTTCTGCTTCTTGCACGACTAATTTTGGTGGAAGCATGATTACGCCTAAATCATAGGTTTTAGCCAGAGTCTTGTCTTCTTTTTCAATGTCAACAAGAGTTATTTTTCCATGAAAGAATCGCTTCATATTATAGATAACATTTTCAAAGAGTTCTGGAGATGTCATTCCCACTTTTTCTCGAATTTTGCTAGACCCAATGAGAACTACGCTCTTTGGTTCGAAGAGAGACTTCAATTCACTCATAGCCTTGCCTTCTCTTCCAGAAATCTTAGATTGAACGTGAAGGGTTCAAATATTCGCTTTAATAGGCTTAAACATTTCCTTTTCGATTTGTATGGTCTCTATCTTTTAGATTGTGAGGAAAAATTTTGGTTTTCATTATCAAGTGTGTGGGGGAGTTTTGGTTTTGGCTTTCTGATTTTGGAATAGTATTTGCTTCTGGTTCTGTTAGGTTTCGAAGCTATGATAACAGTTGATAAAATATTTTTCAAGATTTTCTTAGGCAATTATATGCATGGATTTTTTTTCAGTTCTTTCTTCATACAAAAAGAAACTAGTTAAACTTAATACTTCCCATCAACTTCTTTCCTCCGCATAGTGGTTACTATGGCTTCATGGTCTGAGTCAGCAGTAAAGATGAGTAATGTTTTCAAGCGTTACAGTGACATCGTTGCCGTAGACAACGTTAACTTAGACGTTAAATCTGGCGAAATCTTTGGGCTTCTCGGGCCCAACGGCTCAGGCAAATCAACCACGTTAAAAATCATTTTAGGCTTAGTCAAGGCTGATTCTGGTTCCACCGATGTTCTGGGCATAAACGCAGAAGAGAATCCTATAGCCGTAAAACAGCAAGTAGGATATGTTCCAGAGTCGCCACATCTATACGAGTTCTTGACAGGAATCGAATACTTAGACTTCATCGCCGACATTTATGGCATGAACCCTTCAGAAAAGAAAAAACGAATTGACGAATATTTACAAGCGCTGGATTTAGAAGGAAGGGAAGGCGACATGATAAGCGGCTACTCAGCAGGAATGAAACAGAAAATAGCCATAATATCCGCTCTGATACACAAGCCTAAACTACTACTCTTAGACGAACCCTTAACAGGCTTAGACCCAAGGTCAGCTAGAATCATAAAAGACCTACTCCACGAACTAGCCTCAAAAGGCGTAACGGTCATCATGTCAACTCACATATTAGAAATCGCTCAAGCCATGTGCCACCGCATAGCCATCATGTTCAACGGGCAACTACTTGCTTTAGGCAACATGGAAGAACTAAGGCAAAAAGCAAAATTGCCAGGCTCAAATCTGGAAGAAATATTCCTAAAACTCACGGGGACTGAAGACATAAAAGACGTGGTTGAGGCCCTTCTCAAATGAAGTGGAGAAACGTTGCCAAACTCATAAGCGTTGACATTAAGGCAGGCAGACTGCTGCGGAGTCGAGGGTTTAGACGATATAGAGAAAACAAGTTTCTCACATACGCACTTTATATCGGAGCAGCTCTTGTAGGAATCGCAATAGCAGTAATTGTCATGAACGCATGTGCGTTAAGTGATGAAGCGACAAAACTACTCATTCATGAAGGAATCATTAGGTTTTTCCTATCTTTCCCATCTTTGATTTTTATCTACAGCCTCGTTCTAACTTTGATGGGGCAAATTCAACGAATGGGCATAAAAATCTCCATACAACCGCCCTACTGGCTGCCCGTCACGTGGAGCGAGCATACGCTTGCATCGATTATTACAACTCTTTTGGGCATTCCACTCGCCTCGATGCTTCTAATTGGCACAGCAGTTGCGATGCTTTCAATCTTTCTGGAGCAGGTGTACTTGGCTGTTTTCACTATCTTAGCGTCTTTTGCCAGTGCGCTTATTGCTAGCACAACCACAGAGATTTTTAGGGTTCTGCAATTGAGACTGATTGGAGCAGTGTACAAGTCTTCTGGCAGAGTTGCAATCTGGGTTAGATTCATAGGGTCGATGCTTTTCTTCGTAGTTTTCTATTTAATTTGGTTTTTGCTGACTTCTGGAGTGAATTCAATCGCCGTAATAGGCGCAGTTAGCGATTTTCAGAGGCTGGTTTGGTTTATCCCCTACGTCTGGTTAGGTATGGCTCTATACTCTTTTTTCAGCGGATTTCTTGTAGAGTCAATGGTTTTCTCGGTTGCGTCTTTTCTCTTCCTCTTGTTACTATTCTTTGTCGCAGTTAAGCTGAACACCAAATACGGGCTATACGAGCCCCCTGCAATCACTATATCTCAGGGAGTTTATTCACCAAAAACTGGCTTCCTTAGAAAGTTAGGCTTCTCTTCGTTAGAAGCGGCAATCATTAAGAAAGATCTTAAAGCTTTTATCAGGCGCAAGGAACTAATGTACATTTTCATAATGCCCATCGTATTTGCTATCGTGCCTTTGATGCAATCACTTGGTGCAAGAACTGCCCTTTCGGCAAGAGAATATCTTTTCTTTTCCGCATGGATTCTCCTGATCCCTGGTCCTGCAATGGCTGTGATTATGGGAGAAATGATTCTCGGCGAAGAAGGCGGAGGGGTATGGCATTTCTTCTCGTCGCCAATATCTGCAGGTAATCTTCTCAAATGCAAGTATGCAATTGTGACGTCATTCTCGTTTCTAGTGGCAGCAATCTGCAGTGTAATTGGCATAGTGGTGTTTCAGCCGTCAGCTAAAGTTGTTGTCGCTTCTCTAATCGAGTCTGTTTTCTTGATTATTGCTTTAGCTATGGTATCTGTCGAGTCTGGAATAAGAGGCGCCGACTTTGTGGAGATTCCAAGACCGAGAATGATAAGAACTGGAGTAGCGCTTACCAGTTTCATTTTATGCTCGATTACTGGGTTAGTGATACTAGCGCCTCTCCTGCCACATGTTGCCAAAAAAA
>Ga0315306_10001710_pt1 | contig 10409 bp, 6 predicted proteins | sample TDP1_MG_FD_203803 | JGI IMG/M metagenome (GOLD analysis project Ga0315306, IMG submission 203803) | Freshwater sediment microbial communities from Lake Towuti, South Sulawesi, Indonesia - TDP1 | ecosystem: Environmental > Aquatic > Freshwater > Lake > Sediment | place: Indonesia: South Sulawesi... | reverse complement strand
TTGTGATTTGGCCTGGATGTGGTCTCACCAGATGAATCCTTTCATCGAAGGCGTCAGATATTCCGCTTAAAGCTTCGAGACTCATGGAGGCAGCGACTTCGGCTATCTTGATCAATCTTTCCGCATCATAAACTGCCAGTGTTCCAATGGCCGTCATCAGTTGCGTGCCGTTAATCAAAGCCAGTCCCTCTTTGGAATCAAGCTTGACCGGGGTGATTCCAGCCTTTTCCATAGCTTCTTTACCGCTCATTTTTTTGCCCTTATGTTCTGCTTCGCCTTCACCCATCATCACCAATGTCATGTGAGATAACGGAGCAAGGTCTCCGCTGGCGCCTACAGAGCCCTTTTCCGGGATCACCGGGTGCACTCCACTATTAATCATCTGAATCAAGGTCTCTAAGGTTGTCAATCTGATCCCTGAATTTCCCTTGGCCAACGTATTAGCCCTCAAAAGCATCAAAGCCCTTGTCACATCTTTTGGTAACGGCTTTCCAACACCAGCCGAATGACTTCTAATTAGGTTGGACTGCAGCTTTTCGACATTCTCCTGAGGGATAATCACCGTTGCCAAAGCCCCAAAACCAGTTGTAACGCCGTAAACTACCCTTTTCTCTCTTACGACCTCTTCAAGAATTTGCCTACATTTCTTTACTTTCTCCCTTACCCTTCCCGGAATCTCAACCTCAGCTCCATCCCGCGCTACCGCAACCACATCCTCTACAGTAAGGTTTTCACCATCAATAAACACCTTCACCATGATTCCCTCTTTTCATGCCTAAATCAAGGCAGTGGATATTATTAAAATGTAGTAAAGCTTTCGCCTTCGTAAAGAAAGAGTAAGACCGAAGGAGGGAGTTTCGAAACGTTTTTGGGTCCTTGGGGTTATTTTTTCAGCATCGGCATCTTGATTCCCTTCATCTTGGCAATTTTCTCAGCTTTTTCGTAGCCTGCGTCGGCGTGTCGAACTATGGCTGTTCCAGGATCCGTAGTTAAGACTCGCATTATCCTTTTCTCGGCTTCTTTGGTGCCATCAGCAACTAGGCACATCCCTGCATGAATGCTGTACCCTATTCCTACGCCTCCTCCATGATGTACGGAAACCCACGTCGCTCCAGCCACAGCATTTAAGAGAGCGTTTAGAATAGGCCAGTCTGCAATGGCGTCGCTTCCGTCCAACATGCCCTCGGTTTCCCTGTTTGGTGATGCGACGCTTCCTCCATCTAAATGATCTCGCCCAATCCAGATGGGACCTGAAAGTTCGCCTTTGCGAACCATGTCGTTCATAATTTTTCCAAACCTAGCTCTCTCACCGAAACCCAGCCAGCAAACTCGAGCTGGCAAGCCTTGAAACTTAACTTGCTCGTTCGCCTTCCTTATCCATCGGCATAACTCCTTGTTGTACGCAAATTCCTTGAGGATAACGTCGTCAAGCGTGTAAATGTCCTTTGGATTACCAACAAGGGATGTCCATCTAAAGGGACCGCGTCCCTCACAAAACATCGGTCTGATGTACCTGCGCACAAAGCCTGGGAAGACGAAAGCTTTTTTGTATCCGCCGTTGAAAGCCTCTTGGCGTATGTTGTTGCCGTACTCGAAGGCGACGGCTCCCTTCTTCATCATTTTAACCATGGCTTCCACCTGAACGCACATGCTTTCCCTAGCCTTCTCAACGTATGAGGTAGGGTCCTTCTCTCGAAGTTCATCCGCCTCCTCCATGGAGAGTCCGGCAGGGTAATACCCGTTAAGAGGGTCGTGGGCCGCTGTTTGATCTGTCAAAACGTCTGGAATGATTTCCCTCTTGACAAGTTCTGGATGAACCTCGGCAGCGTTGCCGAGTACGCCTATGCTTTTAGGCACCCCCTCCTCCTTAGCCTGTTGAGCCATGGCTGTTGCTTCGTCCAAATCGTCGGTCCACGTTTCAAGGTATCCGTGCTCAAGTCTTCGCTCAACAGCCTTTCTGTTAATTTCAACAACCAGAGCAACTCCGTCGTTCATGGTCACGGCTAGGGGTTGAGCCCCACCCATCTCGCCTAAGCCAGCTGTCAGCACGAGCTTTCCTTGTAGACTTCCTCCAAAATGCTCCTTCGCAACCGCTGCCAAAGTCTCGTAGGTGCCTTGTAGAATGCCTTGCGTTCCGATGTATGCCCATGAGCCCGCTGTCATCTGCCCAAACATGATCAGTCCTTTCTGTTCCAACTCGTAGAAGTAATCCCAAGTTGCCCATTTAGGAACGAGCATGCTGTTGACGATCAACGCCCTCGGGGCCCACTCATGGGTCTTAAAAATGGCGGCTGGCTTTCCGCTCTGAATCAAAAGCGTTTCGTCGATTTCCAGCTCATTAAGCGCTTCAACAATCTTGCTAAAGCATTCCCAGTTTCTAGCAGCCTTCCCTGTGCCACCATAAACAATTAATTTCTCAGGATCCTTGGCAACCTCAGGATCAACAACATTGTACAACATCCGAAGAATGCCCTCAATCTGCCAGTTTTTGCAATGCAGTTCTGGGCCTGTTATGCACTTGACCGGCCTTTCCAACTTTAACAAGTCGTTCACCAAGAGGCTTAAAGGAAAATGATAGTTATAAATGTTGAAATTATGGAATATTTTCTAAGTCGTTTTTCCGTCATTGACAACAAGCTTTCCATTTTTTATCACTTTGTCTATCAGGTTCGTCCCAAAACGGTATCCCAAGAACTTGTGGTTAGGAACGTTTAAAACAACGACATCAGCCTTTTTGCCAGCTTCTAGGCTTCCAACCACCTGTGCTCGATTTATTGCATGGGCAGCATTTATCGTCGTTGCCGCTATCGCTTCCCCTAGTGTCATTTTCATTTGGTGGCAAGCCAACGCTATTATGAGTTGTTGATTCTCTATCCAGCAGCTTGGGTTGTAGTCGGTTCCCAAGGCAATGGGCATCCCCAACTGAATCATCTTTCTAGCGTCAGCATACCTTTCAGCCATGAGAGAAAATGCTGCTCCTGGAAGCAGAACCGCCATGACACCCTGTTTCGCCATCGCCTTCAAACCATCGTCAGAGGCAAAGAGAAGGTGACTCGCTGAAATAGCTCCTACTTCGGCGGCTAGTTCTGCTCCTCCAAGTTTGGTCATTTCGTCCGCGTGTAATTTAGGGGTCAAACCGTGTTTTTTGCCGCTTAGAAGAATTTTCTTGGACTGCATCAAGTTGAATACTCCTTTTTCACAAAAGACATCGCAAAATTCTGCTAGCTTGCGGTTTGCAACCGCTGGAATCATCTCGTTGGTTAGGAGACTTACGTATTCATCTGCGTTGTTTTTGTATTCCGCTGGAATCGCGTGAGCCCCAAGGAAGGTAGGCACAATGTCTATGGGGTGTTCTTTGTTTAACCTCTTCATAACTTCTAGACACTTTATCTCCTCGCTTGTGGTTAATCCGTAACCGCTTTTAACCTCCACGGTCGTTGTTCCATGCTCCAGCATAACATCCAGCGTTTCCTTGCAACTTTTAGTTAACTCATCTGAGCTGGTTTTCCTTGTTTCTCTTACGGTTTTTAGGATTCCTCCTCCCCTTTCAAAAATTTCCATGTAAGTGAAGCCTTGTATCCTCATTTCAAACTCGTCTTCTCTGGAACCAGCGAAAACGAGGTGAGTGTGAGGGTCTACAAAGCCAGGCATAACAACCTTTCCTATAACATCCAGCGTTTCTTTGCCTTCAAATTTCCTTTTGATTTCCCGCGTTTTCCCTACACTAACTATTTTTCCTTGGTTAACAGCTACGCCGCCGTTCTTAATGATTCCCAAATTCTTCATCTGTTCGCCTAGAAGGGGCCTTCGACTTCCTCCTTGAAGGGTGATGACTTCGCTGGCGTTTTCAATCAAAAAATCGACTTCTTTCTTACCCACTTTCTCTTCGCCCTTTTTCCACGGCTCTTTGTATGGCTACCTCAAGAATCTTATCTTTGCCAAAATCGTCTATCTTCAGGTAGTATGCAGCTGCATCTATTAAGGCTCGCAACGGGGCTAATCCGCAGAACTCTGATCCAACAACTGGAACATTGTATCTTTCTGCCTCAATTCTGATTAGCTCAAAAACCCTGTAGAGGGGCGTTTTCTCGAAATCGCTTATGCTCATCCCGATTTGAGTGACGCCCCTACCAGGCATCTTTGCGGCCATAGCCTTCACAAAAGTTAGTCCTCCCTTATCGGCGTGCAAAGCCTTGGCTATTTTTTTGGCTATCTTTATGTCTGAGGTTCCCAAGTTTACGTTAAAGCCTACCATGATTTTGCGGGCTCCGGTTATTGTCGCGCCTGCAGTTGGATGGGGAAACGCTGGTCCGAAGTCGGGTTTTCGCTCTGGTTTTTTAAGCATCTCCTGAAGTTTTTCGTATTCTCCTAGCCTTATCCAGTCCAAATCGCTTCTCTCTGGGCTGGTGGCGGCCTCTCCGTAAAGATAGACAGGGATGTCGCATCTTTCAGCTAGAATTTTTCCAAACTTTTTTGCTACATCGATGCAGTCTTTCATGGTGACGTTTTTTATGGGAATGAAGGGTACGACGTCTACAGCTCCGATGCGGGGATGCTGTCCCCTGTGTTTATTCATGTCTATAAGCTCTACGGCTTTTATCGCCGAGTTCAGGGCCGACGCATAAACAGCGTTTGTGTTCCCGATATAGGAAACTACTAATCTGTTGTAGTAACCATCGTAGGTGTGATCAAGAAGACAAGTCCCTTTAACCCTTTTTATTTCGTTCAGAATCAATTCTACAACCACAGGGTCAGATGTGCTAAAGTTTGGTACACACTCTATTATCTCTCTCACACTGTATCCTCCATTTCTAGGAATTATACATAATGAGAGAAGCCTTAAGACCTTTCGTTAGATGAGCTCGAGGTTTTTTCTCTCTAGCCGGCCCGCCAGTCTCCTCTACGCTGTGAGGAGCTCCTAATTCTATGGTAGTCATCTACCATTGTTTCCAACTTTTCTTTCTCAACGATTTGACCTTCCACATGTTCTTTTGTGAACCTTTCCGGAAGTGTGTCATCTGCTCTGTTAATTCCCTCCCTTACATTGAAGGATCTAACTATGTTGTTGATTCCGGTTGCCAACCTGACTAGCTCCTTCTTTTTCATTCTTACGCCGGTTACGATTGAGTAGAGCTTTGTCAACTCTTCCCAAAGTATGGGCCCTATCGTGGGTAGACAAACGAATTTGCACAATACCATGGAGTCTACTAGGGTGTAAAAGTCCTCTAATTCCTTAACCATTCTTGCTTGGCCACCGTATGAGAGTCGATCAATTTTGCCTTTCCCAAAGGGAGGGACTCCTGTTAAATTTGGTCTGTAGGCCAGATGTCTCAGATGACAAGCTCCTCTACATGACATGGCGTAAGCTAGAGCAACACCCTTGAGTCCTCTCGGGTCGTAGCCCGGAGGCTCCAAGCCTTTAACATGAACCGCAAGTTTCTCAGCGCCTTTTCCTACGATTTCAGCTGCCTTCCTAACTCCTTGCGCTAGGATATCACCAATGCCTTCTCTGTACGCTATTTTGCTGAGGACAGATATAATCGCATCATGGTTTCCAAAAGTCAGATCTTCTCCTTCGGTATCCTCTTTTGTTATAAGACCCTTCTCGTAGCACTCCATGGCAAAGGCAACGACATTTCCAGCTGATATCGTATCCATTCCAAGCCGGTCACAGATTTCATTGGCTTTCGCTATAGACTCTAAACTGTCATTTCCACAAAGGGAGCCGAAAGCGAAAAGCGTCTCATACTCTGGTCCTTCTACCACCACCCCCGCATAGGGCCCCGTTTTAATTTTAGAAAGTTTCCCGCAAGCAACAGCGCAGGCGAAACAGGCTTTGTTGCGTTTCACTATTTCTCTTTTCATAACGTTGGCATTGATCTTCTCGAATCCTTCGAATTTACCTTCTGTCCAATACCTTGTGGGCAAGGTTCCAGTGGTGTTGGTTAAAGCCATTATTGGAGGAGTGCCATACCCTGTGAGGGACTTTAGGCGTTCCCTTATTTTTCCATTTAACTCTATTCTGAAAGCGTCAAAATCGTCTGGTTTTGAAATTTCAACGCTTCCACTTCCACTGACTGCCAAAGTCTTCAGTCTCTTGGATCCCATCACCGCTCCTGCACCGCACCTCCCAAACTGTCTCCCTTCAGCGTGGCTTATGCAAGCGTATCTAACCAGATTCTCTCCAGCAGGTCCTATGGAAAGAACCTGATTCTCCTTCCCATAATCCTCTTTAATGGTTCTCTCTGTTTCAAAGGCGTCTTTACCCCATAAATGGCTGGCATCGCTTAGTTCAATTTCTTCATCTTTAATGGTGAGATAAACGGGCTTCTCCGACCTTCCGTTTATTATCACCATGTCGTATCCAGCATATTTCAGCTCGGGGGCGAAATAGCCCCCGCACTGCGATTCACCCCAGATTTCGGTTAAGGGCGATTTGAAAACCGCGCAAAATTTTGCAGCTCCAGATAATGGTGTCCCGTTTAAGGGGCCTGTTGCTAAAATCAATGGATTTGAAGGGTCGTAGGGCTCTGTTCGGGCCGTAGTTTCTCGGTAAAGGATTTTAGCTCCAAACCCTTTACCGCCAATGTATTCCTTACACATCCTCTCGGACAAGTTTTCTGTTCGAATTTTTCGTTGAGACAGATTTACGCGCAAAATTTTTCCAGCATATCCCTTCATGCAATCGCTTCCATGATGTTAGGAACTTAGAGTTTAGCGTTGAGTTATTAATTCTTGCCAGAATACGACCTCTGATATACCACTTCTCCGTCTATTATGGTCATGTCAATCTTCATGTCCTTTATCTTCTCTTCGGGAACCGTTAGGATGTCGTCGGAAAGGACAACCATGTCTGCAAGTTTCCCAGGTTCAATAGATCCTTTCACATCCTCTTCGTAGCCGGCATAGGCTCCGTTCCATGTGTAAATGCGAATGGCTTCCATGACGGTTATGCGTTCGCTTTCATCAAAGCTTTGGCCCGTCCTTGTTTTCCTACTCACAGCTGAGTAGATTTGTTTCATGGGGTCAGCCGTGCTGACTGGCCAGTCGGAGTTCCCTGAAGCTATGATTCTTTTGTTTATGTAAGACCGGTGGGGATGAAGCCACCTCAGCCTTTCAGGTCCAAAGTTTTCTATGTAGTCGTCGCCTACACCCCACATGTATCCTATGCTGCTGCAGGGAACCACACCCAACTTTTTTATGCGCTCCTGCTGTTTTGGGGTGCAGACGCTGCAATGTTCTACTCGGTGACGCATATCGCCTACAGGATGCTCCCTTAAAGCGGTTTCAATGGAATCTAAGGCTACGTCTATGCCCCTGTCTCCTATGGCGTGGATGGATACGCGTAGTCCAGCTTTATGCGCCTTGACAACATGCCTAGTCAACTCCTCTGGGCTTGTGACCAATATTCCAAGACCCTTGGTTCCTCGATGCTGAGGTGTGTAAACAGCGGCTGAACCACCGCTTCCTGACCCGTCAGCAATTAACTTCACGCTGATGATTTTGAGTTTATCTCCCCCGAAACCAGACTTCAAGCCCAGCTTTACAAGAAGGTCTAACAAATCCACGTCGACTTCATAACTCGGAAGGATCCCTGGGAGCGTTCCAACCATTAGGTTTAATCTTATTGGCATTTCTCCCGCTGTCAGCAACCCTTGACAAAGCTTGAATGGAGATTGGAATCGCTGTCGCTTCGTGCACTGTCGTCAGTCCCCACTCGAGAAACCGTTTAAACACATGCTTTAGCCCTTCCTTAATCTGTTCGACATTATACGGTGGGATGACCTTCGTTACCATGATGGCTGCAGTCTCATACAGTAGGCCTGTGGCCTCTCCAGTCTCAGGGTTTCTTTCTATTTGGCCTCCATGTGGGTCAAGAGTGTCTTTTGTTATTCCAGCTAACTCTAGCGCCTTACTGTTCACCACGTATAGGTGACCTGTCTCCTTGCTTATGAAGACAGGGTTATCTGGTGCTACTTGATCCAGCTCCCATCTTGTTATATGCCTTCTTTCGATCAGTTTATTTTCGTTATAATTTCTAGCTCTTACCCACTCGCCCTTAGGCGTATTCTCAGTTTTCTCCTCAATTTTTTCTAAAGCCTCTTTAATGGATCTAATAGGAGGGGACCTACAATCCACCTCAAATATCTCGGTTCCTCCAAGTGCTGGATGGCAGTGAGTGTCAATGAAACCTGGCAGCAAAGTTTTTCCATCAAGACCTATAACCCTTGTTTCCTCCCCCACAAGCGCTTTAACCTCCTGACTTGTTCCCACCTTCATGATCCTTCCTCCCTTCACCGCCACAGCCTCCGCTATGGTGTCCTTTGGGTCCACGGTCACCACCTTCCCGTTTAGAAGAACAAGATCCGCAGCCAATCCTACCATATCTTCCACCTCAATAACGTTCCCAAAGTAACCTTAAAAGCTTCAAGCTTCTAAGGGTATACGATTCAAAAGGAAAAATAACGATTGATTGGGGGGAGAAGGATTGTTAAATGAAATGACTGGGGACACGGTTTGGGAATTCAAATTAACCCGCTACAAATTTGGTTTGGATGCCGTAAGAGAGATTGGTTATGATGTAAAGGGATGTGGGGGTTCAAGGGCTCTGCTGGTTACTGACAAAGGTGTAGCTAAAGCAGGACCATCGGACAAAGTAGCCTTTCATCTAAAGGAGCAAGGCATAAATTTTGAAGTTTGGGACGGAGTAGAACCCGAACCGTCGGCAAAATCAATCGAGGAAGGCATAGAATGGGCTAAAGACAAAAATTTTGACTCATTCATCAGCGTTGGCGGCGGTAGCTCTATAGACACCGCCAAAGCGATAAATTTGATTCTAAGTCACGGAGGGAAAATTCTGGACTACGTAGCTCCACCAACAGGAAAAGGGAAACCTGTTCTAGCTCCACTTAAACCTCACATAGCAGTACCTACAACCGCGGGGACAGGATCTGAAACTTCTCCTGTCTGCGTGATTTCTCTTCCAGAAAAGATGATTAAGGTTGGAATCTCCCACGCCTATTGTCGACCCGACATGGCAATCGTCGATCCTCTACTCCATGCAGGCATGCCTCCTAAGGTAACCGCAGATTCAGGTATGGACGCGTTAGCCCACGCAATAGAATCGTACGTCACACGTAGATTTGACAGAAAGCCTAGGCCTAAGACCCCCTTAGAAAGACCAGTCTATGGCGGCGGTACTCCTGTCACGGACATTTTTGCAGAGAAGGCTGTTGAGCTGATTAGCAAATATTTACGCCGAGCAGTATACAATGGATACGATATCGAAGCAAGGAATGGAATGGCGTTGGCAGCGATTCTGGCAGGCATCGCTTTCACCAACGCGGGACTCACAGTCGTCCACGCAATGGCTTACCCCGTGGGAGGCAAATTTCATACCTCCCATGGTGAAACAAATGCTGCGCTACTCCCAGCGGTTATGGAATTCTTCTTGCCCACAGCCCCGGAAAAATTTGCCCGCATAGCTGAGTTGATGGGCGAAAGCGTTGAGGGTATACCTTTGTACGAAGCTGCAAAAAAATCCGTAGACGCGGTAGTAGATTTGATGAAAGATATAGACTCGCCGAACGGCCTAAGCGCGTTTGGAGTTAAACAGGAAGATTTTCCGACAATGGCTGAGGACACCATAAAAATAAAGCGATTATTAGCGGGGAATCCTCGTCCAGTTACAAAGGGAGATCTGGAAAACTTGTTCAGAAGGGCGCTGAAGTACTGGTAGCTTCAGAGTATATGGAGGGGACTAATCTTGGATGAGGAACTTTGTTACATGCCTGCCCTAGAAATGGCGGAGGCCATCAGAAAGGGGGAAATCTCCTGTATAGAAGTGACGGATGCAATTCTAGAAAGAATTGAAAAAATAAATCCAAAAATCAATGCTTACTGCACTGTTTTAACAGAAGAAGCCCGCAAAGCCTCTAAAGAAGCAGATGAAGCTGTGAAACAAGGGAAACACCTTGGGCCTCTTCATGGAGTTCCTGTTTCAATAAAAGACCTAATTTTCACCAAGGGAATTCGAACAACCTTTGGTTCCAAAATCTTCGAAAACTTCATTCAGGAAATGGATGCAATCGCCGTCCAAAGACTAAAGGTTGCAGGAGCCATCATTTTAGGGAAGACAAATACACCTGAATTCGGTTACAAGGGAGTCACAGACAATCTTCTCTTCGGAGTAACCCGTAACCCTTGGAACTTGAATCTTACGTCGGGAGGGTCCAGTGGGGGAGCTGGAGCATCCGTGGCCGCGGGGTTAGGACCATTAGCCGTGGGAAGCGACGGAGGAGGTTCAATTCGTATCCCTAGCAGTTTCTGCGGTATTTTCGGGTTCAAACCTTCCTTTGGGAGGATTCCCAGATACCCTGAACTTCCTGGATGGGAGTCTTTAGCTCATA
>Ga0315306_10001707_pt1 | contig 10418 bp, 11 predicted proteins | sample TDP1_MG_FD_203803 | JGI IMG/M metagenome (GOLD analysis project Ga0315306, IMG submission 203803) | Freshwater sediment microbial communities from Lake Towuti, South Sulawesi, Indonesia - TDP1 | ecosystem: Environmental > Aquatic > Freshwater > Lake > Sediment | place: Indonesia: South Sulawesi... | reverse complement strand
GCTGGTAGAGACCATAATGGATCTATCGACTTTCAATTCTACTATAGACCGATTGAAACATCTCGCACCATCCTGAATGGTTGGCACCGAATAATCTTTCAATTCTACTATAGACCGATTGAAACGCGGATACGCGCAATCTCCGCATCGCTCAACAACTCTTTCAATTCTACTATAGACCGATTGAAACTCTTGACACGCCTGACGACGATCCGTTACATATGTACCTTTCAATTCTACTATAGACCGATTGAAACTCGATTTTGCGACAAATGCGGGCTGAGTCTTTCGACTTTCAATTCTACTATAGACCGATTGAAACAAAGGCATAGTTAAGAGGCATTATGGAGATCTTTCTCTTTCAATTCTACTATAGACCGATTGAAACACTAGCATGGCTCTGTAGAAGAGGCTCATCGTGCCCACTTTCAATTCTACTATAGACCGATTGAAACTGCTCCTGCTCTACGGCTTGGAGAAATGGGGGCGACCTTTCAATTCTACTATAGACCGATTGAAACCGGCGGGTCGCATGAAAGGCTGGGCAGCCATCTTGTCTTTCAATTCTACTATAGACCGATTGAAACTCCTTTTGTGGTTGCCAAGTCCAGAATGCCTAGTGTCTTTCAATTCTACTATAGACCGATTGAAACAGATCATCGTGTTCTTGATGTCGAGAGCTCTGCCAACTTTCAATTCTACTATAGACCGATTGAAACTAATGAAGCTGGTAGAGACCATAATGGATCTATCGACTTTCAATTCTACTATAGACCGATTGAAACATCTCGCACCATCCTGAATGGTTGGCACCGAATAATCTTTCAATTCTACTATAGACCGATTGAAACGCCTTAGCCATCGCAGATGACATCGTGACATATATCACCTTTCAATTCTACTATAGACCGATTGAAACATGACATGCAACGGCTATCAAAAAGCAAAGGAGGGCTTTCAATTCTACTATAGACCGATTGAAACCCTGTCCGGAAAGAAGCAAATGCGCCCTTCCGCGTCTGTTCGGCTCAAAACACATCGTTCTCTTGGGGCCTTGTTCTTGAACGTGCGGTAATGCCTCCGCTTAATAAATCCTCAAATGTTAGACTACGTGTGTCACCTCGCCCTTCTCTATACCGATCACCCGCTTCTTTAGCCATTTCGGGTTCGACAAAGTGTAGCAGATCACCGAGTCCGCGTTCTCGTCAATCACGTCTCTTATCCTCATTGACAGCTCTTCCAGCCCCCCTTCGGTCAGTTCTCCTTCGAAGGCGGAGTTCTGAACCCAGTTGAGATACTGCTTGAGAGTTTTCCTGACGGCGTCGAGCCGGTCCACAGCCACATCATAGGCGATGATCACGTACATTGACCGTTACCTGTCCCTGTAGCCTCTGTACTCCGTTTCGCCGAGAAGGTGCCTAACCATCTTGTAGCATTCCAGTCGGATCAGCCTCTGGTAGGAGACGCTTCGGCCCAACTTTGGATGTTTGATCGTAGTCCTCAACTTCTCATCGTACTCCTTCAGGAAGATCCTTCGCCCGTGATCCGTCAGGTAACATCCCTTCAGCTCCTCATGAAAATGCTCAGGCTTGATTATGCGATTGTTTATCAAGTTGAAGATAACCTTGTCAACTATCACCGGCTTGAAGACCTCACTCAGGTCCAACGCAAGAGAGTACCTTCGCTCCCCGGGCTCATGCAGAAAGCTGACGGTGGGACTCATCTGGGTATGGTAGATCTCGCTGAGAACGGTTCCGTAGAGGAGAGAATTGCCGAAGGATATTAGGCAGTTGACCATGTTCTCAGGCGGGTTCCGGGAACGCTCCTTGAACTCGAAGCCTGGACGAAGCACAGATTCGAAACTTGAGTAATAATGCTCTCTCGATCGGCCTTCGCAGCCCATAAGCTCACTGATCGTGCCAGCATTCTCCATGAGATGCTTTTCGCGCTCAACGCCCTCTATCTGCTGGGTTACATCTCGGCTTTGCCTCTGATAGTACCGAAGGTTCGTGAGAAGGTTATCACATGCGGTGAACGCTATCTCCTTCGCGATCTTCATCCTCTTATCTGGGCTCAGGTAGTGCTCTGCTTGGCGGACAAGCAGGAACCCGGACAACAAGCGCTCCCGAGGATAGTACGACCCAGAATAGTATCCGTAGTAGTTGAAGACATGCATCGGTATACCGTGCTGTGAAAGGAACACAAGTAACTTCGTGTTGACATCAACCTCGCCGAACACAAACAGTGATTGGACATCGTTGACAGGTATCGCTTTCTTCTCCCCATCGCTACTTTCAATGTAGATCGTATTCTCCTGACGCCTCAGCCTCCCTCCCCTCAGGATGTAGTAGTCTTTCATTCAGATCCCCAACAAAGCTCCGCGTAACTACACCTGCGACAGAAACCCGTTTTTGCTAGCGGAGGAGGACTCCCCTGTCCCAAGATTTCATCAATATCTTTCAGAACAGATTCCAATCGCCGGACCTGATCATCGGTCAACTCAACGTTCACTGTTTTCCTGAGCAGAGGATAGTGGAGCACTCCCCGCCCTTCAACACCTGATGATTTCCTAAGATAGTAAAGATAGTAGAGGAGCTGGAAGAAGTGCGCATCCTCCGCTTTTCGCGAACGTTTGACCTCATGAATCTCACAGCCAGAGGAAAGAAAATCGATCTTGATCCTGCCAACCTGAATCTCCTTGAACCGACGAGAATACCCTCGCTCATGAAGAAGCCTACCTAATAGAACCAGATCAGAGGTTTCCTCCATTTCAAGACCATAAGAAAAGAACCAGAGCTTCCGCTTGCAAACGAAATAGTAGTTGACCTGGGTACCGGTGTGGTTCAGATCTCGTTCAAGTGAAGAGCGAATCGTTTGAGCTGTGATGTCTTTCTTCTTGGATGAGGTCGCACACATCGGACGTGCCTACCAGATAGTGTCCGATGGAATCGGTTCGGTAGCTCCGATCTCCTCATCATACTTGACCGAGACATAGAGGCCATCTTCAAGAGGCGTCAGGCTGTCGGCGAACTTGTAAAGGGGTAACCTAACGTAATAGTGAATCTTCTCTAATCTACGCCCTTGAGGCAATTTGTCTACACTATCTTTGAAACAGAGGGGGATAGCTTCGATGGCCGGGAATCTATCTTGCCTTGTCTTGGCCAGCTTACGCAGGACATTATCGCTGTCCTTCAACTGAATAGTTTGGATGTGCGAGAGGTTCTGCCTGAATTCCAGCAGAGCGCTGTTTAGGTGTCTGAGTTCGCTTTGAAGTTCGGTGAGGGCTTCTTTCGGAGGGTACTGTCGCTCGATCAGAGGTGGTACCTCACTTTCGCTCAACAACTCATCAGCCATCTGCTGGGGCACAATCTTCGAAGCTCTATCAAGGTTCTCTTGACCATATACTAGACGGTCATGATCGCCGGATAAGAAGATCAGAACGTTCCCCTTATCGTCGACTTTCTTCTCTCCCTTCCTGTTGACTCTCCCCATTCTCTGTATCAATGCATCGACTGGTGCAAGTTGAGTGTACAACACATCATAGTCTATGTCCAGACTGACCTCTACGACTTGCGTGGTGACTGCTATGAACCCCTCCTTGGTCGCCTCTCCCTTCCCGATCAATTCCTCCTTTTGCCGTCTATGCATCTCTACAAAACGGGAGTGGTAGAGAATGATGCGGTCAGCTTTGTCTCTTTCAACTTCCTTCTTAAGAGTTTGATACGTTTCTATGGCTTCCTCGACTGTGTTGAGAACGACAAGAACATGTTTCCCACTTCTAAAATCTTCGAGAACATCGCTAGCGGCTGTTCGAATGGAACGCGGTGTGAAACGAGTTAGATGTCTTCTCAAGCGATTATGTTCCTTGTCACGGACGAGTAGCTTTATGCTCAACTCTCTCATTAGAAAGCTTCGAAGGTAGGTCGGAAAAGTGGCAGTCACGAATGCGAGCCTAGCTCCTCGTTTTTGAAGGGCCCTTGATGCTAGGATGATCAATGATGTGGTGTACGGGTCGTAGGCATGTATCTCATCGAAGATCACTGCCGAGTCTGATGCTGCCTCTTCTATGAGTTCCCAATGTCTCCAATTGAATAGGGAGAGTAGCAATTGATCAACAGTGGCAACTGTCATTGGCTCCATGAATGTCGAGGAACGAAGTCTGCGTCCTATGTACTTCTTTTCATTCCAAGCCTCTTCCTCTGCGATCATGATTGCCGATGTGCCATGCGATATGCCAACGCCAGATTTGAAAGCCTCTCTTAAACGCTCGTACATTGCGTTCGTTGAGACCCGTGCTGGAAGAAGGTAAACCGTTCTGCCTTGGCTGTTGGAGCTAGCCCAAAGCAAGGCAGCCTCAGTTTTCCCTTGTCCTGTGGGTGCATTGATGATGATGTTACCCTTCCCTTTCTGTGCTTCGCGCTGAAATACGAACCAATCCTTGAACCTCTTTGGGTGTCTTCCTCGGACGTAATCCAACAATCCTCTCGCGATGTTTGCAATACGATAACTGTAGGAGGAATCATCGCCACTTGCCAGCCAGTCTGCATATTTGATTGATGCTACAAAAAGAGAATGAATGGAGCGAGCTTGCGGTGACACCATGCAGAAGTCGCCCACACGATCCCGCAGGGAACGTACAGTTACTCCGAAGGAAGGGGCTCTGAGTTCGAATGGAAACTCGAAACCAAGGATCTGACGATGCACTTCAGGGAGGTTGTGATAGAACCGCAAAGCTTCTGCCAAGTGATATTGATCGTTCATGATCACGAAGTCATCGAACTTCTGATGCAGGTTGTCGTAGAACGGTGTGTGATGAGACATCACTGTGAGCGCTTCGAAGCAAAATCGGGAGGCACATAGCTCTAGGTCGGGCACAGCAGAGTAAACAAACGGGAGGGAAAAGAGAGAATGTGGGGCACCTCGACTCTGATTTCCCCTCCCGAAATCATATGCCTGAAAGACCTTGCTAGCCTTGCCAATATCATGTAAGTAACATGATACAAACAATCTAGAGTTGAGTTCTTTGGCCTCTATGTTGATTGCTCTCGCAATTCGACGTACTTCACTGCTCTTCCATGTCAAGTACTTGGCAAGCCACTGAATTGCCTTTTGAGTGTGTTCCTCAAGAGTTTGATCTGGCTTCGCAAGGATTCTAGTATAGGAAGAAGGACTTGCCATCATCGCACCATCCTTCCTCAGAATCTAAACTCACACCTGTGCCAAACACGTGAGTGAATAGATCATATCGTGTCACTCTACGCTTTCGATCCTTGTCGTACGAGTACGCCACCGGAAGCCTGAAGACTTGCGGAAGCTCAAGGATCCCACCAGTTGACACGCCAATCTTCTCAAGGATACATCTCCGCTTTCGATAATCGAAGGGGAGCACGGTGTGCCTAAACCATGCGCCTCGACTTGCTGGCTGTAAATCCGATACGCCGCAGGTTTTGATCACAACAAGCTCGTCGCTTCTTCCGAGAGCGAGTGGATAAGCAGGATTTGCGAAAGCCGCCTTCATATCAGGTAACTTCACTGAACAGGATTTTGGTGCAAAGAATATCCTGTAGCTTGGACAGTGAAGCATTTCTCTTACAACCACGGCATGCTCCGTCTTGCCTGATGTCTTGATTTTGGTTATACCCCAAAGATCCCTCGCGAAACCATGGCGCTGACACAGAATGACGCTGGCCCAGACATCTTCGTACAGTGAAGTCAATTGCCAGTCTTCCAAGCCCAGAGCTGCACCGAGTAGTCCGATGAGAGTAGGCTTCGGCGGAAATAGGTAGGTTCGCTGATACTGCAGCAAATGCCCCACTCGGAATGAGTTGAAGTCCCCCTCAACATCCAAACGGAGAGCCTGCAAGATAACCAACACTCTGCACGCGAAACGGGGTCATGGCAGATCCATATTAGAGATGTCGTCGGCCATCCTTTCTATGGCGTCACCTACACTTTGAACATCGATTGTCTTCCCTTTCAGCCTCAGCTTTTGTATTTCCGCTTCATTAGCCAAGAATCCACTTCTCAAGCCCAATGTGAGACTGTGGATGTCACCGCTGTAGTCTTCCAATACCTGTGCAAGTGTCTTCGTATCGAAGTAGTATTTGCCCTCTTCCATTCGTACATCGAGAGCGTGCAGGAATATTGGTGCCTTCTTCGCAAGCTTAGCGCAAATTATGAATTGGGGTGTCATGTCAACGAGCATCCGAGTACGCCTACCACCGCCCCACAGATATTTCAGTGCTCTTATGAGTAGACTTGCTCTTCGCCTTCGAATGTCCTGCTTCAGTTCTCGCTCAGTGTTCTTCACAGTTTCGTACTTCTTCCACTTGCCAATTCTGTCAAGCTCTAAAAGTAATGTAGTTCTGAATATATTGTTAGTGACCTCAGTTTCGAATATGGCTCCTCCGGCTTCAGCTTCCTCAGCGAATTCCACGGCGCTCCTAGTTCCTAGATCGCGGTCACCAGCATACGGGAAAAGGCCGAAGGCAGCAGAAACTCGAAGTGGAGATTCACGCCTCTTGGTCTTGCCTTTCACAGCCTTCATGAAGCCAAAGAGGTCATCGTCAATGTATTTCTCTGGATCTCCTGCAGTTACAACAGGAGCCTTCGAATCATCGCTCCGCTCCAATGGTGACATCTCTTCAGGTATGGTTTTGTCTGCCTTAAGCAAATCATCAAGTGTATCGCGCAAATATCTCCTAATGGCTTGGCCTGAAACATACGGATGACTTGCCTTCCTGTCCGGTCTCTCAACTTTCTTGATGACAGTTATTGTTCCCTCAGGCCACCCGGCGTTCGGATTACCCACATCTATTCTTAGCAGAGCGCCGACTACAATTGCCCTAGCACCTTCTTCACCATTCCTCTGTTCTTCCATTCTCTCATGTCACCTCCGCAGGCTTTCTCGACCTCCGCATCTGGTTCAACACATCAACATATTTCAAAACCGAATAGATACCAACAATGGATTTGTGGTTACGCCAATTCCCTTCGTCGATCTCACTGGTTATTGTATCGATGGTGGGCCTCACGTTCCCCTTCTGAAGGGAATCCGTATGTCTAGTCACGAATTGGTGTAAGTAAGCATAGTAGTCTTCTAGATTTCGAAGCCCACGCAATGAATATAGGATGCTCTTGTCATCCCTCTCTGCCGCCACGGCCCCTAAGATATTGCCGAGATTTCTTGCTGCGTTCAGAATGTGAGAATCCAACTCCAAAACCTCTCCTTCATATATGCTTGTCAGTTTATAATAAGAGATTACCTCAAAATCCGAAAGGTTGCCCTTCTCCGACAAGATGCGTCGAAACAGAAACTCTTCAATGACATCAGCTATTTCTGAAGAAGTGAGAAAACGGTGGGCAAGCTCTTCGCGCATGACAGTGTCCACTTTCCCGCCATGGTGAAAGAAGAAATTTCTCATCACATCTTCCAATGCGTTATGGGATTTCCCAATCACGCTTTGCCACTTCATGAGAGCAAGGAAACTAAGGATCTGAGGTAGATTTGGCACCGTGTAGTATCGAGTGAAGCTCACCTTCTGTCCATCAAGTCTAACTGAGAATACATGAGCGGTAACCCCCTGGAGATCGTTCTCGCCAATCTGAGTTCTCTTGTCGTAGATGGCAAGTAGGAAACCAACAAGGTTTTCAAGAGGATGTTTCACGTGCCTCAGCGCAGCTTTGAAGTTTGCATAAGGCTTGTCAGAAGCATAACATTGCCCGAACCACCTCTCAATCCTGAAGCGCCTCAACAAATCTGTAGCATCGAAGAAGAATGCGTTGAGGGTATTCTCTTTCCAATCAATATTGAACAATACTCTCGGAGTTGTGAACCATGAAGCGAAGGTGCAGGATGAACAGATGTGTATAGATCCCCTGAACTGGGAATAGAAACTACTCATTTTATCTGACTTCACCAAGAACGGGTGTTCCGAGGTCCTGGCCTCGGTGACCTTGAGGTCTGTACGGCCACAGAAATCACATGCTCCCCTCGAGCCTTTTCTCTCCAATGCGTCCGGCGACTTCAGGAGCATCTTCGGTCCTCCAATCTGCTGCTTGAAAAAGAACGAGGCAACACCAGACCACCACATCTTTCCTGTCCTAGTATGCTGCCATGTACGCACGCTCAGATTCTCTATACAATCGTCCAGAAGAGCACGAATTCTTACAGGAGAACCCTTGAGTATCAATGAGTCCGGTGAGAGGACAGCAGTTACCTTATCTGCTGGATCTTTCTTTCGTGTCTCCCTTTGAACCTGTTTGTCGCGGAGTCTCGGTGAGACATCAGGATTGGCTCTGAAGATCTGCCACAGGGCCATTATTCCGTTATCTATCCAAGGTTCACCTGTGCGAACAAACTCCAATTGTTTCACTTACATTCCCTGCGTCAGGTTCATGAATCCGAATCCTAGGCTGTTCATTTCTCCGAATCCCGCATCTAGCCCGAACTGTAGAATCTTGCGCTTTGTCTCGTCTGTTGGCCCGAAGTAGAATTCCCAAAGTGTCCCTATGACCGTAGTTTCTTCGCCCCTCATCCACAGAGGCACAGCTACCTGCTTTCGAAACTTCAGTTTCTCGAAGAGCGACAAACTTGTCTGCTCCTCAGCTGAGAAATATTCGCTGTACTTCTTGGCTACGTTGTCCTCCAGCTGCTTAATAAAGGCTGTAGGTGTGTACTCGCTGCGCCAGTACACAAACCGATAGCCCTTCCTCGGCTGAATGCCATACTCCTTCCAACGGTACGGAGGAATCCTCACAACGATCGGAGTTCCACTCGTCAGCACAATCTCCTCATCAATTGACGAAGGCAACATCACCTTACGGCGCTCGACTCGCTCGACCTTGAAAATCATCCTCCCCAGCCTGACTGGTAGGCCCTGATGCGCTACCAGCCTCTCTTGAATGGTTCTGATGAAATCGTCGTCAGGAGAGGAAATTACCAATGTCCTTAACGAGCCACGTGAGATTATGCGGGTTGGCGGAACAAGATTCGAGAAACAGAAGAACTTGTACCGGACTTTGTCATGTAGAGACTCGTAGCTCGTTCCTATGAGTAGTCCGTAGACGAATCCTTGAAAATCGTGATGATACGCGAGTTCATATGGAAAGGTGTCCTGAGCTCTCAGCCGAACCAGAACCCGCAATTCCCTCTCACCCTTAACTGAGCCGCAGCTTGAAGATAAGAATATCCAGACAATCAACTGTCTCTATAACTGACACCCGCGTTCTACACTGCGCACGGCATAGTTCCCTAAATGAAAGTATCCAACAGTTCTTCGGTGAATCATGCACCGAAGAGTCGAGAATGGGTTGGCATATTCACTTCCATAACTGCCGCGGCTAGATGACAGGTTATTGCGGAGAAATATCTATGGGAGACGCGAGAGACATCGACTTGATATCCCAAGGAATAGATCTGAGCGAACAGTCAATTCTCAGGGCGCTAGTGACGGATTTGAAGCGCCTCTTTGAATTGGGCGTTAACAATTTGATTACATGGAACTCAGAGCCGGTTACATCTCAAAATGCCATCTATGCTTGGATGTGAGGAAGCGTATCGCGCAGAAGACAAACGAGTTCGAAGAACTCAGGCCAAGAGAGTTCTATTATCGCCTCTAACCTGTCATTCCTACAGTATTCATTCGAGCTGCTCTGGTTGCAAGGGCACAGACGAAGAAAGGATATAACGGCATCAGAGAATAGCAGTCGTTGGAAGCCGCGGCCTTGAGCCTCACGATCCCTGGAGATTGGTTCGTTAACCCGAAAGTCTTGGGTGAATTCTATAGGAAGTACAAGGATCATCCGGTTGAAGAGATCAGGAAGGTTTCATTCCAGCAAGGGTTAGCTCTTGGTCGTTCTCTGAAAGAGCAACTCGGGATCAAAGGTGAGGGCGTCGAGGCGATTGCTGCTATTCTGAAGGCAGTCCTCAAGGACGAGCCAACAGCGAAGATTATGGATGTGAAGGAGGGAAGGGTTCTCCTGCGGAATTCGGGTTTCTGCCCACTGATGACAGCCTGTCTCTCCATGAACCTCCCTTGGACATGGTTATGCAGCGCACTGGGCTGGCCATTCTTCCACGGGCTCGGTTCAGCTGTGAACCCGAAGGTGAACCTCACAATGACCAAACGAAGGGAGAAAGGCGACGCCTACTGCGACCACATCTTCGAGATTGGTCAGGGAAAACTGATAATTCCCTGAAAGCGTCGGATGGGACCCGCGCATAATCAAAGGACGGCATAGAGATGAAGGCTGAAGAACTCCCCAAATGGTTTCCACATTCGGTCTACATCGCAACCTACCAGATCGATCCCGAGAAGGAAACTCAAGATGCCGTTGAGAAACTCTTCAATAGATACCGGGGCACATACTCCAAAGAGTCTAACAGCTTAGAATTCAGAGCAGGCTCAGTTTCAAGC
>Ga0315306_10001706_pt1 | contig 10431 bp, 7 predicted proteins | sample TDP1_MG_FD_203803 | JGI IMG/M metagenome (GOLD analysis project Ga0315306, IMG submission 203803) | Freshwater sediment microbial communities from Lake Towuti, South Sulawesi, Indonesia - TDP1 | ecosystem: Environmental > Aquatic > Freshwater > Lake > Sediment | place: Indonesia: South Sulawesi... | reverse complement strand
AAGGCTTCTCAATGTCATCCCTGCTTTTCGCGATATCGATGACATCCTCCGCCATAGTCTCCGCGTAGTCAGCGATTAGTTCTAGGAGTTTAGCGATCAACCTATTACCCGCTATGTCTAAGGGCTCCTTCGGGCTTATCTTCCTGGCAACCGCCTCATCTTCCTGGGCTGATAGGATAAGCCGGACTGTTAGCCAGTACATTGTATCCACCTCGTCCTCACGTCGAATGGCATCATGTGCCAACTCAGGGTTCAATTCTGCAAGAGACTGCATCACTTCCCTATACATCGTTGAGACGATGGCGTAGAGTCTCCTTAACACGGTATTCATAGGGAACTTCTCAGGTTGTATCGAGCATTGAAGCACAATGCTATTTGGGGTTTCTTCAATAAGTCCAACCCCTAAGAGCTTACGAGCGGTCCGTCGAACTTCGTCAACCTGCTCACCTAAGATTCGTTTAGATGATATGATCCTAACGGTATCGCGTCCCAACACATAAGTGCCTACGATCACCCTCTCAAGCATTCTTCGTCCATCACATAGATCTAGGTTCACGGTGTAAACCTTATCCCCAGCCTTGCTTTCACTTGGAGCACTTAACATCAACCTTAATGAACTCCCCTTCGCTGGTGCCAGAAGAACGAGGTCCCCTCGTTTAAGACCAACTTCCTTCACCCACTTACTAGGTAGGGAAACGGCTAGGGTTGAACTTCCAACCTGCTGAATCTTCCGAGCTTCCATAATCCCAGACTCGAGATACATACTGTATATAGAATATAAGGGAGATAAAAACATAGTTAAACGGTTTTCATGTAAAAACGAATGTTCTTTACGCTTCCAAGCCATCTAAAACCTTAAGCATAAAGTCAGGTATAGTGCTATGGTGTATCTATGAGCATTTCTGTTGAGCTAATACCACAGGATTCTGTTCGCAGACAATACGCCGACATGGTATGGAATTAATAATTTACGTTTTTACCTCTCAGGTATCCTATGCACTCACTTCACATATTTGAGCATAATGTCTCTTTGTCAGCCTTGCCTACTCAACTTTAACAATATCCTTGGTTATGCACTGCTTGCTAGTTGAATGCTAACTGTGAAGATGCTGTTTGAAGCCTTATCGAGGTTATCAGCGTACAAGTTTTCCAGCTGGTAGATGAAGTTGATATGATATTTCGAAACTTCATGTCATCCTTCTTATAGTAGAGGCCATTATCGGGTTTCAGTCTTGGCATAATCAGCGATCGAATCTGGAAGCTGGAAATTAGCTTGTTAATCCCTTATATCTAAGGGTTATTCTGGGTTATATTTTTGGACTCAGCTTCATCTACCCATTCCGATTACATTTGTTGACGGTGAGTCAATACATCGTGTTCTCCGCGTCCAAACGGTGTATAACATCCTAAGCTAAAATTTAGAACCATGGTCACAGCTACTTTGGCACCTTAGGCATCTTTAACCATAGGAAATACGCTCCTAGAGCTAGGCTTATGCCTAAACCTACTCTGGCAAGACGTATCAGTTGCCAGAGCAGGATTGGGTAGACGTAGTTAAGTAAACCCGTTCCGACCCCATCTACCACCAACAAGACTCCGACTAAGCTTAAGAGGTCTATGTAAGCACTGGCGTGTTTCAACGTCTTTTCTAAGTCTTTTTCTACAAGGATTAGTTTAGCCCTTACACGATGAGCTTCTAATATAAGGATGCCCCCGATAAGTACCCGAGTTAAACGCATGATAAGCCAGACGTCTACGGGCGGGTAAACGAGAAGTATCGCCGAGATTCCGTCTACCATTATCCAGAGGCTGGTTACATACACGAGAAGACGGGAAACAGATATACCCATAACGGCCCCATGAAAACGCTTTCCACCCATATATAAGAGTTTTGAAGCGGATATTTTGTTATAATCTATAACGGCTTTCACAGCCCTAATAGGGTTGGAGAAACGATTCGAGATCAAGTCCAGAATAGTTTTTTGTTCAGCTTATGTTTATATCTCCTATAGGGTACCGACGGAGTTGGAAAGAAGTAGATCATGCCTTCGGCGTAGTTGTAGATGAAACAAACGCTTAAATGAGCTTAGAGGCTGACCAAACTCATACGTTTTGGAGATTAGTTGAATATCTACATGAGGTATTTATGACTTATGTCTCAAAATGCGGAGGCATATATATTCCTTCATAAAAGCTTTTCACGGGCAACCGTAAATTATTTATCCTCTAAGCTGGCATCGTAGGTGATGTGTCTAAGAATGCTCGTTGTGCAAATAGCGCTCATTCCACTTCTACTTAACCTTGCTTTATCCCCTAAGCTTTCCTTCGGTGATGTGAAATGAGCACATTCCTGTATCAAATAGTTCTTATTCCTCTGGTCGCTTCACCGATTACATACTTAGCCGGTAGGAAGTTGGCTCATAAAACTGGTTGGGTCGCCTTTACATTTCTCCTGTACACGACTGCTTTAGCCTTCCTCGCCTTATTCTCGATTAGAGACGGTATGGCGTTGGTTGAGACCTATGGTTGGGCGCAGGAGTTAGGGTTGTCTATTGGCCTCCGTGCTGACGGCTTAAGCCTCCCCTTCGTACTCACGATATGCATTCTCTCCGCCGCCATTTCCATCTACTCTATTCCATACATGAAACATAGAGTGGGAAGCAGTAGTAGGGAGTATGGCGCCTACTTTGCCTTATACCTCCTCTACTCCGCCGGTATGTTGGGAGCCATCCTGTCCACAAACCTAGTGGAGTTCTATCTCTTCTATGAGCTAATGCTCATACCTTCCTACTTCCTTATTGCTCAATGGGGTTATGGTGAACGTGAGAGGATTGCCCTTATGTATTTCCTATGGACCCATATTGGAGCTCTCGCCCTCCTCGTAGGCATCGCATCCACCTATACCTTCACTCATTCTTTTGACATCTACGCAATCCCTTCTATTATCGCAGGGGAGCAAGTTTCCCTAGAGTTCCTCAAATGGGTTTCCTTAGCTATGTTTCTAGGCTTCTTTACAAAGATGGCGGTTTTCGGTCTTCACATATGGCTTCCCCACGCGCACGCTGAGGCTCCAACACCGATCAGCGCACTCCTTTCACCAGCCATGATCGGTATCGGCGGCTACGCCACGGTTAGGATTACTTTTACATTCTTCCCAGACGTCTTCGAGGCTTTAAGCGTCTACCTCGCGTTTTGGGCTTTAGTCACCATCATCTATGGAGGCATGATGGCCTTGGCACAGGACGATATAAAGAGGCTTTTAGCCTACTCAAGCATAAGCCAGATGGGTTACATTCTTTTCGGCATATCCTCCCAGAATGCTTTAGGGATGTCCGGTTCCATGTTCCACTACGTTTCCCACGGCCTTGGGAAAGGCCTCCTCTTCATGGTTGCCGGAGCCATCATCCTCCAAACCAATGGGCTTAGAAGTATAAAAAAGATGGGTGGCTTAGCTTCAAAGATGCCCATTACCACCCTTTCAGCCATAATAGGTTTCATGACGATTATGGGCGCCCCTCCTCTAAGCGGTTTCCAATCGAAGTGGATGCTTTTCACAGGAGTTTTTCAAAACGCCCTTGAACACGGTTCCTCAACAAGTCTTCTCATGGCTCTTCTTGGCATGGCTGCTACAAGCCTCACAGTAGGCTATGGGATTTGGACGATAAAAAGAGTTTTTTTCGGCCAAAGACTTGAAAACCTTGAAAACGTGAAGGAAGCACCATTAACGATAACTCTTCCTCTATTAGCCTTAACTCTCATCACAGTCTTTTTAGGGATCTACCCGGAAGTCATAACAAACCTCCTCGTTCCAACCCTCCGATCCTTTATCCCTTAACCCCGCCTCCATCAGCAACCGTAGTTATGCTTTTCCCCTAACCCCCGTTCCCAAAGATAGCTTACGGTAAAAAGCTTAAAGGCGAATTTCTATAGCTGTATAGCACCACTCCATGATGTCAGGGGATACCGCGTTGTTGATCCTAGCTATCCTAATCCCAGCGCTTCTAGCGCCTTTATCCTATCTTTGCGGTCGTAAACTGGGGAGACACACAGGATGGGTGGTTTCCGCTGGCCTCGCCGTCGTCTTTACCTACCTAAGCACACTAGCTCCAACTGTGATGGAGGAAGCCTTAGAGGAGGAATACATATGGGGAAAGGCTTTACACCTTACCTTCGTCTTAAGAGCAGATGGGCTAAGCCTCCTCCTCGCCATGCTCGTCAACTTTCTATGTGCCTTAGTATCGGTATACTCTGTCGCATACATGAAACATAGGAAAAGTCACGATACCTACTTTTTCCTCCTTACACTATTCACAGCGGGTATGACGGGAGTCGTCTTTTCAGCGAACCTTGTTCAATTCTTCTTCTTCTGGGAGTTAATGGTCATACCCTCCTTCTTCCTCATCGCGCAGTGGGGTTATGGAAAAGCTTGGGATGCCGCGTTTAGATATTTCCTCTTCTCACAGGTTGGTGCTGTTTTCCTCCTCGCAGGTATTGCTATGACGTATGCTTCCACAGGCACCCTTAACCTCTTTGAGGTGGCTCACTTTAAAGAGCGCGTAGAGCCCGGGATCTGGCAGTTGATCTCCGCTACCTTGATCTTCGGCTTCGCTGTGAAAATGGCGCTCTGGCCGGTTCAAGGTTGGCTACCACCCGCTCACGCCGACGCTCCAACACCAATTAGCGTGCTACTAAGCGGGATTATGATTAAAATGGGAGCTTACGGTGTCATCCGGGTGGTTCAAATTTTCCTCCACGAGGTAACGGCGTTAGCTTTCACCATTCTCGTCATCCTATCCCTTGTCACTATGGTCTACGGAGGCATAATGGCTCTTATTGAAACTGATTTGAAACGATTATTCGCGTATTCAAGCATCAGCCACATGGGCTACATATTCTTCGGTCTTGCCTACGCCATTGAACCCGGTCTAGGTTTCTCAGCGGCAGTTCTCCACATCGTAAACCACGCTTTCAGCAAAGCCCTCCTCTTCATGTGCGCTGGAACCCTCATTCACGTATTGGAAACAAGGGATATTCGAAGCATGGGTGGCCTGTATCGGAAGATGCCTATAACCTTCTCCGTGAGCCTCGTCGGCGTACTTGGCATTATCGGGCTTCCACCGACACTTGGCTTCTGGAGTAAGGACATGCTCCTCGCGACCGCTTTAGAAACTCACTCGGTGCCACTCATCATCGCCATGGTTGGTGTGTCAATTCTAGCCGTTGCCTACAGTGTTAGATGGTTGTATCTAGTTTTTCTAGGTAGCGGGCGTGAGCATGGAAGCCACGCGGATATACGTGAAGCACCATTAACCATGACGGCTCCGATACTCGTGCTGGCGTTAACCGCGCTCTCATCCTTGCTGTACTTGGAGCCCCTAGGTCATTTTATAGGCATTGAGCATGTTGAAGTCGAAGTTGTACCATTGACCATATCTGTTACCGCCTTACTCATAGGAGCTGTTCCAACCTACTGGGTATACCGTCGAGGAGTTGTTTCACCCAGTAAAGTGCGGGAAAGTGGAGGAGTTAAGGTTCTATACGGATTATTACAAGCGTTTTCCCTAGAGCGCGTATACCATGTTGTCTTCATTCAACTTCCATTAACTCTCTCCAACAGGCTTTTTATATCTCTTGAGACAGGGATCATTGACAGGCTTAACTACGTGATCGCTCGTTTTATACTTTCAACAGGTGCAGTGATTAGGAAGCTCCAGACAGGTGTGCTATCGTATAATATGCTCGCCATCCTCATAGCCTTCTCCGCACTCCTTGTGTTTCTCCTAACCGCGCTTTAACATAGTCAACGCATACATCTGTGTTTGCGGAAACCTTATTTATCACCCACAGTTCCAACAAAGGTAGTGTTAGGCTCTTGGGGTTGAAGGAGCCTTGGTTGGGAAACTTGCCGTTATCGCCGATGTGGACACTGCGACGCTTTTCAAGCTCGCGGGTGTGAAGAATAGCTACGCCGTTGATTCCGGGGAAGACGCTGAACGTGTCCTCTCCGAAGTATTACAGGGTGAGGGGTTCTCCATTGTAGTGGTTACTGAAAGGTTAGTTCAACCCCTTCAAGCCCAGATCGTCAGGAACATAAGGAAGCGGAAGTACCCCATAGTGGTAACAGTTCCAGATAGAGGCGGACCGATTGAGGAAGAGGTTGACCCCGTGTTTGAGGTTATTAAGACCACACTCGGTGTAGAGTTGAAGATAAAGAAGGTGAAGAAATAGGGTGGTGTAGATGCCTGTTACAGGGTTGATCACGCGGGTTGTAGGTCCACTAGTTGTCGCTAAGGACATGATAGGCGCCCGTATGCATGAACTTGTAAGGCTTGGAGAACTCGGTATCATGGGGGAGATCATCCGCTTGGAAAGCGATAAGGCAGCGATCCAAGCCTATGAAGAAACCATGGGGCTTAAACCAGGTGAGAAGGTTGAAGGCACAGGGCATACACTTTCATTAACCCTTGGTCCTGGTTTAATCGGTCAGATCTACGACGGTGTTCAACGCTCCCTCCCCAGCATCGAAGCTAAATTTGGCGCTTTCATCGAGAGGGGTATAAGCATCCCAGCCATAGACACTGGTAAAAAATGGCTCTTCCAACCTACGTTGAAAACGGGAGTGGACATTGTTGGAGGAGATATAATTGGAGTAGTAGAGGAAACCCCTCTGGTACAGCATAAAATACTCGCACCCCCCTTCATCAAGGGAGTTATAAACCATATTGTAAACGAAGGCAACTACACGGTTTCTGAGCCAATAGCCGAAGTTAAAACAGCCGCTGATGTGATAAAGCTGTATATGGCTCAAACCTGGCCAGTCCGAGTTCCAAGACCCTACGGAACGATGACACCGCCGCAGGTTCCACAGTCGTGTGGTCAAAGGGTGATCGATGCTTTCTTCCCGGTCTGTAAAGGTGGCACAGTCATGATCCCAGGCGGCTTTGGAACCGGGAAGACGGTTATGATACATCAGCTTGCGAAGTTTATAGACGCTGACATCGTGGTCTTCGTAGGCTGCGGAGAACGGGGAAACGAGATGGCTGATGTAGTGGAAAGCTTCCCCAAGCTGAGCGACCCTAAAACCGGGCATCCCCTCATGGCCCGGACGATCCTCGTAGCTAACACATCGAACATGCCTATAGCAGCTAGGGAGGCAAGCGTGTACACCGGCATCACTATGGCGGAGTACTACCGGGACATGGGTTACGATGTAGTAATGGCGGCGGATTCAACCTCACGGTGGGCTGAAGCGTTAAGGGAAATCTCAGGGCGTCTAGAGGAGATGCCTGGTGAGGAGGGGTACCCAGCTTACCTTGCGGCGCGGCTCGCCGAGTTCTATTCCAGAGCCGGTCTCGTTACAACCATCGGCAGCGGAGAACGGATGGGTTCAGTTACCTTGGTGGGAGCCGTTTCTCCGCCCGGTGCGGATTTCTCTGAACCCGTTACCCAACACACTTTACGGATCACGAAGGTGTTTTGGGGGCTTGACTTCACCCTAGCTCACAGACGTCACTTCCCAGCAATCAACTGGTTAACCAGCTACTCCATGTACTTCGACCTAGTGAGTGAATGGTACAGTAAATCGGTGGGTTCAGACTGGGGACGGCTCTGCCGGGAGGCCATCCATCTCTTAGGACAGGAGGAAGAGGTGAAGGAAATCGCCTCCCTACTAGGCGCTGAGGTGTTAGCTGAATCACAACGCTTGATTGTTGAAGTGGCAAGGATCATCAGAGAGGACTTCCTGCGACAAAGCGCCTTCCACCCTGTAGATACATACTGCCCAGTGGAGAAAACATATCACATGCTTCGCTTACTTATGAAGTTCTACCGCAAGGCTCGGTTTGCCATCGGTCAGGAAGTCTCCCTCGACCATATTATGTCACTTCCAGTAAGAGAGGAGATCGCGCGGATGAAGTTAGTACCCAACGAGGATATTACCAAGGTTGCGGGTGAAGTGGACGTGAATATTGACGATCAGATAAACAAGCTCGTTGAGGAACGGGGGGCGAGGAAGGAATGAGCACACTCCCGCATGTTACACTCTCCATGATTAAAGGGATTACAGGTCCCCTCCTCTTCGTTGAAACCATGCCTGGCGCCGGCTTCGGGGAGCTCGTTGAAGTGTCAGCTGCTACAGGTGAGGAGAGATGGGGGCAGATAATCGACATCAGTGAGGATGTTACCCTCGTTCAAGTCTTCGAGGGAACGCTGGACCTCGATGTTGAGAAAACGTCGATACGGTATACTGGGGAGCCAATAAGGCTTCAGGCATCCATGGATATACTGGGACGTACTTTCGACGGGAGGGGGCGTCCCAGGGATGGAGGACCAGCGGTGATACCGGAGGATGAACTCGATGTTCACGGGAAATCCATCAACCCCTTCTCACGCGCCCATCCCAGTGAGTTCATTCAAACAGGGGTTTCCGTAATCGATGGGATGAACACGTTGTTAAGGGGGCAAAAACTACCGATTTTCTCAGGCTCCGGGCTTCCTCATAGGTTATTGGCGTCGCAGATCGTCAGACAGGCTACTGTACGCGGGGAAGCCGAGGCCTTCACCGTGGTTTTAGCCGCTATGGGGGTCACCGGTGACGAAGCGAAGTTCTTCAGGGATGAGTTTGAAAATATGGGTGTCATGGACAGGGTGGTGATTTTCCTCAACATGGCTGAAGACCCAGCCTTGGAGAGAATCCTCACCCCGAGACTCGCGCTTACAGCCGCTGAGTACCTCGCCTTCCAGCAGGACCTCCACGTACTCGTTGTCTTAATCGATATGACCTACTACTGTGAAGCCTTAAGGGAAGTCTCCGCTGCTCGCGGGGAGGTACCTGGTAGACGTGGGTATCCCGGCTACATGTACACAGATTTAGCGAGCATATACGAAAGGGCGGGAAGGGTGCATGGAGGTAAGGGCTCAATAACTCAGATGCCCATCCTAACCATGCCTGAAGACGACATAACCCACCCGATCCCCGACCTCACAGCTTACATCACTGAGGGACAACTCGTCTTCGACAGGGACCTCTACAGGCGGGGGATATACCCACCCATCAACCCTCTTCCATGTCTCTCCAGACTTATGGACAAGGGTATTGGAAAGGGAAAAACGCGGGAAGACCATAAACAACTTTCAGACCAGCTTTACTACGCATACGCCGAGGGTAGAATCGTTAGAGAAGCCGCTATGGTCTCCGGTGAGGAAGCCTTAACGAGAAGGGATAAACTCTACTTAGCGTTCATAGACCGATTTGAACGCGAGTTTATCAATCAGCGTTCCGATGACAACAGGGATGTCGAGAAAACCCTGGAGGTCGGCTGGGAAACCCTATCCGTTTTCCCAGATTCTGAGTTAACACGCATCGACCCTGATACTATCAAGAGGTATTATCGCGGGCAACCGGCGAAACCATAAGGTGAGTCTTCTGTACTTAGAGATCATGGCAGTGCAACCGACGCGTGAGCAGCTTCTAAAGCTGAGACGCCGTAAGGTATTAGCCCAAGCCGTCCTCGACGTTCTACAACGGGATTTAAGCGCTTTAACTGAGGAGTTTTTCAGATACCTTGATATGATAACCCCGCTCCGAAGCAAAGCATACAAGGCGTTAGATGCGGCTCACGGGTTCTACGCGGAGGCGAAGATGCTCATGGGACATAAGCTTTCAGCACTCTCTTGGGTTTCCGCTACAGAGCGCTTCCAGGTCGAAGTGAAGACTCAAAGCTTCCGTAAGTTCACACTACCCCTCCTTGAACTCGTCAAAGTCACAGGGGAAGAGGGAGGGCAAGGAGTTACACCAGGGTATAGTATTACCGCCAGCACGGCTAGAATTGACGACGCCGTTGCGTATGTTGAAGAAGCCTTAAAAGCCTTAGTGAAACTCGCTGAGGTCGAGGGTGCTATTACCACCATCGTCGAGGCTATGGCTGCGATTAAACGGAAAATGAACTTCATCCAACATAAGGTTATGCCCCAGCTCGACGCCACGATACGATGGGTTGAGCTTATCCTTGAGGAAACTGAGCGTGAGGACAGCATCAGGATTAGAGTTCTTCAGAATAAGCGTAAACAGGCACGAATCACCTAGCCGATAAACTGCGTGGTCTAGTCGTTATTTCCGTACAATTAGGATTATAAACGAATTAAATAAAGTGAAACAAAGGCTTCAGGCTTAGTTGGTTTGAGAAACCTTAGAAAGCGGAAGGATATGGGGACTAGCAATCAGTGTATGTAAAAATTAAAGGATGAAAACAGGTTTTGTAGAGGAAGTAAATTTATGAGTGATGAACTTGAGGAATGAAACACCGTATGGGTTAATCTATACCTTTTACGCATGGTTTAGAAGAGTCCGTGATGCTTTTAAGGCTTGAACAGTATCCTTGCGACCTTCAGCTTTAAAGCCTTTTCGTGAAGTCTAATAAGTGACTCAAAGGT
>Ga0315306_10001704_pt1 | contig 10442 bp, 8 predicted proteins | sample TDP1_MG_FD_203803 | JGI IMG/M metagenome (GOLD analysis project Ga0315306, IMG submission 203803) | Freshwater sediment microbial communities from Lake Towuti, South Sulawesi, Indonesia - TDP1 | ecosystem: Environmental > Aquatic > Freshwater > Lake > Sediment | place: Indonesia: South Sulawesi... | reverse complement strand
CGGTGAATCGTAGACAGCGTTTTCCTGATCAGGTGGCAGGCTGATTTCTACTCTCACGGGATTGCCGGCGTGTCCATACTTCAATACGTTGTCATAGAATGAACCGGGGTTTGTCGAAGACAGTTTGTACAATCCAGAACCGTCGTTACAAGGAGTGAACACGGGGTGGAATGATGATAATTCATACCTGCCGTCGCTGGTGTCTGATATTCGCAGCATCTTGTAATTATAGAAGTCAAAAGTGCGGTCGCCGCCGTTGGTGCCGTCTACTGTGAACTCGTAGTAAGTTGGATCTATGTCTGGATCTGCACCTGGACGGTAGGGCGCCCAACCCTCGTCGGTCTTTGGAACCTCGCTGACTTTGTAATTGCCTGGAACAAGCGCGATGAACTCGTAGTAACCGTTGGAGTCCGTCTGAGTTTCTCCAATCTTCACGTTGTCTTTGTAAAGCGTGATGGTCCATCCTCCAAGCCCTGTGTTGTCTGGATAGCTATACTTGTGACCGTTGATCATGAACAGAGTTTCTTTGTTGATCATGCCAGCTGCGTTTATTAGTTCGGGTCCGTAGATCTGTGAGGTCCATGTGAAGCTGTTTTTGATGAAGAACTGCCAGTAGATGTATGAGCCTAAGGCGAATGATGTTGGGTAACGAAAGACGTCGTATGCTCCTACGCGTCGATCGTAGATCAGTTGTCCTGATGACCATAGGCCAGCTGGGTCTATAGTGTAGCTGACATCGAATTCAACTTCAGGCGGTCTAGATACTCCATCAGTCACCCACAGCTCGAAGTATTTTGGAACCTCAGCTAATTTCACCTTGAAGTTGTCAGTCTTCGACAGTGATGGAATGAATCCGAAGCATCCTTGACCGTCCATGTGATTGTCCTTTAGGGTCACCCAGACTTTGTACACCCCGCCTTTGTTGGGTGTGTACGTGAAAGGCCAAAGCTGAACCACAATGCCAAGGCCTCGGGTCTCGTCCTTGTTCCACGCGTGTGTTCCAGGAGGGTTGGCCTGATATATGTATCCGTCCTTGACTTCAAACATTCTGTCTGAAAGCGAGTCGGTGCTTAGCTGTGTTTTGCCTGCGGGGTCTGTCACTTGGAAGTAATAAGTGCCATCTGGGAGGCCTGCGGCTCCTTTCTTGTGAGGCCCTCCAGCCAAGTAAACCTTCATTGCGTTAGTGTACAGGTTTCCGTTAACACGTTCTCCTTTGGGATCTGTTGTCCAAATGGCTCCGGTCACCGCATCTACCGCTGAGGCAGTGTTTGGGGCTGGCAAAAGAGACCATGTTAACGAAAACAACATTGTGATCAATATGATGGTCGCGGAAGTGCTGTATAGCTTAGCTGAACGCATATTTTTCATATTTTTCTCCCCATTTGTGCGCGATTGTTATGATATCAAACTCTAAGCTTATAAAACGATGTGAGACTCCGTTCTAGAAGGGAACTATACCTTGTTGAAGTCGTCAAAGGGCTGTGAATAAAAACCTCGCGCCCTTTTTTCGGAACAATCACACACTTTTCTTCTTGCCGGAAGGGGCGAAATTTAGCCCCTGATGATGAAAAAAGGGCTTTTCTGGAATAAACGCCAAGCTGCGGATGAACCTAAGTGGACGTTGTTGCCCTACGCAATCGACGCTGACTTCAGTATGAGGATAGAAAATACTTGAACTGCGGCTTGTAGGAGAAGTCTTAGACCCACCACTCTCAGGTTCTGCATTGAGTTTCTAATATGCCCCGGACAGGGGATTAATGTTTTAATTCTTAAATTCTAGGTTCAGTATTATACATTGCTTCAAACATGCGACCGTAGTCTAGTCTGGTCTAGGACGTCGGCCTTCCAAGCCGTTGACCCGGGTCCGAATCCCGGCGGTCGCACCACTCCCTCTTTTCGTTCTTGCTGCTCAGCCTATTTCAAGCCCATGATTCTGAGAACTGCGTTACGCACGTTTAAAGCTGATTTCTGGTCTCTTACGTTTTTTATGAGCATACGTCCACCATTGAATAGGCTGACCTCAATGCCTCTGTCATATTGGAAGACTATTACCAGCGATGACTTCAACAGAACCGTGAACTTCTTGCTCAATCTAGCGTAAGCTTGGTTGAGGCTCATCTTAACTGGTGTTGACGGATTAACGTTGAAGGTGTTGCTTCCGCAGAGAACCGCAAATCGCTCAATTTTGGCTGTCGGCTTCGTGATAGGTCCAGCGCCGCAGACTGGGCAGTCTGTTCTCTTGAAGATTTCAATCGTGGTGAAGTACATGTCTCTGAAGTCGCATACCATAAGCTTGTTTTTTAATGAGCCATTTATGTCAGCGAGCAGTTTGATGGCTTCCATAGCCTGCAACGAGCCGATTATGCCTGCTGTGGTGCCTAACACTCCTCTGGTTTCGCATGTTGGCATGTATCGGTCGTCTAGGTTCGGAAGAACGCATTCTAAACATGGTGTTTCAGGAGACGAGAAGACTGATAGATTTCCCTCCATCCCGATGGCAGCGCCAAAAACGTAGGGAATTCCATTCTTAACACAGGCTCGATTAACTAAGTAGCGAGTTCGCATGTTGTCCAAGCCGTCTACCACGCAGTTGACATTGCAGATTATATCGTTAACATTATCTTCATTCACGTTCTCTGGTACTGGTTCAATCTTGACTTCTGGGTTCACCTTGCGGATTCTGTCAGCTGCAGTCTCAACTTTCGGATACCTCAAATCGTCTAGGCTGTATAAAATCTGACGATGCAGGTTTTTCAACTCAACAGTGTCTTGATCGATAAGCCGCAGGTATCCGACGCCTGCTAAAGCGAGGTAAAGAGTCGATATTGTGCCTAGTCCACCTAAACCAACAACTGCGACCTTAGACCGCCTGAGCTTTTCCTGCCCCTTCTTCCCCAATTCAGTCAACACAACTTGTCGACTGTAAAACTCGTCGCGTTTGAAGTCAGAAATACCGTGCAAATGCTTCACCCTCATAAACAAGTAGCATATTTATGGTGTCTTTCAATATTTGTTTTGGTTCGCACCTCAACCGCCAGAAGAACGAAAGTAATTCGGAATATGGATTCTGCAATATCAAAGTTTTTCTGTTATGCAATCAAACATGTTTTTGAGGAACTCACATGAAAGCGCCCTACCTGTTGAGCATATTGCTAGGCGCGATTGTGGGGCTCATCTATCTGTTTCAAGACCGATACATGGATTCCATGCTCTTGTTTTCAAGCGTTATCTCACCAACAATCGCGGGTATAGCTGTAGCATCAGCGGCTTTTGCACTCAAGAAATATTGGGGAAAGCCTGGAGACAAATTCTCTAAGATTTGGCTATGCTTCACGTTAGGAATGATATTCTGGTTTCTAGGAGAATCAGGCTGGGCAATCTACACTCTCTTGTTGAATGTAGAGATACCTTACCCTTCAATCGCAGACGTAGCCTGGCTCATTGGTTACTTCCCTATTATGGCTGCCTTCCATTGGTATGTAAGAACCTTTCAGTTCACGATTTCAAGAAAAATGTATCGAGTTGGCGCTGTAGTAATAGGACTATTTTGCTTTGGGCTTTTCACATATTTCATAGCTCCGGTTTTGGCAAGTGTGGCTGAAAATGAAACTGTAACGATAGTTGTGGACATAGCCTATCCCACGTTGGATCTTTCGCTGCTAGGGTATGCGCTTCTAGCTCTTATGATCTTCCTGAAAGGAAGAATCGCGTTTGCTTGGGCTTTAATCAGTAGCGCTGTCTTCATGAATGTGGCAGCGGATATATTGTTCAGTTATACTACGCTTCAGGGGACCTACTACAATGGACACCCATTGGAACTGCTTTTCCACTTCGGCTACATACTGTACGCGTTGGCTTTCTATGTCCACACAAAGGAATTCTGACCAAATGCAGCGGTTCTTTTCGAAATATTTAATGAAGCCTGCGCTCATTGAGGATTCCCTGGGCAAATCATGTTTAGACCCACTAGCGCCGCAAAGACTAGATCTGGAAAAGTTGTCTGTCTAGTCTCAGGTGGAATAGATTCTCCTGTCGCAGTTTGGCTCATGGCTAAGAAAGGCTTGAACCCTGTGTGTGTTTACTTTGACAATTCGCCTTTCACCGATGAGACAACCCGGCAACGTGCAGTTGAAGCTGTGAGAAAAGTGAGGCAGTATGTTTCTGAAGACATCAAACTCTACATTGTTCCACACGGAGCGGATCTAGCTGACCTGCTGAAGAATTGCCCACGGAATCTGACCTGTATACTCTGCAGAAGAATGATGTACCGAGTTGCCGAAAGAATCGCTTTGACAGAAGGAGCTGAAGCCATAGTAACAGGTGAAATAATAGGGGAACATGCTAGCCAGACTCTGCGGAACTTGCGTGTTGAAACGGAAGCCTTGCATGATGTAACTGTTCTTAGACCGCTCATCGGCATGAACAAGACCGAGGTTGAACACTTGGCTAGGCAAATCGGAACCTTCGACACTTCCACTAAGCCAGCGTCTTGCTGCACCGCTCCACCGCCTCAACCGCGCACACGCGCACGGTTTGAAGAGGTTTTCACCGCAGAGAGAAAGCTTGACATTGATAGTATGATTGAACGCGACTTGAAAGGAAGTGCTGTAGTCTCAGTCTAGAGATTGTAGAGTGTCGGAAGAGAGCAGAATTCCTTCATTACTGTCTGAGTATTGCGCTTAGTATTTGATTGGCAACGTGCTTTGCTTCAGTTTCATCACAGACTCGTTTTATCAGCATTCTGCCATCTCGACTGATCGTAGCTTCTGCCTTGCCGATTCGAGCAATCATCATGTGAGGTGTGTCAACGATAATTTCATGCAACCCATTGTGCCCAAGTGCAAGCTTCACCTTTCTCATATCTAGAGTGAACCGCTTCACTGTTCGAACTTCAAAAGCAGATTTGTCTGAGCAGAGCTTCACAATAAGCCGAAGCGATGCTGCTTTTTGATTAGTCATTGTTACGTCTCTTTCTTTTACACAGAAATAACGGTATCTTCATTTTCGTCCTGAACGTTTACTTTTGCCATTCGACTTGGATTTCGCAGTGAGGTTTACCTTTTGCCATGCTCGTCACATGGGTCACTTTGATGTTTCTGCCCATGACTTTAGTTAAGCCTTCGTGGAAGCTTTCATGGAGGACATCACAGATGATATCTGGTGTCTTCATCGCCATTTCAAAGAATAAGCAGTTGTGCAAACGGTAAACGACCTTCTTTTCGTTGACCTCGACAGCTTCAGGTTCGGCGCCCATCTTTTCAAGATAATCCTTGACAAAGAAGTGTTCAAAGGTTCTCGGGTTCCATTCTCGTATCTCATGTTCTGATTCTAGGCGTTTGGCTGCGTTTTCACCCATGTCTAACCCTGCCTTTCTCAGAACCTTCTTCGCTTGGCTGTCGCCTAATGTAAGTCGCAAAGCACTGACCATGAAACTGTTAAGCATTAGATAGCCTCGTCTTGGATAGCCGACCAACTGAGGTTCTTTAACAAGTCTGTAGTAGATTCTCGGTCTGCCAACTGACCCTGCTCTCTCCTCCATTGCTTCTATGAAGCCTGATTCTACCAGAGATCGTAGATGATGCCTTACTGTTATGGGTTGAAGTCCAAGTTTCTCCGCAATCTGCTCTACACTCATTGAGTCTCGGTACAGTAGCCTGAGTATGTCTAATCTCGACTTACTCGACAAGGCTCGATAAGCTTCAGCTTCGATCAACGCTGTTTTTTCCTTGCCCCATGAATGTTAATATTTATTATTATTTTTATAGAGTTTCTAATAATATTTTGGTAAATACAATATATACACTCGTCTGCGCTAGGGGTGTCGTTCAGCAGGCAGTCTATTCCGAGTAGCTATAAACGGAGCTTCTGTGTCACCGCGCCAAAACGCACTTTAGCTTACAGTCCTCTTGATTCTTGTGGCTTCTTGCTTGGGTAGAAGTGATTCATAGACCTGCAGTGTCTGCTCTGCAGCTTTTCTCCATGTGAAGTACTGCATGACTCTTTTGCGACCGTTTTGACCCAATTTTCTCGCTTTTTCAGGGTCTTTCAAAACTTCGTTGATACCCCAAGCAATGTCAGCTGGGTCATTGCCATTTACATGGAATCCGTTCTGTTCTGGACCGCTTGACAATACTTGTTCTTTGAAGCCTACGACCCCATTGGCGCCAACAACAACTGGTTTTGCCATGGACATGGCCTCCAAGCTAACGATGCCGAAGGGCTCGTAAGTGGACGGAAAAACACAGACATCTGCGGCAGCGTAGTGCGCGATTCTTTCAGGCTCGGGCACGAATTCGAAGTTGCAGAGAACATGTGCTCCGACACCTAGCCTATTTGCTAATTCGATTATGTCTTTCTGTTCCTCACCCTTGCCCAAGATAACAAGTTTCGCCTTATGGTGTTCCTTGATGATTGAGGGCATAGCTTGAACCAGGTTTCTAACACCCTTTACCCAAGTTAATCTGCCGATGAAGAGGATCATGCTTCCATCTTTGGGTATGCTGAAGCGTTCTCGTACTTCCTCGATGTCTTCTTTCTTCACAGCCGCTGGATCATACTTATCTGGGTCAACACCGTTCCAGACCACGCTGATCTTCGACGCTGGCCACCCGTGGCGAACCAGGTCTTCACGCATGGCTTCACTTACAGTTACTAAGTGATCAGCTCGATCAGCCATCTGGCTTTCTAAATGAGACACAACTTCTGAGCCTGCGCCTCCGCTTCTGCCCCACTCGGTACTGTGAACATGAAACACAACAGGAATTCGAACTTCGTTCTTGATTATGCTACCTGCAATGCTGCTCAACCAATCATGCACGCAAACCACATCAAACCTGTACTCCTCTTTTCCGATCAGTCCGTTGATGAATTTAGTCGAGCTCAGAACGTTGTAGAGGAAGATGTCGTTGAAAAACTTGATATTCGTGCCCCACCTGCGCAGGTCTTCGGTCACAAAAACTGGAAACACGTTACTGGCGTCAGCGATTAAGGGGCGGTGAACTTCAACACCCTTGTAGACTTCTCGTGTGTTGAGGTTGCCTGGATTAAGAGTGAAGACCGTAACATCATGTCCCAGCTCAATGTACTCTCGTGTAATATACTCCGCGTATGTGCCTAAACCGCCAACGAGCGAAGGCGGATACTCCCAAACGAAGAATCCAATGCGCACAGTGCACACCAATTCGACATGTGCCAATAGTATGGATTTAACCATTGTGAATTTCAACTACTGCACAATCAGCAACCCTTTTGTATGCACTGCGGATAAACAGCCTTAGTTGGAAGAGGGGCACTAGCTTGAAGCTAATTTATGTTGTGATCGACGGTTTTGCCGATCTGCCGATCAAGGAATTGGGGAATGAAACTCCGCTGGGTGTTGCAGACACGCCGAACATGGATCGCCTAGCTTGGAATGGAAAAACAGGACTCATGTACACGGTTGGTAAGGGCATTGCGCCTGAAAGCGATGTCGGAGTCATATCGATTCTAGGCTATGATCCCTTCAAGTACTCAACTGGCAGAGGCGTATTGGAAGCAGTTGGCGCAGGCTTGTCCATACGAAACGGCGACCTCGCCCTGCGCTGTAACTTCGCCACTCTGGGAAGAGGAAACAAGATAGTAGACCGGCGAGCTGGCAGAGACCTAACAACTAAGGAAGCCCAAGCACTAAGCGACGCCATTAACAAGAAAGTCAAGTTAACATCCTATCTCGCTACCTTTGAGTTTCACAACACGATTGGACACCGAGCCGTGTTAGTGATAAAACGGAAGGGAAAGCCACTTTCCAGCAAAATCACGAACACAGACCCTGCTTACCTGCGAGTTGAAGGATTAGGCGTGGCTGCGGCTAAGGCTGAAACAATTCTTAAACCCTGTGAACCCATGGATGAAACAGAAGAAGCAAAAGCTTCAGCTACGCTGATAAACGAATTCACCGAAAAGGCGCACAAGATCTTAAGCCGTCATGAAATCAACAAGAAACGCGTTGCTGAACGCAAGCTGAAGGCGAACTTGATATTGACTCGTGATGCTGGGCATGTCGTGCCAAGCTTCTTTAACATGAATCAGCGTTACAGAGTACGCTTTGCCTGCCTCGCTGACATGCCTGTGGAGAGAGGTATAGCCAAACTTGCAGGGATGCGTTTAATTGATTTACCGCCTCCATCAAAGAACTTGAAGGAAGACAGCATGATCAGAGTTCGGAAGTTGCTTGAGATACTACCCCGTTACGACTGTTTCTACATTCACATTAAAGGACCAGACGAGCCTGGACACGACGGTAATTTCAAGCTAAAAGCCCAGCAGATAGAAATCATTGACAAATTCTTCCTTGGAAGACTCCTGCCAAAAATCAGCCTGAAGAATCACATAGTATGCATTGCATCAGACCATGCCACGCCCTGCAGTTTGAAGACCCACAGTGATGATCCTGTGCCAGTAGTGATTGCAGGGAACAAGATCAAGGGCGACGAAGTAGCCAAATTCTCTGAGAAAGAATGCAGAGGCGGAAGCTTAGGTCTTTTGAAACGTGGGGTTCAACTTATGCCGAAACTCATGCGCTTGATGAAGCAACACTAGTCTGCCTGCGAAAAAACTTAAAACGTTGCTGCTCTGTTCTATCTTGTCAAGTTTGGCTTGTTTGAAGGAGACTTGTTGTTTTGGCTGGATTAATGTTAGTTCGTGACGTGATGACTAAAGAACCTCGAGTAGTCAGACGGGACACGAGTGTGCAGGAAGTGGTTGCCACTATGAACAAATTTGACATAAGCAGCGTCATCGTAGTCGAGGAGAAACGCCCAGTTGGCATAGTCACACATAAAGACATAGTCTCAAAACTGGTTCAAGCACGGATTCCTCCAGACGCTGTCACTGCTCGGGAAGTGATGACAACGCCTGTTGTGACAATAAACGAAGAAGCCAGCATCGAAGAAGCAGCGCGTTTAATGGCTAGGAAACATATCAAGAAGCTAGTCGTCACAAGAAACAACAGTGAACTCATAGGCATCATAACTAGCAGCGACGTGGTACGTGAAGCGCCTAAACTTACTGGTCTACTCGACGAACTTCTGAAAAAATAAGCTTTGACCACCCTACAATTGTACAAATACGTCACTATAGGCTTGAGCAGCTAGATAGCCTTGGAGAATCCCGCAGGACCAACCATGGGCAATTAGCGCAGATGACTTAGCCGAGGAAGGAAGAAGAGATACAGAAAACGCGCTTCTCAATGGTTGTAAGAGCTGTATAGAAAAAAAATGAGAAGTTGAGCATAAAACACGCACTGCATCAGTTGACATCGCGTTCTTCAGAATACCCAACGCGTACAATATATCCAGCTTTTCGTTCAGTCGCTTGTTCAGCAAATCGAACCCTTCTCGTTGGGCAACTCACAATTTGTGATTACAATATGTGTTCTCTGAAAATGATTTCACAACATGTTTTACATACGTGCGTCGCCTTTTATACTCTCTTCAGCGTCTTCGCCATGTAGAGGTCAAAGAAAATGATACAGATGGAAAAGAAAAAGGAACTGAATGAAACCAGCATAGATCGCGAGCTCCAAAGAATGGAAATGCCTGCAATTTGGCAAATGCATATGACATGGCGCAACATTGCGAAGTGACCACCAAACTGAGCACTTTTCGCCACAATCCTAAACAGAAGTGACCAGCTTTCGCTTGCAATGATGGCAAGCAAGATCACGGAGCGTGAGAATACTGCATTTGGCTGCTACTATCAAACAGGAATTCTCGTTTCTTAAGGGAAACTATGCGATTATCGTAGCAAGCTGGATTCTGATGGACCTGGCTAGCGAACTGCCTGGAACCTATTATTCATTATATGTTTTGGAGCTTGGTGCGACTGTCACAATCTTGGGTATGATTGGGTTCTCGTCGTTTCTTGTTTTAGCTTCAGTGCAGTTTCCAGGCGGATATCTTGCAGACAAGTTTGGTAGAAAATGGCTTGTTTCGTCTCTGACTTTTGGAGTAGCTTTATGCTACATATTCTTCGCGCTTGCACCGTCGTGGCATTTCATATTACTTGGGACAGTGCTGATGAACCTGTGCCTCATCTATCAGCCTGCTCTTCTGGCGATGGTTGCTGATTCACTGCCTTCTGAGAGGAGAGGCATGGGATTCGGCATAATCACGCTCATAACTAGTGCTTCCACCACGCCTGGACCTTTCATTGCAGGTTTGCTCTACAGTAGATTCGGTTTGGTTCAGGGCATGAGAATAGGCTACGGTGTTGTCGTAGCATTGTTTCTATCCGCAGCTTTGCTCAGACAGCGATTGCAGGAAACCATGGTGAACACTCGAAAGCCTACCTTGAGCGAGGTCATCCACGCTTATCCTACAGCGCTTAAGGAAAGCTTCAATGTGTGGAGAAAAGTGCCGCGTTCGATGTTTTACCTTTTTGTGTCGATGGCGATCGGCAATTTT
>Ga0315306_10001701_pt1 | contig 10449 bp, 11 predicted proteins | sample TDP1_MG_FD_203803 | JGI IMG/M metagenome (GOLD analysis project Ga0315306, IMG submission 203803) | Freshwater sediment microbial communities from Lake Towuti, South Sulawesi, Indonesia - TDP1 | ecosystem: Environmental > Aquatic > Freshwater > Lake > Sediment | place: Indonesia: South Sulawesi... | reverse complement strand
TAGAAGTTGTTGAAGAAACCTCCCAAGAAACGCCAGAAGAGGCTGGTGAACCTTCTAAAGAATAAGCCGTTACATCGGTTATTTGCAGAACCATTATACGAGCTGATGCTTTCGTTAAGAAGGAATTGTCGTGAACGAGACCCTATGAAGGCTCACTCGGTTCCCAGATTTTCTCGCCGTACTTCTCGAAGAACATTCTCAGGGCTTCGCGGATGATCTCGCTCTTGCTGCCGTACAATCCCCTCTCAATCATTCTGTCCATAGCGTCTAGGTACAGCTTGCTGAGCCTTACTGTCAAGGACTCCTGCATCTTTCGGGACATGACTTTTCACGGTTTTAGCATAGGGTCTTGCAAAAATTATGGTTATGCAGAACGTGAGCAAGACTTTTTAACGCCTCAGCAAGACAATTCTTGTCTATTTACGAGGAGAAAGAGGGGGAGCTGGTTAGATGGTTACGCTTAAGATAAAATTTGCTGGGGGGCTTCTGGTTGCTTTGTTTGTTTTGTCGATGCTTCTTACAGCTACTGCGGCGTTTTCAATATTTGAACCACAAGTAGAAGCCGCAGATGGTTCACCTTCTCCGGTTGGCATAGCCAGTCTGCATTGTGAGAAGAAAGAAGTGATTAAACTATCCTTTTCCGAGCCTCAGGTGGTAACGATTGGAGAATATGATGTATTGAGAATGGTGAATTGTTCATACATTTCAGTTTCTGGGCATCCTCAACTGCCAATAAAGAGTGTGGTTGTTAAATTGCCTTTGAAAAGCAACTTAACCAGCCTAGACGCTTACGTAAAAACTGTATCTCTAAACAAAACGTATTTTGTGCCAGCTGCCTCGAAACCTTTACCGTTAAACAGTCCTTCAAAAACTTCAAATAATTTCAGTGATCCCGACCCTTCAATATACGAAAGTGACGAGCTTTATCCTAAACACTGGTATGATTATCACGTTGGGAATGGCATAGACGCTGAAACGCAAAAAAGAGTCAAACATGTTATCGTATACTTCTACCCTCTCAGGTATTCCCCAACGCAAGGAAAAATCCTTTTTGCCAAAAATGCCACTATCGAGGTTGTTTACGAAGAACCTATACAGGAACCTATGGGGCAAGCGGAACTTGATAATCTCATCATAACTTCAACGCTTCTCCACCCACAAGCTTTGAGCCTCGCACAGTGGAGAAATTCCACAGGAGTTCTCACGAAGGTCGTAACAACTGATTGGATATACGGCCACTATGATGGAGTGGATCATCCAGAAATGATAAGGAACTGCATCAAAGATTTCGCTTCTAGGCTTCAAATAATATATGTTACTATTTTTGGCGATGTCGATCAGGTTCCAGTTAGATACGCCTATGTGCCTGATAAAGAAGTAGGTGAAACGTTGGTACCCACTGACCTCTACTATGCAGACTTGGATCTTAGTTGGGACGATAATGGTGACGGTCTCTATGCCGATATCGAAAATGATGTTATTGACGGCGTACCGGATGTGTATATAGGGCGAATACCTACCAGTTTTGTGGAAACGGCACAAGATATGGTTGAAAAAATAATCGGATACGAGGAAAATCTCAATACATCTGAAGATTGGTTCAACAGAATTTTGCTATCTGGAACAGATCCATTTGGTGATTACGAAGGTGCAGAAGGAGAGATTCTTCAGGAACATATTGCATCCCTTTGGGAGGCGGGTAATAAAAGTAGATTCTATGAAACCGACGGAACGCTAACGGGATCCAATTTGGCGCAAGGATTTAACGATGGGTGCGTTTTTGCCAGCTTTGCTGGTCATGGATCTCCCGATGGTTGGGCTATTGGAGCTTGGTTTGGGATCTTTCCGATACTTTTCAGCAGTTCAAATGTCCGTGATTTGACAAACGGATTCAAGTTGCCTGTGGTCACAGCTATGGCATGTTCAACGGCTCGTTTTGATGACGCAGATTGCATAGGTGAATGGTTTATTGGGAATCCGAATGGAGGAGGAATAGGTTATTTCGGAGCTACACGAATTGCTTGGGCATACGTGGGCGAGTGGATAAAAGATGGACTGCTCGGAGAAATGATCTGGCGGGTTTATCAAACCTTCAATGAGGGCTACTCAAGATTAGGAGAGATTTGGGGAATCTCCGTCTCCAAGTACGTTGAAAACCATCCCATAGAGTGGTCGATTCATGATGAAAAAACAGTGATGGAATACATCTTATTCGGGGATCCTTCCCTTTTCATTCCGGTAAGAACCAATCGTCATCCGATCGATATAGCACTAGTTTCCGTCTCGCCATACAAATTTGACGTTATCGATGACCTTTATTATTTGGATTATTCTTACGACGTTTATGACGAAAGCAATGTGGCGAACCTCTTTGATGGCAGCCCAGCAAAAATCTACGATTATGATGTAGTCTTAAGTGGAAGCTACACCTTCACATCGACTACATACCCCGAAAAAGCTGAAGCAATCAGATCGGTTTTCGTGAAGAACGCTGCCATCCTTAAAGACTACGTTGAAACAGGAGGTGGACTAATAATCTTAGCTGAACACAATTACTCATGGCTTCCAATAGAATTCAGCGCATACACAGATTTAGCAGATAGAACTGGAGGGGAGATAAACTATTATTCCGAGCATGCCATCGGTAAAAGCCCCAACTATTTGAAACATTACGGGGCCAGTCAAACTCATGTGCCGAAAGACGACCTTTACGCACATCATTTCTCTATCTGGGAAAACAAACCAGTTGGGACACGCTATGGGATATACGAAAGTATAACAAGAGACGATTGGACCTGGGTGAGCGATGTGACAACATGGTTAGCTGGAAATTTGGGAAAGGGAAGAATAACGCTAACTACAATGTTGCTTGACTATTATAGTGGCAATGAAGATGTGAAATGGAAGACTTTTTACCGTGCTCGTTTAGCCATCGACAACATGATCTGGTGGGCCGCTAGGTTCGTAAAGTTCGAGGTTCAAACCCCCCATGAAGGCATAAATCTGACAATTGATGGATCGTCATACACGACTAATGCTATGGGGGAAGTCTTAGGCGTCATCGCTCCAGGTTCATACACAGCTGCTATTCAAAGTCCTGTTATTATAGGCGAAGGCAGTAGGAGCGTTTTTATCCAATGGAACGACGGGTCAACATCAAACCCCAGAACGGTTGACATAATAAATGACTTGATTATAGGTGCACAATTCAAGGATCAATATTACTTAACTGTCGACTCTGCATATAGTCTCACAGGCGGCTACGGTTGGAAAGATGCTGGAACGTTTGCGTATGCCACATTGAACTCGGGTATTGTAGAAGGAGAGGAAGGAACCAGATATGTCTTCACCGGATGGAGCGGAGATGCGACAGGTAACGATTTTCATCAGTCGGATCCGATTTATGTGGATAGCCCCAAAAAGGCTATTGCTAATTGGAAGACACAATTCTATCTTACAGCCAACACAAATCCACAAGGAATAGCTACGATTGAAGCTCAAGGATGGTATGATAATGGAACATCTGCTTACCTTTCCGCTCCAAGCATTGTGGAGAGTGAAATTGGCACACGACACCTATTTGCTAACTGGACTTTGGGTAATGTTGACATAGCAAGCAATCCTATTCAAGTCTTGATGAACTCTCCACATGAAGCTACGGCAAACTACAAAACTCAACATCAGTTCAGCGTTACCTCATCAGGTCTTCCGATCGACGTTTCGTTTACTTTCCTTTACGGGACTTCAAGTCCCCCAACAATGTCGCATAGTCTGCAGGGAGCCTCTACGTGGACAAGCGGATGGTACGACGCAGGAACCACAATCTATCTAGACATTGCCTCCAACTTCCAGACAATAAAAGGCACAGAAATTGACTATGTGTTTCAATCATGGAACCAAACCTTTCCAATAACACTTGACAGTTACCAAACGTTCTCAGCCAATTATAAAAAAATCGATACATATCCTCCTGTTGCAAATGCTGGTCAAGACCAGACGGTCAACGAAGACACACTAGTGAGTTTCGACGGGTCAGGCTCGACAGACAATGTAGGTATTATAAACTACACTTGGACCTTCACGGACGTTACACTGAGAACTTTGACTGGCATGAATCCGACTTATAACTTCACGACCCCTGGTGTCTATACAGTTACGTTGAACGTCACGGACGCAGCGGGCAACTGGGACACAGACATTGTTAAAATCACCGTTTTGGTCGACACAGATGGAGATGGAACACCAGATACCGCAGACACTGATGATGACAACGACGGAATGCCAGACACTTGGGAGACACAAAACGGACTCAACCCCTTAAACCCAGCCGACGCCTCCCAAGACCCCGACGGCGACGGACTAACCAACCTCCAAGAATACCAGAAAGGCACAAACCCAAACACCTCAGACACCCAACCCTTCCCAATGTGGATAATAGCCGCAGCCATCCTAGTCATAGGAATAGGGTCAGCAACAGCAATCCTCCTCAAAAAACGAAAACAAACAACCACCACCCCAACAAAGAACTATTCGGCGCCAAAATAGAAGATAGACCCCCTCTAGACGAGGCTCTACCCGTCTCTCTGTCTCCTTCAACGAGCATATTTGGCGCCTAATAGAGGGGCTAGGCTAGCCCTGCGCACACACATACGCAAAACACATCCTTACTCAACATGACCCCCCTCTCTATAGGTAGGTAGTCTCTCACACGCGCGGGCGCTCCATTCTACAGCTTTTCAATGCAGCCCGGATGAATGTCGCCTGGGTAGTCATGATGGTAAAGATAAATCTTGTTTTCCTCCAGGTCGACTTCAACGCGGTCGTGAGCTCTCTGCCGAGTCAGCAGGTTCGAGTAGCTGTCGTAATCCGATATCAGAATGGTCTTGAGCGTCTTCTCCTCGGTTCTGAGCGGCTTGTCACAGACCTCGCAAAGCTTCTCATCAACCCGTATCTCCGTGAAAGTTTTTCCCTTCATCTCTTCATACCCCACGGTTGACAACGCCCTTCTCAAAGCACACCACTCCTAACTTAATGAGAAACAGAAAAAAGCTAATCAGCTTTTCCTTCGAGAGACCCCCCTTCCAGCCAGCTTCAGCGTCATCTCAGCCGCTTTTGGAAGTGCGTGCCTTACAGAATCCGATAACCCGGGGCTAACAACATCGGGCATCCGCTCTGCTTGACACGCCAGGATAGTGACCTCAACGCCCATCTGGTCTCTCAGCTCCCTCAAGAGATTTGTGGCAGGAAACAGGTGCATCGAGAAATCTGCGACCTTGTTTGCTGGCAAGTCATCTATCGACAACTCGAAGATTTCCGCTGGCTTTCTCTTTACGTCAACAGCGTCGAGAACAATAATCTTCTTCGGCTTCTCCTGGCTCAAGGCGACCGTGAAAAGCACTTCTCCCGCTCCGATTCCCACATCCAAGACGTAGACGTCGTCTGGAATCCTGCAGTTTTTCAATAAGTAGTCTGCGGCTGCGGGACCGAAACCGTCGTCACCGAACAAAACGTTGCCAACACCTAGGATGAGAACGCGCTTCGTGACGTATTCTGGCACGGTTTCCTCGGACGTTCTCATCCCGCCTGCACGCTTTCTGACATTTGAATCTGGCTAAGTACGAGTAAAAACTAGTAAATCATATATAATTGGTTTCTCGTTCTCTTCTGCTTTGGTGAGAGGCTTGAGTTTCGCCGTTAGAGGAACACAATATCGAGTGAGTACACCCAACCTCGAAAGTGTCAGAGATTTTCCATACGTTTTCAAATGGACTAAACTGCCAGGTAAGACAATAGCGATATCTAGGGTCATAGTAACGCTCTTAAATCCTATCGAAAAAAACGAGGCTGAAATAGTCTTCAGCGTGTTCACGACGGCGGAGAGTTTCAGTCGAATTTTTCGCTCGGTCAGCGACCTCCTAAGGGCGTGCGACCAAGTTGAAACCCAGAGCATAGCCAAGCAATCTGTGTCAAAATTCTACTTCGACATCAAGCCTCCCCTGATTTTGACAAACAAAAACGACCGCATCGAACTACACGTCAAGGGGAAACCAAACCTCGCCGACGAGAACTACGGGATGTGCGAGGGATGGATGAGTGAGACAGAAGAAGTTACTGTGAAAGAAATCCTGCGCCCAGCAATCGACGTGAAAGAAGACGCGCTCGTGAGCGAAGCCGCAAAGTTGATGACCAAAAACAAAGTCGGCTATCTACTAGTGAGGAGAAAGATAGGCGCCTTATCGGGTCCCACCGCCGGAATAATCACCGAAGCGGACATGCTTGAGAAGGTTCTTGGCAGGGGACTAAACCCCGAAAAAATCGCAGTGAGGGACATCATGACCACTCCGTTAATCACGGTTGACATCAGGACAGGCTTGGACGAAGCCATAGAGTTGATGGTCAGAAACAACATCCGAAGACTTCCCATCGAGGAAAAAGGGAAAATAATCGGCACAATCACCGACAGAGACATAGTCAGAACCGTTCCAATCTATTTCAGAGGCGCATCCAAGAAACGCATCTTCTTCCCAGAATAATCACCTCTAGAGCGTGCGGAAAAACAGCAATTTGAACCACATTTGGCTTGTATGAAAATAAGAACTTAGTTTCTTGTGCACACCTCTGAGAAGTCTAAAAAAGAATGATCTTTCTTCTATGATCTGGTTTCTTCCCCTTCGGGCAAGCCGTACAGGAGCTGGTTGTCACGTTCACCTGCAATGGCTACTTTTCCGAACTGCCTCATGGCAATGATGTGTCTGAACAGTTTCTCCTTTTCTATGCCAGTAGCCTTCGCCAGTTCATCCAGAGTTGACGGACCCTGATTCTTTATCTCCCTGAGTATGAGGCTTCTCTCCTTAGCGCGTTCCTGCATCTCCTTCGCCTTCTCAGGCGCTATCCTAGACGTCTCAGACAAACCGTTGCACCCCAATCCGAAACTAACTCCATACTCAAAGCCGTATATAAAATAATTGCCAAAGTGCAAAAATCTTATTAACATTACAAACAAGCATAACTAACATTGCGGTGATTAGCTTGGTCACAGCGTACATGATGATGAAAATGCAGGCTGGAATGGACGATCAAGTGTTTGCAGAGTTGAAGAAGCTGCAGGAAGTTCAAGAAGCTAGCTTTACTTATGGATCATACGACGTTGTAATCAAAGTGAATTTCAAGACCATTGAGGACCTTGACAGGTTCTTGTTTGAAAAGATAAGGAGAATTAAAGGCATAACAGAGACTTCAAGCATGATAGTGGCGAAACAAGTGGTCTGAGACGTATCTAGCCGATGTCCAGCGGCTCAAAAGTATGGTGTTCAATCCCCTCTTTCTCGCAGATCTCCAAGATTTTTGAAACAGCCTTCAAATCCAGGCTTCTTATCTTTTCTTCCTCAGGTCCGATGATTTCGATGATGATGCCGGAGCCAGAGACCCCGCAGCAAGCGTAGACGTTTTTGTAGATGTTTATGTGGTATTTCGGCGGAACCCCGACCTCCTCTATGGCTGATTTGGCCTTCCTTATCACGTGGTCGATGTTGGCACCTGTTGCCTTAAGGAAGTAGCATTCTCTACAGCTGACCTTTGTCACTAATTAATCCACTCCCAACGAAGATGACACCGACTTCTACAAGCAAGTAAATTAGATTTCGTTTCCTTAATAAGATTGACTCAAACCAACCACATTCTCATCCAAACGATATCCTTTTTCACCCAAAAATCCGAGCGAAAATGAGGAAAAAGGACAATTCTCCGATAGAAAAACAGAATTGATAGAAGACGTTTATCATAAAGGTTAAAAGATTAACATCCGCATTAGTATATTCCATTCGGAAATTTGAGAGAGTGAAAAAGATGCCAGTGAAGGTTTTGGAAGAATGGCTCAACATGTGCGGAGGCTGCGAATGCAGCATACTAGACGTGGGCGAAGCCCTCTTGGACATACTACCACAACTGGAATTCGTTCACATCCCGGTCTTGATGGACCACAAATACTATGGGCAGACAGGCGAAGGCAAGACGCTTGAACTCCCGCAAGCAGACCTCGGAATAATCAGCGGTGGCGTCAGAACCGAGGAGCACAAGGAAGTCGCCAAAGAAGTCAGAAACAAGTGCAAAACGGTCATAGCGTACGGCTCGTGCGCCTGCTTCGGCGGGGTTCCAGCCCTAGCGAATATATACACAAAGGATGAAGTCTTCAACAAGGTTTACAAAACGACCAGAAGCACTGTTCCTGGAGAGTTTCCCACGATGAACATACCTCCATGGACTGACCGCGTATATGCAGTGGATGAAGTGATAAAGGTCGACCTGATGATACCTGGTTGTGCACCCGCGCCAGACTTGTTCGCTGATGCGGTGACAGCGCTGTTGACGGGCAAACCGTTCAAGCTCGAGGAGAAGGCGGTTTGTGAAGACTGCCCACTGAAGCGAGAGAAAAAGGCCATAGCAGCCATAAAACGTCCGTTGGAGACGCCCTCGAGCATGGAACGATGTCTGCTGGAACAGGGTTATCTGTGTCTTGGACCCGCCACGAGAACTGGCTGTGGTGGGCATGAGAAGGTGCCTCGCTGTATTGCCGGTATGTTTCCGTGTCGAGGTTGTATGGGACCCCTAAGGTTCGGTGGAAACCAGATGGTGGACATGATGGGTGCATTGGCAACAATTGGCTTAGATGTCAAACTGATACCCGACCGCCTAGCGACTTTCAACAGGTTCGTTGGAGGACACAACGTTCTCAGAGTGCGCAAGGTTTGAGAGAGGTGATTTAGTGTGGCGAAAGAGATTGTGATTCAACCCGTGACCCGAATCGAAGGCGACGCCAAAGTTGTCATCAAACTGGACGACAACGGAAACGTTGCAGACGCAAGAATGCACACGCTTGAGCTTAGAGGATTTGAACAGTTCTGCATCGGAAGACCAGTCGAAGAGCTACCATTAATAACGACTAGAATATGCGGAGTCTGCCCCTGGGCACACCACATAGCCTCGGCGAAAGCCACAGACGGAGTCTTCGGTGTCACTCCGCCAGAAGCTGGAAGAAAACTTCGCGAACTAGCGTATTTAGGCGACAAGGTCATGGACTTCATCCTACACTTCTACATCCTCTCTGGTCCAGACTTCGTCATGGGTCCAGACGCAGACTACACGGTCAGAAATGTCATAGGAATCGTTAAGGCGAACCCTGAACTGGGCAAGAAAGTCGTTCATCACCACCACCTGGCGCATCAAATGGTCGAGATGATCAGTGGAAGAAGGATACACCCTGTTGCGGCGGTGCCAGGTGGCTGGACAAAACCGCTAAAGCCAGAGGAGAGAGATAAGGCGTTGCCTATGGCTAAGGAACTTCTCGACTTTGCACAGTTCACCATGAAGCTGGCTAAGGAGAACATATTTCCAAAATACCTAGACATGGTGAAGAGCCTGGCGGTTATTAAAACTGGTTTCTTGGGGTTGGTGACGCCCGACGGAACCCACACGTTCTACGACGGCAAGCTCAGGATGATGCAACCAGATGGCTCCTACGAAGACTATGCCCCAGAAAACTATCTAGACGTCATTGCTGAGCACATTGAACCCTGGACCTACTTGAAATTCCCGTACTACAAGAAGGCTGGCAAGCTTGTCATGGATCCAGACAATCCTGTTGGGGTCTACAGGGTGAACACCCTAGCGAGGATTAATGTCAGCGACAGAATGGCTACACCCTTGGCGCAGAAGGAGCTGGACGAGTTCAGAAAACTGTTCGGCAGACCAGCGCAGCAGACGTTGCTGTATCACTGGGCTAGGTTGATAGAGTTGGTTGAGTGCGCTGAGAGGGTTGTCAACCTTCTCGAAGACACGGAGATTGCGAGTGAGAACACGAGGGCTCCTGTGACGCCAAGGGCTGGTCGCGGTATAGGCGTTGTCGAAGCCTCTCGGGGGACACTGATACACGACTATGAGACTGATGAAAACGGCATTGTAAAAGACTGCAACCTAGTTGTAGCAACGTGCCAAAACCACGCGGCTATCAACATGTCGATCTCAAAGGCAGCAAGAGACCTCATTAAGGGCGGAAAGTACGATCAGGGCATACTCGACAGAATCGAGATGGTGATTCGACCCTACGACCCGTGCCTGAGCTGCGCAACACACGACTTGTCGGGCAGAATAGCCCTACGATTGGACATAGTGGACGCCGACGGAAAACTCGTAGACACGCTAGTGAACTACTGAGAAAGAAAATCTTCTCTTCCCTTTCTTTTCTATCTATGCATTATCCAAGTTGCTTGTAGAAGACGTGTTCGGCTATTTCTTTGTAGTAGTCTTCCTTGTATCCACGTTGTCGGCATATAGTTAAAGCGGCAGGATGGCTTGCGTAAAAAACGATGGAGGCGTATCCCTTGTTCCTAATGAATTCTTCAAAGAACTCAATGAATTTCTTTCCATAGCCCCTTCCTCGATACTCCTCCATTA
>Ga0315306_10001700_pt1 | contig 10453 bp, 7 predicted proteins | sample TDP1_MG_FD_203803 | JGI IMG/M metagenome (GOLD analysis project Ga0315306, IMG submission 203803) | Freshwater sediment microbial communities from Lake Towuti, South Sulawesi, Indonesia - TDP1 | ecosystem: Environmental > Aquatic > Freshwater > Lake > Sediment | place: Indonesia: South Sulawesi... | reverse complement strand
CCTACAGGATAATATTCTTGACAGGCCATATAAAATATGGTATAAAAAACAAGCTTAATTTAATAATAGGTCCTTAGCCACTATAGCCATATGCGATGGTTGGGGTTGTAACTCTAAAAGGTGCCCAGACGTATGGGTGACGAAAAAAGCGACTGAGATGAGCGTGAGAGTGGCGGGACGAGTAGAGAGGAGGTGAGTAGGGTTGAATCAGGTTCAGCTAATAGAGAAAGTGGCACAGGCAGCAAAGATTAAAAAGGCCGCTGCTGCAAGGGCTGTAAAGGCTGTGGTAAAAAACATTGTAGACTCTTTGAAATCTGAGGGCCGAATGGTTATTGCTGGCTTAGGGACATTCAGGGTGAAGTCGACCAAGCCGAGGACGGGAAGAAACCCGAAGACTGGCGAGAGCATCCAAATCTCTGCTGGCAAGAGGGCTTTATTCAAGCCCAGTCTCGGCCTGAAGAAAATGCTGAAGTCGTAAGGGCATAAACATTACTTTGTTTTTTATCCGTTAGAAATTTACTATATGGATACGTTTACCTAGGCTACATTAGAAATCGAATTTATGAGCTGGTAAGGAATATTTCTAATGGACACGATATTTCTAACGGGGGTTAAAGGTGTGAGCCGTAATTTGCGGCGGGAAAGTAGACATTGGTGGGGATGTCTGAAAACTCGGATAAACAAAGTTTGTATTGGTGGTATCCTTATATGCGCTGTGCTGAGAAACTGAACAAATTGCCCCCATATCTTTTTGGGGCAATAAATGCACTCAAACAGGAGGCTTACGCCAAAAAACTGGACGTTATCGATTTGGGCATGGGTAACCCCGATATGGCCACTCCAGGCCATATCGTGGAGAGGCTTTGTGATACAGTAAGAAATCATCCCCGCACTCATCGTTATCCACAAGCCAAAGGGATGCCCAAGTTCAGAGAATCTGTTGCCGATTGGTACTGGAAAAGGTTTAAGGTCACATTGGACCCTGAAAGCGAAGTTCTGGCCCTGATTGGCTCAAAAGAAGGAGTCGGGCATATGTGTATGGCTTATCTTAACTCCGGTGACCTCGCTTTGGTGCCCAATCCAGGTTATCCAATATATCGAAACGGGGTAATCTTAGCTGGCGGAGAAGTCTATGATATGCCCATTCTCCCTGAAAAAAATTATTTGCCTGACCTGAAAAAGATTCCGCCCAGAATTGCCAAGCGGGCAAAGTTGATGTTTCTAAACTATCCTAACAACCCTACTACGGCGGTAGTGGAAGATCTCTCTTTTTTCAAAGAGGTGGTGGCTTTTGCCAGGAAGTATGACATCGTTGTCTGCCATGACTTTGCTTACTCCGAACTAACGTTTGATGGATATAAGCCTCCTTCCTTCCTCGAGACACCGGGAGCAAAAGATGTGGGAGTGGAGTTTCACACTTTTTCTAAGACTTATAATATGGCTGGTTGGAGGTTGGGATTCTGTGTGGGTAATAAAGAGATCTTGAGACCTCTTGAAAAATTGAAGAGTTACCTCGATTATGGAGTATTTACTCCCATTCAGCTGTCAGGCGTTTTGGCTTTGAGTGGTTCTCAGAAATGTGTGCAGGAAATCGTGGCTGAGTATAAGAGAAGGCGGGACAAGTTTGTGGATGGCCTAAATAGAATCGGTTGGCAAATGGGAAAACCGAAAGCTACTATGTACCTGTGGGCAAAGTTGCCAGAGAAATTTGAAAGAATGTCCTCCCTTCAATTTGCAGAACTGTTAATAGAAAGAACAGGGATAGCAGTTGCTCCCGGGGTCGGCTTTGGCAGTTATGGGGAAGGCTTTGTGCGAATGGCATTGGTTACACACTATGATAGATTTCATGACGCCTTGTTGCGACTGAAGAAGTTTTTGAGGGAAGGGCCACCGTCAACAAGTGGTCGTCGGGTGGGATATAGATGAAGAGGAAAGTGAATTTAGGTCTCATAGGATTGGGCACGGTAGGTACAGGTGTAGTCGAGCTTCTGCGAAGGAATGGACCCATTATTAAGCAGAAGGTGGGAACAGAGATTTCTGTAGCGGCTATCTGTGATAAAGACCCAGATCGGCTCAGGTTGGCCCGCAAAATGAAAATTGGAGCTAATATTCTAACTAAAAATTTTAGACAAATTGTGAACAATCCAGAAATAGACATTGTCATAGAACTAATTGGAGGGTATGAGCCGGCAAGAAGGATAGTACTTGCCGCTATAGAGAGAGGAAAGCATGTGGTTACAGCCAACAAGGCACTCTTGGCCAGGGACTGGGCAGAGATATTTTCTAGAGCCCAGAAACGTAGAGTATTGGTCTACTTCGAAGCTAGTGTGGGTGCGGGAATTCCTGTAATTCAGGCATTGAACGAAGGACTATCGGCTAATAAGATTAAAGCAATCTTAGGTATTCTTAATGGGACAACCAACTATATTCTAACCAAAATGTCTAAAGAGGAGGTCGACTTTGAGACTGCCTTGGCTCAGGCAAAGAAAGCAGGTTTTGCTGAAGCAGACCCTTCTATGGACCTAGAAGGCATCGATACTTTGCACAAACTTGCTATTTTGGGGTCGATTGCTTTTGGCACCCAGGTTAACCTGCGAGATGTCTATTGTGAAGGAATCACACACATTGCCCAGGAAGATATAGGATACGGGCGGAGTGAGTTTGGATATGTTCTGAAACTGTTAGCAATTCTAAAAGTGACGAATAAAGGGATAGATGTACGCGTGCATCCCACCTTCATTCCTGAAGAGCATCTTCTGACTTCAGTAGATGAAGAATACAATGCCGTCTATATTACGGGAGATGCTGTAGGAGAGACGATGTTTTACGGGAAAGGCGCTGGGCAGATGCCAGCGGCTTCTGCTGTAGTTAGCGACATTATTTATCTTTCTCGGAACGTTTATAACAACATAGCCGGTCGCGTACCATATGTATTGTGTGACCCAAAAAAGAAGCTTAACTTACTCGATATTAACGAGATAGAAACGAAATATTATATAAGGTTTACCGCTGTCGACCGACCGGGTGTTCTCTCCAAGATATCAGGCATTCTGGGCAAAAATGCGGTCTCAATCGCCTCTGTCTTCCAGAAGGAGAGAGCTTCATCAAGAGAAGTTCCGATTATAATGGTAACTCATAGGGCAAGAGAGGGAGACGTTAGGAAAGCGTTGAGAGAGATAGATCAACTTGAAGTTGTTAGGAGAAAGAGCATATTTATTAGAATAGAGGAGAAAGTATAAGGTTAGGGATATTGGGATGAAGGGATAGTTTTCGGAGTCGCTCGGTCAGAAAAACCTCGCTCTAAATCCGCCAGCGCTGGGGCAAAACCTGGCGGATTTGAAGCTCCTGAAACTATCCCTTCATCCTCAGGGCGGCAATGGGTGGGGATAGTTTTCGGAGTCGCTCGGTTATTGATTTGAGAATAGTTTACTCATTCCTGAGGAATTTCTTGATGCCAAAAAACTTCGGACTCTTAAACGTGCAAATCGAAACTCCTCGCTTCGCTCGTCGGACAGCGATTTGCTTGAGAGCGAATGTGTCGTCCTCGTTTTTTGGCTGAAATTCCTGAAGTCTTCGCAAACTATTTTTCAAATCTTGAGATATTATAATTTGTAATTTGAAATCTGGAATTTGTAATTTTTGATTTTTGATATTTGATTTTTGGTTTGTATTAAGAGGTGGGGATAGTTTTCGGAGTCGCTCGGAGAGATATTTGAAAAATAGTTTACTCATCACTACGGAATTTCTTGACGCCAAAAGAGGGAGGGTAGAAAAGTTCAATTTGTTCTTTCCTGAGAAATTTTTTAACGCAAAAAAGCTGCGGGCTTTGCCCGGCGCAAAATGATTCGCTCGCCAGAGGCTCGCTCAAATATTTTGCTTAGGAAAAAACAGTCCGCCCTTGCTTTTTGCTAAAATTTCTAATGTCATCACAAATTGAACTTTTCTCCTGAGGAAGTATGGGGTCGGCTTAGTTCTCTCGCTAAAATTTCCAATGTTTCTCACAAATTAAGTCCTTTCCTGGGAGTGAGCGAGTGAATGGGCTTAACAAATTGAGCCTCTACAAATTTTTTATTTGTAGTTTTTGATATTTGATTTTTAATTGGGTAATTTGAAATCTGAAATTTGAAATTAGCTCCCGCTTTAGCGGGAGCGGTAAATTGGTTGTTTAAGGATGGGTTAATTTGAGTGGTTTATCAGGGTGTAATCACAAGATATAAGAATTATTTGCCGGTTACTGAGAAGACTCCAATCGTCACTTTGCTGGAAGGGGATACACCATTAATTGAAGCGGAAAACCTGCGACTTAGTCTAGGACTGGATTCCAAAATCTATTTGAAGTATGAGGGTTCAAATCCTACTGGCTCATTTAAGGACCGCGGCATGACCGTGGCTGTGTCGAAGGCTGTGGAAGAGGGGGCCAGCGCGGTTATCTGTGCTTCTACAGGGAATACTTCGGCTTCGGCAGCGGCCTATGCGGCAAAGGCGAGGCTAAGATGTGTAGTTCTGATTCCTGAGGGAGCAGTTGCTTTAGGGAAATTATCGCAGGCGCTGATTCATGGCGCTCAAGTGGTTGCCATTAGAGGTAACTTCGACGATGCTCTAAATATAGCAAGAGAAATCAGCAATAAGTATCCGGTTGTCTTGGTTAATTCTATTAATCCCCACAGGATTGAAGGTCAAAAAACAGCAGCTTTTGAGATTGTCGATTCACTGGGCGACGCGCCCGACTATCAGTTTATTCCAGTAGGCAATGCAGGCAATATTACTGCCTATTGGAAAGGGTATAAGGAATATAAGAACGTGTTTAGGGAAAAGCGGCCACTGAAATTGCCCAGGATGATGGGTTTTCAGGCTGAAGGGGCAGCGCCGATTGTCCGAGGACATCCTATAAAGAGGCCAAGAACAATCGCTACAGCAATTAGAATTGGGAACCCTGCCTCTTGGAAGAAAGCTGAAGAGGCTCGCGATGAATCTAAAGGCGTAATTGACACTGTAACTGATAAAGAGATTGTTGAGGCATATAAGATGTTAAGTTCCCTGGAAGGGCTTTTTGTCGAACCTGCTTCTGCTGCCAGTGTGGCCGGGCTTGTAAAATACGTTCGGAAAGGATACTTTTCTCGACCATCTACCATAGTCTGTATTCTTACAGGACATGGGCTTAAGGATCCTGATAGAGCAATTAAGGTTGCCAGAAAAGTAAGAGTAGTCAAAGCGGATTTGAAGTCAGTAGTAAATTTGGCGAAATTGTGAATAGTGCATAATAAATGGGCATGAAAAGAGTGAAAGTTAGGGTTCCTGCTACTACTGCCAATTTAGGCCCGGGGTTCGATGTTCTGGCATTGGCGCTTCGACTTTACAATACTGTAGAAATGGAAATAATGACCGGTAAAAGTGGCAAAAAATTAGAGATTGATATTGTGGGGGAAGGAGAAGATGATTTGCCGAGAGACAGAAGAAACATTGTGTATCGAGCAGCTAAGATTGTATTCGATAAATTTCACCATGCCCCATACAGTTTACACTTCAAACTTGAGAACAGAATACCCCTTGCCAGTGGGCTGGGCAGCAGTGCTGCAGCAAGGATTGGAGGATTGGTTGGTGCAAACAGGCTCTGTGGAGATAGATTGAGTAGAGAAGAGATATTAAACTTAGCGGCTGAAATGGAAGGTCATGCAGATAATGTTTCTGCAGCAATGATGGGAGGACTGGTAGTCTGCTGTATCCCTTCTCAGAAAGGAAGAAAAGGTCGAGAAATAGAAATTGTGAAGTTCAATTCACCCGAGGGTCTCTCCTGTGTGATTTGCATTCCCGATTTTCAGATAATGACGAGTGAGGCAAGGAAAATCTTGCCCAAGACTGTAAGATTTGAACAGGCAGTCTTTACTTCCTCTCGGGTAGCTATGCTCTTGACCGCTCTGATTAAAAGAAGATATGAACTTTTGGGAATGGCAATGGAAGACAGGCTTCATCAACCATACAGGAAAAGGCTGGTTAAGGGAATGGAGGGAGTCTTTAAAGGGGCTCTAAGAGCAGGAGCTTTGGGTGTGAGCCTGAGTGGGGCGGGGCCGAGTATAATTGCCCTTACCGCGTCTTCCCAACCTTTGCTTGCTCATAGGGTGGGAAAAGCTATGTGTGAGGTGTTTGCCAGATATAGAATAGAGAGTAGATATTTAGTTCTGGATATAGACAATCAGGGGGTAAAGATAGTTTAATTTTTTCTGGAGAGAGACGATGGCTCTCATTGTTCAAAAGTATGGTGGAACATCTGTTGCTGGACCGGAAAGAATAAAGAGAGTTGCCAGTCGCATAATTGGGACGAAGAAGAGAGGAAATAGAGTGGTCATTGTTGTCTCTGCGCCCGGCGATACAACTGATAAATTAATCGAAATAGCGCAACAGATTACCGATTCTCCTACCGATAGGGAAATGGATATGCTGTTGGCTACTGGGGAACAGATGTCGATTGCTCTTTTGGCTATGGCAATCAATGCTTTTGGGGAGGAGGCGGTATCACTGACCGGAGGACAGGTTGGGATTGTTACTGATGAGACATTTACTAAAGCAAGAATTAAAAAGATAGATACGAGAAAGATTGAAAGGGAATTAAGTAAAGATAGAATTGTTATTGTTGCTGGTTTTCAGGGAATAACTGCCGGAAAGGATATTACCACTCTGGGGAGGGGCGGATCTGATTTGACCGCCGTAGCCTTGGCTTCAGTGCTAAAAGCTGATCAATGCGAAGTTTATACTGACGTTGCCGGCGTCTACACTGCAGATCCCAAAATTGTTTCTGACGCTAGAAAGATTGATAGAATTTCTTATGATGAGATGCTGGAATTGGCGAGCCTCGGGGCGCAGGTAATGGTCCCGAGGTCTATTGAGGTAGCTAAGAAATTTAATGTAGATATTCATGTCAGGTCTAGCTTCAACGATGAGGAGGGGACTGTGATTACCAAGGAAGTTTCACGGATGGAAGAAGTAACGGTCAGCGGGGTAGCTTATGATATGGACCAGGTGAAGATGACGATTACTGACGTGCCCGACCGGCCGGGAATTGCCGCCAAGATTTTCGGTGCACTTGCTGCACGGAATGTAAATGTGGACATGATTATTCAGAGCTCTGCCGAGGGAGGGATAAACGATATCTCGTTTACAGTGAATAGAGGAGACCTGAAGAAGACTTTAGAAATAATGGAAAAAGTTAAGAGTGAAATAGGCGCTAAAAAGATCGCTTACGACGATGGAGTGGCCAAGGTATCTATTGTCGGGGCGGGTATGAGAACCCACCCAGGTGTGGCTTCTGAGATGTTCTCTGCCCTTGCAGAAGAGAACATAAATATCGAAATGATTTCAACTTCGGAAATAAAGATTTCCTGCGTAATTAAGGAGAAAGATACAGAAAAAGCAGTCAGGGCGATTCATAGAAAATTTGGTCTGGCAAAAGTTACTAGCAAAGGAAGCAAATGAAGAAATTCCAATAGCTCTTTGCAAACTATCTTTCAAATATCAGGAGTAGTTGGAGCGATAGCCTTGGTCATAGCCCTTAAATCCTCTCCCCTATGGGGAGAGGGAGGGTGAGGGGAAAAGGGGTATAAATGAAAAAGGTATTGATATACGATACTACATTAAGAGACGGAGCGCAGAGTGAAGGAATCTCTTTCTCTGTAGAAGATAAATTGAAGATAACAAAGAAACTGGACGATTTGGGCATTCATTATATTGAAGTTGGATGGCCTGGTTCTAATCCAAAGGATATCCTTTTCTTTGAGAGGGCGAAAAACCTCCGTTTAAGAAATGCAAAGATAGTGGCTTTTGGCAGCACACGCCGTAAAGGGAAAAAGGCATCCAGTGACGCCAATCTTAATGCTATTGTGAAGGTGAGGCCCGAAGCTTCGTGTATTTTCGGTAAGACTTGGGGACTCCATGTAAAGTATGCTCTCTCTACCACTCTGGCTGAGAATCTCAAAATGATTTTCGACTCGGTGAAATATCTCAAATCGAAAGGGCTGGAAGTTGTCTATGATGCAGAACATTTCTTTGACGGGTATATTGATGACCGTTTCTATGCAATGGAAACATTAAGGCAAGCAGCGAAGGCTGGGGCGAACAACATTACCCTCTGTGACACCAATGGAGGGATGATGCCCCATCAGGTGGAAAGTATAGTTAAGGAAGTAGAAAGAGAGATAAGGATTCCCTTGGGAATTCACACTCATAACGATTCGGAAATGGCTGTAGCCAATTCGGTCATTGCGGTTAAGGCTGGTTGCGTTTTAGTCCAGGGCACAATCAATGGCTATGGTGAAAGATGTGGCAATGCGAACCTCTGCTCGATTATTCCGAATCTGAAGTTGAAACTGGGAATTAATTGCATTTCCGATAGGAGATTGGAGAGCTTGACTGAGGTTTCCCGATATGTAAGCGAAATAGCAAATATGATTCCACAGGATAACCAACCATATGTAGGGAATTCCGCATTTGCCCATAAAGGGGGAGTGCACGTCAGTGCCATCGCCAGACAACCAAAGACTTACGAACATGTGGTCCCTGAAAGCGTGGGTAATCGACGGAGAATTCTTGTTTCAGAGCTCTCGGGAAGGTCTAGTATCCTGTCGAAAGCGAAGGAGTTCAGGATTGATTTTCGAGAGAAAAGTAAGGAAGTAAAGGAACTGCTACAGAAAGTTAAACAGATGGAGAGCCGTGGTTATCAATTTGAAGGTGCAGAGGGATCTTTTGAGCTTCTGATGAAGAAGACAATTGGTAAGCACAAGACTTTTTTTGATTTAGAGGGATTTCGGGTAATTGTAGAAAAGGACGAGAGAGGGAGATTAAGGTCTGAAGCAACTATAAAAGTTATGGTAGGAGGCAAGGAAGAACACACTGCCAGTGAAGGCGATGGACCGGTTAATGCCCTGGATAATGCCCTCAGGAAAGCTCTGGAAAGATTTTATCCAGAGTTGAAGTCGATGAGCCTCACAGATTTCAAGGTTAGAGTAATCGATGCCACCCAGGGAACAGCAGCAAAAGTGCGAGTTTTGATTGAATCTAGAGACAAGAAAGATGAATGGGGGACAGTGGGAGTTTCAGAAAATATTATTGAAGCCAGCTGGCAGGCACTGGTTGACAGTATAGAGTATAAATTATTGAAGGAAGAGTAAAAAACATAGTTGATAAGTTGATATGTTGATAAGTCATGACTATAGGAATTTTTTTCTTATCAACTATCCCATCTAGGAGAGGTGAATATGCGAAGCGATAAGGTAAAAAAAGGTGTTGAAAAGGCTCCCAATCGTGCATTACTTTATGCATTAGGCCTGTCTACTCAAGACCTCAATAAGCCATTTATAGGTATTGCCACAAGTTTTACTGACTTGGTTCCCGGCCATATGGGAATGCGCCTTTTGGAGAGGGCTATTGAGAATGGTGTCCACGCAGGAGGCGGAGTCCCGTTCCTATTTGGGGTTCCCGCAATTTGTGATGGAATTGCCATGGGACATATAGGGATGCACTATTCCTTACCTTCGCGAGAATTGATTGCAGACGTAGTGGAAACCGTCGCCCAGGCGTATCAACTGGATGGTCTGGTCCTTTTGACAAATTGTGATAAGATAACTCCCGGAATGTTAATGGCTGCGGCGAGACTCGACATTCCCTCTATTGTTGTCACAGCGGGACCTATGATTTCTGGAATGTATAAGGGAAAACGTCTTTCCTTGGTTGGGGACACATTTGAAGCTGTAGGTAGATGCCAGGCTGGCAAGATAGGAGAGGAGGAGCTGGAAAATCTGGCGCTCTCTGCCTGCCCCGGTGAAGGGGCTTGCCAGGGACTATATACCGCTAACACAATGGCCTGTTTGACTGAGGCGATGGGCATGTCGCTTGTCGGCTGCGGGACCTCGCTGGCAGGCTCGTCCAAGAAAAGGCGGATTGCCTACCTTTCGGGAGAAAGGGTGGTGAGCCTTGTAAAACAGAACATTTCTCCTCGAAAGATTATGAATTCTGCAGCCTTTCGTAATGCAATCGTAGTAGACATGGCTTTGGGCGGCTCGACCAACACTGTCTTACATCTTCCTGCAATTGCCAGAGAAGCAAAAGTAGATTTGCCCCTCGAGGTATTTGATGAGATTAGTAAAGTTACGCCGCAGATAACCAATCTCCTGCCAGCCGGAGAGTATTTTATGGAAGATTTAGAATATGCTGGAGGAGTACCGGGAATATTGTCTGTTTTGAAAAATAAGTTGAAAGATAATCCCACTGTCTCTGGAGCTAACATAAAAGAGATTGCTTCTGGAAATAGGGTTTACGATAATAGAATAATACGCTCGCAAAAGAATCCTTACCAGAAAGAGGGAGGCATTGCCATTCTCTTTGGTAATTTATCACCAGAGGGTTGCGTGGTAAAGCGGTCTGCAGTCCAATCCAAGATGATGAAATTTTCCGGCAAAGCGAAAGT
>Ga0315306_10001698_pt1 | contig 10460 bp, 10 predicted proteins | sample TDP1_MG_FD_203803 | JGI IMG/M metagenome (GOLD analysis project Ga0315306, IMG submission 203803) | Freshwater sediment microbial communities from Lake Towuti, South Sulawesi, Indonesia - TDP1 | ecosystem: Environmental > Aquatic > Freshwater > Lake > Sediment | place: Indonesia: South Sulawesi... | reverse complement strand
GGGGTCATCTCGATTGAGGATGGCGCTGTCGCCTGCTTGTTGAGAAGTCAGAAGCTTTTTCTTTGAGTCACGATAATCCTTGAATGAAGGATGCCAGTCGAGATGGTCGGGAGTGATGTTGAGCACTGCTGAGATTGAGGCTCTGAATTTTTCGATGAACTTGAGCTGGAAACTCGAGAGCTCTGTGACGAAGATATGGTCATCTTTGCTTTCCTCAACAAAGCTGATCAAAGGAATTCCGATGTTGCCGGCAAGGTGAGCTTTCATCCCCCCTTCTTTCAGAATCTTATGGGTTAAGCAGGCTGTCGTTGATTTTCCGTTTGATCCGGTGATGCCCACGACTTTCCCCTTTAGAAATCTCGAAGCCAGCTCTATCTCGGAGATGATTTTTATTCCCTGCTCTCTGGCCGCTTCGAGCTCCGGAAGCCAGGAAACCCCTGGACTGAGCACGATTAAATCGGCTTCGAGGAAGGTTTTTTGACTGTGTCCCCCGACCTCGACCTTGATCCCTTTTTCCTTCCAGAAAGGGATTTTTTGTCCGAGCTCCTCTGCCCTCTTCTTTTCGCTGACTGTTACCGAAGCTCCTTGATTGGGGAGAAAGCGGCAAAGAGCTTCGCCGGTTCTTCCCAAGCCTACAACCAGAACTCTTTTGCCTTCTAAATCCATGCTACCTCAGTTTCAGGACAGTGAGGCTGAAGAGGGCAAAGATGATGCCTGCAATCCAGAAGCGAACGACGATCTTCTCCTCAGACCATCCTCTGAGCTCAAAATGATGATGAAGGGGAGCCATCTTGAATATTCTTTTTCCTCCTGTCAGCTTGAAATAGCTGACTTGAAGGAGCACAGAAAGAGCTTCAAGGACAAAGACTCCTGCCACCATGAAAAGAAGAAACTCCTCTTTGATCAATATTGAGATTATGCCCAGTGTGCCTCCCAGAGAGAGGGCTCCCACATCGCCCATGAAGATTTGAGCGGGATGGCAGTTGTACCAGAGGAAGCCGAGGCAGGCGCCGCTCATCGCTCCGGCAAAGACTGTCAGCTCTGCGGCTTGAGGAACGTGGACGATATTTAGATATTGAGAAATAGGGGCATGCCCGGCGATATAACAATGGGCCATAAAAGCCGTGCTGCCGATGAAGGTCAAACCGATGGCCAGACCATCCAGTCCATCAGCGAGGTTGACGGCATTTGAAGACCCTGCAAGAATGAGCATAATCCAGGGAAGATAAAACCAACCAAGATATGGAAAAAATTTCTTGAAAAAGGGAAAGCTCAGATGGAGGTTAAACTCACCTGTCGAACCAAGATAAACAAGGAAGAGCCCGATCGCTGCGGAGATGATGATTTGAAAAAAGAACTTGCGCCGCATAATGAGACCCTTCGCTTTTTTCTTTATGATCTTCAGGTAATCATCCCAGAAGCCAAGCAGTCCGAAGAAAATCATGGTCCCTGCTGCCAGACGGATATAGGTGTTCCCCAAGTCTCCCCAGAGAAGGGTGGGGATGATGGTCGAAGCAAGGATCAGAAGGCCGCCCATCGATGGCGTTCCCTTTTTTCCGAGATGGGATTGAGGAATGTCGGGTCTCAGCTCTTCTTTGATCTGCATTTTTTTCAAGACCTTAATTGCCCAAGGGGCAAAAATCAGACAGATGAGAAGCGCAGAGATTCCAGACAGGGCTGTTCGGAATGTGATGTAACGGAAGACGTTGAAAAAGATAAGATATTTTTTAAGCGGCACCAAAAGAAAATAGAGCACGTTATTTCACCTTTGATTTTAATCTTTCGACGATTTTTTCTGTCTTCATTCTTCTTGAGCCCTTGACCAGGACCAGGTCGCCTTCCTGGATGAGAAACTCTATTTTCGCTGCAGCTTCATCAGAATCGTTGAAAGAGAAGACTTGATTTTTTTTCATTCCGGCTCGAAGCGCTCCTTCAACCATGTGTTTGCTGAGAGTGCCGACTGTAACCAGCCTATCCCAGCCCAAGCTTGCAATCTGGCGGCCTGCCTGGAGATGGAATTCAACCTCCCTTTCTCCAAGCTCCAGCATGTCACCGAGCACGGCCAGCCGTCTCTTGGAGGGAAGGTCAGACAGTCCTTTCAGGGCTGACTCCAGGGCCACCGGGTTTGAGTTGTAAGAATCATCGATGAGTTTGACATTCTTGGCCAGCGCGATAAGAGACCCTCTGCTTGGCAGAGGCCTGAGCGCTTTGGCTTGGATGAAGACATCGGCGAAAGGCAGGGAGAGAGCATATGCGACTGCGGCTGCGGCAAGGAGGTTGTAGAGATAGCTCTCATAGAAGAAAGGAGCGCGCATTTCTTTTTGTTCTTTCCCGTAGACAAGCTCAAAATACATTCCTTGCCATCCGGCCTTATGGATTTTCTGGGCTCGGATCTCATTTCCCTCACCAAGGCCGAAAAATATTTCTCTTCCTTTCCAGTCTTTTGCTATTTTTCTGACCAGAGGGTCGTCTCCATTGAGGACAGCTTTTCCGCCGTTTTTTGTTCCTTCCAGAATTTCTTTCTTGGCCAGCGCAATCTCCTCTATGCTCTTGAAGAACTGGAGGTGGACAGGGTTGATGTTGGTGATGACAGCTATGTCCGGCGGAGCTATGCGGGTCAGGGAAGCTATTTCTCCTTGGCCGCTCATGGCCATTTCGAGCACGGCGGCTTGGTGCTTGTCTGTCAGTTTGAGAAGAGAAAGGGGAAGGCCGAGCTGGTTGTTAAAGTTGCCTTCAGACTTGAGCACGCTTAGATTGCGTGAGAGGAGCTGGTAGATGAATTCCTTGGTCGTGGTCTTGCCGATGCTTCCCGTGATTCCGATGATTTTAGCCGGATTTTCGATGAGGGCTTTCCGGGCGAGCTGCTGAAGGGCGAGGAGAGTGTTCCTGACTTGAATCAAAGCAATGTCTTTATCGGGGAATGTCATTTCTCGGGAAACTACAGCGCCCGCTGCCCCTTTGCTGATTGCCTGGGGAACATAGTCATGGCCATTCCGCTCGGCAACTAGAGCAAAGAAAAGCTCCCCCGGCTCGGTCAACCTGGAATCGATGTTGAACTTCTCGAAAGTCAGAGAAGGCAAGCCTTGGAGGATTTTTCCCTCTATTTTCTCTGCTATTTCGTTCAGGCGAAAGCTAACCATTAGAGCTTATCTTTTTTTCCTTAAGAATCTTCCTGATGACTTCGGCATCATCAAAAGGAATAGTTTTATCCTTTAAGATTTGATAACTCTCATGTCCCTTCCCGGCGACAAGGAGGTAATCCCCTTTTCTCAGGAGGGAAAGGGCATAGGCAATGGCTTCTTTTCGGTCGGGCAATATTTTGTAGTTTTTATTTCCCGTTTTTTTGATTCCCTTTTCGATGTCCGAGATTATGGCCAGGGGATCTTCCGAGCGGGGATTATCCGAAGTGAGGATGCTCATCTCGGCAAGCCTTCCTGCAACCTCTCCCATCCTTGGCCTTTTTGTTTTATCCCTGTCTCCGCCGGCTCCGAAGACCAGAAAAATTCGCTTCGGATTAAGGTGCCTGACAGTTTCCAGAAGACTGGCCAGAGCACTGTCTGTGTGTGCGTAGTCGACGAAGATATTAAATCCAAAAGAATTCTCGATTTTCTCGAACCTTCCCGGTATTCCCCGGAGTGTGGTAATGCCCTTTTTGATGGCAGCCAGAGGGATGTTCAGAGCCAAAGCCACGGCAATGGAGGCCAGGATGTTGTAGATGTTGGCCATTCCCAAAAGAGGGGAGAAGACCGTGAGCCTGCCTTCTGGATACTTGACTGAAAGCTCTATTCCTTTTTGGCTGAGATTGAAATCTTCCCCTCTGACCGAGGCGGCTGGCTCAAGCCCGAAGGTGAGCAATTCTTCATTCTTAAGCTTTGAGATTAGCTTTTTACCCCAGGAATCGTCCTGGTTCACGACCGCGGTCCTTTTTTTATGATCAAGAAAGAAAAGATTTTTTTTGGCTTCGAAATAGCTCTCCATGGATTGGTGGTAATCCAGGTGCTCGCCGCTTAAATTTGTAAAGACGGCAACATCGAACCCTATGCCCAGCACCCGTTTGAGGTCCAAGGCATGAGAAGAGACTTCGATCAAACAGTGATTCACACCCTGGGCGGCCATTTCACTCAACATTCGTTGCAAATCAGGTGCTTCAGGAGTGGTTCGCTCAGCGGAAATCGTGGTCTGCGGCCAACGGTAAGAAATCGTGCCGATGACCGCAGGAAGGAGGTTTGATTTTATTATGATGGATTCCAGCAAGTAGCTGACTGTGGTTTTTCCTTTTGTTCCGGTGATGCCGATGACCTTCATTTTGTCCGAGGGGTGGGAATAAAAATTGGCTGAGGCTAAGGCCAAGACTTGACGGGCGTCAGAGACTTGGACCCAAGTTTTATCCATATTTTTGGGCCTAGGCTTTTCTGAAAGTATAGCCACGGCACCCCGAGCCAAGGCTTCCCCGATAAAATCGAAGCCGCTTTCCTTCATCCCTTTTAGCGCGGCAAAAAGAAAGCCGTTCTTGACATTCTTAGAAAAATAGGCAATTCCCTGAATTTCTTCTTTTTCGTCTCCATCCAAGCTCAGAACAGGGATTCCTTTGAGCAACTCCTTGAGTTTCATCGTTCAGCCTGCCTCCAGCTGTTATCGGCCCGAATGTTTTGGAGATAATTCTTTTGCTGGGGAATCTCGAGATAGCGAAGAACCTGACTGGCAATATCTCTGAAGATAGGGGCTCCGACCTCTCCTCCGAAGTATTGGCCTTTGGGCTCGTCGATGACCACAATCATCGACAGCAGGGGTTTGTCGCCAGAGACAAAGCCTGCAAAGGAAGCGAGGTGTGAGCTGGATGAATAATTTCCAGTGGAAGGGTCGATTTTCTGCGCAGTTCCAGTTTTGCCGGCAACTCTGTAGCCCTTAATCTGAGCCGATATTCCTGTCCCTTCCCGGACAACTCTCTCCAGCATAAAAGTCAATTTCTCTGCTGTTTCTTCTGATATCACTCTTTGATGCTGGACTTTCGTTTCCATGGCTAACTTGGGGAAGTCCGATTTTTTCTTGACGGCCCTGAGCGGGATGACCATGCCTTTATTGGCAATGATGTTTATCGCCTGGAGCAGTTGGATCGGCGTGATTGAGATTTCATAGCCGATGGAGAGGAAGGCCAGGGAACTTCTCGTCCAGTCGCTGGGAGGCTTTAAGATGCCGCTTTCTTCGCCCGGGAGGTCAATTCCTGTTTTTTCTCCGAAGCCGAAGGCTTTTATCATGCTGAAGAAAGCATCCTCACTCAAGGTTCGGCTGATTTGAATCGTCCCCACATTGGATGAATGAATGATGACCTGGGGAAAGGTGAGGACTCCGAATCGCTCGTGGTCTCTGACGTATTTTCCTGCAACCGGAATGTATCCCTGGCGGCAGTCAAAAGTGGCATTGTTGCTGATTTTTCCGTTCTCCAGAGCTGCAGCAAAGGTGACAATTTTGAAGGTTGAGCCGGGCTCGAAATTGTAGTGGACGGCTTTGTTCCTTTCGACAATCGCCGGGTTTTGGGCAGGGGCGTTCAAGTCGCAAAAGGGATAGCTGGCCATGGCTAGGATTTCTCCTGTGGAAGGATTGGAAATGATGACTATTCCCCAGTTGGCACCAGTTTTGATTACTGCCTTTTCGAGTTCTTTTTCTGCACAGTACTGGATGGTTTCATCGATGGTCAGGTTCAAATCTTTCCCCGATTTTCCTTCTTTCAGCGTTTCAATGCGATATTCTCTTTTCTTGGCATCCCTCATGATGAGATAATCGCCTTTTTCGCCTTTCAATATCGAGTTGTATTTGAACTCGACTCCGCTCAAGCCTTCCTCGTCAATGTTAACCCTTCCCAGAAGGTGGGCAGCGAGTTTTCCATGAGGATAGAACCTTTTGTTTTCATCGAGAAGATAAACCCCGCTCAAGGAGAGTTTAGCCACTCTTTCTTCAAGGTCTTGGTCAATTTTTCTCTTTATCCAGATGAATGGAGAATTTTTTTTAATTCTTTCCCTTATGTTCCAAACCTCATTTTTGGATAGTTGCAAGACGTCCTTCAGCTTGTTTATTTTTTCAACCTGGAGATTATAGGGCTCGCTTTTCGAAGGGCAATAATAGACGGATTTTCTGAGAATGCTGCTGGCCAGAATATCACCTCTTCGATCGTAGATTGTTCCTCTCTTGGGCAGAATTTTCACTTCATTCTGATTTTGCCTCTGAACCTCTTCTTTCCATCGGGGGTGTTCAAAAACCTGGAGTTGCAGCAAGCGGATGATGATCACCGTCAGCCAGAAGACGAGAAAGAAAGCGATGATGATTGTTCTTCGATATGCCCTTTTCTGGTAGAGGATGCTCATCAGCCTTCCTTCCCTTAAAAATTGGAATCGTCTCGGACGACCTGGTCTTCTCTGGGTTCCGCCAACTTCAACTCTTCCTTAGCCACTTTCTCGACTCTTTCAGGGGAAAGAAGCTGCGATTTTTTTGCTTCCAATTTTTCCACTTCTTCGCTCAGCTCTTTAACTTTATTCTTAAGCTCGCTTATTTTATATCCTATCCTCACTGATTCCATTTGATGCCAGATATAGAAGGAGAGCACAGAAACAACAAAAATGGTGAAGGCGATGACAAGCAGGATCTCTTTCTTTCTGAATTTTTTTCTTACCATTTAAACTCTCTCAGCCACCCTGAGTTTGGCTGACCGCGCTCTGAAGTTCAGGGCAACTTCTTCTGCGGAAGGAACCACTGGCTTCTTTGTTAGAATTTTGAGGTAAGGATGAGAGTTCATCGAGGCGGCAAGGGCGGCAAAGGTGTGCTTAATGATTCTGTCTTCTAAGGAATGAAAGGAAATGGCAGCGATGCGTGCCTTTTTGGGAACTTTTTGGGTGATTCTTTCCAAGAATCCAGAGAGGCTCTCCAACTCCCGGTTAACCTCGATGCGGATCGCCTGAAAGACTTTTGCAGCCGGATGAATCTTTCCTTTCTGAGCCCTCCAGTGGCAAATCTCTTCGACGATGCGGCAGAGCTGGATTGTTGTTTCAATTCTTTCGACCTTTCTTCTGGAGGCAATTTCTCTAGCGAGTCTTTTCGCCTGGCTGATTTCGCCGTATTCCTTGAATACTTGAGCCAGCTTGTGCTCTGAGTATTTGTTGATGATTTTGTCAGCCGATATTCTGTTGCGCAAGTCCATCCTCATATCGAGTGGGCCTTCTTGGCTGAAGCTGAACCCCCGGTTTGGATTGTCTAGCTGAAAAGAAGAGATTCCCAAATCGAGAAGAATGCCCCGGATTCGAGAGAAATCCATCTTGAGGTCAGGTAGATACCTGAAATCCGAATGATAAAGCTTGACGCGGTCAGCATAATTTTTAAGCTTTTCCTTTGCCTTCAGGATGGAATTTTCGTCGATATCGAATCCAATCAATATCGCTTTGGGATTTCTTTTAACAATCTCCAGCGCATGTCCGGCCAGGCCGATGGTGCAGTCGACATAGAATCCAGGTCTTTCGATATCCAAGTAGTCGAGGACTTCTTCCAAGAGGACCGGGATATGGCCATTTCCGTTCATTTATTTTTTCCTTGGGGCAGAAGTTGCGATATGTTTTCAAAGTCCTCGTTTGTCAGCGGCTTTTCCTCGAGTGAAACATCGAGCCTAGTTTTGTTCCAGACTTCCAAATGGTTGGAAAGGCCGATAACCTCGACCTCCTCTTCGAGGTTTGCTCTTTCTCTTAAAACTTGGCCGATCAAGACGCGTCCTTTGGAGTCGATTTGATGGTGGTTTCCTCTTCTGTTCACTCTGATCATGAATTTCCTTATGGCAGGCTTGAGATGAAGCGCCCCTTCGTCAGAAATGCCCGATAGTCTTTCCCAGACGGGAAGGGGGTAGATTTGTACAGATTCATCTGTTAAAGAGGTAATAAACACATCCTTGCCGTATTTTTCTTCGATGGCGATACGGAATTTTTCTGGAATTTTTATTCGACCGCTCTTGTCGAACCTTGCTGTGTAGCTTCCTATCAATATATTTCCCAATTTTTCCCGTTCCTTCCCATTTTGTTAGAAATATATGAGAGAAAAAGCATAATGTCAAGAAAAATATTTATTAATTTTATATTTTTCTATATATAGTATGGAGGGAACTGAAGATACTATATAAAGGGATAAGGAAAATTGCGGGCGTAATATATTTGGCTTTAGCCCAAAGAGCGATGCCAGCTAGCGATTCGGCAAGGAATCAAGCTGTTGAGCTCAGGATTTGCGGGATTTGAGGAGCTTGCTGGCCAGGTCATAGTCTTTTTCAGAGACCAGAATTTTTACCGCTCCCAGCCCATCGACAGAGATAGGAGAGACTGACTGGACGATTTCTCCTTTGAGAATGCAGAGAATTCCGTTGCTTTCCAGAAAGTTTTTGACCACTTCAGCCTCAACCGGACCCCAGACTCTTTGGACTTCCTTGAGCTCGACATCGCTCTCTGTTTTTTTCTTTTTTTCTTTCATTTTTCCTTTTTTCTCTGGAAATAATCCGCAATTATTCGGCTGTGGTCAAAAGCGAGAGGAAAATTGAGCTCCCTTGGGCTGAATATGCCGATTTCCTGAGCATCGTCCCTAGCCCTAGGTTTTCCCTTTGCTCTGGCCACATAGACTGTTGAAATCGTATGCTGGCGTGGATCTCTGTTTGGGTCAGAGTAGGTGTGGAGCTGATACTTAAGCTTGATATCGAGAGAAGTCTCTTCTTTAGCCTCTCGGCGGGCTGCCTCTTCCAATGATTCTCCGTAATCAACGAATCCTCCAGGCAGAGCCCAGCCGCGTGGAGGATTCTTTCTCTTGATGAGCACGATTCCTTCTTTTCCGTCCTTCCTCTTGATTTCGATGATGATATCAACGGTGGGAACAGGATTTCTACTTCTTTTCATGGCGATTTTTAAAAAAGATACATAGCCAGAATTCTTTTCGGTTCTAAAAAATGAGGTGCATTCACTTTTCTCTGAAGGTGATATGGGCGAGAGCGGCGAGCTTTCGAACCGCTCTGCCTGAGCCCTTCAAGTAATAATTTAAACATCCAGCCGAGTATCTTTCTCTCGCAGGGTTGCGGATGATTCCCGGCTAATCGCGAAGCTTGAATTTCTTTTCAAGCTTTTCCAGCTTCTCGACGATTCCTCCGTATTCGAGCTCACTGTAAGGAAGCATGGCAGCTCCATTGAACCCTTGCCGCCTGATTTCTGTTGCCTTTTCCGCTATCCGGTCTCTGGCATAGTCCCAGTAAGGATGATCAAAGACATCGGCCGGCTCTGTCAGCTTTCCATCTCTAACGCAGAAAGCTGCTCCGGTGACAACCGGAGGCCCGTCAAAGAAGGAGATGGTTGCGTTCAGCTTGCAGGGCATAAGAGGCCCGTTGTGGCTGCCTCTCATAAAGCCGGCCACATAATGTCCGATTTGGAATGGGGCCAGTAGCTCGCCTGTTGCCGGGAATTCGCCCTGAACCCTGACCAGAGCCACAGGGTCATCCTTTCCTGTATATGTTCCAGCAATGTTGTGCAGGCGGGTGGTTGAGACGGACGCAGCCTGGTTTCCTGTGCTTCTGGCGTAAATGGCCTCGACGACGTATCGTTCATTATCCCGCAAAAGTGCGGCAATGTCATAGGCCTCCTCTGGAGCGTTGAGCTCGATAACCTTGTCTTTTTCAGTGTGTTCAACATCGATGATGCGGAACATGAATCCCTTGCTCATCTTGGGACTCAGAATCAGCCCTGAACAATACATCGGGTCGGTAAAAGCCAGATAGAGAGGCAGGTTATAGCAGCCAGGGTCGGTTTTATCAGCCGCAAAAAAGACAAATGGCTCATTCGGCCGTTCTTCGAATTCCATCTCTGCCACCGCAGGCCCCATTCCTTTGATGTTTCCGCTGAAAGCGTCTTTCAACAAGTCCTGGCCTGCGCCGTAGAGTCCTTGTTTTTTGGCAACCGCAGTTCCAGCGACAAATGCATCCCAGGCCAATTTATGAATCTTCTCGTCCAAAACGCCCCTTTCATGCGTGCAAAGGATGGCAATGTCGTCTCCGGTATGGCTGAGATAGAAGTCATGGAGCAGATTCTTGCCGTTATTCTTGACAAAGTTCTTGACTTCATTGAAGAGGGCTTGGCTGGGTGTGATGTGGCCGCCGATGCTACCTATATCTGCTTTTAATACACTGAGGGTGATTTTCATGTAAACCTCCTTGTGTTTAATGATTCTGACTGATTAACTTGACAATTCTAAATAGAATTCTAAACAGTTGTCAATAAAAAACCTGTTTTCGAACCACTTTGCCTTCGCTGGGTGCTTGATAATAATTGTCTTTAAACTCCATAGTCACTAAGGCTGTCCACTTTGGAGAACATATGCCAATTGAAAAGGACAGAAGGAGATGGCATAATCTCCCCGTTAGCCATATAATAATTGGCATGAATGTTGCTCTTGATATATAA
>Ga0315306_10001697_pt1 | contig 10471 bp, 13 predicted proteins | sample TDP1_MG_FD_203803 | JGI IMG/M metagenome (GOLD analysis project Ga0315306, IMG submission 203803) | Freshwater sediment microbial communities from Lake Towuti, South Sulawesi, Indonesia - TDP1 | ecosystem: Environmental > Aquatic > Freshwater > Lake > Sediment | place: Indonesia: South Sulawesi... | reverse complement strand
AATCGTGGTTGGAGACGCAGCCTGTCAAGTTGGCCCGATTCACGGTGGCGGCATAGGCTCTTCGATGATTGGCGGCAAACTGGCAGGTGAAACCATTGCGGAGGCATTGGAAAAGGATGACGAGAGTCGCAGAGGCTTGTGGCAGTACAACGCCAAATATATGCGGGCTTACGGTGCCAAGCAGGCTGGACTTGACGTTTTCAGAGTCTTTTTGCTCGAGAGCGTGGGCAACGAAGAAATCAATTATGGCATGAAGTACAAGCTTATCACGCAGGAAGACTTGTTCAGAGCAAGCAGAGGCGAAGACCTACGCCTAAACATAACCGAGAAAACCCGCAGAGCCTTCCGAGGCTTTGGGCAACTGCCATTGCTCATGCGTTTGCGAGCTGCGGCTAAACTGCTAAAAGAGATGAAGACTCACTACCTCAACTATCCCGCTTCGCCAGAGGACTTCCCAGCATGGCAAAACAAGGCTCACAAACTTGTTGAAGAATCATACAAACGGCTGAAGAAAAAGAAATAATAGTTGAGCAACTGTTTTAGTGTTAGGCTTGCAGCTTAATGCAACGACAGATTGTAGCCCAGAAACTGATTGAACGTTTAAACGAGAGAATAAAGCATCAACTCAACCTGAATAAAACATTGATTCTGGGAGTGGTCCTAAAAGGGTTGCCAGTTGCTTACAGCTTGGCAAAGATTAACAGCGTGATTGAAAACTTTGTTCCAATAGTGGCTCAACGTCACACTTCAATGCAGCATCATGTGGAATCCTATTTTCCAAGTTTAGAATGGAAAAATTACTTCAATGAGCAACTAACCCTATGCGAAAACCTTCTAATCGTAGACGATGTAGTGAACACAGGCTTCACTAAACAACGCGTTGAGAGCATAGCTCACTCGTTAAACAGTCCTCATTACAGATTTGGCGCACTTGTTCTCAACCGAAAAAATTTAGCCAACTCAAGTTTTGTAAGCGCCAAAGATTTCTTTGCCATGGAAGTAGAGGCTGCTGAAGTCGAATGTGACTGGGGGTTAATGACAGTGTCTCTCTTAGACCTACCCGTTGGAGAGGCACGTGGGCGCTGTGAAGAATACCTCCAAAAATATTGGTTGCATGAAAAAAGAATGATAACCATAACTTATTAGCAGTAAGACGCCTTCATTCTACGTTGGTTGTGTCCAGTTTGCGTGTTGCAGCGCTCGTGACCAGCGGAAAAGACTCCGCCTTGGCGTTGCATCGAGCTATAAAAAGAGGCTACGAAGTGGCTTATCTCGTCACGATGATTCCTCAACGCCAAGACAGTTGGATGTTTCATTACCCCAACATTCACTTAGTTGACCTTTTCGCCGAAGCAGTGGGCATCCCTTTAGTGAAGGCTGAAACTGCTGGAGTTAAAGAGGTTGAGGTTGAAGACTTAAAGCGATTACTCGCAAAACTCGACATAGACGCTGTTGTTTCTGGAGCCATTTCGTCTCAGTATCAAAAGAAACACATCGACAAAATCTGCAGCGAACTTGGTTTGAAGTCGATTGCGCCACTGTGGCACCAAGACCCAAGAAAACTGTTGGATGAATTAGTCAAACTCAAAATCGAAACAATTATTGTGGGAGTTTACGCTTACGGCTTCACCCCAAACTGGCTGGGAAGAAAAATCGACCAAGCAACAATCAACGACTTAGTCGAACTGAACAAAAAATATCAGGTGTCGCTGGTAGGCGAAGGAGGCGAGTACGAAACCCTAGTCTTAGATGCGCCTTTCTTCAAGAAAAGGATGCAATTAATTGATATAGAAAAAGTTTGGGAAGGTCAAAGCGGCTACTTACTTGTCAAGAAGGCTGCTCTTGTCGATAAGTGAAATGCTTCTGCTCGCGAGTTATTTGAAATTTTTAAGTTCGTCGTTCAGCCATGGATAAAGTTTCTTAAGTTGTCTCATGGACTCGTCTATTTTTTCTTTCGGATACTCGTATGGTGGCAGTTTGCCCTTATTGTAGTCGTCGTAGGCTTGCATGTCAAAGTAGCCATGTCCACAGAGTAGGAACAAGATGGTTTTCTCCTCGCCAGTTTTCTTACATTCAAGTGCCATGTCAACTACAGCCTTTATAGCGTGGGCAGGTTCAGGAGCGGGCAGTATGCCTTCCGTTTTAGCGAATAGGGTTGCTGCTTCAAAGACATCAACTTGATTGTAAGCCTTGGTCTTTACAATTCCTTCCTTACTCAGCAAGCAGAGTGTTGGAGCCTTTCCGTGATAGCGTAATCCGCCGGCATGGATGGGTGGAGGTATGAACGTGTGACCAAGCGTATACATTTTAACCAGAGGAATTATGCGCGCAGTGTCTCCGTGGTCGTAAGTGTAGTATCCCTTTGTTATGGACGGACATGCTGTAGGTTCCACAGCTATGAACTCAGGGTTCTTAGGCGCTTTGCCTGAAACCTTATCGTAATAGAAGGGCCAGAACAAGCCTGAGTAGCTGCTTCCTCCGCCTATGCATCCTATGATTGCATCTGGGTAGTCATTCACCAATTCTAGTTGCTTCTGAGTTTCTAAGCCAACAACGGTTTGGTGGAGAAGAACATGGTTGACAACGCTTCCAATAGTATATCTTGCCTCATCCTGATGAGTGAGGGCATCTTCCACAGCTTCGCTTATGGCTATTCCAAGGCTTCCTGGATTGTTAGGGTCTTCTTCCAAAAATTTCTTGCCGCATTTTGTTCTTTCACTTGGGCTTGGGTAGACTTCGCCTCCCCAAGTTTCCATCATAACTCTTCTGTAAGGTTTTTGATTATAACTAGCCTTCACCATGTAAACCGTTGATTTCAATCCAAACAACATACAACCAAATACCAGTGCAGAGCCCCATTGACCTGCGCCTGTTTCTGTGGTTAGCCTTTTCATGCCATCCTTCATGGCGTAGTAGGCTTGAGCCACAGCGGTATTGGGTTTGTGGCTTCCTGGAGGGCTTACACCTTCATATTTGTAGTAAATTTTGGCTGGAGTTTTCAACGCTTTCTCAAGGCTTGTTGCTCTATAGAGCGGTGTCGGCCTCCATAATCGGTAGGCTTCCATCACCGCTTCAGGTATGTCTATCCAACGGTCTTCGCTGTATTCCTGTTTCAAGCATTCGCTTGGAAACAAGATTGGAGGTAGTTTTACAGGCTCTTTTGTTTGTGGGTTTATCATCGGTGGCAATGGTTTTGGTAGGTCTGGCAGAATGCAGTACCATTGTTTGGGTATTTCTTCCTCGTCTAACATTATTTTTCTTGACGCCATACTTTTTCGCTCCATTTTTAAAGGTAAACAGTATAGAGCGCAATGGATAAATTTATGTCTTTCTTGTACATAATTGTACATTAGAGTTGGCGTTTCTCATGGCTTCAATATGGAACAAAGTGACGCAAAGCCTAGAAGGCTATCCTGAACGCCTCAAAGTAGCCAAAGTCATCACAGAAAACGGACTAAGCGTAAGGAATGGAAAAATATTCTGCAACGAAATAGAAATCCCCCCTATAAGAATAGGGCGCGTGGCTGGGGTAGACAGAAGAACAGTCACCGAAACTGTAAAAGCAATCGAAAAAAACAACGAATTGCGAGCAATTTTTGCAGGAATCCGTTCTGCAGGACATTCTCTCAAGGACATAGCGAAACACCTCAACCTAGGAGTGGTAGAAATCACGCCGGTGAACGCCAGAATCCCAGGCATACTGGCAAAATCAGCCACCCTTCTGGCAGAAGAAGACATAAGCATCAGACAAGCAATAGTAGACGACCCTGAACTGTCTCCACAACCCAAACTAACACTAATAGCCGAAACAAAAATCCCAGGCGAACTCATCCCAAAATTTCTGAAGATAAAAGGCGTAGAAAAAATCTCAGTATATTAATATTCGAACGAGATGGTAGAGGATCACGGTGAGTAGAAAAGATTCAAAGCTTCCCGTTTTAACCTTTTTGGCGATTGTATTCACCTTGGCTTTAACTTTTGCAACGATAGAGGTTCCTAGAGCAATTAGCAACATGTTATCTGCTTATTTCCCAGATTTTGGTTTCCAATTGGAGCTGATAGAGGAATTTATGATATATGTGAGGCCGATAGGCTATGCTTGTCTTGGAGTGGTAATAGCTTTGATAATCTTGGGCTTCGTGACCGAAAGAAGAGGCTTGTCCTCTTTAGGGTCCATAGCCTTCTTTCTACCGACCTTCGGAAACTTTGCTTTCTCCATGTTCTTCCTTGCGGGCGTAGGGATACTGAGATTTTTGTGGCTACCTTTTTGGGATTCGTCTCCGAGTCTCTTGAAACTTGGAGATATCGTCTACCTGCCGTATATGATTGTGGTATATCCATTTGCTCTTTTAGAAGTAGATATCAGAATCTCTTTAGCATTCCTAGCCATAGGGTCAGGTCTCTTGGTGTTCTTTTTAGGCACGATTGCCTGGTTCTACGGGAAATTCGAAAGAAGAGAAATAATTGATTTCTGGATATACAAGTATTCAAGGCACCCTCAGTACTTAGGCTATCTTATATGGAGCTATGGAGTTATGTTGCTTGCAACTCTTTCTGGATTCCCTAGAGGAGGCTACAATCCGAGCCCCAGCTTGCCTTGGTTGATTTCATTCCTAATCGTAATTTGTATTGCCTTAACAGAGGAGATCGAGATGACCAAGAGACATGGTGAGAAATATTCAAAGTATCAAAGCAGTGCCCCGTTCATGCTTCCTCTACCCAAGTTCGTTTCTTCAGTGGCAACATCTCCGATCAGAATCCTATTCAAGAAGAACCTCCCAAAAAGTAGAAAGGAGATTATCTACACATTTGCAGTTTACAGTGTAACACTTGTCTTGTTGTCGCTTCCGTTTCTGCTACTGAAATGGCCTCCATACTACGGATGGTCTACATGGCCATTTGACCATTTTGCCATTTGGCCATGGCCCTTATGACTTAATAAGTCACAAAGACTTTTCACACATTAGAAAAAAGAGACAAAGAGAAAAGGATTTGTCATTGTTGGAAACTTTGCCGATGAAAGGAATTTACACGTTAATAATACTGGTGAATAGGAAAAGTCGGCTTAAAGTGGGCAAACTGGGTTATTTCAACTTTAAAAAAGGATACTACGTATACAATGGTTCAGCATTAGGCAATGGAGCAACCAGCCTCAAAAGAAGAGTAGCTAGACACTTAAAGAAGGAAAAACCCAAAAATTGGCACATCGATTTCCTTTTAGCCAACAAAAATGCAAAAGTCACTGCTGTAATAACGGCTGAAAGCAACGTAAACAAAGAATGCCAAATAAACAATCTCATTAAAAACATTCAAGGGGCAAATGTTCCAATTGTAGGCTTTGGAGCATCCGACTGCAAACAAAACTGCAAAAGCCACCTCATCTATTTCGGCGAAGAAAACGTGAAAGAAAAAATTGTTAAAGCATATACCCGCTTATTCGGATATGGCGAACCCATATTTGAAACCAAATAGACAGGCTCTAGACAACCTCTATTCTGTCTCAATTTGTCTCAATTTCTAATTGGCTAAAAAACCAAGAAACATATTTGGAACCTATTAGGATTCTAATAGAGGGGGGTCTAGCCAAGTGCGCACACACAAACAAAAAATGTTTTTTTAAAAAGATTTATTAGTTGTTTCACAACCATGTTGCTACAAGCTGTGTACGGATTAGATGTCCGTTAGGATGTAACCAAAACAAGGTTGAACTGCAAACAGGAGCAGATGCACGCAATATGGCTTACAAGTACATGACAAAAGAATGGAACAAACCAGAAGCCTCCTTTGTAAAAGAATTAATGAAACAAAGAATAATTGAGTGGCGCCAACAACCCTCAATCGTTAGGATAGAACACCCCACACGCCTAGACCGAGCCCGAAAACTAGGATACAAAGCAAAACAAGGCTTCATCATGGCGCGAGTTAGAATTCGAAGAGGAAGCAGAAAAAAACCCAGACCCAAAGCCGGTCGAAGATCCAAACGCATGGGCATCGCCAAACTGAAAACAGCCAAGAGCTTACAATTAATGGCTGAAGAGAGAGTCGCAAGAAAATTTCCAAACTTGGAGGTACTTAACTCCTACTGGACATGGCAAGATGGACGCCACAAATGGTTTGAAGTCATCATGGTGGACCCTAATCACCCAGTTATCAAATCAGACGAAGACATCAGCTGGATCTGCCACAAAGCTCATCGTGGACGAGTTTTCCGCGGACTGACAAGCGCTGGCAAAGAGGTCAGGGGACTACGCCACCGCGGACGTGGAGCTGAAAAGGTTAGACCAAGTCGTAGAGCTGACTGAACGGAACAGAGAAAAAAGGGTTAATGCAAATTTTTAGTGATAGTAAACCAGAGCGGAAATGACGCAGCCGTAGTTGTCCATGGGCACCCGCAGAACTTCCGTTCGCATGTTCAAGGGACCGATTTTTATTCCCCTTATCTTTGCCATTTCTTTGATCTTCCATTCAAGAGTTTCTTCAAGCGCCTTCTTATCCATGTAGCCGTGTGCCTCAGCTACAAGTCCGTATTTCATGCTCTTAGCCCAAGTCCAAGCTATGCCCGCGCCAATTGTGGTTCCTTCTTCTCCGTCCATTCGAGCTAGAACTGAGTACGTGATGGAGCCAGCTTCAATATTGTGTTTGTTTATCTCTTGGCAATTTTTCGGAAGTATAGAACTTACGCTTACTAGGTTGCACTGAGCGATTCCAGCTTTCTTGAGAGCAAGGTCGAACGCGTTGAGTTCAGAAACAGGGCTGATAGCTTTTCCGCTCGTTATGAAAAATTCTTTCGGAATCATCCCGTGGTTTCAATACCTCACTTTTACTAAATACTGCATGCAATAGCAACTTGTTTAATAATTTTGTGGTTTTTGTCTACACATTTCTTGAGCGCGCCATTTGAAAAGATAAAAAATGCGTTTAAGCAACTCTCTTTTTTAGAGTCGTGTAACAGTTTATATTTTTAGACCGAGAATAAGAGAGCGTGGCTTGCGTTGTCACAGATGCCAATTGCTTACGTTGACATAAGTTTCTTCGCCCATGCAACTGAAGACGAAAACAAAGTGATAGAAGCAGTTAGACATCTTCTTCCAGCCGCTCAAGTTGAAAACATAGTTTTTAACAAAAGCAGTTTGCGCGGGCATCACGGCAATCCCATCACGCTTTTCGAAGCAAAACTCGAAGAAAAAGAAACAGTGAAGGCTGTCGTGGGAAATCTGTCATCTGGTCTCAACCCGTTAGATAAGGAAAGTTTGCTTAGAGAAGTTGAGTTACATGTGGAGAAAGGAAACCTATATCTCAGGTTTGACAAGCAAGCGGCTTTTCAAGGACAATTTAAACTAGGCGTCTCAGACCCTATCCGTGTTCGCTTGCGCTTTAAGAAGAACAGGCTCGAAGATATTGTTCAGATTTGCAGAGGAATTGGGATGCTTCCATGACCAAATTTGTGGATTTACATCTTTGTGCTCCGCTTCGAGACATTGAACAAATTAAGAAAATGGTTACAAAATCCTTCGAATTGGGATACCGCCTAGTAGGAATACCGCTTCCGTCTAATGTGGAATTAGACGAAATTGAACGTCTACGCAAAATCTGCAGTGAGGCTGGCTTAGATTTTGTGAGCAGAGTAGACATTACTCCTAAGAATACTCAAGAACTCTTAGCCAATCTGCGTCGTTTGAGGCGCAAGTTTGAAGTTGTGTCTGTGTTATGCATGTCCAAACCTATTGCTAGGCAAGCTGCCAAAGACCGCCGAGTAGATGTGCTGTCTTTCCCAGTTGCCAAACCACGAAACAGATTTTTTGACAGCGCCGAAGCTGAACTGGCTTCAGAGTCTTCCGCTTCTCTTGAAATAGATATGGCGCCACTTCTTTCACTGGAAGGTTTTTTGAGAATTCGTCTAATCTCCAGTCTTCGGAGGGAGGTAGCCATCGCTAAGAGTTTTCATGTGCCTGTCGTGATTTCCAGCGGAGCAGCAAACGATTATTTGTTGCGAGGTCCGCATGACTATTCTGCTTTGGCTATGCTGTTTGACATGGATTCATCGTTAGCTTTTAACGCTCTGTCTGAGGTCCCATTATGTATTGTGGAGAGAAACAGGTTGAAGCTGAGTTCAGATTTTGTTGCTCCAGGTTTGCGTGTTGTGCGGAGGAGAGATCCTTGACTCGGCGAGTGAAACAGCGCTATCTTGCCCTCAAAATAGAGAGCGCAGAGTCTTTTGAAGAAGAAGACATCAAAGATGCTGTTTGGAGCGCTGTCATCCAACTCTTCGGAGAATATGGCGCTAGTCAAGCTGGTCTCTTTTTTGTTCAATATGACAAACAGAGAAAAGAAGCTGTTTTGCGCTGTTCGCATAAGGCTTTACCTATGGTCCAAGCTTCTATCGCTTCTGTCACCAAAATGAAAGATAAACCTGCCGCAATACACGTTCTAAGAGTTTCTGGTTCTCTAAGGGCGCTTCGCAAAAAAGTGTCTAAACAATTTTTGTAGACTCTGTCATGCCAGTTTGAGTGATATTGCGGTGAGCAATTCTTTAGTAGCAACGCACAATTGAAATAGAACTCAAATAATAAATAACTAAACCGACGTTTCAGGACGAGACTAAAGGTTGCACCCAACCGAACTTGCCCGAGGCGGAAAAGTTGCAGAAAAATCTTTTGTAATCCTCGTGTTAGTGGGCATAGTTGAAGTGTTTGTTGGAATATTCTCCTTAAGCGTTGCATTAATCGCCGACGGTGTTCACTCCTTCGCCGATGCCGTGGTTTCTCTCATCGTTTGGATTGGCTTACGCTTGTCGAGAAAGGCGCCAGATGGCAAATTTCACTTTGGTTATTACAGAGTTGAAACCTTCAGCAGTGTTGTCGCGGCGTTATTCATGACAGTTCTGGGTGGAGTAATACTCTACGAGTCATATCTGGTTTTGCTTGCCCCAAGAACTATTGTGAACGCAGAGATAGCCATGACCGTGGCACTCTCAGCAGCGTCCATAGCCCTTGTTCTTTCCATCTTTAAGACACGTGCCGCCAAAAAATATGCTTCTTTAGCTCTTAAGACAGATGCGTTTAACTCGGTTAAGGATGTGCTCACATCTGTAACCGCTTTTCTTGGCATAGCCTTCAGCAGATACTTCAATATTGCGCTGACAGATTCTATTGCTGGGGTAATCATCGCCTTTTTCGTTTTCACTGTTGCGTATTCTATAATTAAAGAGGCTTCTCTGGTTTTGATGGACGCTTGCCAATGCACAGAAATCTTATCAGACATCGAGAACGTAGCCAAAAGTGTCAAGCATGTCAAAGAAGTGCACAGCATACGCATGCGAAAGTTGGGACCCTACCTAATGGGCGACATGCACATTGTAGTTGACGGAACCATGACGGTGAAAGAAGCCGACCAGATAGCAACCCGAATAGAGGAGCAAGTAAAGCAAGAATTCGACGAGATAACAGAAATAAAAGTGAGAATAGAACCACACGAAACCAGAACAAAAACAAAATGAGAGAAAGAGTCGAAAAATCTATAGTTCTTAAGAGGCTTCGCGAGTTATTGTGAGCACCCTCACGTAGTCGGCGGTGTCATCGCATGAATCAGCCACTTCCTCCATGGATTCCACTAAGTCTTTGAGTATGAACAATGTTGATGGAGTAACTTCTTTGTCACTTTTCAAAAGAATCCCCTTTATTTTGAGATTCTTCTCATCGACTTTTTTCTCTACTTCATCGACTTTCTGCGACAGTGCTCTTGCTTCTAGGGGGTCGCTTCCCAGTTTTTCAATGCTGGCTTTTAGGGCTTTGGCGCACTCAACCAAGTCTTTCGCCATTTCCGCATAAGTATTCCAGAGTTCTTTTGGTATGCTTATCTCTAAGAGTAGTAACACATTTCTCCCTGAATCCTTCACGTGATCAGCCATGACATCCAGTCTCTTAACAAGATGCATAAGGTCTTCGCGGTCGTTTAGTGGTAAACTGCCCCTCGTTGATTCTTCAAATATGGTTCGTCGGAGACTGTCTACTTCTTCCTCTGTGTGAAAGAGTTTATCGATGTGTTTTTTTGCGTCTTCCACATTTTTTTTCGAGGCTGCTGAAATAGAGTTTTCGAGTTCGGTTACTGTGTCGATGGCCAGCGTTAGCTGCCTATCTGCCAGTTCCAGAACCTTTGATTTGCGGCGTTGAACAAACCATTTTTCCATAGTTTTGTCCTCCATTCATATTATGACATAATTATTATTTTTGCATTGCTGTGAATTCGGGTTTCAAACCGTCTCGTTATCATTCAGCCATCAACTCTTGTCTTAAACCCTTGCTAGGATACATGAAAACAAAACTTTTGTCTGGAGGAAAACTGACAGTGACTTTTTCATCCACATCGAGCCATTCACCAGCCAATGTTGGACGAGTGACCACAACTAAGTCTTCATTTTCAAGTCTAACCTCATACCTTACGTTTGTGCCTTCAAACCTTAACCTCTCGATGC